>TARA_B100001057_G_scaffold342657_1_pt1 | contig 29763 bp, 24 predicted proteins | sample TARA_B100001057 | Tara Oceans TARA_B100001057 (sample SAMEA2621839) | marine metagenome | biome: marine biome (ENVO:00000447); feature: surface water layer (ENVO:00002042); material: "saline water (ENVO:00002010), including plankton (ENVO:xxxxxxxx)" | depth 5 m
CAAACTACTTCATCGCCTGGAGTGAATTTATTTACATCAACCAATTTGCCTTCTACGTGAGGGGAATACACCAAACCTGGAGCACCTAGAACAGACTCTGCAATTAGAGTGTTATCGATACCATTTTTTATAAATGCTGGGTCTAAATCCTCTTCCTTAACTGACCATAAAAAACCAGTTAAATACTCAGTGGGGCGAGCACTTGCCAAATCTCTATCTTTAAACCCAAATATACCAAATGGTAAGATTAATAACTGCCTAAAAAAGCCAATGTTTCCTTTTTGACTCATCGAAGCTTGCTTGGTCGATTTGCAAGAGACGAAATTTAAAGATAGTAAAGCAAAAGCCAAAACCGCAATAATTCTTCTCGAATTTGATCTAAATTTATTCATTTTCAGTGGTTTAACCTTATTTCGAGGTAATTGATTAACATTCAAGCAAGTCATATGCCATAGATACCTTAAAATTTAAGAAATACATAATAATTTGGGGATTTCCAGAAATTTTTTACTTATTTCAATAAATTCAATTTATCTGAGTCCTATTTTTTTAAATCGTCTCTCAAGCTTACCCAAGACAACTTCCTCTAGCTGAGGATTCTTTAGACGATCAACTGCATCCTTAACAAATCCAAATGTAACCAACTGCCTAGAAACCGCCTCTTCAATTCCTCTAGACATTAAATAAAACAGTTCCTCTTCAGCAACCGGATTGGATGTAGAACCATGACTGCATTTAACCTGATCTGCTTTGATTTCCAAACCTGGCAACGAGTTAGCTTCGCATTCATCACTCATCAATAAATTACGGCAAGTCTGGTAAGCATCAGTGAAATGAGCCCCTTCCTCCACCTTAATCATTCCAGCAAATGTAGTTTTGGATTTATCGTAAAGAGCATTCTTATATAGCAAATTACTTGTAGTGTTAGCATGCTCGTGAAGCTGCATAGTACGCATGTCAAATTCCTGATTATTTTCTGGAACATTCACCGAGATCATTTCGCTATGAGCCTCATCACCTAATAGCCTACTAATAGATTCTTGACGCAACCAATTACAACCTAGGTTGAGAGAGAAATTTTTGATATCAGAATTTGAGTGAGCTGAGACATTAGAGATGTGAAACGAGTGAGCTTTTTCACTCAGATTTTGAGTTCTGACATAAGTTAATTGAGAATTTTTTTCAGCAATAAGATCAGTTACTCCACAAGTTAATCCAAATTCATCATCCGAGGATGCTGAGTACTCGGCAACTGTAATACTCGAACCTGCACCAGTAACAATTAGAGTGTAAGGAAAAATCACAGCATCTTCCCCAGAAACCCAATGGAAAACTTCTAAGGGGTTTTCAAGAACTAGACCTTCAGGAACATAAATAAAATAACCCTCTTTCTGCCGAGCTTTATGTAAATTAAATAATTTTTCCGACCCAAGTTTAGGGTCCTCTTTCATAAAGTAAGTTTTGAGTAAATCAGCATTCTCAACCAATGCTTGCGAAAGAGGCTTAAAAATTAAACCTTTGTTCAACAATTCATCATCTACATTTGACTGAAATAAAAGTTTGTCATTATTAAAAACCAACCTGTCGTTACCATCATTTAAGGAAATGGAATTTGAGACATACTTATTGTAATCAAAATTACCTTTTTCTTCAGAATCACGGACATTTTCATATGAAAGCTTTTTAAGATTCGCAAATCTCCAATCTTCATCTTTGCGACTCGGCCATGGGGATTCAAGAAACTTTTGCCAAGCTAATTTTCTTGAATCTTTATACCATTTTGGTGAATTCACATTCACTGCGCTAGGCAAATCTGATAATGATAATGACACGATCGTTATTCTATAAAAAATTGAATTAGTATGAAAATTCAATCACCCAACTGATCCTTCCATCTCAAGATCGATTAATCTTTTAAGTTCAACTGAATATTCCATTGGAAATTCGCGAACTAAATCATTCACAAATCCATTAACGCTCAAACTCATAGCCTCAGCTTCACTCAGGCCTCTCTGCTTCATATAAAAGATTTGCTCCTCACTTACCTGACTTACACTAGCCTCATGCTGAGTCGAATGTTGGTTACCTCTGACCGTTACCGCAGGATAAGTATCTGTTCTACTTTTGGGGTTAATTAGTAATGCATCACATTCAGTATTATTCTTACAACCCTTAAGATGCTTTGGAATATGAACATGACCACGATAGGTGGATCTACCCTCACCAACGCTGATAGATTTAGAAACAACATTCGAGGAAGTATTATCAGCAGCGTGAATCATTTTGGCGCCAGTGTCTTGATGCTGACCATCATTGGCCAAAGCAATAGAAATAACTTCACCACGAGCTCCCTCGCCTTTCATAATAACTCCAGGATACTTCATTGTTAAACGACTGCCGATATTGCAATCAATCCATCGAACTTCAGCTCCTTCATGCGCAAGACCGCGCTTGGTTACTAAATTAAAAACATTAGCACTCCAATTCTGAACAGTAATATATTGAATCTTTGCGTTCTTCATTGCCACCAATTCAACTACGGCGCTGTGAAGAGTATTTGTTTCAAACTTTGGGGCCGTACACCCTTCCATATAGGTGAGCTCGGCGCCTTCATCGACAATGATTAAAGTTCTTTCAAATTGACCAAACTGTTCAGCGTTTATTCTAAAATAAGCTTGTAAAGGATGTTTTACTTTAACTCCAGGTGGCACATATATAAAACTGCCTCCAGAAAAAACAGCTGAGTTAAGAGCTGAAAATTTATTATCTCCAGTTGGAATTACCTTGCCAAACCATTTCTTGAAAATATCTGCATGCTCAGCCAGACCCTCGGAACTGTTAACAAAAATAACACCTTGCTCAGAGACTGCATCTTTAACATTTGAATACGCAGCCTCGCTATCAAATTGTGCTTCGACCCCAGCCAAAAACTTACGCTCTTTCTCTGGTATACCGAGGCGCTCAAAGGTTTCTTTCATTTCATCCGGAACATCTTCCCAGCTCCTCTTTGGAGCCTCTCCTGCAGAAAGGTAATATCTAATTTCATCAAAATTGATAGAATTCAGATCCTTGCTAGCCCAATGGGTTGGCATCTCTTTCTTGTTAAATACTCTTAGCGCCCTTTGCCTAAATTCCCTAACCCACTGATCTTCTTTCTTAACATTAGAAATAAAATCGATAGTTTCTTCGTCTAGCCCCCTACCAGCATCGTGTTTGTAATCGACATCAAAATGGAAATTAGACTCTTCTCTATCAATTTCGATGCTTTTATCTGTTTCCGTCTCTGTTTTCATATATCCGAAATTTAACCTTTTACCAAATCCTCTTCTTTCAGCCAATCATAGCCTTTTTCTTCAAGCTCTAACGCAAGATCTTTTGATCCACTACGAATAATTTGCCCATCATTAAGGACATGAACATGATCGGGTACTATATAATCTAGAAGACGTTGGTAGTGAGTGATGACAAGAAATCCGCGATCCTGTGATCTCATGGCATTAACTCCCTCTGCCACTATTTTTAGTGCATCAATATCTAATCCGCTATCAGTCTCATCAAGAACAGCATAAGTTGGCTCTAGCATCATCATTTGAAGAACTTCGTTTCTTTTCTTTTCACCTCCAGAAAAACCCTCATTCACAGACCTACCCGTGAACTTTCGATCCATTCCTAACTGATCCATCTTATCATAAATCTCTTTGTAAAAAGCGACAGCATCTATTTCTTCACCTTCTGGTAACCTTGCCTGCCTGGCGGCTCTAAGAAAATTTGCATTACTCACACCAGGAATTTCAGCAGGATACTGAAAAGCAAGAAATAATCCTTCTCTGGAACGTTCATCAACCTCCATTTCAAGAAGACTTTTACCATTCAAGAGGACATCGCCTCCCGTAACTTCATAGTCTTCATGACCAGCCATAACCTTCGCTAACGTACTCTTCCCAGATCCATTAGGTCCCATAATTGCATGGACCTCACCTTGAGGAACATTCAAGTTTAGTCCTTTAAGTATTTCAGTTCCATTGATATTCGCGTGAAGGTTTACTATTTCAAGGCTAGACATTATGTGAATGATTCTAAGACTAATTAATTGAATTGTTTTTTAGTTTATTTGAAAGTGCGCATTCAGGGCATAAACCTCTAACTACAACTTCAAACTTCTCAACTTTAACACCACGCGGTAATTTGAGGGAATTCGAGGGTTTTGCACCATCCTTCAAACTGATATCCTCTACAGAAGCGCAATTTTCACAGTGAAAATGAGCGTGAGGTTCTAAATTTCCACAGTACCTAGAAGGCTCTCTATCAACATTAACTTGCCTAACCACACCAACCCCAACTAACGCATCTAAACAATTGTATACGGTTGCCAAGGAAATGGAGTCCATCTTATCCTTTACTCTCATAAAGACTTCGGTAGCCGTTGGATGATCAGTACTATTCATCAAAACCTCGTAAACAAAACGCCTTTGAGGTGTCATTCTATGACCTTCTCCAAGTTTAAATTGTTTAATATTTTCGGTACTGTTTTGTGACATGCTCTGATGACAGGTAGCTTGATGCTTATTTTTATCAAGAACTATTCTAAATAATAATTAAAATAACGCTGATCGTTCGACTCTGGATTCAAATACATTATAATACTATCATGAGATTAGGTGTTATAGGATGCGGCAAAATGGGATCAGCGCTTATAAAAGGGGCAGTTATTAAAGGTGCTATTCAAGGTGATGAGGTGATGGCATTTGATACCTTTCGAGAATCTGCTGAAGTCCTCTCAAAGCAGGTCGGCACCCAAATTGCTAATAGCAGCAATGATTTAGTCAAAAATTCTGAAGCTGTTCTTCTGTGTGTTAAACCACAAGATATCATCTCTCTCACCAGCTCTCTGGACCGAGATAGAGATGGAATCCTATTCATTTCAATTGCAGCAGGTGTTAAGATTCATGATCTTGAAAAGTCCTTACTAAAAGAAGATAGAGTCATTCGAGTTATGCCCAATACGCCTGCAATGATCGGCAAGGGCGCTTCAGCCCAATCGAGAGGCAGTCACGCAACTGAATCTGATGCTAAATTTGTAGCGAACTTACTTAATGCAGTGGGCGTTACATTAGAGGTACCTGAAAAACAACTTGATGCAGTGACTGGATTAAGTGGGAGTGGCCCAGCGTATATCTACACTGTCATAGAAGCAATGGCAGACGGCGGCGTGCTTGTTGGGCTTCCAAAAGACCAAGCATTAATGCTTGCAGCACAAACAGTCTCAGGTGCAGCCGAGATGATTATTAGTTCCAAAGAACACCCTGCAAAATTACGTGATCAAGTCTCTAGCCCAGGAGGAACAACCATAGCGGGTCTAGCAGCTCTAGAATCAGGAAAATTGAGATCCACTCTTATAGAAGCTGTACAAGCTGCAACTAAAAGATCCCAAGAACTTGGAAATTAAGCAACCTAGCCCTCAGTGATTAGGGGTACGGAAGATTTGGTATGTGTTTCATTAAAACCATAAAGGCGGGCAGCATTTCCTCCTAAAAAAGAGTCCTTATCTTTTTCTCTAATAGAAGATTCATTCTTAATAAATTCGAGGCTCTGACGGTATGTAAAGTCGACCATTGTTCTAGGCCAATCCGAACCCCACATCAATTTGTTATAGCCTACTTTATCTGCTGCTCTTTTAATTACTTCAAGGGCACCTTGAAAAGGATAACCTTCCGACCTGTAAAGCCAAATAATGCCTCCACATTCAATGTAAACGTTATCGTATTTACACAAGTTAAGTTGACCAGGCCAACCTTTTCGGTTGGGCATCCCAAAATGTCCTATTGCAACTTTTAGGGAAGGAAACCTCTTCATAATAATTTCAAATTCAGGAACTTGAATCTCACCTTCAGAGAAATCTACTGCTAGGACATGCCCTTGATGTTCCATTCTTTCCCAAATAGGAAATAATAAAGGGTCATTTAAATGGACTTTCCCTAAGAGATGACCACCACATACCTTTAATCCTCTAAAACCTTGATTCAAAAGATGATCAACCTCAGAAACAATGCTGTTAAGGTTAAAAAAGTTTGGGAGCCCATGCATGAAAAATCGGTCACCATGTTCGGCTGAAACTGATAATAAATAATCATTCTGAGGCCCATCCATATATTCCTGTACAACAACCCCAGCCTCGACTCCACAAGCATCAAATTCTCCTATAACATGCTCCGCCAAAGCCTTGCAATCTGACAATATAGCAGGCATACCAAGAATTTTTTTTTCGCCAATACTAATCATCCCCGAACCTAATGGCCGAACGGGAGACTCACCATTGATAGCACCATGTACACGATTCCAGATGTGCATATGTGCATCAATAATCATAGTTTAAAATTGAAAATAGATCTAACTATCAAAAATTAAACTACAATTAAAAACCCACAATAAACAAGGTCACTAGCCCAACTCAAATCAACTCAAGAAATTATTATAGAATTAAGATCTAATAATAATCAATTTTACGAATGAATAAAGTTGGGGAAATCTTAGGAAGTTGCTACTGCTAAAGCTTTATCAAGATCTTCTATGATATCATCGATATGCTCTATACCTACAGACAACCTAATTAACTCAGGAGTGATGCCACCGGCTGCTTGTTGTTCCTCATTTAATTGAGAATGGGTCGTGGTTGCAGGATGAATAGCAAGACTTTTTGCGTCACCAACATTTGCAAGATGAGAGAAGAGCTCACAACTCTCGATGAATTTTTGACCAGCAGCAGCCCCCCCCTTAATTCCAAAAACAACCATAGAACCGCCCTTCCCTTTTAGATACTTATTGTTCTTATCAAATTCAGGGTCAGATTCCAGACCTGGGAATCTCACCCATTCCACTGAATCATGCGCAGATAGATGTTCAGCGACTAGCTTAGAATTAGTACAATGACGCTCCATTCTTAATGGCAACGTTTCTATACCTTGTAAGAACAACCAAGAGTTATCAGGTGAAATACAAGCGCCAAGATTTCTTAGGGGAACTGTTCTCATTCTAAGAATATATGCTAGAGGAGCTAACATATCAGGCAAATCATGCCCCCATCTAAGACCATGATATGATGTATCAGGTTCATCGAATAATGGGTGCTTACCAGCGGACCAATCAAAACGCCCGCTATCAACAACTATACCTCCAATTCCTGCTCCATGACCACCAAACCATTTTGTGAGAGAGTGAACAACGATATCAGCTCCATGAGCTAAAGGATTTGTTAAGTAAGGAGTTGAAAAAGTTGAATCAACTATAAGTGGAACTCCGCACTCTTTTGCGTGCCCAGATATGGCTTCTAGGTCTGCAATTTCAAGGGCCGGATTTGAAACGCTCTCGGTAAAGAAAGCACGAGTTTTGTCATCTGCGGCGGCAGCAAAATTTGCTGGATCTTGAGAATCAACGAAGCGCACTTCAATTCCAAGCGCAGGAAGAATATCATTAAATTGTGTGTAAGATCCGCCATAAAGGTTTCTTGCAGACACTATATTATCTCCAGCAGAGGCCAAGTTAATAATAGAGTAAAAGACTCCGCTTGTTCCTGAGGCCAATCCCAAACCCGCCATTTCATGGGCACCCTCTAATAAAGCAACTCTCTTTTCTAGGACGTCTGTAGTCGGATTCATTAGGCGGGTGTAAATATTCCCCAACTCCTTTAGAGCAAATAAATTTGCAGCATGTTCTGTTGAATCAAAAACAAATGAAGAAGTTCTGTGAATCGAAACTGCGCGGGCTTTAGTTGTCGGATCAGGAGTGTGTCCACCGTGGAGGCAAAGAGTGTCAATTTTCATGGACGCGATGGATAATATAAAAAACTAACAATTACAAGCTTAAGTGATCGCCTAATTATATGATTTTGTTATGGATGTCCTAATATTTGACTATAACTAGACAATCTAAGACAATTATTAAAGCACCATCGAAGTTTAATCTTATAAAATGAACAATTTAAGATCTATTATTGATGAACAAAAAAAATCGATGATATTACTATAGATTTATGAGAAATCTCAAAACTCTGATTTTAATTAATAGAATAATTTAAGAAATGAAATTTTCACAATTAGCAATATTCATGGGCCTATCCTTTGCACTTGGTATCGGAGTAATGAGCGTTTTCCAATCAAACAAAGAATCTTCAAATAAAACTTCACCTCAACCTCCTCAAAAATTAAGCGAAGGAAAGGATACCATCGGAGAAAACAACATTTCGACTAGCCTGAATACAAAAAACTCAATTTCATCAAAACCTAAAACTCCAAAAATTAATCAGCTCGAAACAAAGATTGAAAGTGATGAACCGGCAGGCCCTGAAGAAGCTTTTGCAAAATTGTTAAATAGCCCTGAAGCAAGAAGTTTAATGAAAGGTTTTGCTGGTGCCATGAGTCGTGGAGCAGATAGAATGATTGCTGCTGAGATGGAAAGCCAAAAAGAGAAGCTAGGACTATCGGATGAACAGGTTGGCTCAATTAAAGGTAAGATGGTTTCCATGATAGAGGAGGAAACCAAAAAATTTCAAAGCGAACTAGATGACGACAGTAAATCTTTTGGTGAAATAATGCAGTCGCAAGGAGAGTTTTGGGAAAAAAATGAACCTCAAATCAATGCACTCCTTAAGGAAGAACTTAACGACGAGCAGTACGCAAAATATGAGAGAAATCAACTAGTAGAAAAAACAGAAAACATTCAAAAACGTGCAAATTGGGAACTCAAACGAATGGACTCATTGGAACTTTCAGAGGAGCAAGAAGACCAAGTCTTTGGTATTCTTGTCCAAAAATCATCACAATTTGACGAATCAATGGAGATTGAGGGCATATCTTCAGAACTACCAGAAGCTGCTAGATCGAATGATGTCACTAAAGAAGACGCAATACGCTCTATACTAAATACCGAGCAATTAGAAAAATACAACGATAAGATGGAGAATGGTGGCTATGGCAGAGGCGGTCGCGGCCGAGGACCTTGGGGACGAAGAGGATTTGGTGGCTAACTAGAAAAAAACTTTAATCGCCAGAATCGCCACAATATTAGTTACCTTAATCATGGGATTAATTGCTGGCCCAGAAGTGTCTTTATAAGGATCACCAACCGTATCTCCAGTAATTGAAGCAGCGTGTGCTTCCGAGCCTTTTCCTCCGTAGGAACCATCCTCAATCATTTTTTTAGCATTATCCCATGCTCCACCTGCAGCGGTCATTGATAATCCAATAAACAAGCCTGTTACAATCGTTCCAACCAAAACCCCACCAAGAGCGGTATAACCTAGCGCAGGTATTGCTGAAACCACTAAAACAGTGATTACGGGCAGTATGGCTGGGATGATCATTTCACGAAGAGCGGACTTGGTTACGATATCAACGCATCTTGCATATTCTGGCTCATCCTTACCTTCCATGATGCCAGGCTTCTCACTAATCTGACGCCTAACCTCTGAAACTACTGCTCCAGCAGCCCGACCAACAGCATCCATGCTGAGGGCGGTGAAAATAAATGGTAAAAGTCCACCAATAAACATTCCTATAATGACTCTTGGATCTTTTAGAGAAAACTCTACGACCTCGCCTAAATGAAGTTCAAGCTCGAGAAAATAGGAACCAAATAAAACTAATGCTGCGACTCCAGCAGAGGCGATCGCATACCCTTTAGTCACTGCCTTCATTGTATTACCCACCGCATCTAAAGCATCAGTTCTGTCACGAACCACAGATGGCAAGTCAGCCATTACTGCAATTCCACCAGCATTATCCGTAATAGGACCAAAAGCATCTAATGAAACTATAATTCCAGCCAATGCCAACATTGCCATTACAGCAATAGAAATACCGTATAAGCCAGCAAGAGAATTACTAATCCAAATAGCAGCACATATTAAGGCGACCGGCAAGCCTGTAGCCATATTACCAACTCCAAGACCAGCTATAATGTTAGTGGCATGGCCAGTTTGTGAAGCTTTAGCTATTTTATTAACAGGTGGGTACTTAGTTGCTGTATAGTAATTAGTGATAAGAACAATTGCAAAAGTCATCACGATACCCACTAAAGAACACCAAAAAAGATCTGTACCTGAGTATGTGCCACTAGACATTACGAGTCCATCTTCAGGGATGATCGATTGACATATAGGCCAATAAACGATGGCTGAAAAAAGTGATGCTACTAAGACCCCTTCCATTAATAATTGGGAAGCACTTCCTTTACGAAAATTAACCCACATAACACCAAAAATAGAACCAATAATTGCAAAACCTCCCAAAAGAAATGGTAAAGCTAATGCAACCTCCCTCATCGAATCATTAGTACTGGTACTCAAGGTTCCTAAGAGAAGTGCACCAATAAGGCTCACCGCGTAAGTCTCAAAAACATCTGCAGCCATTCCGGCACAATCACCAACATTGTCCCCAACGTTGTCAGCGATAGTTGCAGGGTTTCTTGGATCATCTTCATCAAGCCCCTGCTCTATTTTACCGACAAGATCGGCACCGACGTCTGCAGCCTTGGTATAAATACCACCCCCCAGTCGAGCGAAAACACTTATGAGGCTTGCTCCAAGCGCCAAACCGACAAGACTATCGACTACAATTTTACCTTGCTCAGGATCACCCTTTAGAACAATACATTCCATTACAAAATAAAATAAACCCACTGATAAAAGTGCTAAACCAACTACCAAAAGACCGGTCACAGCACCGCCATTAAAAGCAACATTAAGAGCTTTGTGTTCATCCTCTACTGCAGCTTGCGTAGTACGGACATTTGCCAAGACTGCAATTTTCATTCCTATGTAACCAGCAATTAAAGAACACACCGCCCCAATTAAAAATCCAACTGGCATTGAAGCGTGCACTTTGTCTGCCAGAGACATTAAATAAAGCACTAACGCGAGACCGATTGATATAATGCTAATTGTTCTAACTTGGCGATTAAGATAAGCTTTTGCGCCATCTTGTATCGCGCCAGACACCTTTTTCATTAATTCGGTACCAACCGGTTGCTTTGTTACATTTCTAATTAAGAAAAGAGCGACTATCAACCCCACTCCTCCCATAAAAAGGGATAAGGTAATTCCAGATGAACTTAAAAAACTAGCTAGATATAAAGGCATTAAATTGTTATTTGTAACATTTAGTTAACTCATAACCACCTTTTTTCAATAAGGACTTACAAAACCCGTGCACTTAGAAAGGGGGCAGAGATATGATTCTTGCCGGTTTAGATATTTAGGCTATCTTAATTATTAATTATACTTTAATTAACTAATTTTGAACTACAAAAATATTCGGGGAAGTTTCCTTTTAACACTTTCTGTTATCTTCCTTATAGCATCTGAGGTTTTACTGTCTAAAACAGTCATTATTGATCCAGGTCACGGAGGTAAAGACAAAGGAGCATATTGGTATGGAATATCTGAAAAAACATTAACTTTAGATGTTGCAAAAAAAGTTGAAACTTTATTAAGGAGCAAAGGAATCAATGTACTAATGACTCGAAAATCAGATCAATATGTCTCAATTCAAGACCGAGCATCTATAGCGAATAAGCACTCTAATGCAATCTTTGTAAGCATTCACTTTAATGCGCACACTAATTCTTCTGTAAAAGGTATAGAAACCTTTTATTTAAGCTCTAAAGGAAAAAAGTTAGCTAGCAGTATACAGAGCCGCCTAGCACGAAGAATTAATACTAGAAATAGAGGCAGTAAGAAATATCACTACGCAGTTCTAAGAAAAACTAGAGGAGTAGCCGCCTTGGTAGAATGTGGCTTTATTAGTAATCGCTGGGAAGGAAACCGGTGCGCATCAAACTGGTACAAAGAAATACTAGCTCAAGAAATTACTGATGGAATAACCGCATATTGTAATAATAATTAACAAAATCAAATGACAGAATAATTTATTATGGAAAATAATACTGAAGTACACTTGTATGTAATTATGTGGCCAAATTATGCATTGGTAGCGTCTAACTTAGCTCCTGATGAATTTGGAAAGCATTACACTCTCGGAAGCTCTCGCTACTTTCACGGTCAAGTTGTATTTGCTGAAATCGATACAAACTATAGACATGAATTTTTAAACATCGATAAATACATAGGTGACGTAAAGCCAGATGCATCAGGGGCCCCAAAGCGCACTAAATTTATAGCCACATATCGAGTACTTGAGCACATTGAGCTTTCAGCTTTCAGAGAACTCCACATTACTTCAACCATAGGTAAGGTTTTAACCCTCAAAAGCGCTCCATATGAAAAAGATCATGATCAAGGTTATCTAAGAACCTTCCAAGAGTTGGCTCCAATGAGAGCAATTGTTCTCTCCTGGATGACTCCACCTGATTTTGGGGAACTCATCACTGATCCTGATCAACCAAAGTCAGCACCTAAAGTACTATTCAACCAAATAGACTTTGATATTGATGATTTTTTAACAAAACTAGAATCTGATCCTTTCCATAAATCTCCAATCCCTAATGTTCATCCTCACAAGCTTAAGGAACAGATTTTAGAAGCGAAATCAAAACCTGAAAAAGGTCTGAAGGGTATTAGTCTTGACGCCGCTTTTGGAAGAATCCCATTTTCTCAACATCGTACAGGATTCTGGATAGCTCATCATAAAGAGATGCTATTTTACCCAATCCCAACAATTGAAGAACTCAAAGAAGAACATTGGGAATGGTATAAAACCTTAGATTAAACTATTAAACACCTTCTAGTGATTAGAAACTTTAGAAGTCTTCGGCTGACCAATTGAGGATAGCAGTTCTTCAAACCATGACTCATCAATATCGAATGGCTTCCCTCCAGCTATTCTTGAAAAATCTATAACAGACATCTCGTTAGCATTATCATCATCCAATCCTGCGACTCCACTTTCTCCATTAAGAGCAGCCTGAGCGGCGCATGCTGCACTTCTTTTAATTAATTCCAAATCTCTATCATTTGGTTTCGCAGAACGTGCAAAATAACCACTTTTTTGTACTAGGACCTTGTCTGCTGAAAGAGAATCTTTAAGTTTTTGGGCAAACCATTTCCCAGGATTTAATTCATCTAGCCTAACATGACCAAAAGCATCCCTCCTGAGCTCCTCTCCTGCAGATTCTTTTTCTTTAATTATTGCATCCGTGCCTGCGCCTTCACTGAGAAATAAATTTACGCAATCATTTTTCTCCATCAGTTCGGATAACCTTTTTAATTCTGATTCCAAATCTAATTTCATCTCTGGAATCCATACCGCATGAACATCCCAGCGTTCACGTGTAATATTAATTTCCGGAAGCCACTCATAGTCGTCTAAAGACTTTCTATAATCATTGGCCGCGGCAGCAGTCAGCCACCCACAATGGCGGCCCATAACCTCATGTATAATGAGCTGTCTTGTGCTAGTTGTATTTTCATTAGCCACGTTCTCAAAGAATAATGCACTTTGCTCTGCCGCAGTCCACGCTCCTAGGGTTTGAGAAATTGGAAAAACATCATTATCCACGGTCTTAGGAAGACCAACAACAGTGAGACCGTATCCATTTTCCTCTAAATACTTAGCAAGATCCGCAGCCGTTGTATTGGTATCGTCTCCACCAATCGTGTGGAGAATATCAATGTCATCAGCTTTAAGTTGTTCGGCCGCTACTTTGAGAGGATCCTCACCCTCATTCACTAAGCCGCGCTTAGTACAGTCTTCAACGTTTGTAAGTTTAACTCTACTATTTCCAATGGCACTACCTCCAAACCCAAAGAGAACTTTATAATTCTTTTTCACCTCATCACCTAAGGAGATAGAATCCCCTTTCAGAAGACCTTGATAACCATTTAAATACCCACTCAATTCAGCATCTGGCATTAGCTCATTGTAACATTCAATTAAAGCTCCAATAGATGAAGAGAGACAAGGCGCGATGCCACCAGCAGTTAAAAAAGCTATTTTTTTAGACATGTTTATTAATTTCTTTTGTTAAATTCCCTAAAAAGTATCTCCAAAAAGAAGTCCAGATTAGCGCTCTTTTTGCTTGGCGCAAGTTTATGAATTTTCCTCTCCTTGACTGAAGCGCTTCCAAACTCTAAGTTCGCGGCCGATATGCCTGTAGCTACACCATCTCAATTCGCCGCCATGCTAGACTCCGCCCAAGAGGGTGGATACGCCTATCCTGCTATTAATTGTTCAAGCATTCCTACGCTAAATGCAGCAATGAAGGGATTTGCAGATAACAAGTCAGATGGCATTATTCAGTTCTCCACTGGCGCAGGCCAGTTCGCATCTGGACTAAACCATAAAGACTCTACCAAAGGTACGATTATATTGGCCGAAGCTGCTCATGCACTTGCAGAACAATATGACATCTTAATAGGCCTGAATACAGACCATTGCCAACCTGAAAATGCAGAATCTTTCCTAGACCCGCTTATCGAAGCTACTGCTGCTAGGCGTGCTAAGGGTGAAAACAACCTATTTCAAAACCACATGCTAGATGCCTCCATTCTTCCATTGGCTGAAAATATGGCAATTTCTCAAACTTATCTCAAAAAGTGCGCAGAGCATGATATCATACTTGAAGTTGAAGCTGGAGTAGTAGGAGGAGAAGAGGACGGTGCAGCGGGATCTGAAGACACTCCAGATGAGGACCTTTACACAACACCCGAAGATATGGTTGCTGTTCACGAGGCACTAGCAGAGCTCGGCAGGTTTACATTCGCAGCTACATTTGGAAATGTGCATGGCCACTACAAACCTGGCGCTGTAAAACTTGAACCCGAAATCCTTAAGAAGGGTCAAGCCGCTGTACAAGAAAAGTATGGGCAAGATTCAGAATTTGATCTTGTTTTTCATGGTGGATCAGGAAGCCTTTTATCTGAAATAAGAGAAACACTGGATTATGGAGTCGTAAAAATGAATGTTGATACAGATACTCAGTATTCATTCACTAGACCTATAGCGGGACACATGCTCCAGAACTACGATGGAGTCATTAAAGTTGATGGAGAGATAGGAAACAAGAAAGTTTATGACCCTCGCTCATACCTTAAGGCAGGCGAACAATCAATGTCTGAGAGAGTAGGTAAAGCATGCGATGACCTATTGTCAGTTGATAAAACCATAATCTCTCAAGTTTAAATTGATAGAAAAAGGAATTGATGGATGAATCGGCACATTTCGCCGGACTTGATATTGGTGGAACTACTGTAAAAGCGGCTCTACTAAACGGCACAGGCAGACAAATCGGTGAAGGTGTTGAATTACGTTCACATGGCAGTGATGGCTACAAAGCAACTTTCAAACAGTTACACCTGGCCCTTGAGACAATTTGTTCTAACAATTCGGTAGAACTTTCAACCATAGCAGCCGTAGGGATAGATGTTCCTGCTCCATCATCAAATGGCGTGGTTTGGGGGCAAGCAAATCTTAATGAGGATTGGGTCGGAACAAATATAAGAGATGAATTCTCAAAAGAGATACACCGACCATGTTATATGACTAATGATGGAAATGCTGCAGCATATGGGGAATGGATTTTACGGCCTGGCCACGACGGCCCTTTATTATTTGTTGCCCCAGGCACAGGACTCGGTGGGGGATTTGTCCTTGGCAAAGGACAATTATACGAGGGTTGCAATGGATTAGCAATGGAACTAGGTGCTATATCCGTTCCATTTAGAGAAGAGGATGGAAGCTTACCAGAATGCGCAGGCAAGGGACCAGGTTCACTAGAAGCATGGGTTTCATTAGTGGCTCTTAGAAGGAGGTTAGAATTGGAATTATCTAAAGATAAAAACAAAGAACATCCTCTTGCCAAATCTGAAATATCTATTCTAGAAAAAGCCTTCCAATTAAGAGATTACTGTGAGAAAGAAGATCCTTTGGCTCGCTCAATTTTTGAGCAACAAGCACACATATTAGGGTGGGCAATGGGAGATCAAGCAAGCGAGCTAGACCCTGGTTTAATAGTTATTGGAGGCGGTCTAGCCGAGACGAATTTTAGAGACTGGTATTTAGATCATGTTCGAGCAGGATTTGAAGAAAGAGCGCCAGCATTTTATGTTAATTCCCCAATCCCTCCTCATGGAGTCACCACTAGATTTGATTGGGCAATTGGTGGAGACTATGCGGCAGCCATCGGCGTCGCACACAAAGCAATAGAAATTATCTAAAAGAAGAAAACGGTCACCTTGAACCTTTCATTCTTTCAAACATTTGATTGAATTTCTCTTCTTCTCTTTCTGCCCACCTGAGCCTAGTTCGATTCCACTTCGCTGAATACTTATCTGAAATTCCACGCAGTCCCTTTTTTTTGCTATCACTCGGGAATTCGTATGCCATTTTGTTCGACTTACAAGAAGACGTTAGCAACAAAAAGAAGCATACTATAAAATATTTAAATACTGATTTCATTCTTATATAAAATCAAAGTTGAGCCTCATTATAATTCCCATCCCTTACGATAAGGTCTACGTATCAACTCTGAGGCCTCTGGTGCATTAGTTGCTTTAATGTTGACTCCATCCCAATCGATTCTCTTCCCTAGTCGAACTGCAAGATTTCCTAAAAGAACAGTTTCTGTAAAAGGACCAGAATAAGTAAAACCTGAAAGAGGTTCAGAACCTTCCCCTCTTATAGCATCAATCCATTCTTGATCTTCATTTTTAACCCTTGGAATTGTCTTGTCTGGATTCACATCATCTAATAAACTTTCGGGTGTTGTTTTCCATTTTGTACTATTCCTGTTAAAAAGAAATTTCCCTTTTTCTCCTATTAGAATTAGGTCAAATTTCTTAGCATTCTCGGAATTAACTATTGTTCCATCAAATACCGATTGCTCGGGCATATGGCCTCCATCATACCAAACGTAAGGCATTTTATGGTTATATTGACCTTCAGGAAAAGTATAAGTCACCACTGACTTATTAGGCCCTGACTCAACGGAATTACCGCTTTGTCTAGCCTCAACTGCAGTAGGATATTTTAAATCCAAGGCCCAAAAAGGCATATCCATAATATGACACCCCATGTCTCCTAAGGCTCCAGTCCCGAAATCCCACCAGCCTCTCCATTTAAAAGGTGCATAAGCAGAGTTATATGGCCTCATTGGTGCGGGGCCAATCCATTGATCCCAATCCATGTTCTTTGGAACTTCCTGTGCTGGCAATGCTTTCTTTACGCCTTGTGGCCAAATTGGTCTATTTGTCCATGCATGAACTTCTTTTACTTTACCAATTACACCCGAACGAATTAATTCAACTGCACGTCGAATGGGTTCACCAGCATGAGCCTGGTTTCCCATCTGGGTTATCACTTTATTCTTTTTAGCCTCGGTAGTTAATTTTCTGGCTTCCCATATAGAATGGCTTAAAGGCTTTTGCACGTAAGTATGCTTCCCCATTTGAATTGCACGTAATGTGGCGTGAAAGTGCATATGATCTGGAGTGGAAACTGTAACAGCATCAATACTCTTACCGAGTTCATCGAATAACTTTCTATAGTCTGTATAACTCTTTGATCCAGGGTACTTTTTAACCGCTTGATTTAATCGCCCTGAATCAACATCACAAAGACCAACAATATCAGCACCTGCAGCATGGGTGCTAGCTATATCGCTCGAACCCTTACCTCCTGCGCCTATTCCGGCTAAGGCAACACGTGCATTAGCCCCAAAAACACGACTTGGAACAACTTGAAAAGTTAAAGCCCCAAGCGTTGAGGTTTTGATAAATTTTCTTCTGGATTGGCTTAATTGTCTTTTCATCATTTAAAAGTAAATTATAAATTAATGGACCAAGATGAACGATCTTGAAAACAATCTCAAGATTCAAAATCACTGATGTCAATACCCAGCTTATTAAAATCTTTTATAGTATCCACATCAAAGAGTTCTCTGAGCAGAGCATACCTTAAATCATATTTTTTTGCTTTTTCTAAACTTCTATTCAAAACACCATCCGCACTCCATGGAATTCCCTCAAAAACAACACAACTTTTGAAATCTTTAATACCAATCAGGTAATATCCACCATCTGAACAAGGTCCAAATACAAGATCATTGTCTAGATCTAGAAATTCAAAAGCACTCTTTATGAGAATATCATTTATTAATGTACAATCTGTTCCAATTGCTATGATTTTTTGAAAGCCTTCCTCAAAAAATTTATTAAATACAGATTTCAACCTTTCTCCAAGATTACCTGAACTTTGGGGCCAAAATATCTGATCCTTAATATTATTAATATTAAGAAGATCCAACTCACATTGAATCCACTTTTTGATCTCCATTTCTCTATAATTTGGGTCAAAGCACCAACAAATAGCATTTGAATCATCTATCATTGGTGAAATCCTCTTTATTACCTTAGAAACTAGAAATTTATAGACCTCTGCAGATTTTTTATACCCCAAGTCTTTGCCAAGGCGAGTTTTCACCTTCCCGGGTTCTGGCCATTTGAGAAAAATAACGAGTAAGTCAGTCAATTATGTAAGTAATGTTAATTATTATAAATATAAGATATTTTTTGATTATTAACTAATTTTCGCTTAAATTTTAAAAAATTATCCTCTGAATGCAGGTGATTTATAAATTTTTATATTCTTATGGCTAACGCTAGACGTAAACGAAAAAAGGAATTTGAAATCTCTAACTCTCACTTAATCAGTATTGGGCTAATTGGTTTGGGTTTAATTTACTTACTATCATTAATTTCGTTTTCTCTTAATGACTTACCCACGTGGGTCCCTTTTAGTCATACTACAAATCCAACAAGACCGGCAACTAACTTTATTGGGCCTCCTGGAGCCGTTTGGGCCGGTATCTCATTTTATACATTTGGTATAACGAGTTACTTGATTCCGGTGATGTTAATTTGGTTAGGCTCTAAAAGATTATTCAAGTTAGAAAATTTATCGAAATTTGAAATAGTTGGATTTGGATTATTTCTAATATCCGGATCCTGCCTACTTCACTATCAAAGCTGGTTCCTGCAATCCGGACACTTTAATATATCAGGAACAGGTGGAATCATTGGAGAATTTATTGGTGAGAAACTGACTGGCATGACAGGCAATGTTGGTTCCTCCCTAATAATGCTCACGGCTTATTGCTCTGGTGGTATGCTGATTACAAGAGTTCATCCGTCGCAGATCGTTAAAGTGGGTATTAACTCATTAAAATCATTTAATACATGGCGTGAAGATAGAATTTTCTCAAAGGCTGATGAGACAAAAAAATTGTTAATTCAAAAGAAAAAACTAGATAAAGAACAGCGTCAAATAGAAAAGAAAATTGATAAGACTTTACTTGAAGAGCAAACAGTCACTGACGTTCAATCAAAGAAAAACAACCAAATTGAAGAAATAGTTGCAGATCCAGATATTAACACCGAAACAATATTAGAAGAAAATATTAAAATCGAAGAGAATAATACTGAACTATCGGAACCAAAAATATTTGATGCCTCTTTTAGATCTCCAGAAGATTCGTTGCAGAAAAAACCATCAATTGCAGAAGTATTAGCAGCCAATAAAAAATCTCAAAACAATAAAGGTGGAAATGATTTTAGTACTCCAAAAGAGATTCAATTTCCTGGATATCAGTTGCCTGACATAGAACTACTAAATTATGACGCTCAGACTGATAGGAAACCAACAGATAAGAACTTACTAATTCAAACTCAAAAGACAATTGTTGAAACTCTAGATCACTTTAACGTTAGTGTCTCTGCTGGTGACATTACGAGAGGGCCTACTATTACAAGATACGAAATATATCCTAGTAAAGGACTTAGAGTAAACAGAATAACTGCACTTGAGGCTGATATAGCTAGAGCAACAAAAGCTGAAAGAATAAACATTTTAGCTCCAATCCCTGGCAAAGATACAGTTGGCATTGAAATAGCTAACAATGAAAAAGTTATCGTCCCATTAAGAGAACTTTTTGATGATCCAGATTTCATGGATCCGAAACATAAAATTCCAATCGCGCTTGGAAAAGATGTTTATGGAAAGGCCGTCATTGGAGACTTGGCCAAAATGCCTCACCTCTTAGTAGCAGGAGCAACTGGAGCAGGAAAATCAGTGTGCATTAATGGGATTATTGCAAGCATGCTATATAGATTTACACCTGATGAGCTCCGCTTCATAATGATTGATCCTAAAGTCGTTGAAATGCAGGTATATAACACTCTACCACATCAGATTGTTCCTGTAGTTACAGACTCAAAGAAAGTTATTCTTGCTCTAAGATGGGTTGTCAATGAAATGGAGCGGCGCTATCAACTCTTTGCAAAACTTAACATTCGAAATTTTGATGCATTTAATGACCGCCAACAATTGGATGACCAAGAAGAGCAATCTGACGAATTTTTCGATCAAGCTGGGCAAGCTGAACTAGACTTCGAAAACAAAAAAAAGACGGAAAATAGTGAAACTAAAAATAATGATTCGTGGGAATATGAGTACGAAGAGGTAGAAGTGGAAGTCGAATACGAGGAAGGTGAAAATGATGGTGAATGGAATGAAGTAAGTAATACTGAGGATGAGGATATTAAAACTAAAACACACAGCGAAGACATACTTAATGCCCCAGAACCCGCATCTAATTATAGCAACGAAGAAGCTCAAAGGAAAAAAGAGATTGAAGAATCTATAGATTCTTCAGTGGAAGATGAAGAAAAAATACCTGAGAGACTTCCATATATTGTCGTCATTATTGATGAGTTAGCCGATCTGATGCAAACCGCTCCTGCCGATGTTGAGCAAGCGATTGCTAGAATCGCGCAAAAAGCAAGGGCTGCTGGAATTCATCTCATCATCGCAACTCAAACGCCAAGAGCAGATGTTGTGACAGGAATAATAAAAGCAAATATTCCTTCACGGATTGCATTCCAAGTTTCTTCATCACTCGATAGCAGGGTTATCTTAGATAATAAGGGAGCTGAAAAGCTCGTAGGAAAAGGAGATATGCTTTACCTGCCACCTGGTAGCGCTCAATTGAGCAGAGCTCAAGGAGCTTTGGTTACCGATGAAGAATGTGTTTCCGTGGTCGATTTTTGTGCGAATCAGGCAACTCCAATTTTTGCACAAGAAATTGATGAAAAAATTAATGGCGATACCAATGAAGGTGAAGAAATCTCTGACGAAGATGAAGAAATCATCGAAAAATGTTTAGAAGTCATTCAAGTTGAAAGACGTGCATCAACCTCGTTACTCCAAAGGCGACTTAGATTAGGATATACTCGAGCAGCAAGAATGATGGATATACTTGAAATGAGGGGAATTATTGGCCCCGGTGAAGGAGCAAAACCAAGAGAAATTTTAGTCGATTTAGCAAACTAAATCGTTTAAACTCCTATTCTGGAGTTATTTATCCCCCACAATTAAGTGAAACAAATGGCTCCAATAAAAAAGGAACCATGGAAAACACGATCGGCATAAAGCTGAGCGAAGCTCGTGAATGCCTCGAACTTAGTGTCGAGGAAATGTCCATTATTACCCGAATTCCTGCTGAGGCAATTGAGAGCCTGGAAACTAATAGTTTCGAAAAATTTCCAAATTCTGTTTATGCAGAAAGCTTTCTAAAGCTTTATTGTAAGTTCCTTAAAATCGATTCGAAAATCTTCATAAATGAACTTAGGGGCTCTTTGAACAGCAATAGATATAGCGCCACATATCTTGAAGGCGCCGCAGCAAGCGTAGAGTTTAAAAATTTTGAAGAAGAAAAATCTAAATCTGCTTCACCTGTAAGCCTAGCAGTAGCAATTACCATTCTAATGATTGGCGTACCCTCAATCATCTTTCTCAACAAATATAAGCCTGCAGAAAACTCAGATATTAGTCCTGAACTGTATACTCCTCTAAAAAGCAGCAAAGAAAGCGTAGAATCTATAGCAGATCTAAAAGTACCTGATTCTAATTCTATAGATGAAAATAAAGAAAATTCTTCAGATAGATTACTTCAAGAGAATACAGAAGAATCAAATGATATAGAACCAGCTCCTAAAGCAATTCCTGTAGAAAAAGATCCTATAAAAGAACAACCAGTCGCTTTCTCTACTTTGGGTTGATTCCTTCCGGTTCTATTGAGCTTCTCCCTGGTCTGATTCAATTTCACAAATACTTTAACTGTAAAGTTTCAGATTGGAGCATAGTCTCTAATCTATCACTACCTTCACCAGAACTTGGATCCACTAAACTGAGGCTAATCGTTTAGTCATAAATGTATTTTCTTAAAAATAAAAAATAGTTTAATAATTGATGTAACTGAGAGACTCTAGTTAAGCATTTTGTAATTTTCTAGCACTATATGATTAGATGGTATATCATCAACGCATGAGAAACTTGCTAGATTATATTGTTAGCACTTCATTGGTTCTTATTACACTAATCTGCAGCACTAGAGGCGATGAGAGTATACCATCACTGGCAAAAAAAACTCGCCCTTCAATTGTAGTAATCACTCAGGAGGGAAGAGATGGGCAAGTTGTCGGAACTGGAACTGGATTTATCATCAGCGAAAATGGTTTAATTGCTACCTGTGCTCATGTCATTGGTGAATCTAGACCTATAAAGGTTAGGTTTGATAATGGTAAAGAATATCGGGTCCAAGAAATTTTTGCTTCTGATCGCAATCTTGACCTGGCAATTTTAAAAATAAACGCGAAAGGCTTAATTCCCTTAGAAATTAAAACTGATAAGGTTCCCGAGCAAGGAGAAGAGGTTATTGCCATTGGTAATCCGCAAGGCCTTGAATTTAGTATTGTCCGAGGCATCATTTCTGGTATCAGAGAAATTGACGATCAGTCATTAATACAAATCGCGATTCCAATCGAACCAGGAAATAGTGGAGGACCACTTATGACTGCGAATGGAAAAGTCTGTGGCATTTTAAATATGAAGTCAGCCATTACTGAGAACCTTGGATTTGCTATTCCGATTGAAAATTTAATAAAAATAAAAAATAACCCAAATCCAGTTGATATGGAGAATTGGTTGACGATAGGAAAACTAAATTCTGCTCTATGGAAACCAACAATGGGAGCAGATTGGCGCCAACGGGCAGGAAGAATAACAGTCACAGAAAAAGGGCGCGGATTTGGGGGGCGCGCGTTATGCCTTTACGAAAAAAAAATACCCAAGGTTCCTTATGAGGTAAAAGTTGATGTTAAATTAAATGATGAAAGTGGTGCAGCTGGATTAATATTTGAATCCGATGGTGGTGAAAAGCATTATGGATTTTATCCAAGTGGAGGGAAAATTCGGTTAACAAGATTCGAAGGGGCTGATGTTCTTTCATGGTCAATATTAAAAGAAATCCAATCCAAGTACTACGAATTAGGAGAATGGAACAGTATTAGAGTCAAAGTAGAAACAGAAAAATTAACTGCATTTTTAAATGGTGAACGATTATTTGAAATTGAGGATGATATACTCAGAGGAGGTAAAGTTGGACTTTCAAAATTCAGAGAAACTGAAGCTCAATTCAAGAATTTCGATTTAGGAAAAAACCTTGCACCTAAAACTATTCCCATAGAAACCATTCAAGATATAAATAATAACATCAACTCTTTGATTGAGGATTTAGACAACACTTCAGCGCGAGAAAACCTACAGGAACAAATACAATTCAGTCAGGAACTGATAAATAAAAAAATCAAGAACCTAGAAAATTCTATAGATACTTTGAGAGAATTGGATAGCAATTTACACAAACAAGATATATCAAAAAAACTGGTAAATGAATTGAAAAAGGGAGATGATTCGAACCTCGCGTTATGCGCCCTATTATTTGCTAAGTATGATAATCGTGAAATTGATATCCAGGCTTATCAAGATGAAATAGAAAGGATGGCGGAGGAACTTCGAAAAAAAATAGATGAAGAATCCGATGTTGAATCAAAAGTTTCTTCAATAAGTAAGTACTTATTCGAAGAAAATGGATACCATGGAAGTAGAATCGATTATTACAACCAATCAAACAGTTACCTCAATGAGGTGATCGACGATAGAGAAGGAATTCCTCTTACTCTTTCTATTATATATATTGAATTAGCTTCAAGAATAGGCATTAAAATAAGTGGGCTAGGCTTGCCTGGACATTTTGTTGTTTTTTATATGAAAAATGGTGAACGAAAAATTATTGATCCCTTTAATAGTGGAAACCTAATCACTAATACAGAAGCTGATAATATGGTTAAAGAATATGATAGCACAAAAAATTCAAAGGATTATTTAGCGTCAGACAACATATCAATAATACAGCGGATGATTTATAATCTAAAGAGTATTGCGATCGATACAAAAGATTTCAACAAGGCGCTAAGCTATGTTGATTTACTCATCGCATTGAACCCCGAGGATCCTCAAGAAAGATTAAGCAGGTCTATTCTTTTTATTCAGTTAGAAGAATCTGAAAAAGCAAAACAAGATTTGGAATGGCTTATAACTACGAAACCTGATGGGATTAGAGTTGAAAGAATTAAGGAACTTTATAATAGACTTAAATAAAAAGGGGAAGCGGTCACTTTGCACTAACTAATAACCGCTTCCCCAGAAACCCGAAGAATAACCGCTACTTTAAACTAACGGGCTCTAATTTTATGCTTGTTTGAATTTTCTCATTTCCCAGTGAGAATTTCATTTGCAAGCTTGATTAAAATTCAAATGCATAAACCAAAAAGTAGCTAACGGTATATTGTCAAAGGGTGACCTAACTTTATCTAATGCCTTCATAAGGTTGATTAACGTCTCAATCTTCTAACGGTTACAGTGTCACCAAGTTTAAGGTTTCTCTCAGGCCCTACATATATGCTAACATGAGTAACACTTTCAGATTCTGGTAATCCTTCTTTACATTCTAAAGTAACTTCATGAAAGTCCCCTCGAAAATTAGTGGATATCACTTTACCCACTATATGAACATCGCTAGATGGATCTTTTGTAATTTCAAGATCAGCAGGCCTAACTAGAATATCAGTAGATTCACTTGGAGCTCCTTCACCTTTAAATAACTGGCAAGGAATACGATTCACTTTACCAAAAAGGCTAGCTGTATATTCACTTGTAGAATGAAAATAAACCCTCTCCGGACTTCCTACCTGTTCTAGCTTTCCTTCCTTCAATACCGCTAAAGTGTCAGCCACAGATAAGGCGTCACGCGTGTCATGAGTAACAATTAATGCAGAAACACCACTCTCTTTAACAACGGACCTAAGTTCATCGCGTAGCGAATCCTTACGCACTGGGTCAAGGTTACTGAAAGGCTCATCAAGTAAAATGAAATTAGGCTTTGGAGCAAGAGCTCTCGCTAAAGCTACTCGCTGTTGTTGACCACCAGAAAGCTCATGAGGAAATCTCTCTTCAAGGTTTTCGAGTCCTGTTAATTTAATTATTTCTGTTAACCGTTTAACGCGTTCACTTTTTGGATGCAATTTATGCAAGCCATAAAGAATATTATTTTTAACATTCAAGTGAGGGAAAAGAGCATAGTCTTGAAAAACAAAGCCTATATTTCTATCTTCTGGCAACTTAGTCTTATACCCTAAGCTCCAAACAACTTCATTATTAATTTCAACGACTCCGCTATCAGGATTCGCTAAGCCTGCAATAATTCTTAGTAAAGTTGTCTTGCCACTACCACTTTCACCCACTAACGCCATTATTTCTCCATCTGATAAGGCTATTGATACTTCCTCTAACGCAGGCCGATTCGATCTAGGGAAAACCTTAGTTATATCCTGTACTCGAAGAGATCTCGCCATTTGATTATTTATTAACTGTTCGCTTACGAATTAAAACATGTAAAGCCAAGACAGCCAATGTTCCAGTTAACACAAGAATGAGCGCAGGAAATGAACCATCTGCAATTCTCTCTTCTTTTTGAATTAACCCATAAGATGTTGTAGCAAGCGTTTCAATATTTGGAGGTCTCAGAACAAGCGTGAGCGGTAATTCTTTTAATATATCTACGAATAGAACGATCATAGCTCCAAATAAAGGGAATCTAAGTAACGGTAAATGGACATTAAAGAAAGACCCCCAACTCGAACGACCAAGCATTGATGAAGCTTCATCCATACTTGAGTTTATTCTGATCATTCCTGCCTCTATCGGGGCAAGGGCAGGAGTCATAAATCGGACAAAATATGCAATAATTAATCCTGCCGGAGTCAGTGTAAAGAGAAGCGAAGTCAATGATCCAAAACCAAGAAATTCACTTAAAAAACTTCCCATACCTGAAAAATAAACAAGAATTGAAATAGCCACGACAGCACCAGGAACGGCATAACCCAACATGCACAGCTTAGTTATGAACTTCATAAAATTTGTAGGAAACAACCTAGCTGCATAAGATATAACCAAAGCAGCAATCACAATCCCAACACAACCAATTGAAGAGACAATAAAACTATCTATCAAAGGCCCCTGTATGAGATGAGTTAATTTACTTTTTTCCCACCCACGGAAGGTATCAATACTTAAATTGATTATTGGTAATGCAAAAGAAAAGATAAAAAGAATTAAGCAGGAAAAAAATGCCATGGTAGATCCTGCAACCGTGCGAGTAGGTCCAGAAAAATTATTACTAGAGGATCTGTGAGCATGAAATTTTGCCCTACCTCTAAGCAACCTTTCTATTACAATGATTGCTAAAACAAAAACCATCGCTACTGCAGCTAGACGTATCGCAGAGTCTTTGTCACCTAAATCAGTCCAACTAACAAAGATACCTGTAGTTAAAGTTTCTATTCCATAGTAGGTCATAGCCCCGTATTCGTTCATGACCTCAAGAACAGCTAATAGTAATCCACCTACAATCGCTGGCCTAGCTAAAGGTAACCCTACACTAAACATACTTCGGAATAAGCCACGGCCTAATAATCTTGAATTTTCTATGTATGTCCCAGAAATCTCCGAGAACCCTACCCTCGCAGCGATATAAACATAAGGATACAAAGCAAAAGATAAAACTAAAATAGCCAGCCCATAATTAAATATTTCAGTACATTGTGACATGGTGACAGCCCCCCAATTACTTTTAATAAACAACATCAGAGGATCTCGAATATCATATTTTACAAATGAGTAACCAAACGCCATTACATAAGTTGGTATCGCCATCGGCATCATAAGAGCCAAGGAGAAAAATCTTTTAAAAGGAAAATCCCAAACGGTAATTATCCACGCCGAACCAACACCTAGGAAAAGAACAGTAAGCCCTACCCCAAAAGTCATAATCAGAGTTCCTAAAAGATAATCGACTAATAAATAATCAGATATAAGCTCCCAACCTTCACCAGGCGACTTAAATAATGAAGATAGTACTACAGTTAGAGGCGAAAAAAGTACAACTGCTAAAAAAGTAGCCGAAAACCACCACCAGAATGATGAAAAACGCTGATTATTTATATTTGGCAGGCCCTTGGGCATAAGCAGTCGACAAGGTTAATACCATCAACCATATATCGATGCAGAGCAACGAGCTAATTACCTTTTAACGATTAGCAAAAACTATTTCCAATTGGCCAAAGCAAATGTTTTTACAGCCTCAGAATTTAGTTTACCTAACTCTGAAAGCGACAATGAATCTGCCTTAAATTTACCCCAAGATTTCAATAAAGGAGAATCTGTTGAGGAAACTTCCAAAGGAAACTCATAAGTAGTAACAGGAAATTGATTTTGAGCTTCTGATCCAGTTAAAAACTCGAGCAGCTTAATTGCATTAGCTTTATTTTTAGACCATTTTACCACACCTCCACCACTGACATTAACATGTGCTCCTCTTCCTTTCTGGTTAGGAAAAAAGACTCCTACTTTCTCTGCAACTTCACGATCTTTAGGGTTAGATGAATTCACAAGCAATCCGACGTAATATGTGTTGGCAATGGCAACATCACCAATGCCTGCTGCAACGGCTCTCATCTGATCACGGTCACTACCTTCAGGTGGTCTCGCCATATTCTTTCGGACTGCAGAAGCCCACTTTGCCGCGGCTTGCTTTCCATTATTAGAAATAATAGATGCAAGCAAAGACTGATTATAAATATTTGATGAAGAACGAGCTAAAAGCTTTCCTTTCCACTTTGGGTCCGCCAAATCTTCATAGGTGCTCAGCTGCGAAGGTTTAATTCGATCTTTAGAATATATAAGAACTCGAGACCTCACTGTAAATCCATACCAATGACCTGCATCATCTCTCATATTTTTTGGAACTTGTTTATCAAGCTTTGAACTTGTTGCAGATTGTAAAATGCCAGCATCTTGAGCTCTAACTAGTCGCCCTGCGTCGGCAGCTATAAGTAAATCTGCAGGGGACTCCTTACCCTCAGCTTTAATTCTTTCAATAAGGGCATCAGCTGAAGCCTTAACAACATTAACTTTTATTCCAGTAGCCTTAGTAAATTTTTCATAAAGCTTATCATCAGCTTCATAATGCCTGTGCGAATAAAGAGTCACCTCTTGAGCATTAACTGGTAAAAAACTAAAGGCTAATGCCACAGAAGAAAGCTTAAGGATAGAATTGTATGAATTGAAAAATGTTTTCATGTTATTGAAGATGTTTTATTGAGAATAGTTCTCAATAATGGATGTGAGTACAAAATGCAAAAGTTTTTTTAATGCGCTCTTAATTAATTGTTAATAGAAAGCAAGAAAGAGATTTTCGACCTTTTATTACTGTTTTAATATCTTTTCTGTATTAGTTATAAAATTATATTAATGGAAATTTTCCTAGTAATAGATGGAGTAAAGACCGGACCAATGACCATTTATGAAGTGAGAGATCTGCTTCGTAAAGATAAGATTGATACTTCAACTTTAGCTTGGATCAAGGGCATGAAAAAATGGGAACCATTGAGAGAATGTCCACCTCTGAAAAATAGTATTGATATTGAGATAGCGGAAACTGGATTTGATGAAATCGTAGTCACCAAGGAAGAAAGAGATTCTATAAAAGAATCAACTAAACCATTATCGAAACCAAAGCCCTGGATCAGACTTTGGTCCAAGTTTATCGATATTCTGATTTATTTTTTTATTGGACTTTTATTCGTCAAAATACACTCAGAGAATGAATTCTTCAAATTTATCGAGATAGTTGAACAACTAACACTAGAGCGGGTGAAAAGCGGATCAATAACCGAAACTGAAATAGAAATACTAAGATCAACATCATTGGCTATCATTATCGCTTGGATTCTTACAGAGGGAATTCTCTTAGCCTGCTTCTCTACAACTCTTGGAAAATGGATTTTAAACATTAAAACATTAAAACTAAATGGAAAAAAAATAGACCCGCTAACAGCCCTTATTAGATCTTTTTATGTTTTTGTTTTTGGTTTTGGCTTATGTTTTTTTCCATTTATAATTATTTGCCCTGTAATTTCTTACTTCTCTCTGATGAGGAAAAAATCTACACAATGGGATCGTTGGTTAAAATTGCAAATAACTCACAATGAATTGACGGGCATGAGAATACTGTCTGGAATTTTTGTGCTTTTTATAATTACTAATCTTATTGGGTTTCTATTATTGCCACCAGAGCAGATCAAACAAATCAACCAATAAAACTCGATAGATGACAAAAGACTACGTTTACTTCGACTTAGAAACTATACATTCTGCTAATGATGTTGGAGGTTGGAATAACAAAGGCGATATGAGAATGTCAGTCGGTGTCACATACAGTTCGAAGTCGAATGAATACATAGCGTATCCGGAGAAAAAAGTTGAAGACCTCATAAAGCAGCTTGCCTCAGCCGATCTCGTA
>TARA_B100001057_G_scaffold334819_1_pt1 | contig 29749 bp, 16 predicted proteins | sample TARA_B100001057 | Tara Oceans TARA_B100001057 (sample SAMEA2621839) | marine metagenome | biome: marine biome (ENVO:00000447); feature: surface water layer (ENVO:00002042); material: "saline water (ENVO:00002010), including plankton (ENVO:xxxxxxxx)" | depth 5 m
ACAACATTTAATGGAAATCATATTGCTTTAACAGTTTGGGGTGATGATCCTACAACAAGCATGAAAGATGGTCTTAGTCAACACGAAATTTTAACATTTCAAATTTGGAATTCACTTGAAAATAAGGTGTTTTCTATGAAAATCAAGGATTGGGAAGTCGGAGGAAATTTATATAAAACAAATAATATTAATATTGCTTCAAATATACTTATTGATTATTCAAATAATAATGAGTCATCAATTTTATATCAAAATAATCCTAATCCATTTAATGGACTAACTACAATTAATTTTTATATCCCTAAAAAAAGTATAGTTAATTTTTCATTACATAATATTACTGGGGAGAAAATAAAAACCATTGAAAATAGACTATTTAAATCAGGAAATAACAAAATTATTTTACATTCAAATGAGTTAAGCCCTGGGACTTATTTTATTAATATGCAAACAGAAAATTATTCTGAAACTAAAAAAATAACTATTACAAAATAATTTATAATTAAATAATTAATAAAGTTGTTTAACCGATAATATGGATTGATTGTTACTCTTACTTTAACTATATATTTAATTTTATATATAGTTAATATTAAAAATAATATATTTATACATCTAAAAAAAACGAACTTTATGTATAAAATATTCTTTTTTTTTTTACTTATATCATGTAATTATTCACTAGAAAATAAAAACTTGAATAATTTAAAGTTTCCATGTGATTTTGTTAATCTAAAAATTGAAGTTTTATTTGAGATTAATAAATTTTATGATAAATACTCAGAGTTTGATAATTATCAAGAGCTAGATATGGTAGATTTTTCAAGACTCATGAAGTTATGGCAAAAAAATGATGAAATAGATTTTCATGTTGGTTTAAATTATTGGGACATTGATTTAAAAAAATGTGATAATTATCTTTTGATTGATTCTTTAATTTTAAAAATGAACATCTAAAAAAAAGTAATTTTCTCTATATATCTTTAATTATTTTATTAAATTCGTCAAGTATTAACTAAAATTAAATCTAATGGACGCAAAAAAAATAGTTATGTTATTAGCAGTAATTGCAATAGCATTTGGTGTTATGACATTTATGAAAAAAGATTCAAACCCTGCTACTTCAAATGAGAGTGTAGGTACTGAACATACGCATGAAGATGGATTGGTTCACTCGCATGAGGGTGGTGATGTGAAACATTCGCACTCTGATGAAGCTCCTGCTACTGATGAAGCTCCTGCTACAGAAGAAGCTCCTGCTACTGATGAAGCTCCTGCTACTGATGAAGCTCCCGCTACTGAAGAAGCTCCTGCTACAGAAGAAGCTCCTGAAACTAAATAAGTAGGAGGATAGTAACTTAATAAAGAGTATTTCAATACGATTTACAACAGTTAAAACAAAGGCCCCGTAAAGGGGCTTTTGTATTAAAATATTTTATTATACAATAAAAAAACAATAATTTTGTTATATATATAATTCTTAAAAACCCATAATTATGAAAAAATTAATCTTAAGCTTTATAGCTCTTATGTTCTTTTCTTTTTCATTTGCTCAAGTAGATGCTAAAGCAAATATGAAAAAATTTTCTAAAAAAGAACTTACTAAAAATTCAATGTTAGCAGTTGATTTTCTAAAGAAAGAATTAAAATTGAGAGGCTCTAAACTAACCGCCGTTCAAAATGCTTTTAAAAAGTATGCAGAGAATATTGCAACTATGGAAGAAAAAATATCTTTAAAAGATAAATCTGCTGCTGGTAATTCTGAAGCGTTAGTTGCTAATAAAAAAGCAAAATTTAAAATGATGAATAATTTTTTAAAACTTAGAGATCAAGAAGCAACTAAAGGATATTCTACTAGAGATTTAGAAAAATATAGAAAGTCTTCAAGATCTATTCATCCTTTTACTTTAAAAATTAAAGAGTTAAAGAAGTAATTTTTTAATTTTATCAAAAAAAAAGATCTCTTTTGAGATCTTTTTTTTTATCTAATTATTGTTATGTAACCTGTGAATTTTTCATTTTTTTTTCGTGCTTTATTAAATACTTCAAATACATAGTAATAAACGCCTTCACTTACTTCTTTTTTTGTAATACTTTCAATATTTCTGTCAGATGAAATTCCTGAAAATTGTTTTACGTTATAAGTAGTTTTACCATCCCACCATTTACTTTCTTCACTTAGTCCATAATTTTTTTCTAAATAAACAACTCTTCCCCATCTATTAATAATAGTCAGTAAACTTTCTTCATAATTACCGTTGCTAAGATTCTCAATTACGAACTCATCGTTGTTTTGGTCACTATTTGGTGATATTACATTTGGGAAATTTGGTGTACAAGAAAATCCAATTTGAATAGTTGAGTATGTGTCACATGATGAGTAAATAAATTCATAAACACCATATTCTGGTACAATAACATTAGTAGTTAATTCAAATGGATTTTCTATTATTGCGTCCGCAGGGCCACCTATTTGTTCCCATGGACCACCAATTTCATTAGTTTGTGTATAAGCAGTCAATGTAGTTTCTTTTGAACAATCTTCATATACAGGGTAAATTATATAGGGTTCTATTTCTTCGAATAAAACATCAATTATTTCAGATCCACCACACCCTTCAAATACAAATTGATATAAACCATAATTACTTACTTCAATTTCAGTTGTTTCAGATTGTGGGTTTAAAATTTGAACATTAGAGTTATTTGGTGAAGAATATAATGACCAACCTTCAGGGTTTTGGCTGAAAGCAGTCAAGGTTGTCTCAAAAGAGCAGTACGTAATATCTGGAGTTTCAATTATTGGGTTTTCTGTTAAAAAATTAACTACGAAACTATTACTTAACCCACAACCATAATAAGTAAAATTATATATTCCATATGTATCAACACTTATTGTTGGATTGAGAGATAAAATATTATCAAATGTTGCTTGCCCGGGCCCATCATAAGACCAAAATCCAGGATCTCCAGGTACCGAAACGTTTAATGAAATTGGGTCAAGACAGGTTGATGTTGTTGGGCCAGAAATAATAGGAATTGATCCTATGATACTTACTTCTTGAGAATAAACAATATTTCCGCATGCCTCAAAGCTAATTATATATGTTCCATAACTCTGTGGTGTTACAAATGTATTTGGCGAACTTGAATCATCAATAATTAAATTTAATGGATCATTTACTATCCAATTTCCTAATCCGGATGAAAACAATTCAAAACTATTTAAACAATAAATATTACTTGGAATTTGTACTTCAAATTCTATGTCATAATTTATTATAACTTGACTACTTGAGGAACCACAATCATTTGTTAATGTCCATTCAAAAATATTTTCACCATTTGATAAATTTGTAACCAATGTATTTGGATCATTTATTGAACTAAACTGACCAAAGCCGCTAATTATTGACCATTCCCCAGTCATAATTCCGCCATCGTTTGAGTTAGTTGGTGGATTTGCAGAAAGATCAATAAAATTATCACAAGTTTCTTGATTTAGTCCCGCATTTGCTACAGGTTCAGGGCAGCCTTTTTGAATAGTTGACATATTATCAACTAAAAGATATGCTCCTGAAAATTGTAAACTTGGATTAGTTGATTGAATTTGTAACATTATGTATGTATAATTATTACTTGGGTTTAATGAAATATTATAAGTGTTCCAATCATCATCTGGTGTGTCACCAGAGCTCCATAGTAATTCATTTTGAGGACAAGTCATAAACCCACCATATATAAGCAATTCTGCTTCATCTGTGTATGTTCCGCTAACAACTGGAAATCCTCTGAGATCAATTGATAAATTATAAGTTTCTCCTGCCTGCATTGGTTCAGGATTCAGTGTTGTTGCATTTAAAAGTTCCTGAGAAGCTCCTTCTTGCCAATCAGTAAAATGATCACAAGCAAAACCCAGATAAGTTGCTCCATCTGTTGGTGCTATATTAACATCAAACCAGCCAGGTTGAGTGTCAGGTGTTTGACCATTCATACAGATTTCCCATGGAGCAGGGGTAATAGCAATTCCAGGATTCCCTTCAAAAGAAGGGTTTTGTACAGTTAAATTTTGAGAATATGAAAATTGACTTATATGAAAAAAAATAATAATAATTAGATTAGTTTTCATCATTAAAAATTGTTACATAACCTGAATAACTTTCTTTTTGTTTACGAACTGCATTGTATACATCAAGTATGTAGTAATAGACCCCTGATCTTAACTTTTCTTCTTTATAACTTGTTGTACCATCCCACCAATTATCTTCAGCACTTATTCCATAATTTTTGATTGAGTAAACTTCATTTCCCCAACGATTTATAATAGTTAAATAACTTTCAGAATATACTTCATAGCTCATGTTAGGAATATAAAACAAGTCATTATTTCCATCACCATTAGGAGTAATTGTATTGGGAATATTCAATTCACATGAAAAACCAACAGAGATAACTGAAGAAGTATCACAAGCTTCAAATTCAAATGTATATAGACCATAGTCTGGTACTGTGATTTTAGTTGATGTATTCCAATCATCCTCAATTATAACATTTTGTTCACCGGAAATTAGTGTCCATGGTCCTGCGTTTTGATCGTTGGTGTAAGCAATTAATTCGGCTTCAAAAAGACAATCTGGGTGATCTGGTGAAAGTAAATAAGGTGCTTCTGGTTTAAATGTTACGAATGTTTGGGCTGCATCTCCACAACCAGTAAATTCAAACTGATATGTTCCATATTCATTAACAGAAACGTTAGTTATATATTCGTTTTGATTGCTAAAATTTACATTTGAGCCTGAGGGTGAGGTAATTACTGACCATCCATTAGGGTCTCCTGCTCCAAAAGCTTCTAAACTTGTTGATAAATCACAAAAAATTGTGTCTTGTTCAATTATTGATGGAGGAGATGGAGAAAAATCTACAAAAACTGATGTTGTTTCATTACAACCATCGTAAATAAATTCGTAAAGACCATATTCATCTACAGTTGCAGTAGTTGAAGTACCTTGAGAAGAAAAATTAACATTTCCTGGTCCATTTGATGTCCAACCCTGAGGGTCGCCAACAACAAACACTTCAAGATCAGCACTGAAGTTACAATATATGGGTTCGTTGGGAGAGTTAACAATTTGAGGAGAAACACCTTGAATATTTACAATTTGACTTGTTGAGGAACCACACCCATAATAAGTAATTGTATATAAACCATATTCATCAGCAGTTGCAGATGTATTTAATGAAAGGGGATTGCTAAATATGATTGAACCTGGGCCCTCAAAACCCCAATAACCAGGGTCCCCATCTACTTCTGCTTCTAGATTAAATGATGAAAGACAATATACTTGATCAGGATATTCAATTATTGAGGGAGTTGATGCGTTTACTATTACCTCTTGAGAAGTTTGACCACTGCATCCTTCAAAGGTAAATGTATATGTTCCATAAGCTGTGGGTATTGCTATAGTATTTGGATTATTTGGATTTTCAATTGAAATATTTGTTGAAGGTTCAACCGACCATACACCTTCTCCTTCAACATTAACATTTAATAATATAGGTTCTAAGCAATAAACAATATCTTGAACATTAATTTCAGGATTTCCGTTAATGGCATTTATGATAACCTGATCTGTTGTTTCACCGCACTCACCAATTATACTCCATTCAAATATATTTTCCCCAAATGATAAATTACTAACACTAGCTTCAGAGTCATTAATGTCAGAAAAAACACCGTTTCCACTAATTATACTCCATTGACCAATTTCATCACTAAGAAAATTATTTGCATTCAAGGTAGTTGAATTATTACATATTTCTTGATTTTCACCTGCGTCAGCAATTGTTGATGAAGATACGCTACTATCTGAAGTAATGTTTAAACTCCATTCACCAGATAAACCTGACCAAGTATCAATAAACATGTCAATTACTAAATAATATACTCCCGCATCAAGAGATTGGGTCCATGAAGTGGATTCTTCCCATGCTGTTATTTGATTTATTTGATTATCACAACATGACTCACCTAAAGTTGCCCAAATTGTATTTCCCCAGAAGTTGCCATTAAAATTTTGACTCAAATTAAATGTGTATTCTCCTTGACAAGGTATGGTAATTTCAATTATTTCATCTTCTCCGTCAATCCAAGAACAGTTTTCACCTGCATTTTCAACGTTACCGTCTGCACTGCCAGGTGCTTCAATGAAGTAATTTGGAAAACAAGGTCCAGGAATATTTTGACAGGTGATAAATTCTTCTTGCTGAGTAAAACCTAAGCAATTTTCATTAATTCCAAGACTGCATATGGTAGTGCCATTTGGGTCTCCGTCAACCACAATTTGAAAATTCATACAATCTAATCCAAATCCTGCATTTTCAAGTTCAAACCAACTATTTGATGCCCCATTAAACCCATCATAAACAGCTAACCAAACTCCATTATCAATACTTACATTAGCAATATTATTTCCAACAGGGGAGGCGATTTCAGTCACATTTGTTGAAATTACATTTATTCCATTTTCAAAGTAAAGATCAAAACCATCTGCTGATCCACCACTTCCAATACATATACTTAAATCTAGTGTGAATGTTCCATCTCCATTATTTATGTTTTGATTAATTATTATTGATGGGGAAGTATCACAAGCTAATGTAATACCGCTGAACAATAAAATTAAGGTAGATAAAAAAATTTTAAGTTGAAAAAATGACTTCATAACTTATGTAGAATATACGATAAATTTAAAAATTAAATTTCATTAAAAACTTTACATTAGATAAAATATTTAATTAATTATTATTTTTGTTTAATTATTTGTGATTTATGTTTGATTTTTTTTATAAAATTGTATGGCGTCTTATAAGATCGATACTTTTTTTATTTCCACCTGAATTTTCTCATAAATATACCTTTAAGTTTATTAAATTCTTTTTTAAGCTACCACTTACTAAATCTATTGAAAAATCAAGGTATATTATTAAAAATAACAGCCTTGAAAGAAATCTTTTTGGTCTTAAATTTGCCAACCCTGTAGGGTTAGCAGCTGGGTTTGATAAGAATGCAGATTTAATAAACGAGATAGATGCATTTGGTTTTTCTTTTATAGAAATAGGAACGGTAACTCCAGAACCTCAATTTGGTAATGAAAAACCAAGAGTATTCAGACTTAAAAAAGATGAAGCACTAATTAATAGGTTGGGTTTCAATAATGAAGGGTTAGAAAAGATAATAAAGAGATTAAAAAATAAAAAAACAAACACTATTATTGGTGGTAATATAGGAAAAAATAAAAATACACCTATTGAGGATTCTGTTCAAGATTATAAAAAATCTTTCAATCAATTATTTAATTATGTTGATTATTTTGTGCTTAATGTAAGTTCTCCAAATACCCCTAAGTTAAGAGAATTGCAAAAGAAAGAAAAGTTGGAAGTTTTAATTTCATCTATTCAATCAATCAATAATACTAAATTATTACCTAAACCAATATTAATTAAAATTTCTCCTGATTTAAATTATAATGAATTAGATTCAATCATTGAGCTAGTTAAAAAATATAAAATTAATGGTATTGTTGCTACAAATAGTACCAATAAAAGAGAGAATCTTAAAACAAAAGAAAATTTAGTAAGAAAAATTGGAGCTGGTGGATTAACTGGCCGTCCAATAAAAAACAAGTCTACTGATGTGATTAAATATATTCATCAAAAATCTTCAGGAACTATTCCAATAATTGGTGTAGGAGGAATAAATAGTGTTGAGGATGCTATTGAAAAGATTGATGCTGGAGCTTCATTAATTCAGCTATATACTGGTTTTATTTACCAGGGACCTTTACTTGTAAAAAAAATAAATCAGGAAATTCTTAAACGGTATCGTTAGTTTTTTAAATTGATATTTTCATCATTTTTTTTGTAAGGGAGATATGTAATTATAAATTGCAACATTTCATCTGATGTTTTCATACTTCCTTTTCCATTCCAATCAATTTTTTCTGTAACTAGTTTTGGTGGGTCGTATGGATTGTCTAAATTATCAATTGTATTATCAAAAGTTGCTTCGACAATAATTTCAGAGTTTTTAGGAATTTTAAGTATTTTATTAAATGTGTAAAAATATTGCCACCTAAAGTTCCAGTTATCGATTTTAATTAATGGAATAGTGTCTAGTTTTTCAGTAATAGCATAAGATTTAAATGATTTTCCTAATAAATGCATATGTGGATTGATAGTTAAAATAGATATATCTTTCAATACTTTTGTTCTTATTGAACATTTTAATATTTTATTTGGTGCGACAATCAATTTTGGAGTTATTTCTTGTAGACAATAGAAAGTAGTGTCATTAGAAAAGTAGTTTTGCCTTAACCCTAACGATCCAAGAGTGATTTCATTTAATTTCCTTGTTGGTTTGCGCTCTGAAAAATAAATTTCAAAATATGAACTGTCAGAAGTTTCAACGCTAGAGGGGCCATAATGAAAGTCATTTACAAGTATTACATTTTTTTTCTTTGCCCTTAAAACTCCTATACCATTTGGATATGAGTTTTGTCTTGACCCTGGTAAATAATTTGAAACTGACCTACTTAGAGGAGGGATACTGCCATCATCATTAAATAAATTTAATTTTTCAAAACAAATTGAATCCGGGTATAATTCAGTATCAACATATCTATCACCATCATAGATATTTGTCTTTTTGGTATCGTAACTTATAAGGTGAGCATTTACATGGTGTACAACTTGATTATTACCTGGAACAAAAACAATTGATTCTATAAATGTGTCTTTAGGTAACTCGAATGGAAATTTCATCATCAAAAATTTATCTTTGTTATCACCTTTAATTATAAATGAACTTTCCATTGATACAATTTTGTCTGGTTTCTTTTTTTTAATTTTTATTTTGTTATTTTCTTTTTTATAATACTTAAAATTATCACTACTCTTTATCCATTTTTGAATTAAGTTTTTTTCTTTTTCAGAAAGAAATTTTTCATCAATAAAGTTAGAATAATTTGGATCTGCAGGCCAAGGAGGCATATAGTCACTACTAATTACATGGTATATCATTTTTTTTCTTTTTGCTATATCTCGATATGATGTTAAGGAAAAAGGAGCGGGCCCTTTACTATAATGACATGTGGCGCATTTTTCATAAATAATACTTATTGCTTGATTTGAATTATTGAGACTCTTTTTTATGTAATCACTATTTTCAATTATACATCCAATAGCATTTGTTTTTTTTATAATTATTTTTTTACTATCAAGGGCTGAGTTAATTCCATCTTCCAAATAATTTTTACTTGTGTACTGCCTTGTTCTTCCTAATTCACTTGCCCAATTGTCAATTAAGCCTTGGTATATAATCTTTGATTTCGTGTCAATAATAAAAGATTCTGGGACAATAGTTGCTTTTAACGAGTTTGTAATTCTAAAATCAACATCATAAATAAAATCAATTTCAATTTTATTCTCTTTAATAAATAACTCTATTTCTTCAATAGAATAATATGGACCAGGAAAAAAAATTATAAAATTTACTTTTTTAGAATATTTCTTTGCTAATTCATTAATTTTTTCAACATACTGGATTGAAAGTGGGCACTCGGTGTCCAAGGCAAAAACTACAGTTGGGTTAAACTTGGAATAATTAATTTTTTTTTCATCTAAAATTTTCAAAAAATTATTTTCATTATTAAAAAAAACACAGCTGTTAAGATAGATTAGTAATAATTTTAACAGAAAAATTATTTTTATATTTTTCATTTAACATTGGAGAATTTAATAACAATTTCTTTTAATGTGTTGATGTTTAAATTAGTTTTCATTACTCCATTTTCAAAACTACTAATATTGCCATTTTGTTCAGAAACGGTTACAGCTAAACAATCGTATTGCTCTGTAACTCCCATAGCGGCTTTGTGTCTCATGCCCATTTCAGAAGGTATTTTTGTTGATTCGCTAATTGGTAAAACACATCTTGATCCGATAATCTTTTGATTTATAATTATAATTGCCCCATCATGTAAAGGAGCGTTTTTATAAAAAATACTTTCTATCATAATCTGTGATAAATTACTATTAATTGTTCTACCAGTTTTTAATATTAAGTCTAAATTGTCATTTTTTTCGATAACTATAATTGCTCCAGTTTTTGATTTTGACATATTTTTACATGCATTACATATATCATCTATACTATTATCTTCAAGTAAGTTATTTGAGTTTTTTGTTTTAAAAAATAAGTTTTTGTTCTTGAAAATATTTTTACCAATGATTATTAAAAAACGTCTTATCTCTTGTTGGAAAACAATAATTAAAGCCAAAACTCCAACACTAATAAATTGACCCAATATTTCTGACAATAAACTCATTTCTAGAGCGGAAAATATTTTCCACATAATGTAAACAAGTGTCATACCAATAAAAATATTTATTGCCGCACTTCCTTTAACCAGTTTGTATAATTGAAAAATTAAAATACTTACAAGCGTAATATCTATAAAATCAAATATGTTAAAATCTAAAAAAACCATTATTTATTATTTTCAACTAAATTAAGCATTTTTATTACCTCTTTGGCTTCTTTCACATCATGAACCCTTAATATTTTTGCTCCATACTTTAGGCATAAAGTATTTAAAATTGATGTGCTATTTAAAGAATTTTCAGCATTAGAATTTATAACTTTATAAATCATAGATTTTCTTGATAAACCTATTAAAATATTTTTGTTTATTTTCTTTAAATCAGGAATCATATTTATTAGTTTATAATTTTGTTCAATTGTTTTCCCAAAACCAAATCCAGGATCAATAATTAATTTTTCGTGACCCAATTTTATAAATTCTTTATTTTTTTTATTAAAAAATTCAATTATTTCTTGTTTAAAATTATCGTAATTAATGTTTTTTTGCATAGTCTTAGGATTTCCTTTCATATGCATTAACACATATGGAATTTTATTATTGGTTATGAATTTAATCATTGACTTGTCATATCTTCCGCCATATATATCATTTATCATCTTTACTCCTAGGTTAACACAAGTTTCAGCAATCTCTGTTCTGTAAGTGTCAACAGATAAATATAAATTTGGATAAGATTTTATAATTTCTTTTACAACAGGGATAATTCTTTTTTTTTCTTCTTCAATTGAAATCTCGCTTGCATTGGGTTTAGAGCTAAATGCACCGATATCTATTATGTCTACACCTTCATTTTGCATTTTATTTACTTGATCTAAAGCTTTTTCAATAGAGCAAAATTTTCCACCGTCGTAAAATGAGTCAGGTGTCACATTTAAAATTCCCATTACCAAAGGCTTTTGAATTGGAAAAGATATATTTTTTAACTTTTTTGACATATTTTTTTCATTAATAAGTTTAAATTTATAAATACTTTTAATAAAAATTAAATGAATGATAGCTACTTCAGACTATTTTGATATTATTATAAATGATTGTCTTGATATTTTTAGAAAGAAAATGCATGATTATGGAAGTGCATGGAGAATATTGAGATTAAAATCTTTAACGGATCAAATATTTATTAAAGCTCAAAGGATTAGAAGCATTGATGATAAAGGAGTTCAAAAAATAAAAGAAGGAATTGATGCGGAATTTATGGGGATATTAAATTATTCAATTATTGCTTTAATTCAATTAAATAAAAAATCCACTTTGCAACCGGACATGACTCTTGATGAATCAGTTTTAGAGTACAAAGAGCATGCAACCGCAATTAAAAATCTAATGGAACAAAAAAATCATGATTATGGCGAAGCGTGGAAAGAAATGAGAATAAGTTCATTTACAGATTTAATTCTTCAAAAATTACACAGAATTAAACAAATTGAAGACAACGATGGTGAAACTATAATGTCCGAAGGCATTGATGCAAACTATCATGATATTGTTAATTATTCTATTTTTGCACTAATACAATTAAAAGAAAAAAATGATTAAAAAAATTATTATGAAAGCATTATTATCTTCATTCTTTAGAAGTATTGTTGGCGCAACTCTTGTTGTTTCAGGTATTGTTAAAGGAAATGATTCAATAGGTTTCTCCTATAAATTAGAGGAGTATTTTCAAGATGGAGCCCTTGCTTACAGATTTCATGAGATTTTTGGTTGGAACTCTTTTTCTTTAGAGTGGTTAATTGATTATACTATATTATTGGCAGTTTTTATTTCTGTTTTTGAAATTGTATTAGGATTTACCTTAATTGTTAAAGCAAAAATTAAGACATCATTATTTTTCATTTTTTCAATGCTGATTTTTTTTACATTTCTCACTTTACATACTGCAACTTGTATTCCAGGAGAAACTTTATCTGGAATACCAATTCAATGTGTAGATGATTGTGGTTGTTTTGGTGATGCAATGAAAGATTCAATTGGTAGAAGTTTAACTCCCTGGGAATCATTTATTAAAGATATTTTGTTAATTGTTTTTACAATTCCAATAATAATTTTAGATAGAAGAAAAAGCTTAAATTCTTTGTTTCAAGATATTCCTTCTTTTGTTTTTTCAATGATTATTACATTAATTTGGAGCTTTATTTTTTCCTGGTATTTTCCTGTTTTATTTTTGATTAGTCTATTTATAGTTTATTTAATAATAAAAAAATATTATAGTAGTAGTATGTTAATTATTTTTTCTTCTGCTTTATTATCTGCGATTTTTGTTTCCTACACATTTAATAATTTACCTTTAAAGGACTACAGACCTTATAAGGTTGGTTTTGATATGAAGGAAAACTATCAGGAAAATGGTGAATATTCAGAGGTTAAAATTAATGAAACAACTTCTTTTTCTTTAAGAGAAGGTGGATTTGATAAAAATGTTACAGCTGAGTTCATTAATGCTTCATCAATTCTTGTTTCTACATCATACAATTTTGATAAAACAAATAAAAATTCTTTTAATCAGATAAAAGATCTATTTACTAATGCAAAACAAGCTGGGATTGGGGTAATGCAAATTTCTGATTGGCAATATATGAATCAAATAAAAGAATTTATTGGTGAAGATGTTATATATTATTATGATGATAGTGATATTGGAAAAATTATAATTCGTTCAGATCCTGGTCTTATATTGTTTAAAAATGGAGTTATAATCAAAAAGTGGCATTACAATAACATTCCAGAAATAAAAGAGGTAAAAAATCTTTTAAAATAATTAATTTGATAAGTTTCTTACTAAGAAAAACAATTTATAGTCTTTTTGTCATTCTTGGTATTATAACTATTGTTTTTGTACTATTTAATATAATTCCAGCAGATCCCGCTAAAATGATGTTAGGTGAGAGAGATGATGCTCGTCAGTTAGAAAAGATAAGGAAGAAGTATAATTTAGATAAACCTATATTAAGTAGATATTTTTTATACTTAAATGATCTCTCTGTGATTTCTATTTATGATAAAAATGATGACAAAATAAATAGTATTGATATCTTAAGTTTTCCTTTGAAAAAAAAACAAATTGTAATAAAGAAACCATTTTTGGGGGAATCGTTTTTTTATAAAGAAAAGAAAGTGTTAGATTTAATTTTATCCGTATTTCCAAATACTTTTGTATTAGCTTTTGTTTCAATTGTTTTTGCAATTTTTCTTGCAATACCTATAGGAGTTATTTCTGCTGTAAAAAAAGATAGTTTTTTTGATAGGTTTTTTTGGATTTTTGGCTCTTTTGGAATGTCTTTGCCCTCTTTTTTTTCGGCCATAATTATTATGTGGATTTTTGCGTACAAATTAAATTGGTTAACAAATTTGAATGTAGTAGGAAGTTTATATGAAGTTGATGATTTAGGTAGGGGTGAATACTTAGAATTTAAAAATATAATACTGCCTGCAATTACATTAGGAATAAGACCTATTGCTGTTATTATTAATTTAACAAGAAATTCTTTACTAGAATCATTATCTTCAAACTATGTAAGAACTGCAAGGTCTAAGGGGTTATCAGAGTCTAGAGTAGTATTAATTCATGCCTTACGTAATTCCTTGTCTTCAGTTTTAACTGCTTCATCTGGTTGGTTTGCTTCAATGTTATCTGGAGCTGTTTTTGTTGAATATATTTTTGGTTGGAATGGTATAGGTAAGTTATTAGTTGACTCTATTAATAATATGGATTTTCCTTTAGTAATGGGATTAATTTTATTTATTGGAGTCTGTTTTGTTTTTATTAATATATTAGTAGATATTATATATTCTTGGTTAGACCCCAGAGTTAAAATTCAATAAAATGATAATTATTGCTAATTGGAAAATGAATAAAGATCTTAAGGATTTGGAGAGATTTATGGATTCTTTCATTTCTTTGCAATCCTGGGAGGCTATTTCTGATTTGAAAATTTTTTTTTCTCCTTCTTTTCCTCTAATTAATGAAGTTAGGAATATTATAAATTATAATTCATTGAATTCCAAAATAAGAATTTGCGCTCAGAATTGTCATCATGAAATTGATGGAGCTTTTACTGGGGAGGTCTCAGTAAAAGTTTTAGATTCTTTGGGAGTTAGCTCTGTTATAATTGGTCATTCTGAAAGAAGAAACTATTTTAATGAAACAAATGACATAATTGAAAAGAAAATATCAAATTGCATTAAATATGATATGATACCTATTTTATGCTTTGGTGAAAATCTGAATGAAAGAAAAAAGGGTAATTATTTAAATGTAATTGAAAGTCAAGTCAATATTTTAAATTCATTTAAAAAAATAGATCATGAAATTATTCTAGCCTATGAGCCTGTTTGGGCTATTGGTTCTGGTTTGACCCCTTCATTAGATGAAATTAACGAAGTTCATTTATTTGTAAAAAATAAATTCCCGAAACTAAAAATATTATACGGTGGTAGTCTAAATTTGAATAATGCGAATGATATACTATCATTAAATAATATTGATGGAGGCTTAATAGGTGGAGCGTCCTTGGACCCATATTCCTTTTCGTCAATTATTCGTTCAATTAAATGAAGTTTTTAGAATTTTTATTTAAAACAAAGTCTTGTTCTTTAAGTGAAATCGAAATAATCATTTCTCAGTTATACGTTTTAGATTTTGATAGTTTTGAGGAAACTAATAAAGTATTGAAAGCATACATTTCTTTTGATAAATATAATGACCATTTAATAAAAAAAATTAATGAAAATGATATTTTGAAAAAAATCAGTTTTAACATTAATAATTTGGAAAATAAAAATTGGAACAATATATGGGAATCAAATTATGAACCTGTTATTTTTGATGATATAATAATTAGAGCTCCTTTTCACAAAGTAGATAAAAAGTCAAATTTTGATATAGTTATTAATCCTAAAATGTCTTTCGGAACAGGTCACCATGAGACTACAAGGCTAATGCTTAAGTCAATGTCTAAATTAAAAGTTTCCCCAAATAAAATTTTAGATTTTGGATGTGGGTCAGGTGTCTTATCTATTTTTTCAGAAAAAAAATGGAATGCAAATATTTTAGCTTTAGATATTGATGAATGGGCCTACACTAATTCAATTGAAAATATTAAATACAACTCATGTAAAAGAATTGAGGTTGCGAACTCAGATATTGATATGTTAAATTTTGATAATCACTTTGATTTAATTTTAGCTAATATTAATACAAATACCTTAATTAAGTCTATGGCCAAAATTAAGAAATTATTACAACAAGAGGGTTGGTTAATAATAAGTGGTTTTTACTTTCAAGATTTTGAAAAAATAAATAACAAAACAACACGTCTTGGTTTATCAATAATTAATAAATTTGAAAACAATGATTGGCAATGTATAGTTTATCGAAATTCATAGTGTTTTTTTTATTTATGTTTGGGTTTGCTAATTCACAAAAAAAACCAAATAATCAGATTTTTAAAGATATAAAGTACATATATGGTTACAAAAACAAAAAAATTTGTAAAACATTTAATAAATATTTTAAAAAGAAAAAATTTACAAAAGATGAACGTTTATTAATAACATCTTTAATTTCAGACTTTGACTCTAGAGATTTTAATGATTATGATGTTTATTTAGATTTTTTTCAGTTTTCAAATTCATTAGTCAATGATAAATCAGACTTTCTAATTAACTGGCTCCACTCTTTAACCAATGTAGTTTCTGATTTTAGTGAATCGGATTTAGAAAAAATTTTATCTAATAGTAATAATTTTATTTTAAAATCTACTTTAAGTGAAAGCGAAAAGTTTAAGTGGTCTTTTGTTGGTAGTTTTGAGTCATTAAGAGGTGATACTTTAAAATTTAATTTAGATTTGGACTCTTTAATTTTATCAAATGATTATCATGAAATTGTTATTAAAAATGTTAAAGGTATTTTTGATCTAAGAAAAAATTACTTTTATGCTGAAAACGGTTTTATTGATGGTTCTAGATTCCGCATTGATGATGATAAAATATTAATTAAATTATTTGATTATAATATTGATTTAAACTCTAGGTTAATAAACGTTGAAAATGCTATTGTTAAAAATAAACGATACTTTGATTTGGATTTTGCTTGTAATTATTCTGATTATTTATCTAGGCTTCCTAAACAAAAAAAATTCCCAATAATTGAATCTAAACAAAATAATTTACAAATAAATTTTTTCAATGGATTTTACTGTGTTGCAGGTATTGTAATTAATAAAGATGAGTTTGTAATCAAAGATCCATTGAAGCCTTTAAATTTTTTTTATGATAATGAATATTTAAAATTGTCTTTTCAATCAGGTGATTTAAAAATTAAAGATTCTTTATTTACTTCAAATTATGTAAAAACAAAAATTTTTTTTAACGACAATGATTCACTATATCATCCTCAAATGAAATTTAGATTCGATGAGAAATATAAAAATGTTTATTTAAGAAAATATGATTACACATATTTTAAACATGCTCCAATTTTAAACTCATATCATGGCCTGAATATTTATTCAGATTTTTTAAGAATTAATTTTGAAAGTAACACAGCGGCATTTGTACATTATCCAAATAAAATTGATAATAAAGTTTTATTTGAATCAATAGATTATTTTAGTGACAAAAGATTCAATGATTTAAATTATACTGAGTCTGAAAATTTGTTGTCAATTTTAATTAAATTTTCTAAAGATTATAATTTAGTAAATAACATTCCAGTTGTTTTTTTTACAAACAAGTTAAATCTTAACCCTCAATCTGTAATTGATGTTTTAAACACTTTAGAAATATTTGGCTTTATAAGTTTGAATAATTACTATAACAATTTTGATATAAATAAAAGAGCCTTTGATTTTTTTGACTCAAAAAATGAAAAATTTGATTTTGACTCATTCCAAATTGAATCTTCGTGTTTATTAGAAGATACAGTTTCATTAATTGATTTCAATAATCTAGAAATGAAAATTTCTAATATTAAAGAAATAAAAATCACCAATCAACATAATTATCAAATTGAATTAATAAATAACAGTATTTGTTTGTATGATGATCGAAGTTTTTTTATGAACGGAAATTTACGTTTTGGTAACTTTTTATTTTCTGCAAAAAAAATAAATTTTAATTACAATGATTTTTCATTTCATTTTCCTGAAAAATCTACTCTTAATATTTACAATAATAAATTGCAAAGAAAAAATAAATTAATACAAAAAATATACTTTAAAGAAAGTTCTATTCAATTGGATAGTGTAAATAATAAATCTGGGCTAGAAACTATATATAATTTCCCTAGATTTTCATTAAGTGAAAATAACTATGTTCTTTTTAAAAATCAAGACCCAAAATTAACTTTAGATCCTCTTGAAATTACATTTTTAGATGAAATGGCTATTCAAAATTTAAAATTTTCTGGCTCTATGTTTTTTAATGAAACTTTAAATAATATTAGAGGTAATATATTTCTTGATCCTCAAAATGGTTTGTCATTCAATGGTTATGTTGAAAATTTAAAGATTAATGAAATATTATTTTGTTCTGGTAATGCTATTTTAAATAACTCCATGTTTATATTACAACCTGCTAATTTAAATAATTCAAGATTTAATTTTCAGGCTGATAATATTTTCATTAATTCAAAGTCTGTTTTTTCTGAAACTATAAATATGGCTGAATTTGATTCTGGAATTATTTCTTCTGGATGTGGCTTCAAATATGTTTATTCTGACTCAATAATTTCATTTTCCTCTGCTAACCCTTTCTCTTATAATGATTTTAATTTTTTCGGTGATCTAAAATTTGATTTTACTAAAAAAAATGATAATTTTTTTGGAAAAGGAAAATTGTCTAAAAATTTCTTAAAGATTAATTCTAATTATTTTTCTTTTTTAAAAGATTCTTTTATATCTGGAAATGCCTTTGTCTCAATTGAGGGTACGGATGGGGTAAATAAATTTATTTGCAATGGAGGGAGTATTGAATGGGAAAAGAACAATAACTCCTTAATAGTATACCGTGGTAATTTAGATTTTTTTCTTCCTAAAATCCAAGTGTATTTAAATTTTGACTATGCTGATATAGATTTAAATAAAAATTTAATCCAATTTGAGAATGAAATCTATGGTAAAATTTCTAATTTAAATTTGAAAAATAATTTTGAATGCTCCATAAATAAATTATCATATGATTACATTAGTGACACATCTCAATTTTCTTTGAATGAAAAAATAAAATCAAGTGATAATTATATTATTCCATCCAATGATTTAATAGAAATAAATTCTCTTGGCTATTTGAGCCCGTTTGTAGCTAATATAATTCCGTATAAAAAAAAAAGCAAAAGAAAAATTTTAAAAAACAAATTAGTAGTTTTTGATCATGAAATGAAAAACTTTTTAATTAGATAATTTTATTGGATAATATTCTTTAAATAGCATCAAAAATCGTAACTTTATCCTCTAGTAGTACCCTTGATTTAATTTAATGTTATTTGGTTGTTTTGTTTAGAAAAATTTTATTTACTTTAATTATTGTCTTTTTTTATTCAGGGTATTCACAATCTGATCCTGATTTGACTAGTTGTGGAATAAGTATTTCTCCATTGGTTTCTTCTAACTGTGATGGGGAATACAACGTAACTGTTTCTGTTGAAAGTTCAACCAGTAGTTCCCTTGATGGAGCCTTATTTTATTTAATTGGACCCACTGGGACAATTAATTTAGATGACTTCTCAGATCAAAATAATGTATTAAATATTTCTACTCCTGGTGAATATACATTTTCAATCACAACTCCTCAAAGTTTATCAAATATTTGTACAATACCAGATGTAACTTTTAATATTGCAGAAATATCAGAGTTATTTCTTACATACTCTACAACTGATCCTTTATGTCCAAATGCAGATGGTTTTTTTTCAGGTTCTCTTGATGGGCCAAGTGGTATTTATGATATTTTTTTTAATGATGAGTTTGTTTTACAAACAAGTTTAGGTATTGATGAAATCAATTTTGAAATTCCATTTAGTTTTCCAACCCCAAGTAGTCATACAATAGCTGTAAGTAATTTTTCAAATCTAGAAGTTGGAGATCAAATAGGGATTTTTTTCACTTCTGCTGATGGTTTTGTTTGTTCTGCCCTTAAAACCATTACTGAATTTGAACTTTCTTCTCCTACTTTTGCGATTGCCGCATGGGGAGATGATCCTAGTACTAATTCTATACAAGATGGTTTCCAAGAGGGAGATGAATTTATTTTTTTAGTAAAGAAAAATAATGGTACAGTTTTCGATGTGGGTTTAGAATATGCTTCTGCTGGTACTATGACCGCAACAAACACTAGTGATTTTGACGAAAATGGTATTTCTGTAATAACAAATTTTGAAGTTTTACAACCATTTGCTGAATCATTTGATACTAATCTTTCCCCTGGAAATTACAATTTGGAAATCTTTGATTCTTCTGGATGTTTAGTTTATGATAATTCAAATATTTTTATTTCCGAGCCTGAGCAAATTTCAATTTCAGCTGATATAATTGACACTACATGTGAATTTTCTCAAGATGGATCTATTAATTTTAATTTTTCTGGTGGATCAGGTAACTATTTGTCTAGTATTTATGGTCCCTCTGGCTTTGCAATTGTTAATACACCAGACCAATCATTTAATTCTCTTGAGCCCGGTGATTATTTTTTAATTTTAACTGACAGTTCCTGTGGTATTTCATTTGATCCACAAACATTTCAAGTTAATTCAAATGAAACTGTTCAATCTACCTTATTAAATCAGGAATTTGATTGTCAAACACAATCATTTGAAAATACTTTTGATCTAAGTGGACAAAATTTAAGCTTTCCACTTTCAGTTACTGTTATTGATTTTTTTACGAATCAAGCTATTACATCTTTTTCATCCAACCAAAATACTATTTCAGTTAATAGTTTGCCAACAGGGTTATATTCCCTTGAAGTTATTACGGCAAATGGTTGTTTTCCTTCTCAGTCAGAAGCTTTTTTTGTTGATGACTCTGAACCTTTAGTTTTATCATCCTTCTTAACTCCAAGCAATTCTACTTTAAACTCAGGTTTTGATGTTTCTTGTTATGGTGAATTTGATGCTTATATAGATATCACTGTTGATGGAGGTGCAGGGAACTATAATTTTGTTTGGTCAAATGGAGCTAGTAGTGAGGATCTTAGCGCTATAGGTGCTGGAACATATTCTGTTATTGTAACGGATGAAAATAACTGTTCAATTACACAAGAATTTAATATTATTGAACCACAGTTACTTAATATTGAAACATCATCGTCTAACTTCTCAGGTTTTGGTGTTTCTTGTTTTGAGGCTAATGATGGTTACATAAATTTAGATGTTTCTGGGGGAACTGGAAGTTATAGTTTTGACTGGTCTAACGGTTCTACAACACAAAATTTATCTAATATTTCTGCGGGCACATATTCAGTCATTGTTTCCGATACAAATAACTGTTCTCAACAATTTGAATTTATTTTAACTGAACCAGAATCTATAGAAATTACTTCAAATGTTAGTTCATATAATGATTTTGGAGTTAGTTCATATGGGGCATCTGATGGATCGATTGATATTTCTGTTATTGGTGGATCAGGTATTTTTAATTACAATTGGTCAAATGGTGAGACTACAGAAGATATTATAAATTTAACCACCGGCATTTATAGTGTCGTTGTTTCTGATGAAAATAATTGTTTTATCTCTTCTGCAGATTTTGAAATTACTGAACCAGAACAAATAAATTTAGATTTTGATTCACCTCTTTTGGGTTGGGATTTTAATAATGGTTTTGAAACAAATGTTAGTTGTAATGGTCTATCCGATGCTTCAATTTCATTAACAGTTTCAGGTGGTGTTCCCCCATATAGTTTTTCATGGATTAATCAAAATAGTTCAGTTGTAGGTGTTGGACAAAATTTAGAAAACATTCCATCTGGATTTTATACGGTTGAAGTAACTGATCAAAATTTTAATTCTATTGTTTCTAGTCCTATTGAAATTACAGAACCAGAAGCATTCACAGTTAACTATACTTTCACTCCTTCTTGTGGAGACGATCTAGACCAATTGACAATTTTTGATGTTAATGGCTCAACTGACCCCTCTAATGATGAAAATTTTGAAGATCCGAATGCAAATGGTTGGTATTATTATTTTTCAATATATTTTGATGATAATGAAAATAGTTTAATTGGTTATGCGTTCAATAATGAACTTCCATTAACTTTTGAATTTGATTCGTCTTTATATGGGGATGGAACTTATACTCTTTTAGTAGCTCATATTGCTACAGGGGAAAATCCTGGATATTGTTCTCAAGAGTACAGCTTTGAAGTAACTAATATACCAACAATTGATATTGCATCTGAACAAATTTTAAATACCTCATGTAATTTGAATAATGGATCTATTGAATTAGAATTTAATGGATCTCCTCCATACTCCTTTACTTTAATTGATTCTGAAAACTCTATTATTTCTCAAGGAGATTCAAATACAAATTTTATTCAATTTACAGGACTAAGCTCTAATGAATATACATTATCAGTTTTTGACTCTAATAATAATTCTTGTGATAGTCCACAATTTGAGTCTATATATGCTATTAATTCATCAGATGGTTTAAACATCAATGAAATAATTGTAAATAACTCTTGTGAATTAACAAACACTGGATCTATTTTTGTTGACGTAAGTGGTGGAGATGGAGTATATACTTATGAATGGTTTGAAGATTCTAATGGAAATCAATTATTTGATAACGAAACAGATCAATTTGTCCCAGGTGGCTTATCTACTGTCAATGGGTTATCTTCTGGTGATTATTTTGTAATAATTACTGATTCAAATGATTGTGAAGTAATTTCATCTTCTATTACTGTTGGTAATATTTCAAATTTATTTGCCACTATTAATACTGATAATAGTGTAGTTGGTGTTTGTTCTGATGATCCTATTGGTGCTATTGATATTGAACCAGTTGGTGGTATTCCATTCCCAGACGGAAATTACGTTTATGTTTGGACTGCTTCAAATGGTGGTCAAATTCCAGAGGGGCAACAATCAAATCAAGATTTGTCAGGATTAAATCCAGGTGATTATACTCTTACTTTAATTGATGACAGTGGATGCTTATTCTTTGAGGAAACCTATACAATCTCCTCTTTAGATGGAATTAGTGTTGATATAAACGTAGTTGAAAATGTAGTATGTTTTGGTGATGAAGCAATTATCGAGTATTTAATTACAGGAGAAGGTATTTTTGATATTGTAATTGACAATGGTTCAGAGTTAATTTATGAAGAGACTGTTGTTAACGCTGATGCTGGTTTATTAGAGTTTTCTAATCCCTCTCAAGCATGCGCTACTACCAATTCTATAGCTATTCCATCTGATGTTTCCATACCAAGTGGTACAAATCCTCAGTTAACTTTTGGGGATCAAATCGGGCTCTTTTATGTGAATGAGACTGGTTCTTATATTTGCTCTAGCGTTATAAATTGGAACGGTGAAACTGACTCAATGGTTGGATGTGGTGATGATGCATTGACACCTGGTATTTTAGAAGGCTTTCAAAGTGGGGATGAATTAATTTTTCTTGCTCTTACTCAAGATGGAACCATCTATAATCTTGAAGTCACATATTTAGAGATTGATGGATTTGATTCTGTTTATCAACCCAATGGGTTATCTGCAATAAGTTCAATTGAATTTTCATCTGTTTATTCTCAGGCTGATCCAACTCAAATTATTATAACAGATCCTATAAATACTACATATACTTTTAATTTATCTAATGCTAATTGTGTTTATTCTACTGAGTTCGAATGTATTGTTCCATCTAATCCAATAACAGCTGTTGAAGGTACAGAAATAAGTGATTTTGATGGATATGCAGTTAGTTGTAATGGTACTTTTAATGGTGAAATTTATACAGAATTTATTGGTGGAATTGGTCCATATAATTATTCCTGGTCTGGCCCCAATGAGTTTAGCAGTAATGAACAAAATTTAACTTTTTTATCTGCTGGAGATTACAGTTTAACTCTAACAGATAGCTTAGGTTGTTCTTTTGATACAATATTTGTAATTAATGAACCAGAACCTATTGAGATTTCAGTAATTGAATTAAACTCACCTTCTTGTTCTTTTTCATCTAATGCATCTGTGGAAATAGATATTAATGGAGGGGTAGGAGAATATTCAATTATATGGACAAATGAAGAGGGTGATATAGTTTCCTCAGATGTTTTACTAGATAATGTGTCGTCTGGAACCTACCTTATAACTGTTACTGACGAAAATTTTGATCAAGGAGATATTCTTACATTTTGTAGTGAGGCAAGTTTAACAGTTGAAATTCCTGAAATTTTACCATTAACATTTGATCAAATAATTACATCTGATTATAATGGTTTTGGAGTTTCATGTTTTGGATCACTAGATGGATTTATTTCAGTAATTGTAAATGGTGGGACTCCTCCATATAATTATACTTGGTTTGATGAAAATAACACTCAAATTAATGTTCCTTCAGTTCCAAATCTCCCTGGCTTAAGTTTCGGTACTTTTACTGTATTAGTAACTGATTCTAATTATGATGATTCTGGATCTAATTTAGATGATGGTTGTTTTATTTCACAAACTATTACTTTATTAGAACCACCTCAAATTGAAATAAATTCTGAAATTTCAAATTATAATGGTTTTGGTGTTTCATGTAATGGAGCTACAGATGGGTTTATTGATTTGACTGTAACCGGAGGTGTTGGATCCTTCAGTTATGTTTGGTCTAATGGTGATACAACTGAAGATTTATCTGATATAGGTACTGGGACCTATACTGTTGTTGTAACTGACGAAAACGGTTGTTTTGAAGAAATAACTGTAGATATAATCGAACCACAACCCATTGTTATTACTGAAACACACTCTGATTACAACAGCTATGGAGTTTCATGTAATGGATACACTGATGGTTTTATTGACTTAACAGTAGATGGTGGTACTGGAGTATATACATTCGATTGGTCTAATGGAGATACAACTGAAGATTTAACTAATATCGGTGCTGGGACTTACACTGTTATTGTAACAGACCAAAATGGTTGCTCAGAGCAGATTACTATTGATATTATAGAGCCTGATTTATTTGAAATTTTAGTAATTACAACTGATGCATCTTGTTTTGGGTCCTCAGATGGATCTGCTTCATTAAATATAACTGGTGGAGTATCACCTTTTTCAATCGGTACCACTCAAATATTAAACTTAGTTGCTGGTAATTACAGTGAAATAATTTCAGATTCAAATGGATGCGAAGTGTTAATTGAATACACAATAAATGAACCAGAAGAAATAGAAATTTCCCAAATTCTCTCCGATTATAATGGATTTGGTGTTTCATGCAACGGTGCTTCAGATGGTTTTATTAACCCTGTTGTATCAGGTCAATTTCTACCATTTTCTTATTTATGGGCAGGCCCTAATGGTTTTTCATCTAACGATTCTTTTATTGAAAATTTAATTGCTGGAACTTATACTTTAACTGTTACTGATGAAAATGGATGTTTCGAAGAAATTACTTTAGAATTAACTCAACCTGACCCAATTATAATCTCACCATCATCCTCAGTAACTCAATTTGGAGGGTTTGGAGTTTCTTGCAATAATGCTACGGATGGATGGATTAATATATCTGTCTCAGGTGGAACAAATGATTATTTTTATTCTTGGACAGGTCCAAATGGTTTTTCAAGTACTAATCCTGCAATTGATGAATTAGAACCAGGTAATTATTTTATTGAAATAACAGATATTAATAATTCATGTGTTGCATACGAAAATGTTTTTTTACCTAATCCTGAGCCATTAAACATTTTTTACACAATCTCTGATAATAACTTAGATGGTTTTAGTAATGATTACAATGGTTTTAGTATTAGTTGTAATGGTTCTAATGATGGATCAATTGGTGTTTATATTTCAGGAGGTTCAGGTTCTTATATATTTACATTAAATAATATAATTACAGGACAACAATTAAATGAAAATGTTTTTTTTACAGGGGATCCAATTAATGTTCTTCCAGAAGTATCATATGTTTTTGAAGATTTAGTTGCTGGAGATTATTATATATCTGTCCAAGATTTCAATTCTTGTCCAGTATTAACTTCAGATATAAATTTATTGCAACCAGATGAAATATTTGTTGAGTCTCTTGAAATATCAGATGTTACATGTTATGGACATTCTGATGGTTCTTTCAGTGTAGACATAGACGGAGGATTAGCTCCTTATTCATATTCAATAACATCAAGTTCGGGGGATGTTATATTTGATGTGTCCAATACATCTGAAACAAATATTAATTTAGATAATTTATTTTCTGATAATTACTCTTTAATGTTTATTGATTTTAATAATTGTGAATTTGAGTATGATATAATTATTGATAGTCCAAGTGAAATAGTTTCAGATGTTGTTATTATAGAAACTACATGTTTTAGTAATAATGATGGTTCAATTGAATTGAATATAAACGGAGGGGTCCCCCCATATGATATATTATTATATAATCTTGAGGATTCTTTACTGAGTTCTGTAGAGAATTCAAATAATATTTTTATTGATAGTTTGTTTCAAGGTGAATATTTGTTTGAAGTTATAGATTCAACGTTATGTAACAATAGTTTTGTTTTTGAAGTTGGGGGACCAGATTCTTTTAGTATTAATTATGACATTATCGAGCCTAGTTGTTCTTATTCCTTTGATGGTTCTATTACTTTGTCAATATTTGGAGGTTTAGAGCCTTACGTAGTTTCTTCTACTATTTTTGATGAAGAATTTGGGACCGAAATTGAATCAATACAAACTGGTATTTATGATTTAACAGTTACTGATTATGAAGGTTGTCAGGGAGAGGTTACTATTGACTTGGGTGTAATGGAAGAAGATTGTTTTGAAATACCTTCCGGCTTTACTCCTAATGGTGATGGTTTTAATGATACATGGGTAGTAGCTGGTGCTCAATATTTAGTTGATGCAAATGTTCAAGTTTATAACAGATGGGGGCAGAAAGTATTTTATTCTCAGAAAAATAATGAATATTGGGATGGTACATATAATAATAAACCTTTACCAATAGCCGATTATTATTATATCATTGAACCAATGCAAGGGAACGCAATTACAGGTAGAGTAACTATAAAGAGATGAGTTTAATATGAAAAATTTAAAAACATTATTATTATTTATTACTTTTTTTAGTTTTATTCTTAAAACTGAATCGCAATGTATTCAAGAAGATGCATTAGTCGTTTCTCCTAGTCCTTTATCTGATCCTTTTACTGGTGGAAATCCAACTTATTTCCCTGGTCAGGTTATAGAATTTTGCTATACTATTGAAAGTTACAATGGAGGTTCTGCCAATGATAATTGGATGCACGGTATTGTTCCAATATTTGGCCCTGGTTGGGATCAATCTACACTAGTTCCAATAGATCAACCTCAATCTGTTAACGAAAATGGTGAATGGATTTGGACTGGAAATGTAATTGGCACGAGTACTGGAAACATTGTCAATGAACCAGGTTGGTGGTATGATGATAACTCTGGTGGTGGTGCATTAAATGGAGACCCAGGTGATAATTATGGGGATGGAGGTTCTGGCTCATGGACTTTTTGTTGGCAAATATCTACTTTGGAATGTCCACCTGCTGATAATGGAGCTAGTTTAGTAGTTGAAGTAACTAACTATGCTGATGGTGAGATGGGCAGTTATGATTTTGAGGGTTGCGAAGATGATCCATCATTATTTTTCTACGCAAATTTAAATTGCCCAACTTGTGATGAGACAGAGGTTACAGTTGTTCAGCCAAATTGTAAAGTTACTGAGGGTTTAGCATTTGTTAGTCCTGACGGTGAAGGTCCTTGGAACATAACTTTATTAGATCCATTTGGTAATATTGCTTCTGTTAATAATAACATTAATGGCCCATTTAGTTTGACAGATCTTTCACCAAATGATTATTATGTTATTGTAGAAGACACATTTGATGGATGTTTATTTACAATACCATTTACTGTAGAAGTTCCTGAAGATCCAATAGTTGATATTCAGGTTTTTCCCACCTCTTGCTATGGTTCATCTGATGGGTCAATTAATATTACTCAAATAGGTGAGGGTGTTTATGAATACATATGGACTTTACCAGATGGAACTTTTTCTAACTCTGAAGATTTAAATAATTTAGCTCAAGGTGAGTATATTCTTGATATATACAACTCTGATAATTTTTGTTCTTCTACACAAATAATTACTGTTTCTGAACCTGTTGAAATATTTGTAGATGCAGAATTATCAGAATTTTCTCAGTATGGTGTGAGTTGCTATGGTGCTTGTGACGGCTACATAGAAGTTGATGTTATTGGTGGAACAGGTTTTGAATTAAATCCTGAATTCGATGATGATTGTGTTTCTTTTGAATGGACAGCTGATTTAAATAATGATGGAATTGACGAATATTTATCATCTAATCAAAACATATATAATCTTTGCCCCGGTACATATAATTTAATTTCAACTGATTGTAATGGTTGCACTTCATCATTTAGTTTCTTTATTTCTGAGCCTGATAGTGAATTAATTATTACTGAAAATCATTCAGATTACAACGGTTATGGAGTTTCATGCAATAATGGTTCAGATGGATTTATTGATATAACTGTAAATGGAGGTGCCGGATTTTACAACTATGAATGGTCCAATGGATTAACTACTGAGGATCTTAACAGTATTGGGGCTGGAACTTACTCCCTTATTGTTACTGATCAAAATGGCTGTTCAGAGTCCATAGAAATTAATATTAATGAACCTACATCCGTTGAAATTTTGAATGCAAATATTTCTACGGTTTCGTGTTCTGGAATTAATGATGGTTCAATTGATATAGATCTAACGGGCGGTGTTCCTCCTTACTCTTTTTCATGGACTTCTAGTTCCGGATATTTTAGTTCAAATGAAGATATATTTAATTTAAATTCCGATAGTTATAACCTTACCGTTACGGATGATTTAAATTGTTCATATGATTTTTCTTTCTTTGTTAATGAAGAAGATTCAATTGTATTAGATGAATTTTATAACAATATTAGTTGTTTTGGTGCAGATGATGGTTCTATAAATATTGGTGTCTCTGGAGGTACACCTCCATATAATTTTATATGGAGCAATGGTTTAAACACACCAAATATTAACAACCTATCCCCTGGAAATTATTCTTTAATAGTAACAGATGATAATAGTTGTTTTCAAGAAATTGAAATATTAATTCAAGAACCTCAAACTCTTACTTTTGAAATTAATACATTTGATGTTACTACTTGTTTTGGTGATCCAACTGGGTCAGCATATTTAGAAATAAATGGTGGAACCCCTCCATATACAGCAAATTGGTTTGGTTTTAATCCAAATGCGCTCAATGCGGGTGATTATGTTGTGTCAGTTACTGATTTAAACGGTTGTTATTACGAGGACAGTTTTACAATAAATCAACCTCAACAATTGACTATGAATATTCAAACAACTGATGTTTTATTTTGCTACGGTGATGCTTCTGGAACAGCAAATATAGATATTAATGGAGGTACGCCCCCATATGAAATCAATCAAGGAAACATAAATAATTTAAATCAAATTTATGCTGGAACATATACAATTAGTGTAACAGACATTAACGGATGTGAAGTTGAGGAGCAGATTGAGATTAATCAACCCACTCTGTTAAATATTGATTTGTCTATTTCTAATGCTTTATGTCCAAATGACAATTCCGGTCAAGCTACTGTAAATATTTTTGGTGGTTCCCCCCCGTATAGTCAATCATGGACCGATAACTTTGGAAATATAGTAAATCCTAATACTTTGTTACCAGGTCAATATCAGTTGACCGTGACGGATCAGTTTAATTGTCAAACAATTGAAACTTTTAATGTTTTAAGCCCAGAGCCTGATCCCCTGAGTTTGCTCATTTATGATGAAATTTATTGTTTAAATGATTTTGAGGCTTTTGCTTTTGGGGGAATTGGTACCGGCTCTTGGTCATATAGTGGCCCTGGAAATATACAGTTTAGTGATCCAAATAATTTTTCAACTTTTGTAAGTTGTTCTGAATATGGCATTTATGAGCTGATGTATACTGATGAATGTGGTACCGTAGGCTCAATTCAATTTACTATGCAGTCAGACAATCCTCAAGTTTTTGATACACCCGACTCA
>TARA_B100001057_G_scaffold475574_1_pt1 | contig 29734 bp, 45 predicted proteins | sample TARA_B100001057 | Tara Oceans TARA_B100001057 (sample SAMEA2621839) | marine metagenome | biome: marine biome (ENVO:00000447); feature: surface water layer (ENVO:00002042); material: "saline water (ENVO:00002010), including plankton (ENVO:xxxxxxxx)" | depth 5 m
GTAAAATCAATGGTCTTGTAATCGAGTTCATAATCAAATTCCTTCATGATGTAAGATAGTTCATCCAAATTGGTTTACGAGATGGATCGCGAAGATAGTTTGTTGGTGCCCATGGTTTGCTAGAGATGTACAACTTATATGCAGTTATCGTATCAATCTTATCATCATACTTCCATTCTGCTGGCATTGCACGAGTAAAATCTTCTACTTGTTTCCAGATGAGAATTACTTCTTTAGTAAACTTGTGAAATGTTTTCTTTGCCTCAAACAATGTATGTGCACAACCATGTTCTTTGCCATATCGATGAGTGTATTCAGTCGATAAAGCACAACCATGTTGAATCAACCATGCACAGTTGGCAAGAGATTGACCTGCCCATTGTGTACAAGGATGATTACGAAATGCACCATGCTTTGTTTTGTATGGTGTACCATCGATCTTCTTTACTAGGTCATCGCCCCAGTCAAAGTACCAATGTGAGTAAACTATAGAAAGCATTTGACAAGTTTCAAGTGGCATCTTGACCACATGCTTGTCGGGTAAGGATTGTGCCGAGATCTTGGGATCACGGTCAGTCACGAAGATGTTCATAATGTGGTGGTGTGTAATGATCGTTCCAGTGTCTGATGTTACCTGCAACAATAAAACAGTTGGTGACTATAAGTTGGAGAAAGATAAATGTACGAATCGTGGCAATGAAGTCTGCTTCATTATCAGTTTTACCTGATTTGTCTCCGAGTGCTTTTGCCCAGATTCGCCATAACTTTTTCAACTCCTAGTCTCCTCTACATGATATTCTATCTCAACAATCTTGCTTTGCCTACCTGTGCTGTTACACTTTGTCTTCTGGCACATAGTACCACCAAGTGACTTAGCAATGTAGTCAAGTTCTTCCAAGCATTGTTTTTCCAGATCATCATAAGGATCATAGTACCTATCAACTTTCATGTTACCATGTCTTATTGTGAGTGTTTACGTCTCCTTCAACATGATTATGCTCTATCTCATCTATGTGTGCATGGTCTATGTTGATATGGGAATCTCCCACTATCTTTACTTTGTATACGATCTGAGATTGCTTCTTTGCAAATTTAAGATCGATCCATTTCTTAGTCCAGTACAACGCAAAAAGACAGATGCAAAATGGAACTGCATCTGCCCATGAAATATTGTTCCATGCGTCTACTGGGTTGATTGCGAATAAAATCATGTTTGCCAATAATAATGATAGAAGTTTCCTCTATTATGGCACATTGGGTCTTGAGATGCAACCCTGTATCTTAACATACTTTGACCTTTGAAGTCTGTTCTGTCTCCGATAATGCTATATGCTTTGAGAAGTTTTTGTTTTCCTGCTTCTGATTGCAGTTCACTCACTAGTTTTTGATCTGCTGATGGTCTCCATCTAGTGAAACCTTCATACTGACCTGGAGCATATACAACGTCAGCAACATTATTAGGATACTTGGGTGACCTGACACGATTAAGAACAGATACTGCTACACAATATCCATCAAAAGTATTCTTGTAAGTTTCAACTTGAATCGTCCTTGCAAGATGATCGTAGTCAACTGGCGTGAGTGCTAGGATAGTTTCTAAAATCATGCGTTGTTTCCTGTCATGTTTTTGAATTCACCTTTATCGTAATCAAAGTTAGGATGAGGATTAGCAGGAACCCAAGGTTTCTTTGATCTATTATGAATGACAATGAATCTATCAGCAGCAAATGTACCTGCGATAGCAACTTCATAATCATCATTTGGCAACCAATTATAGGTGCCATCTTTCTTTGTATGTGCCATCAACTTATTAATTTCACTGATCATATCAGGAGTAAGTTGCATGGGTTGTTCTTCAAGTTCTGCCTTTTGAGATAGAACTCTTTCATCAGCATCTAGTTTGCCAATCATAGGTCGCCTTCTTTACGGTTTTCAGAATAATGTACATCAAACTCACCGCCAGGATAACGTGACTTAAGTTTGTCTACATTCATTTCAATAATCTCCTCAGGAGATACATCGAGTGCCATACATGCTTGCATGAAATACCACATGATGTCACCAAGTTCACGTTTCATATGAAACATGTTTTCTTCAGAAACTGGTTTACCTTGGAAGGTAATCTTTTTCACCACTTCTGTAAACTCACCTGACTCAGCACATAGACCTAGTGCAGCAGTAAGCATTCTCTCCAATGGAAAGTTTTCATAGTGTAGGTCTGCAACTTTGTGTACAAACGCTTCTGGGTCTTTACTTTCTTTTGAAGTCACAGCATTTACAAACTGTGCATACTTGAGAAAGTCAACGCGACTAGTCATATTTAAGTTCATCGAATGGTTTCTTTTGGGTGGTAAAATGTTTAACCAGATCCTTTTCAGCGAGAGTATTTTGACCAGAGTCAATAAGGTCAGTTTGTGCTGAATCCTCTACATCATACAGTCTCATCTTCGCTCTGTCAATACCAACACAAAAACGTTTGTTCAGTGTTGGATCATTATATCTATTCTTCAACTGCTTGACCATGATTTGATTCATGCCTTCAAGTTCTTCGGTAGAGATAAGCGCAAACATGAGGTCAGCAGTAGCAGGAAGACCGAAGGACTCACTGGTATCGGTAAGATCAACGTCAGTAGAACCAAAACCTGAGCGAGTAGTCTGAGTAGCAGTAACGATTGGTACATTAGACTCGACTGCAAGACCCCTGAGTTCTTCAGCGATTGCTTTAACATAGGTGTAACTGTTTACAATAGATCCTTTGTACCTTTGAGAGGCACAAATATTTAAGTAGTCTACGAAGATAATGTCAGGTTTGATACTTCTCTTCATAGCAAGGTCAGCAATCAAAGATTTAAAGTGTCCTACATGTGCTTGGGCAGTAGGATATTCTTTAATGATTAACTTACCCTCTGTCTTTTTCCCCAGTTGCAGGATTTTCTTTTCAAACATCATGCGAGGTAATTCAGAGAGTTTCTGAATATTGATGTTCATAAGATTAGCATCAATCCTCTCTGCAATCTTTTCTTCTGCCATCTCACAAGTGATGTATAAAACATTCTTACCTTGTAGAAGCATACTTGATGCAACGTGACACATAAACAGAGATTTACCAACCCCTGTACCTGCCAATGCTACATTCAAAGATTTGTTTACTAGTCCACCCTTAGTAATCTTGTTAAAGAATTCTAGATCAAAAGGAATCTTATCTTCCTTACGATGATAGTATTCAAAACGATCACCTGAATTGTCTAGGTAATCATGACCAACATTCTGATCGAAAGATACACCTAGTGCGTCCGAAAGGATTTGAGGAATGGCACCCTTATCCTTCTCGGAATCTTGACCGTCAGCAATCTTGACACTCTCCATAAGAGATAGGTAGATCGCACGCTCTTGACACCACTTTTCCGTAGTATCAACGATCCAATCGTAGTCTGAGGAATCATCGGAAAGGACATTTAAAATTTCCAAAACAGATTTGAATTGCTCGTCAGATAGATCATTCCTTTCCTGACACTCAATAGACAAAGCATTGAGAGAAGGTAGAGCATCATACTGACTGATATACTCATGGATTTCTAGAAAGATAACCTTATGAGGTTTTTCAGTAAAGTATTCTGTCTTAATGAAAGGAAGAACTTTACGAGCGTACTTCTCATTATAGACGAGATTAGATAAAATCGTGAGTTCGAGTGACATTAGAGATAGTGCAAATAGGTGCCAACGATGTACTTTTTATTGGACTGAGGTGGTAATCCCGCATGTCGATACATCCAAGTAGGAGGGAACAATAGTATTCTACCACATCTTGGTTCAACTGTCACGTCTAATTTTGGAAAGTATGTTTGACCACCCTCTCCAACATCGTTTAGATACAAGAAACAAACAAGGAAACGACGTGCACTGTTGTAGTCTTGTACATCAACATGATCTTTAAACTGATCATGTCCATTGTTTTGATAATACTTTAAACGTAATTCTTCAAAGCAATACTTTGCAGGAAAGTCTGGACCTAACTCCAGTTCATCCATATACAATGATACTGCATCTACAAAGTAATCCTCTAGTTTGATATGAATGTCAGACCAAAGAGGATCTTTTGCTTTAAGTCTGTTTGTTAGATTCAGTTCCGTGAAGGAAGGTCGCTGCTCTCTATCAATATACTCGCTGTTGGATTTTCCAAACGCTTCAAGTATCCTCTTACAAAGATCAGAGTCAACCAAGTTATCATACGATCTAACATAGTCTTGTAGATTAGTTGCCATACCGAAACTCTTTTGCTGCTGCTTCGTCTAGTTTGTTCATTATTTCTTCGGTGAAATACTTCTCAGGATTGGCAAGCATAGCAGAAGGATAAACGGAAGATTCACCAACAACGACACGATTCCCCTTACGTTGGAAGACTCCATGCTTCTCACCCAATTCCAATAGTCCATAATACCTGTCAAGTCCACGGTCGTAATAAAGACGTGTTTCAACTGTGCTGTTCTCCTTTGTTAAACGTGATTTAGCATTTTTACATTTAATGATATTACCAACTACTTCTTTTCCATCTTTCTCTTTCTTCTTCGAGAGATAGATGATACTTGATGATGCATATTTAAGTCCACTACCACCACCCATTTCCTTGGTAGGAATATAAGCACCTACAACATCATAGGTATGGTTAGTAACTAACATAGGAACATTTGCTTTACCCAACTTAAGAGTTAGAACTCGGAAGATAGACTTCACAACTTGTGCACGAGTCATGTCACGAGTCTCTTTACCTGCTTCACTATCTTCTACTTCTTTAGAAGTTGATAGCATACCAAGAGAATCAAGAACAAACATCATAGGTTTCTTTTCATCAAGTGCTAGATACTTATCAATGATCTTGATAGATTGATGTCGAAACTCTTGTACTGTAGTTACAGGTACAATCATCATGCGACTGGAATCAATGCCCCTGTCTTCAATCATCTGCTTAGAAATAGCAGATTCAGATTCAAAGTAGATCACTCCTGCGTCTGGATTAGACTCAAGAAAATGTTGAACAATGCCAAGGCAAAAGAAAGTTTTACCAGTGCTTGACTCACCTGCGATAGCAGTGATCTTATTCCCTGGTACACCCCCATAGATGCTTCCAGAGCAGAGAGCATTAAAGATATAACTACCAGTGTCAATGTAACCGCTAGTATCTCCTGCTGAAACACCGTCGGATACAAGACTGGCATATTCATTACCAATTTCACTTGCAACATCCTTAAGAAATGAGTTCACTCTTTGACCTCCGTCATAGTTGTAATAAAGTTGGAACGTTTCATGGCACGCTCAAACCATTTTGCTTCAGATTCTTCGTTAAAGGATTGTTCCCTCTTATCAGGAATACCAAATGCCTTCTGATATGATACCACATATTTAGTTGTCATGCAAATAAAAACTCCAGAGATGCGACTTTTTCATGTTTCCACCCGATAGTTTCTAAGATGACCTTTACAGGTTCAAGGAAAGACTTAGAGAATTGTAGATCATAGTCCACATGATTGTTAAGACCAAACTCTTTGGGGAAAGTGTTTAGGTAACTGATCACGTTTTCATTGATCTTGTTAGGGGTCTTCATATACACAAACTTGACTTTCTCACCGTCTTGAATCAACGGATACTTGTGAGTCAATTTGTTTCTCTTGTTGTAAAAGTTATACAGTAGAGCACCACGAACATGAATAGGTGTGCCTTTACTATAGATAGTGGTCGGGTTCGCCCACTTATTTATTCCATTGCATCCCCTTGGGAATGAGATGTCTTCAACTGGCAATGAACAGAACTCTGCCTTGAAGTCTTTGATAAACTTCTGTGCTTCGAGTTCACCTTCATTCATAATGATAGTAAAGCATTTACGAATCGCCTCACGACATGCCATAGGAGTAGATGACTTAACTGCCTCCAGACCCATGATCTTGAGTTTGGGTTTCTCATAACGAACACCTTCGCTATCCCACACGTTGAGAATGTATCGCTTCTTAGCAGTCCATAGACCCTTTTCAGCAATGTTCTCACGCTTCATGATCATTTTCTGTTCGTAAGCGTTGACATATGTGGCGAGCGTTTCATAAGAACTCGTAATATACTTTTCAAGTTCCATCTCACACACCTTATTAAGGAACGTAACAACGCTCGAAGCATTCTTTTCTCTACCTTTGTATACACCTTGAACCAAAGGACCCAGATTAAGGTAGATAGAATCAGTATCAGAGGCAATAACATAATCTTCTCCATCAGTTTTAAGTACCTTGTTGAGGTACTTGTTCATTTTGTTTTCAATCCAACGAATCGAGACCTGCCCTGAGAGAGTAATCGCCTCAGCATTTGCCAGATTGTAGTATCGGAAGTATTGGTTTCCGATTGCACCATAGGCAGAGTTGAGTTGAATCTTCCTTGCCATTTGGATGTTGTTGAACTTTGATATATCTTTTTGTAGTGCCGAGGTCTCTGCAGGTGTCTTGGCATGTTCAAGGGATTGCTTTGCTTGTAGCATCCGCTTCTTGTAGATGGTACGTTCATCGTAGATCTTCTGCATGATTTCTGGTAGGAACCCATGAATATCTTTGCGATACTGGGCACCATTGGCGCATGTGCAATAATTCTCATTGAAACTTACAGTCTCTTCAAGGATTCGATCAACCGTAACTTTTGGATGTCTTTGTTCAACAAGGGTCTCTGGTGAGATATTGTACTGCATGATAAGATGAGGATACAAGCTATTAAGGTCAAAAGAGACCACCCAATCATAGCATCCTGGAATCGGTTCCTTAACATAGGCACCTGCGTACTTTTCGTTTTTCTTTGCACCCTTCTTAGGGGGTACTACAACCTTTCTATCTGTAAGATAATTGTAGATGATTGTGTCCCACATGCGAACTTGTGAGTATACATCTTCAAAGTTTGCTTTGGCATCATAGGACATTGTGATTGCCAGTTCAAGCAACTTCATCTTGTCTTCCAATCGGTCGATCAACTCAACGTCTTGGATGTTGTATTCCATGAACTTCTGCCAATCTTTTGTATAGAAGTCCTTGAAGTTTTCGTACTCATCATGATTGACTTTCCGTTGCCCTAACTCGACAAAGGCAATATGGTCGAGTCGATATGACTCCTGGTTACTATAAGTAAACTTACGGTAAAGATCAAGATAGTCAAGGATATTGATCCCACTAAGGTCATAAGCATAGTTCTTCCTTCCTTGGACATAAACCTCTCGTTCGTTAGCACGATTCCAAGGGGATAAAGACTTCATCCACTTTGAACCTAGTATTCTATTTACACGACGAGCAATGTATGGAACGTCGTATAGGTTGACATTCCATCCTGTCAAGATATCGGGAGTATTCTGTGACCACCATGTAAGAAAGTCAGTAAGCATTTCATTTTCTGTCCAGAAAATCTTTGCCTTGACTCCTTCAGGGGGATCAAACTCACGCATTGCCCAACAGTAATATTGCTTTGTCACCATGTCTTTGATGGTGATAGACAGCATTTCTTCTGCTGCCTCTTCTACTGAAGGGAAACCATTATCGCATTGAACCTCAATGTCCAATGCATACATTTTCATCTGTTTGATATCGTACTCTACATCGTCAGGAAACTCACGACGGATGTACTGATAAACAAACCTTTCATAACCATGCACCTCAAAACCTTCGACCTCATTATAGGTCTTGATAAAGTCTCGTGCCTCTCTTGCAGTTTGAAACTGCATCGGTGCTACGAAACGACCATCAAGGGTCTTGTATTCCTCGGTTGCATTCTTAGATAAAACATACAGAGTGGGAGAAAACTGTGTACGAAATTGGACGGGTTGACCGTCTTCATATCCTCGATAGAGGATTGTGTCTCCTGCTAGTTGAATGTTCGTATAGAATGAACTCATTTAGATTTGTAGATTCCTACAAGTTTTTCACTTGGTTCTAGTATAGTAAAGATCTGGTCACTTGTCAAGAACAAGTCACGTTGATCTGTGTACTTGGGGAAAGGAGTGATCTCCTCTTCACCAAGGACTTCATAGCACTTTTCAATTAGAATGCTAGGTTCTTCGTCCAGTTCAGTTATCTGACCCAACAGATACTGGGGTCGATCCTTGAGGAGGATCAAACGAAGCTCCTGTTGCAGCATTTCCTCTTCCACTTTCTGCCTCCACGATTTTGTTGTACTTTTCTTCTACCTCAGGGTAAGTTTCGTATGCACTGATAACTTCATCAAGTTTAATCATGATACTTCTATCCTTTGATAGGGGTGCCCAAGGTTCAAATCGAATATTGGGATTGGTGTTTTTGTTGAGACGTTCTTGCCCCTCAACTTCCGTGAGCAAATCAGGTTCCTCACGACTTTCCAACCATACATTATAAGGATAACGTAGTTGAAATGCTACAGGTTTCTCAGGATCTTCTTTAGTAGTTACCTCGAACAGATCAGCGATGATATCCTCACCGTTTTTTGTTCTTACGATTCTTACGCTCATAGTTCCTTTGGAAATAGTATAACACACAAATGGATTATAGCATCCATTTGCATTTTTTGCAACAATCAAAAAAGAGACCCTTCACAGAGTCTCTTTTGTGACCTAGTATATAGTGTATAACTTTTGACACTCTTGATGAAGTTTCTTTTTCACCCTGTCACGCTATTCAACCTTATAATATTAGGCACTCTTGGAATGATCCAAGTAGTTCATACTCGTGCTCATCACAGGATGGAGATTGATGTTCATGCGTATTGTTTAAACAATGCTGAACATCAAGATAGAATCAATTCATCCTACGAGGATTATTGAATCTCATACACTTTAAGTTTTTGGTGATCTGGAATAACTTTCTTCAACTCGATTGTTAACAATCCATTATTGAACTCAACTTCACCGATCTCTACATCGTCTGATAAGTTGAACCCTCGTGTGAAAGATCTACCTGCCACACCTTTGTGTAGATATTGTTCTTGATCTGGTGCTTCTTCTTGGCATCTTGATTTGACAATCATAATGTTAGATTCAGTAGTAACTTCAATATCTTCTTTCTTCCATCCTGCTAGTGCTAGTTCAATACGCCATTTAACATTTGATTCTTTGACGATATTGTATGGAGGGTATGCTCCACCTGGAGATCCTGCTCCGTATGAATGTAGTCTGTAGAACAAATCATCTAGTCCTACACTGTAGCGGTTTGCTGCATCAAAGATTGCATTAACGTCCTTCGAGGACCATTTTTGTAAGTTTGTCATTGTGCTCCTTATTAAGCGAGTGTGAATGTGTGACCCGAAGCATCACAACTATATTTAACCATACTCCAGTCTCTGACTGAGAGTGTACAGACCGAACCCTTTTGTAGGAAATACCTAACCTATATAGTGGTAGATACTCATATGAGGAAAAATGAAAACTTTTTTACCTCTGGTTATGTTGGTCATGGCAGGTATACCTGCACATGCAGGTGGAATCGTTACAAAACATCAGTCAAGTTTACAGCATACCGTAGATGCGGGTTACAATTCTTACAATAGGGTAGGCAACTCATATTCTATTTCTGGTACGAATGTAACTACGTCGCATACTCCCGATGGAGGTAGTGCGGTGTCTGGTGGTGTAGGTGTCAATGCTTACAGTTCATCAACTGGTGTAGGTAGCATCGGAGCAATTACAGGAACACAAACTGGAGCAGGATCATTCTCATTCAGTCAGTCATTCACTCAAGGTGATGCTGCAGGATCAGGTTCTGATGAAGCATTATTCGGTAGTCAAACTCACTACGCTGGTGGTACTGCATCTGGATCTGCAAATGCACCAGGTACAGTTACCAATGGACATGCTGTTACTCTAACAGGTACAGGTCTAGCAGGTAGTACAACTACTGGTCAATTTGTTAGTGAGATCTCAGTCTTTGACTAATGAACAAGGAGGACTTAGGTGAACCTTTCATATATACTAACGAAGAAGACATATGCCCTAGGTGCGGTTATTGCTATTGCAAGTGCTGCACCTGTGAAGGCGGTCCCCGTGGTCCCAAACTTTCAACAGGGGAGTATGACGAGCCACACAGAAACGACCTCAAAAGTGACAGAAACGATAAACAGTATGGATTACAATACTGGGTATCAATTTTCAGTAACTGGGTCAGGGATCACAGCAAATGGTAATTTATCTCCATCTACGGAGAAATCAAACGTGACTATTGAAGGAGTGACTTCGACATGGACAGGAATAGGAACGAAACCATCGTTCACACAGACAACACCAGGGACAGCGTTTCAGTTCACAGAGACGTATCAATCCCCAGGTCTTTCAAATCATACGGTAATTCAAAGAGTAACCGAGGTTACAAGCGTAACCGACACAACAAGTATTTTCTCCCAGTAATTTTATGTCTAACACAACTCACCAATGTTCCACATGCGGTTGCGGAAACTGTAGGGGGAGTAAGTGCGACTGCTGCTCCCGTTGCCAATAGTTCTGGCTCAGTAACCAATCAGGCAATACAAGTTTTACAAGGTCCTTACATAACTAACACTTATGGAGGTGGTATACAGTGTCAGGGTAGTACTATGAACGTAACACCCTATGTCACTGGTAGTGCATCAGCACAAAAACCATTTGAAGGTTGGTGGGATTCACCAGTCTACAACATGTTAGATGCTGATGATGATGGGGTACCAGACAATCCTGGTCAAATTTTATATCATGTTCCAACAAGAACAGGACAAAAAGATAACTATAACTTAAGCGTAGGTATATCTGCTACATGGTCTAAACCACTAGATATTAAACTACAAGATCAATGTAAAGAAGCAGTTGATACTCAGATAGCATTACAAAAGCAATTAACTGCTAATAAACGCCTAGACTTTGAGATCGCGAGACTTAAAAATTGCGGTAATTTAATGAAAGAGGGTATATCATTCCACCCCAAGAGTCCATACTATAGCGTATGTGCTGACGTTGTTGTGCAGAATGTTAATACACTTCCTCCACATGTACACGAGATTGTACCTAACGAGGTTTCTTTGGACGCTTCACTTTTAAAGGAGGTAACCCTCTCTTCGCCCGAATAACATTTGCTTTTATTTCCAATCTACTAGGTGCAGGAGGTTCTTTACCTAAGAACTTTTGCACCTTTTTAATTATTTGTTTAACAATAGGTTTAACAACCCTCAATAATAATGGCGTTGCTGCAGCAGCAGCGGTAGCTACTACAGCAATCGATGCGGTAGTGCTGACTTGATTTGCAGTAGGCAGATACTTTTGAACTGGAGATGTGTCTTCATATAATACTACACAAGTTTTACCATCTTCACTTAGTTCATGACCTATAACTTTTTCATCTCCACTTGCAGTTAGGTCACCAACTCTAGGTTGATTAGGTGCAGGACACTCTGTTTCTGTTGGAGGTTTAACTGGAGGTACCTCAGTCTCTGGTGTTACTTCATCTGGAGGTGGTGCTACAGGTGGAACTGGTGCCACCATTTCATATTGCAAATTCTCTGGTGAGTAATCTAAAGCATTGAACGAAGGCATACCTGCGTCACAAAAGATCTTTGATCCTTTGGGATCATCACCAACAAGATTATCGTTTTTATCACTACCTTCATGTGCCTCAACACACCCAGGCATGTCAATAACAGGCACACCAATTTGTTGTGTGACAGGAGGATAGATAGGAATTGCCTGAGGTGGACTAGAAGTCAACCAATCAGGCACATCCTGTACAAATATTCTAGGTGTATTGATACGTTGAATATCAAGATTCTTTATTTGTATCTGTGGTATTTCCATCTTCTACCTCACAGTTTTCATTTAAATCATTCACCATATTCCCTGCTATCTGTGACCCTTGGTCTCCTCCGAACATGGCAACCCAACCAGCAGCAACCCAACCAACAAAGGGAATAGTGGAAAGAGCAGGAGCAGCAGCAGCACCAATACTAGTCCCGACAATTCGCCCTGTTTGTTTGCCACCACCGACCGCCTCGATGCACGCGACAGACTTTTTTGAGAGTCCACTCCCTGAGGTTTGAGCACTCCCGTCTTGCCACGAACGATGGTTTGATACGGGTCCACCTTGATTAGTTGATCCGTCCATGACGTATTCTTCAACAACCTGAGTTTTGGTTCTGCCAAACCCCAGAAATCCAGACGGTTTTACAATATCCTTAGTGATATGCATCGTCTTTGGATCGTTTGCTTGATAACTGATCTTATATCCATCTTCATCTGCAGTAGCAACGTAAGATGTATAAGGTCCTACAGGTACGTTTAATGCGGGTAGTCCCGATTTATTATTGGTGGCGATCATACCGATCATACCAACATGCGCGATACCTACAATAGTACCTAAACTAAGTCCTACCCACTTATTCATAGTCCTAGACCTGGTGAAATTGGTAAAGCAGGAATTGCTGAACCTGTGACCTTAGGTATTTGACCTGCAGTAATATCTGGAAGTGCATCAGTGATACCACCTGTAAGTGATCCTAGTGCCTTCTCCTTGATGTCTTCTATAATGGCATCCTTTTGTACATATAGATACACACCACCGCCAACAACGGAAAGAGATACAACGAAAGACGAAAGAGCGAGTACATTAATAATTTTTTGCATGATAGTTACTTAGTATCAGGAACAATTTTAACAGGACCAGATTCGATCCTAATAGTTTGAGCAGGTGCAGTTTCAGATGCTTTCTGAATAAGAAACTCCATATCCTTTCTAGAGATAGGAGCAGGTTCATTGGCAGCAGCAGCACCATTCTTTTTCTTATTACCTGCTGCCTGGACGCCAAACGTGGCAAGGGTTCCAGTAAAAACCGAAGCTATGAAAGTTGGATCAAGTTTCTGCTCAGGTATTTTTAATGCTTCAGGCAATTTAACGTACGCCAAAGTCAAGATCCCTGCGGACCAAAGAAGTACCGCCAATCTCACAAATGTAGAGAGAATTGCTAGTTGCTCTTCTTTATCTTCAGCATGTTCTTTTAGTTTTCCTAGAAGACCTTTTTCTTTGTCGTCTGGTTTTTTATCTACCATTTATAATACAAAAACTCACACACTATCTATACAATATAAATTTCCAGAAATAGATATACGATGTTCATCTGATGTATAGAAGGGATTGACACCGTGATTAAGTCTTGCAGGGAAGAATGCTATCTTCCATTCAAATGATTTGTCTATGTGTAAGTACTCTGTATCCAGTCCACCTAGTGCTGTGTTGTATTGAAACATGAATGCTGCTGTTTCATCTCCATTTGTTTTATATCTCTCTCTTTCTTTTTGTAAATCATATGGAACTTGTACCCAGATTACAAACGAAAACAACCCACTGTGTATATGCAGAGGGTTGAAGTCGTATTTACTTTGAAAGTTTACCCAAAGTCTTTGTAGTTTAAAATCACTATGCTCGATATCTCGCATTTTCTCTGCAATACCCATAGCAGGTTGAATACCAAACTGCTTGATATACTCAAAACCAAGACACCTAGTAAAGGCACTTACCTCCTCAGTTAGGGGTAGATGCCACTCTTCTTCTAGATGACCTCTCAGAGTGTCCCTAGCGTCCGTCTCAGGGGTCTTAGAGACTGTGTTGATGCTTTGCTTTAGTTCTTCAACTACTGGAGAGGGAACCTCTGCTAATAGGTATCCAGGTGATTTGAACCACTGGACATGATAATTAAAGTCACTCATTCTGGGGTGCGTTTCTTTCCTATGTTGTATTTGGATTCAAGAGTCCACTCACCCTTCTCTTTATACGCAATGACTTTGATCTGACTTAGTGGTGCTACACCTTTAATTGTATCATCCTTTACGATCTCTACTAGACCCCAATCAGATAATAGTTTAATAATTCTGTTTCTTCTTTGTACATCGTTATCTGATAAGTTTGCTTTCTTACCATCTAGTGCGAATAGTTCTTTAAAATGTACAATGTAGTATTGTCCCTTTTTGTGTAGGATATGACAAGACTGATAGAGTTTCTTTTCTTTACGAGAGGCAACTCCAATACGAGTGAGTGTTTCGCGAACCTTCAAGAAATCATCTGGTTCCTTGAGAGTCACCTCAATCATATCATCTTTAGTCCACTGGACTTCATTAGATTCACTCATCTTTTCTTACCCCCTTTGTTCAGTTTGTCTTTAATGTAATCTAGATGTGTAGGAGATAGGATTCGCAATGCTTGTTTTGCCTTTTCATTACTATAACCATAGTATTCCTTGACAACTTCAAGATCATTCACCTTATCCTTCTTACCCCAAGGAGAAAATCTCTTACGGGGTCTCACGATATTTATAAAGAAATCATATTGCAAACGGTTTGGTAGATGAGAACACACATTCATCTCATTCGCATACAGAACTGTATCCATGTGATGCGACATACATTTGTTGATTACAAATGCAGGATATTTCTGTTCCCATGCAGGGTCTTCACTGTCCATCAAGTTCTCTTTGTTGAGATTGATAGAGTTTAGATAATCCTTGAGAGGATACCTATCATCATATTTCATAATTTAGAAGAAGTAGTTCTTTACGTTCTTGTTGGTCTTTCATGTAATCACCAACAGATCTCATAGTATAGGTATGATCATACTCTCGTGCATTCCAACCTTTAAATCTTTCTTTGATTAGATTGTCAGAGTTATATGAGATCATTTGATCAGAAGACATCCTTGAACAATTCTTATGGAATGTTTCATGAGAGAATCCACTATGCATTGTACCCTTCTTTCCATACAAATTATCTTTGATGGAGTATGGAGGATCTAGATATAGGAATACTGTCTGATCATCACTCATCAATTTCTCATACGACAAGTTAGTGATGTGCCATCTTTGGATGAGTCGGGAATAGTCAGGGAGTTTTTCGATTCCTCGCATTGAAAAGTTTTGGTCGGATGCCTGGGCAGAAAAGGATGAGGACTCAGAGAGACCAGAAAAAGAGCACTTGTTAACAACATAAAAACTAATGGCACGATAAAAGGGTTCACTGTCAGAGAGTTCTCGGTTGAGATATTCTCTTGCTTCAATGAAGATTCCTCGTGCTGATCCTGGGTCGGAGTGACTTGATTTGAGTTGTTTGAGTTCATCGGTTAGTTTGTCTCCAGAGATCTGTAACTGTTTCCAAAATGTATATAATGGTTCATACAAATCATTAACCCATATACTGATGTGAGGATACTGTTGTGCAACATACAATGCAACAGAACCGCCACCTAAAAATGGTTCACGATACTCTGCATAATCACCTAGTGAAGGGAAGTAAGGTGCCATCTTCTTGACTGCACGAGACTTTCCACCAGGATAACGAAGGGGAGTTTTTAATGATGTTGCTACAGGCATTACTGAATAATCATATTGGGGTCATAACTACCACCGTACCCTGGAACTACTGGATACTCAGGTGGAAACAAATCGGGGATTTCAATCATAAGGGGAGCATCTAAAACTCTTTCAACAGATTCTGCCATACGTCGGAAACCATTTCCAACATAAATCTGTCCTACGACAACTGCAATAGTAGCAGTGCCCCAGAACATGTAGTAGAACCTACTCTTTACTTGTGCTCTTACTTTGTCTTTCTTAGTCGTCATGGTCATCAAACGGGTCCTCCAACCCTTCATTAGCAAAGAATGCTCTATAGCATCCATAAAAGATAGAAATTACTGTGATCACTGCGATACTAATACCGAGAGTGATGTTTGGATCTGCATTGTAATGTGGGATAATCGCATTACACTTAGTCCAAGTACCAGGCAATGTATAGACTGGTGGGCAAGATGCCAATAGGTCGCGTATAGCGAGCATTTCTGTTCCCATTAATTAAAGTTACACTCCATCATTAATTGTGTTAAACATGCTAAAAGATTTATCTCCTGATCTGCAACGAATGCAGACTTGTATTGATAATCTGCAATAATCATTACAGCAGCAGCGACGGATGGACCGTCCATCAATGTAGAAAGATTGTCATACATCTGACGTAGTATAGCAGCAGGATCTGAATCTAGATTCTGTTGTACCCATTTCTTTACATCATTGAATTTCTTTTGCTTCATAGCAGAAACAAGTGTATCAATATTGGCATCACCTAGAGTTGCTAGGATACCAGTATCAATACTACCTGTAGATGCATATCTTTGAAGTTCATTCAAAGTGCGTCGGAAGTCAGGATAGTATTTCTGTACAACCTCAGCAACAACCTTATCGGAGAAGGTTACATCTTCTGAGGTAAGAATGCTCTTACACCTTGCAAAGAATGCTGCAGCAAGTTCTTGTTTGACCTTACCACGAGCATTGAAATCGATAACAGTTGTTCGACTATGTAGGGGTTCAATAATCTTATTCTTGAAATTACAAGTAAAGATAAATCGACAGTTCTTTTGAAATGTTTCTATCGATGCACGAAGTAAGAGTTGTACATCTGGGGTAGTGTTGTCTGCTTCATCAATGATAAGGATCTTATGTTTTGATCCTGCTGTAAGTGAAACAGTTGCAGCAAAGTTTTGTGCTTGGTTTCTGACCGTATCGAGGAATCGTCCTTCATCGGATCCATTGATGACATAAGAATCTGCTCCCAGTTCATTACAAAGTGCTTTCGCAATAGTTGTTTTACCTACACCTGCTGTGCCAGACAAAAGAAGATTAGGAATCTCCCCTTGCTCAACAAAACTGGAGAAGGTATCTTTCACATTCTGAGGTAAGATGCACTGTTCGATATTCTTCGGACGGTACTTCTCAACCCAGAGAAAATCATCAGGCATTAGGTTCTAGTGCAATAAAGTATTTGATGCCCCTTCCAATGAAGAGAGCAACGTTTTTGCTACTGATAGATACGTCATACGCACCTGCAAGAAGTTTCAAGTTCTCAACTCGGAAGCAGTAACAGAATGTTTGATCTGTATCTCCAACCTTGACTGAGAAATTATTAGAAGTTTCGTTCTTCTTGTCAGTGACACAAAGATTCATTTCTTCTCCATCACCAAACAGACAAAGGTCTGGGAGTTGATAGATAGATGCTGCCTTGTTCAGTTGCTTGAGTGTTTCAGCATCCAAATGGAACTGAACATCAGTGCTAGGAAGTTTGATCTCTTCCTCAGGTGCCTGAGTAATGATATCAGGATCAGCATAAAAGTATCGAGTCTTAGACCGACCGACCTGATCACTGACAGTTACAAAACTCTTGCTTGTAGTATCAATCTTTGGTTGATCGAAAAGAGACAGACCTCCAAGAAAAACACCTAGGTCATAAATGCTGATCTGGGAATCAAACTGTTCTTCAACCTCAGCAATGGCAAGAATGTTTTTGTTAATGCTAAGAGTAGCAATCTTGTTACCTGGATTGATAACAATAGATTTGTTGATCGTACAAAAGTTCTTAAGGACTTCAACTGTTTGTGGAGTGATTACTGTCATTGAGGATAAGGTTCGGTTTCTTTGTCTTTTTGATTAAAATGGAAAAGGAGTACAGCATAGTGCATGATCTTCAAAAGATCCATCTTGGCGGATCCCTTTTTGTCATAACGTGAAGCGTACTTAAGAATATTACTACGACAGAACGCTTCAGCGTCCCCACATGCTTGAATCAAATCGAGAGTTTGAATACTGTCGTTTCCCGAAGAATAATGCCGACCATACGTTGAACTGATGTATGATCGGAGTTCTTCGATAATCGTATCTTCTTGATACTTCATAATAAAGAGGGTTTAGTCCTCTTCATTATACTCTGTATCTTCTCCTGCGTCAACCTTTGTATAAAGATCGAGGAAAGATTGCTTAGTGTCGTTGTCAAAACGGTTCACACAATGTGTAACTGCCTGAAGACGATCACCAAAGATAGCGTATGCCCTAGCAATGTGAACTAGACGACGAGTAGTGATAACTTCATCAACACCACCATCATAGAAAGTCTTACGGATAACTCCTGCCCACTTGATGAGGTTCTCAGTGAAATCTTTGTCGCACTTGTTAGCAAGAAGAATCTTGGTCTCGATAGCAGCAGAAGGATACTCTTGCTCAATAGTGATTGGGAAACGCTCAAGGAATGCTTCGTTCAGTACATTAGTACCAACGAACCTACCATCGTCAGATCCCTTACCCTTAGTGTTTGCAGTTGCGATTACAGTGAATCCTGCAGCAGGGCGAACATACTTACCGATCTTCTTCAGATACACACCCTTCCCTTCAAGAACGGATTGTAGACAGAGGATCTTGTTACTAGCAAGGTCAATCTCGTCGAGTAACAGGACTGCTCCCCTTTCGAGTGCTTCGATGACAGGTCCGTTATGCCAAACAGTTGACCCATCAACAAGACGGAAACCGCCAATAAGATCGTCTTCATCAGTTTCAATAGTAATGTTTACACGAATCAATTCGCGACCAAGGTCAGAGCAAACTTGCTCAACGGACATTGTTTTACCGTTTCCAGAAAGACCTGTGATGAATGCAGGGTAGAAGAGTTTAGACTTGATAACCTTTTTAATTGGTGTATAAGTACCAAACTGGACATAGGAATCATCTTTATCTGGGATGTAGGATGGTTCTACTGCAGGTTGAGCAGCAGGTGCTTCATAAAGTTTTTCAATCTGTTGGGTAGTAAGATTCCACTTACCAACACCAATCTTATAATCCTTAAGACGCTTGCATGCAGTTGCATATGCAAGACCAAGAACCTTCGCAGCAGAGCGAATATCAGTGCACCCGACGTCAGTGCCTACCTTGTTAGAAAGATAGTCAACGAGTTGTTCAGTAGTAACTGGGTTTGGAGCGAAGGTCATAGTATTAAAAAGATTGTTTTGTTTGTTATGTACTTATTATAGCAGGTACATCTGCTGTGTGCAACGTGTGTGTGCCAGTTCGTTAACTGTCCTATGCTATCTGTTCGATAAACTTGTTAAGGACAGTTTTGTTTGTCATCTTAGATCCCATGTGCTTTTTGAATGCACGTTGTAGTTCTGCCTTGGTAGCAACTTCACCCTTCTGATTGACAGAAAGATCTTCAGTTTCATCACCAAGATTTCTGTTAGGGATGAACATTGACTCACTAAATCCTGCTTGCTTTGAGATTGAGAAGAACTTCTCTCTCTTCCACTTCTTGTCAAGATCTACAGGAGTATACTCAAGGTTAGCACGAACTGCACGTCCTAGATCACTCTTTGAGCAAATACGAATACCGATCCAGTTGTAATCAGTAATCTCTCTGTGGAAACCTACAATCTCTCTAGTTGTAGTGTATGGACTATGATTGATTTTCTTAGAGAAACCAGTCTTAGGATCGCGAAGATAGAAGACTTTACCATGTGAGTGACAAAGAGATACCCTTCTCATGTATCCTTCCATGCCCTCATAGTCTGGGTCATAGAAGTCATTGTATGCCATAGGGTTTGCTTCACCATCAGTAAGGCAAACAACATTTACCTTCTGGATGTTCTCTTCTTTCTTCATCTTGTCAACAAGTTGACGAGTGCAAAGAACTGCTTCAGCAAGTGGAGTACCACCAAGACCATACTTGTATGATGCTTGAAGGTTACTACCGTAGCACATGCTAGAAACCTGACACCAGATCATGAACATAGATCTTTCAAGAGACTGTTTGTTCTGCTGTGAACTGAAGAACTCAAGAAGTCTGAATGAAGAATGAATGTTTAAATCACCCTGCTTACCTGTATTCTTTTCACGCTCACTAGAGTATGAATCTTGGAATGCAAGAACTCTGAATGGAATACCTGCTTTTCTGCAGAACCAGATAAGGTTGTAAGTCTGCTTCAAAGTATCCAAAAGGATGTGAGACATAGAACCAGACCAGTCAATGTGCATTACAAGACCATGATTCTTACCATCAGGAATAATTGTGATCTTCTTGAAGATGTCATCAGTCAACTTGTACTTGTATAGTGAGTTGGTATCAATAACACCAGTGCGAGAAGTAGACTGACGCTTGTAATCATCAGCAGACTTTTTCATTTCAAACTGCTTCACAAGATAGTTAACAGATTTCTGTGCTGATTTTTTGTAACTCTCGTACTTAGTACGAACGTTTGCTACTTCTGCAATAACGTAGTTTTTGTACTGTACTTCATCCTCAGGCATCCATCCTGAGTAACGATCAACTTGACGCTCACCACTAATGTAAACTTTCTCAAGATCTTCTTGAACTTCTTTGTGACCAATAACAATCTCATCAAGGTTTACAGTAGGGAGATTGACATATACCCATTCCTTAGCATTGTCATCAATCAAAGTTTCTAGTGCTTGATTGAATGCTTCTTGAGTAATACTCTCAGTCTCATCATGATCTGTTTGACCAAATGATTGTTGACCACCAGTAGTGATCTTTGCATTCTCACCACCAATACCTGATCCATTTTGACTATCTCCAGGTTGCTGCTCATTAGAAACTTCTGGAGAACCAGACTCTTCACCATCTTCACCATCTGCAGATGCTTGGTTGTTGGTGTTAGGTGTAACTTCTACATCACCATCACCTGCATCAGGGGACTCTAATGATTCCATGTTGAGAGGAATATCCATTTTCTTATCTTCGATATCTTCTGCACGACCATAAAGATCTTCTGCAAGTTTTAGAACTTCTTCAAATGTTTTAGTGTTAGCAGCACGATCTACATATACTTGCTCTTCATCAGTAAACTCAATCTCAGGATTACCTTTAAAGAAAAGGTTGATACGATCAATGAAAGGAAGTTTAGTAATATCTTCTTCATTCACACCAAAGAAATCATCTTGCCATAGTTCATTGTAACCTTGGAAGAAAGATTTACGAAGACCAGGGTATGTCTCCTTCATCATCTTCTCAATGCGAACATCCTCAAGGACATTTACAAATGCTTTGTTGATACCATCAAGACCTTTGTTAGGAGTATAAAGAGCATGACCAACCTCATGACCAACCAAAAGGTCATACACTGTGTTGGATGCAGTCTTCCAGATAGGCAGACAAAGGATACGCTTCTCCACATCGAAATATGCTGTAGATACTTTACGGTGCTCTACAGTAAGGTTTTCAGTTGCGAGTAATCTTGCGAGTGTGCCTTTGACTTCTGGATTGATCATGTATCTCCTTTGTATATACCTATTATAGCAGACTGATCAAGCATGTGCCACTTATTGTGCCACTAATTCAACTGTCACATGACCGAAGTTACACTCATCACCTGTGCACCAGGGTTTCTTGCAAGTGCTACTTTCTTCGCATCTTCGTAATCAATAGCAATCACTTCTTCAGTGAAGACAGTTCCTGCTTTATACAGTGTTACTTTACATACCATTAGGAATCATCCGACATTTTACTGAAATCATTAATCTTTTCAAACTTTAAAGTCCTTAGAAACTTATCAACTAAGATCTCACCTTTATGTGAGATGACAAATAGGTTAGTTGTATGTCCTAATCCTCTCAAAATTTGGAGTAACTCATTAGTTGCACCTGCATCAAGGGATGAATCAAACACCTCATCCAGAATTAGTAGGTTAGTTGCTACACTGTTCTTCATTCTAGCAACTTCTCTCCAAGTAAACAGAAGTGCTAGGTCAATCTTTTGCTTTTCACCCTCTGAGAATGAACAGTATGTGAACTCATCCCTGAATCTACTCTTCAATGTTTCATTAAACTCTTCATCAAGAGTAAAGTTAACAAAGAAGTCCATGTTGTTGAGGTATTTATTAATTAGTTTGTTAAAAACTGGCACATACTTCTTAATGATTTGACTTTTGATGCCTCCATCACGCAATAAATGTGATACAACTTGGAACTCGTCTAGTTTTTTACTAACTTTAGCACAACTTTCGAGTATCTCATCAAGTTCTTCTTGAACTTTTTGTAATTCTTGCTCTTCTTTATCAATATTAGGACGGTTGTCTCTAAGATTAATCAATTCATCTTGAATCTTAAGAGTTTCCAACTCAACTCTAACAATATCACGCTCACTCTGATTGATATCGCTTCTAATTTCATGACATTGCATAGAAATATCGTCTGCCTCAGTAATAATCTTAAGCATATCCGTGATGTCACCCTTAATCTTATCTAATTTCTTAGAAAGTTTCTTACCTTTTCCTTGTAGAGAACCAATTCTTGCGTCTCTAAATGCTCTTTCAATATTCTGATTGCATGTAGGACAGTCCTCATGAGTTTCTAAAAACTTAATATCTTTCTTTGCCAGTTTTAGTTCTGCACTGATTTCTGCCTTGTCAGTTTTAAGATCTGACATAGAATTTCTCTTATCTTCAACGTCAACCATCCTACTTTCTAGTTGAGATAGTTCTTCTTTCTTATTATCCTTTTCTTTTTCAAGACCTTCGATCATCACTCGATTATCACTGATCTTCTTTTGCCTTTCATCCTGACGAGATTGATTAATTTCGTTGAGATTCTTTAGCAGTTTTTCTTGTGATGATACTTTTTGATTTGCTACTGTGAGTAAGTGATCGCAATCTTTACTTTGTGTTACGGTTGCTCGGACTCTATCCCTGAGCAACAGATTCATTTGTGAGAAGATCTTGATGTCAAGTAAATCTTCAATAACTTCTCTCCTGTGAGGTCCTTTGAGTTGCATGAAGGGGACAAAAGTGCTTGATCCAAGTATGACGACTTGGGTAAAGGATTTGTAATTGAGTTTGAGAACTGATTGTTCGAGATATTTCTGCGTATCTTTTGTCGCAGCATCCTGATCAACCATTTTGTTGTTCTTGTAAAGTTCAAAAACATTAGGTTTTGCTCCTCTGAATACACGATATTCGTCTCGTCCAATAGAGAATGTTACCTCTACTTTGAGACCTTTTTCATTAATACTATTTACTAATTGCCCTCTAGTAATTTTCCTAAAAGGTTTATTAAACAATGCAAAACAAAGTGCATCGAGCATAGTCGATTTACCACTTCCATTTGCACCGACAATTAATGTAGAAGGACTTCCATCTAAATCGATTTCTGTCCATTGGTCACCTGTTGAAAGAAAATTTTTCCAACGAAGTGTTTCAAAAGTAATCATTCTGTAGGTTTAATCAAGGGTATGATAAGGTCGTTAGATTTGATGATGGTAAACTTGTAGTTGTAATTAACACAGTTCATTGCAATGATCTCAGGATCAACTTCCATGAGTTCAAGATCCTTGTGATAATCATTTGCCTCTAGGAGACCTGCGTACCGTTCTGCATCGTCTTCTTGTTCAAAGACTGCAACGGTTTTTTGTTTCTTTGCATTGTTAATTGCATAGACACCACCAGTACCAACTTCGGTTAAAACAAACATTATAGTTCAGACGCTTCGACGTATAAAGATCTCATTACAGATTTGATATTAGTCTTATTGACTTTAAGTTCTATCTCATCTATGTATGATTCAAGTAACGTCATAGTGTCTTCTGTTTCAAGAGTAGTATCCGAACATTCCAGTTCAGCACTAAGGTCTTCGACAATCTTAAGATCGCCTAAACCAATACTTTGGAGTTGCTTTACTGCGTAGTCAAACTTTTGATAATCGCCTTTTTCTTCAACGATTAGTTTGACGAATCCTCCTTCAATTTCGTCTGCACTCGGTATGCTAACTCCATTATTATAATACAACTTATGAAAAGTGTCAAAGGGATTTCGGTAAAAAGTAACTTTGAGAGTTTCTGTGTCGAACACATGGAAACCTCTTTTTGTTCCATAGTCATTCCAATAAAGTTGGTAAGGATTACCTAAGTAACTAACATTACCTTTGGTAGATTTTTGATGATAGTGTCCACTGAACACTCTTTTAAATTTATCAAAGACACTAGAATCCATGCCACTCTCCATGACATGACCTGGGTGTGCTTCAAATCCATTGAGTTCTAAGTGACCCATACACACTTCTGCTTTACTAGTTGCTACCTGAGTAAAGATTTGATCACGATTATCATCACATATCCAAGGCAACATTAGAATGTCGCAACCATCATAAGTTAGAGTGGTAGGTTTATCAATGATCTTAAAATCATAATCACTTAAGACTTGATCAGGAGCATTGACCCTCAGAGTATTTTTGTAATAGATATCGTGATTACCAATAAGCATAGTCATTCGACACCCTAGTTGATCTAGGGGATCAAACCACATCTCCTTTGCTTCATCAAGAGACATGAAATTAATAGATCTACGCTTATCAAACGTATCTCCAAGATTAACAATTTCCTTAATACCTGATGCCTTAATAAAAGGAATCACCACCTTACTATAAAACTTTTTATAGTGATTGATAAAGTGTTGATTATCTCCTCTGACACCAAAATGTTGATCAGTTATCAGGAGTATTTTCATAGGTAAGCATGATACGGTGTTTCAACAAACCATTAGTATCGATGATTTGTTTATATTGAAACTCTGCATTGAGTTCCTCTTCTGCAATCTTTTTAATTTGTTCTACAGAATTGCCAGTTTTACCTGACCAATAACGAGTAATAAAGGACATCATTGCCGACGAGTTTTAACTTGGATATTAGATTTAATACTATTATAGTCTGTTGATGCCGATCCGTCAACCGTAAAGACATCTGAATATCCATACTTGTCAATGATCTTGTCTTTAATATCCATCTGACGTTTCTCTTTTGCAATACGTCTCAGGAAAGCATAGTAAACAATCTGTGTAAAATATGCGAAAGGGTTCTTGGATTTCTCTGGATTAAAATTATCAATGTACTGAATACAGTTTTCAATGCCATCACAAATCATGTCATCCTTATACATGTAGTTAATAAAGTTAGGACGGAATGACAGATGATTAGCAATCTTCAGAAAGCAACCGCCAATATAATCGTTGACACGAGGTTTCTCCAGTCCCTTCTTTTCAGCAACATCAACACGTCGTTTGTATTCGACGATTGCATCTAGGAACTTTTTGTTATCAACGTAGTGTTGTTTTTTCTTGGCGACTCGCTTCATATGTGTTTAAGTGCTTATTGATATTATAGCACACTTGACAAGATTGTCAAATGCATGTACAATAACACTGTAAGGGTTCAAGGGTTGTTCTTAGCTTTAAAGATCTTCTCAAAGAGTTTCCTATAGTCTTCAGTGTTACCAATATATCCGAGTGATTTATCTGCCTTAATACGGTACCCTGCTTTCGGACCTGAGGGATTATAACCGTTTTCAGTCATGAGATACGATTCATACAATAGTTGAACTTCTTTACTCATAGTTGCAATACATACCACATCTTTTTCTCTTACCACAAAAAACTCTTCATCAGAGAGTTGCTGCCACTTCACAAAACCTACCCCACGCATGACTTTGTTTTCATTCATGGGTTTGTTTATTACTTGAACCATTACTGGATCTTGTAAAAATGTTAGTGACTCATTCTCATCCATCGTGATGATTGCTTTGGCGAGCACTTCTTCTCCATTAGCAAGTTTGAAAATACCAAAAAAATCTTCGTCGTGTTTGATGTGATTAATCATTTTAGTTTTACGTTTATGATCTCATAATGAAATTTTTCTTGACTGTATACTTTAACTCTTTCTAATAAATGATTTAAAGTATAGTTATTTCCACGGTCTGTAGAAATGTCATCCGCAATATCATATAAAGTCGCTTGTGATTTGTTTTCTCCTTTTCTTAATACACGCCCAATGGACTGTAAGTTTCTAATTCTTGATTTAGAAGGAGAAGCAAAAATTACATTATGCAAGTTTTTGATGTTAATCCCTGTGGAGAACGTTCCGTAAGAGGCAATGATGATAGCATCGTCAGATACTTCAGTGAGTTGTCGAATCTCTTCTCGATCTTCAACGTCTACACCACCATGTACGAAATAGACTGGACGTCCTGTAAAACTATTTATCATGTTGTAAAGAGGTTCTCCATGACGCTCTACATAGTTGAAGAGGATAAGTGTATTGCCTTCTAGATCATTTGCGAGATTGCGAATAAATTTGTTTCGCCCCTCATGCTCTACGAGGTAACTCATTTCATCCTGATACCCCTCAAATAGTTTTTCTTGATGTTTTAAGAGTATAATCTTAACCTTAAGTTTTGCAATATAACCTTGTTTCATTAACTCGTTTGTTCTTGTCACTTGAGTACATCTTCCGAACAACCCTTCGAGAACTAATTGATTTACATTTGTACCATCTAGTGTTCCTGTAAATCCATACCTATACTTACAGTTATGCAACTTAGACATCAAAGAGGTAAGAGATTTAGCTTTGAATTGGTGCGCCTCGTCACCGATCACGACATCAAACTTGCTAAACCATTGACTCGGTTCCTTGTAAATCGATTGCCAAGTGGTGATTATTACATCAGCATCCGTGTATTTATCTTGCCCCGAATATACCTTGTGGCAATAGTCAACCGCCCTCCATCCATAGGATTCAAAGTCTTTATACATTTGCTCCACAAGAGACGTCGTGGGAACTACAATAAGAACTCTTCTATCTAAACCATTATGATATCTAACCAATGAATAGATCATCAAGGATTTCCCACTGGCAGTTGGCGACAATAGGAGTCTTCTGTTGTATCTCAGGCATTCGTATATTGCTTGATATTGATAGTCGCGCACCTTCACAGGAAGACGTAAGGATTTCACATATCCCGCAACTGCCTCAGGAGTCACAAATTTATTTACATCTTCGGGGTGACCAAAATTATCATCGGTCTCCGTCTCATACTCGTATCCTTTCTTCTTTGCGTAGTCAACCAGATAGTCATAGAGACCACAAAAGATCTCCCCTGTAGCAGGAGAGAATAATCTTATCTTTCCATCCCATCCTCTCCACCTTTTTTGTTTCTGCATAAACTTTGCAGACTCAACCTCAAAGGTAAAGAAATCTGATAACTCGTAATTGATATGAGGTTCTGCTTGAACCTTAAGATACACTTCGTTCTTCTTTTTAATCTTAAGGTCCATACTCATAGTGCAATCGTCACTACACTATGTATCAGGAAATCAAGACCCTTCTTTCCACTTAGTCCATTCGATAGCGTTTTTGATTTGAAAGTTTCTGGTATTGATTTGTTTCAGAACATTCTCTAAGAAATATAATACTTGCTCAATATAATCAATCTTATAACGTAACTTACGGATCTCTTCATCAGCATCGATGAACATCCAAATTTCTTCTTTAGTAGTAAGTTTTAGATCAAATGGCATCTCTTTGTAGACTTGAGATGGTGCTTTACCTTTATAGTAAATCCATTTGTCTTTCCTAAGTGCATTAAACTCACCCTCTTTCTCTTTCTTCATGAGAGAGTAAGTATTATAAAATTCCAGATACCTCTGATGTAACTGTGGAATCCTGATTGACTCTTCACAATACAAATCAGTATCGATCTGACAATCTTTCTTCCACAGTTCCTGCAGTTTATCTAAGTTCATTTAAGTAATCTTTTTCATTTTGATAGATGTGTTCATGTCCTTGCCAGATTTTATATCCTTGGACAAGTTCGGGTAGTAACCATTCATGAACTGGAGCACATGCTTTCCAATTCACTGGTTGAATACAATTCAATACGACCACTTCATAGAATGCTATCAAGTGAATCCAGAAGGTTAACATTAGACACCTTGCTCTTTGTTATTTTCAAACCACTCTTTCATTGATGTCTGGACACCAGACTCACGAGAGGGAGGTTCCTTGATCCCTTTGATCTTCTTGTAGTCGTTGTGCATCGCTCCCAGTAACCATGCCTGACTCAGACCCTTCGGTCCTTCGCTCAACAATCGGATTTGTGATTTGGAGAGACCACTTTTCATCTCCAAATACTCCTGTCTCCACGATGTGTGGGGTGATTTGTCTGTCATTTTCCTCCCATAGGGAATGTATCTGGTCCACTTGACGATCAACGTCGTCCATGACCATCAGTATTTTACCATCAATCCATAATTTATGCAACCATTCGATACATATTTCTGCAATTAATGCTATAGGTGGTTTCTGTTTCTTTGCCCACCTCTTAGATTTAGTATACCAATTATCTTCACCACCCCAAGTATGTTCAAACTTGTGTTCAAACTTCATCGTCTTGTCTGTGTGTTAACATTTCTGATTTCATAAATCAGATACTTGAAAGTAACACTCGCAGTTAAGTAATCTGTATCTGTATTAGTAACGTTAAAATCCAGTGTACTCAATGATACTGGAAACATATCTCTAAAAACAACATCAAAGTTTGACATGTTGTTATTGTTTAATACTTGTAGTGTACCATCAGATGTTTTTGAACTATCCTCATTGATACCTATTTCACTATTATTACGAATCCATTCAGTTCTTTCATTGGCATTATCAGGAGTACCTAGTGCACGAACCCAGTTATGGATTTCCATGTAGTTCCTTAGATCTTCATCTACAACAAAGTCTAGAGTCAGTTCACTGTAGTTCATGTTTCCTTCGATAGGAATAGGCACGAAACCTCTGGTGGGAATGTTGACCTCTCCAAGTCTTATCTCAGGGATATTTGCTTTTTGACACAAGAACGAAACCTTCCGCGCTTTCTCCAAGAGGAATACAAATCCTATGGGAGACAGATAGTTTTTATTCGTTAGTTGGTCTTGATACCAGTTTGCCATGTTATGCGTTTATGTTTTCTAACCATGATGTAGCAATGTACTTCTCACCAGATAGAGGAGGATTACCTCTATGTACATGAGTAAAACCTGCTGGCCAAATCATAAACTGACCACGAGTAGGTTTATATCGTTTAGACTGATATAAAAACTCAGTCTCACCACCTTCATTTATATCATTGAGATACATCATAGTTGCGAGAATCCGACGATTGCATCCTAAGGATCCGTCTTCAGAATGCCAAGAGTGATATCCTTCTTGCGGTAAAGTCTTCTGTACATTTAGATATACTTGTTGATATCTATAATGTAAGAGATGTTCAAACTTATCGATATACTCTTCGAGACATCGACCAGTAACCTCATTGTATTCCCGCATCCATTGATAACCGCAGTTGTGATCCAACATAAAGTCTTCAGTGGCAAGACATGTATCTTTACGAGCATGTGCTTTACGTTCTCTACCAAATAAACCTTTACGTTTAAAGGTGGAACCTACGTTATTCTGATATTCCCAGTAATCAATCAACGGTTGGGTGTTATATTCAGTATCAAAAATACCTATAAACCCCTCATATCTGACGTCAGTAATCATAATGAATCATTGTGTTTAGTTATTTAGTATCCTTTCATTGCCTTCAATACTATAATTTCTGATTTGAGTTCTTCAATTTCTCTCATAAGTTCTTTGATAGTGTCTCTATCATCTTGTTTTGTGTCATAACCTTCTGATTGACTGTCTAGATAATCGTTCATAATGTTCTCTCTAATCTCTTTGTCTCCAGTCATCGCTACGTTCTTGATGAAACCAATCTACTACTTCCTCTGGATTGAAGAAACCCCTACGGTGATTGTTTGAATCGGGGTCTCCTAAATTCAAACTGTTAAGAAAAGAATCGTCTGGATTCGTAGTCATTCTTCTTGCTGTGTTTAACATTCCTCTTGCAGAAGTATTTGCTTTTGCTAATTTCTGTGCCCAGATCATGTCTTCTATAGAAACATCTTGACCTGCTGCGATTGATTTACATATTCCCTCTAGTCGAAGGCGATAAGCGGTAGATAACATACAAAAAAATGGTATTAAAAAAGGACTACTAATGAGTCCTATTAATTTTATTTATAATAAAGAGGGAGGTTGGAATCCTGTATACCAACAAAGAACGGGCATTACT
>TARA_B100001057_G_scaffold229396_1_pt1 | contig 29703 bp, 40 predicted proteins | sample TARA_B100001057 | Tara Oceans TARA_B100001057 (sample SAMEA2621839) | marine metagenome | biome: marine biome (ENVO:00000447); feature: surface water layer (ENVO:00002042); material: "saline water (ENVO:00002010), including plankton (ENVO:xxxxxxxx)" | depth 5 m
TTAGAATGGAAAAAAGAAGGAAAAATTGGATCAGTATTTCCATGGATAAAGTAATTTTATACTATTGACAAAAACAATAAAAAATTATATAATAAACAAAATTAAGGAGTTAAAATGAATTTAGTACCAATGGTAGTTGAACAAACGTCAAGAGGAGAAAGAAGTTATGACATTTTCTCTCGTTTGTTAAAAGATAGAATCATTTTTGTAACAGGACAAGTAGAAGAAAATATGGCAAGTTTAGTTTGTGCCCAACTATTATTCTTAGAAGCAGAAGATTCTAAAAAAGATATTTCAATGTATATAAACTCACCAGGAGGATCTGTTACAGCAGGCCTGGCAATGTATGATACTATGCAATATGTAAAGCCAGACATATCAACTGTATCAGTAGGACTTTCAGCATCAGCAGGTTCGTTGTTATTAATGGGTGGTGCAAAAGATAAAAGATATTCTTTACCACACTCAAAAATAATGATACATCAACCATCAGCAGGTTTTTCAGGACAAGCAACTGATATTGAAATTCATGCAAAGGAAATTTTAGATACAAAGAAAAGACTAAATGATTTATACGTCAAGCACACAGGCAAAGATCTTAAAACTATTGAAGAAGCAATGGAGCGAGACAACTTCATGACACCTGAAGAAGCATTAGCATTTGGGTTGATTGATAAAGTCCAGGATAAAAGATGAAATGGCACTTGACTTATTCTATCTGTCAGTTAGCAATCAGAAAGATTCTCCTAGTTGGAAGAAATTAGTAGAACGTTTTCCGTATGCAAGATTTGTCCAGTGGAATGATAATGTAGTTGAAAACTATATTAATTGTGCTAAACTTTCTTATACAAAACATTTCTATACAATATCAGAAAGTCTTGAAGTAGATGAAGACTTTGATTTTTCCTATGTACCAGATGAATGGAGTCAAGATAGTGTTCATGTGTGGAAACAGAAAAACTCTTCAGGTATTGAAACAGGACACGGAGGTGTTTTTCTCTTTAACAGGCGCCATGTATTAGACGCCAAAATTTTATCTAGTGAATTTGATACAGGACATTTTGAACAATGTAAGTTCATGGATAGTATTGCTACAATAACACCAAAGCATAAAATTTACAAAGCAGACACTTTTGATCATTCAGACTTTTTAACAGAAGCATCTAATGATCCAGAATGTAAAACAGATTATTTTTGGGTGGTAGATAAAGATGTTACACCTAAAGAAGATTTTGCATTTGACTTTCACCCACATTTTTTTCATAGCAATCATGTACACATATGGCAAAAAGAAAATGCTGTTACAGGCTTAATATATGAGAATGGTGGTGTAAAGCTATTTCCAAAAAGAAAATACAAAGATGGTGCACCTACTGATCTTGAGTGTACAAGAAACAAATACAAGCCGCTCAAATATATGCAAACTGCGGCTTCAGTAGAGCAACCATACGATATTGTAATGCTGTCATATCATGAACCTACAGCAGAAGAAAATTACAAGAGGCTATGTGAACAATTTCCTAATAGAACAATAAAAAGAGTTAAAGATGTAAAAGGTATTTTTAATGCACATAAACAGGCCGCCGACATTGTAGATACAAAAATGTTTTATGTAGTTGATGCAGATGCACACATAGAATCAACATTTAAGTTAGATCACCAACCACTTGTTTGGGACTTAGATATTATCCATGTATGGAGATGTAAAAATCCTATAAATGATTTAGTATACGGGTATGGTGGTGTAAAATTATTTCCAACTGATCCATTAAGAAAAGCAACAGATTGGAATATTGACTTTACAACGTCAGTAGGTAGTAAATTTAAAGCAATGCCAGAAGTCAGCAATGTTACAGCTTTTAACGTAGATCCTTTTAATACTTGGAAATCAGCATTTAGAGAATGTACAAAATTGGCCTCTAAGATTATCGAAAGACAGAAAAATGACGAAACAGATAATCGGTTAAATATATGGTGTAGCCTGGGCAAAGATAAGCAATACGGCGAATATGCTATTGCAGGTGCTAAAGCAGGACGACACCATGGAACAACTTATAGAGGCAACAAGGATATGTTAAACAAAATTAATGATTATGATTGGTTAAGATCTGAGTTCGAAAAGGTAGAGTAAATGTATAAATGTTTACTTTTACTATACCCAATGGGTGCGGGTGGAGAGTATATTTCTAACCGACTAGCACAATACGAAAATACAAGTACTCCTTTATTTCATAAAAAAGATCCTCGTAATAGATGGCGTTCAGGATGCCATTTTTGGCGACCAAAAGAATTTGCAAAAGATGTTTACCAAGATTTTGGTGATGCATGGAAAAAAATACAATTTGAAAATGATGATAACAAGTTACAAGACGGAGTATGGAATATACAAGTTACTCACAGATTGCCATATGATAAACAACAAAATCCGTTTTCTATAGAGCCCGAAGAGTTTAAAAAATTAGTCTACGATGTTTTTAACGAAGTAAGTATTTTACAGTTACGTTGTAAAGATAGTACAGATGCTGGCAAAGTATGGTTACTAGGAATGTTTAAAAGAGTTCCACACTTTGAAAAAGTATACGCAGAAAGAATAGAAAAAGAAATTTTTAGTTTTTTCCGTGGAAAAGGAACCACTAACGGAACAGCTCGTAGTCAACCAGAAAAACTTTCTGATAGTATAATAACAGTTGATCCATGGCACTGGTGGAATAATCCTTTTGAGGAAATGGAAAGAGTTGAAGAATATTTTGGGCTTGATAAAAATCATAAAAACTTTCATAAATTTTATGACGATAAAGCATTTGAAATTTATTGTAAAACCAATGTAGAGTTAGCTGATTATCTTTGGGGAGTATATGAAAATAATAATATCACTGATGTAGAATCAATGAATGAAGCTATATTCCATAATAAAGAAGTATTAAGTGAAGCAAAAAAGATTATTCACATGAGTAAATACAAGTTAAAAAAATAGTTATGTACAGATATAACCAGATTAGAACAGTTCATTTAGAAATTACATCAAAGTGCCAGGCGGCTTGTTTACAATGCGATCGTAATATAAATGGTGGAGAACTTAATCCTAACATTTCATTAAGCGAACTAAAGCTAGATGATGTTAAAAAAATATTTGAACCAAAGTTTGTTAGCCAACTACACAGTCTTTTCATGTGTGGTAATTTAGGTGATCCTATTGTAGCATCAGATACTCTAGAAGTATTTGAATATTTTAGAAGTATAAATCCAAACATATGGTTGAGCATGAATACAAATGCAGGTGCAAAGAAACCTGACTGGTGGAAAAATTTAGCAACTGTATTAGGCAGAAAAGGTCATGTTATTTTTAGTTTAGATGGATTAAAAGATACAAATCATTTATACAGACAAAATGTAAATTGGAATACTTGCATGGATGCCGCCGAAGCATTTATAGGTGCCGGCGGAAGAGCTAGATGGGATTATTTAATATTTGGTCATAATGAACACCAAGTAGATGAAGCCAAAGAATTATCTGAAAGAATGGGATTTGAAAAGTTTCAAAGTAAAAAGACTGGTAGATTTTTTAGCAATGTTAAATCAAAAGGTAAAGAAGATCACCAAGGTAAAAATCGAAAAGGTAAAGAAACACAAAAACTAACAAAGCCAGATGACAAATTTGTAAACAAAGCATTAAAGAAAGAACCTACACTTGTTGAAAAGTATGGATCAATGGACAATTATTACAATAAAGCAAGTATTAACTGTAAAGTATTAAAAGACATGAATGTATATGTTAGTGCCTCTGGACATATATTGCCATGTTGTTGGGTAGCAGGACAATTATACAAATGGTGGGAAAAGCCAGGGTCTAATCAAATATATAGATTTCTAGAAGATGTAGGTGGAATGAATTCTTTAGATGCATTATCAAACGGAATGGAGAAAGTAATGAATAGCCCATTCTTTGATAACATTAAGAACAGTTGGGGTAAAACATCGTGTTCCGGTGGCGATGGAAAACTTAAGGTTTGTGCGGCCAAATGCGGTACAGAGTTTGATCCGTTCGGTGAACAGTTCAAATAAATATCAGTAAGGATCATATATGACAAAAAAATTACCATCATCAACTTTCTGTGCTTTACCGTGGATGCATTTATCCACAAGACCAGACGGAAATATGCGTGTATGCTGTACTGCAAACGCATCTTCTGTAGGTGCAACTAATGATAAAAAGCATGGAGGTCAAGTTGGAGTATTAAAAACAGCAGATGGTAAACCTGCAAACTTAAACAATTCAGATTTAATGGAAGCCTGGAACAATGACTATATGAAAAATGTTCGTACACAGATGTTGAGCGGACAAAAACCACCAGCTTGTTTAAAATGCTACAAAGAAGAAGCCGCAGGACATAGATCAAAAAGACAATGGGAAACTGAATACTGGTTAAACAGATATACTATTGAAGAAATTGTTGGTGAAACAGCAAAAGATGGTTCTATTCCACCTAAAATTAGATACCTAGATTTACGTATGGGATCTAAATGTAATCTAAAATGTATTATGTGTTCACCACATGATTCATCATTATGGATTAAAGATTGGTTAGATGTTTATCCTACTATTGAAAACAAAGATTTGAAGCATACAATGGGTTGGGATAACAAAGGTAAAATGCATGGTGCTACATATAATTGGCACAAAGACAATCCAACTTTTTGGGATCAACTCTACGAACAAATACCTCATATGTATCAGTTATATTTTGCAGGTGGCGAATCAACGATTATTGAAGAACACTACACACTATTGGAAGAAGTAATCAGAAGAGGTTATGCACACAAGATAGAGTTAAGATACAATTCAAATGGACTAGAGATGCCTCAACGTTTATTTGATTTATGGAATAAGTTTAAAAGAGTACGTTTCCACTACTCGGTAGATTCAATAGGTGAAATGAATGACTATATTAGATACCCATCAAAATGGGATCATACAGTAAAACAGTTTCATTTATTAGATAATACAGAAGATAAGATAGAAGTTACAACAGCCTGTGCCGTACAAGCTCTAAATATCTATTATGTTCCCGATTTTATTAAATGGAAGTTAGAACAAAACTTTAAAAAAGTTAACATATGGCCTTTTGGTGCAGGTATGTTAAACTATCATTTTGTATACTGGCCTGGTCATTTAAATGTTAAAATATTTCCACAGTGGTTTAAAGACAAAGTAAAAGCCAAGTATGATTCATTCTATCCATGGCTTGAAGAAAATTGGCATTTAACAGGTGCTCCTGATAAAGAAACATTTATGAAAGCTGACTATGGAATTAAAAGATTAAATGGAATGGTAAAATTTATGATGTCTGAAGATTGGTCAGTACGTATGCCACAGTTTAGAGAGTATATTACAAAATTTGATCAGCAAAGAGGAACCGACTTTAAAAAAGTATTTCCAGAAATGGCAGACTTGCTAGATGAATCACTAGATAAGAAAATTATAGCAATGCCTACAGGTGAGAAAAATGAAAAACTTGAAAGAGAACTTGGCGATGGCGGAACAATCTGATCTTAAAAAGAAATGGAAAGACATGGTTACCCATGTTACAACGCCTAGGCGTAAACTAGATGGAATGGCAGTATGTCCATTTGCTAGTATGGGATTTAAGAGAAATGAAATAGATGTTGTATGGGTAAAAAAAGATATGTTTGTAAAAGCCGATAACATACTTAATGATTATCCAAAAGACAAACAATTAGTTTTATGTATTGGTGACCCAGAAGATTACACACTTGAACAATTAGAAACTTGGGAAAAAGATAATCAAGCAAAAGCTGTTGAAAAAGACTTGTACATTTATACTTCTTACAAAACAAAAGAAAAACAACAATCAGCAGGATATAACAGTAAAGTATCTGATGGACCAGTAGGAGGATTTGGATCTGGTAATAAAGGATTAGCAATCATACAAATACAAGTGTTAAGCGATTTAAATGAAAAGTCAGAGTGGATGCACAAAAACACAAAATATTATAATAAATGGGATAAAAAATATTACAGTTCAATTGTAAAACAAAGATACAAAGACAGCAAATATAATAGTGAAGATTTTGAAAAACATATTAAGAATCCACCTTGGAATGATAATGAGGATAATAATTAATGGTTAACAGTTATAAGAAATTTTTTAGTAATAAACCTGTAGTAAAATGCTATTCTGAATTTCAACCTCTAGAAGAAGTTATAGTGGGTAATACTTACGCACCTGATTGTTTTGATAGTAGTGATAAATTTAGTAAAGAAGCAAAAGATTTGTTAAAGAGAGTTTTTACAGAAACAGCAGAAGACTTAGAAGTACTTGTTGATATATTAAAAAAAGAAGGCGTAATCGTAAAACGTCCTAAAGCAATGCAAGACCCACTTGCAAAATATGATATGGGTGAGTTTGATATAGAGTATGCTAATCAACCGTTACAACCAAGAGACATACTAGGATTTTATGGTAATAAAATTATTGAAGCATACACAAAAGACAGAACTAGATATTTTGAAAATTGGTGTTCAAGAGATATACTAAAAGAATATTACTTAGGTGGTGCTAAATGGATATCTATGCCACCTCCACAACTAAACAAAAAAACTTATCAAGATTATTACAAGCATAGTGAAATACTTTTTCACAATGCCAATTTAATTAAATGTGGTAAAGATATATTTCATTCTCAGTCACATCAAAAAGATCCTATAAAAGGTAAAGGCACTGAGCAAGGACTAGAATGGTATAAACAGCAGTTACCTGAATTTAGATTTAATGAAGTTCCAGTGGGTGGTCATGTTGATGGCAAAATTGCACTTATAAAACCAGGATTATTAGTAACCTGGAAAAAAGAATGGATACCTGAAAAACTAAAATCATGGGATTGTATTATTACAGAATCAGGTACAAAGTTTCCAAAAGAGTTTAAAGAAACACGTAAAGAACACTTTTATAAAGACTATATTGAAAAATGGCTATCACATTGGATTGGGTATGTAGATGAAACAGTTTTTGACGTAAATATGTTAAGTATATCAGAAGATAAAGTAGTATGTACAGGCACAGATAAAGAAGTGTTTGCCCAATTAGAAAAGCATGGTGTTACTCCTATATATTGGAAATTTAGGCATCAATATTTTTGGGATGGCGGAGTTCACTGCCTCACAGCAGATGTAAGAAGGAAAGGTGAACAGGAAGATTATTTTTAATGAGTGTAGTATCAGAGTTACCAAGATCGTGGAACAAATGTATGGCGCCTTGGCACAGTCTTATGATTCAATGGAATGGTGATATCTTTGCTGATGCTGTTCACTGGACACCATATGACAACTTACACGATATGACTAAAGAAGGCCGTACACTTAAAGATGTATGGTACAATGATGTTGCAACAAAATTAAGAAGCACGTGGGATAAAAGATTTTATAATCCTGATCAATGTAGAGTTTGTTTGAAGAAAGCACGTGGTGGCGGAACAAATAGAAAAAATTATTTTGAAAATAATATTCCAAAAGAGCTACAAGAAAAAGCAACTTACAATGTAGAAGCAGAACCAGACATTTGGTATTTAGAAATTAACTCATCAAACAAATGTAATTTAAAATGTAGAATGTGCAATGGACACATTTCAAGTTCTTGGATAAAAGAAGAACAGAAACTTGCTGAACAATGGCCTGAATTTATGGGAGAGAAAAAAGTTGGCAAATACTACAAACTAGAATTTAAACATTTTGAATCTATATTAGATAATAAAAAGTATTTTGAAAACTTATACTTTTTAAAATTTACTGGCGGCGAACCATTAATGGAAAATCAGAATTATCAAATTTTAGATAAGTTTATTGAATGGGGCGTTTCTAAAAACATGGTATTAGATATTAATACAAATGGAACAGTGATTGATGGTAGATTAATTGATATAGCAAAAAACTTTAAAAGATTAAAATTACATATCAGTATTGAAGGCACAGGAGAATTGTATCAGTATATACGTGGCGGAGATAATTTTACACTAGAGCAATTAGAAGGTAATATTAAGTTCTTTAATCAATTAGAAAACACTGACTTAATTTATACAGTCACAGTACAAACTTATAACATTTTAAATTTAGGTGACGTATGGAATTGGTACCAAAAAATTAGAACTCCGGGTGATGAAATATACTTTAGAAATATTGTAGTAAATCCTGAGTATTTAGATTTCAATATCTTACCAGAAGATATTAAACAAATAGCAGTACAAAAATTAATAGACAATGATGTTCCATTTAGCAATGCAAATTTAAAACAAGGAAATCCAGGATTTGATAAAATTAAAGAAAGTTTAGAAACAAAACCAGTAAATACAGAAGCAATGAAACAATTTAAATGGTACACAAAAGCAGTTGATAAGCTAAGAAATACAGATATCAAAACAATGGTACCAGAATTTGAAGGTTTATTTAATGAGTAAAGATACATTTTGTATATTACCATGGATGCATTTGGCAACTAATGCATCTGGAAATTATAGAGTTTGCTGTAACTCTACTCCTGGAAAAAATTTCATAACAGATCCAGAAGGTAGACCATACAAAATATATCAGTCTGATCCTAAAGAAATATGGAATACTGAAGTATACAAAAAACTAAGACTTGAATTACTCAATGGTAGGAAAGCGGAAATGTGTCAACGATGTTGGCGTGAAGAAGCAATGGGAATAAAATCAGCAAGACAAGGTTACAATGAATCATATGAAAGATTTATCAACGAAGCTAAAGCAACAACAACTGAATCAGGTGAAGCACCATTAAAAGGTGTATATGTAGATTTAAGATTAGGTAATTTATGTAACTTAAAATGTCGAATGTGTAATCCATGGGCATCAAATCAATGGACAGAAGAATGGAGTAACTTAACTTCGTATGATGGATCAAACATAGAAGATACAGAAAGAACAAGATTAGCTAAAATGGATTGGCCACAGAATCCAAAACTGTGGGAAAATTTAATGTCTATAATTGATACTGTAGAAGAAATATATCTAACAGGTGGTGAACCTACTCTAGCAATTGAACAATATAAATTATTTGACAAGTGTATTGCTATGAATAAAGCAAAAGATATTATTTTAAAATATAATACTAACATGACAAATATACCACCTAAGATGGTTGAGTATTGGAAACACTTTAAAAAAATAAAAATCAATGCTTCAATTGATGCATATGGTGATCTAAATAGATACATTAGATATCCTACAAATTGGAAACTGGTGCAAAAAAATATTGAAAACTTTCACAGAATGGAACGTGAAGGAAATTACAGAGTACAAGTTCATACAACTGTACAAATGTACAATGCACTAAACATTACAGAATTATTTGACTATTTAAAAGACTACAACTATTTTCCTTATCTAAATATTCTAAATCACCCAGACTATTTAAATATAAGAACACTAACACCTGAATTAAAAAAAGAAGCATTCCAAAGAATTAATACATGGACCATGAATAACCAAGCATGGATTGACAACAACGACCATGACATCTCAAAACTCGAAGGCGTGATAGATTATATGTATGCTGAAGATTGGACAAAACATCAAAAAAGATTTTCAGAGTACACAAAAGAGCTTGACAAATCTAGAAATCAAAGTATACTAGATACAGTTCCAGAATACGCACCCTTCGTCTAGGGGTTTAGGACACCGCCCTTTCACGGCGGCAACACGGGTTCGAATCCCGTAGGGTGTACCAAACATGAACATTGTTAAAATTAAAGAAGCATACATCAAAGTATACGGCAATAAATGGAAAGAAATGTTTGTAAAACATTACTGGAAAGTGTATACAAATCAAAAATAAATATTGATATGAACAAAGAAGAAAAAGGCAATTGGCAAATCTGTAAAGAAAGATCAACGTATCATTTTGATCCTTTTGATTACAATGCACCAGCAGATAGAATGCGTTATGTTGGTAAGTTTACTGGCGACTGGACAGAAGAACTAAACACAGCGATTGCAAATGCAAAATCAGTTTCGTGGAGAACACGTGATCCAAGAGACAATCCACGTGGATCTACTAGTGGTACTGATGGAATTGACAAAACAGAGCTCGATATTATACGAGCAGGCGGCAAACCTGATTTAGAAATTACTAGTTTAGAATATGTAGAAACATATCCTTCATTCCAAAAAATGACAGATGAACTACATTTATTAGATGGCGACCGTCCTTTACAATCTCGTATACACGTACAGATGCCAGGACAAACATGGACAGCTCATGTTGATAAATTAGAAAAATGGTGTCATGAAGATCCTGACAAAGTATATCGATTCATGATATTCCTACATGATTATGAGTTTGGTCATTTTGTACAATATGGAAATGAAATACTTACAAAGTATAGAGCAGGAGAAATTTATACTTGGGATCATAGAAACGTACCACATTGTACAGCAAACGCAGGTGTAACACCACGTGCCACAATGATAGTAACTGGTATAGGCACTTCCGAAACTGAAGCAATGTTTTCGAAGTCCAATTTAGAGATAAAGATCAATGACAAAGAAAATAAAAGTAGCCTGGTTCGGTAGTAGTCATATACAAGGCGGTTATGACACTTATGCAGATGAGTATACAAGAAGCAATCCTTTTCTTACTTCCCCACCTGGATATTTTCAAAAATTATTTGATAAAACTGACGTAGTCAATTATGGTTATGGAGGAACTGGTATAGAGTATATGCAGTTAATTTTACCAGATGTTTTAAAAAACAACAAGCCTGATATTGTATATGCTGAAATGAGTTCATTATATCGTTCATCGTTGTATTTTTCTTTGGACAAATATGCTAGTAAAATATTTGATGGTACATGGTATAGCTGTTCAACAAGAAGAGGACTATATAATCCGTTATTAGAATCACAGTATCATTTCACATATGGTGAAGGATTTGATATATTTGACAATGCTAGTGTAAGAAAAGGTACAGAAAAATCATACAAAAGATACGTTGAAGGAATGACAAAAGTAAACCGAGTTGATAGTATTGTACCAAGAGAAGTTTTCTTTGCAAATAGCATGGGACGAGACTCAGTTGACGAAGCATCTGATTTAGTATTTTTCTACAAAAGAATAATTCAAATGACAGAGTATCTTGAACAACATGATGTACAAGTTTACTGGTTTCCTTGGTCTATAAACACTTCGTTTTTAAAAACAAAAAGGCAATATGATAATCTCAAAATAAACATAGTAGACGGATTATCTAATCAAAGTTATTTTAAATATTTAAAAATAAAATATAAAACAGAAATTAAAATGCTATCTGTTGACAATGCTCATGTACAACACAAATTTAACAAAGAAGCTGTTGATACATTTTTTGCACCACATTTCAAAAAAATTATCTAAAAACGGTTGACAATCAATTTTTATGTGTTATATTATACATAATTAAACAAGCAAGAAATGAGGAGATATGAAAGTGTTAGAAGTAGTTGAAGCACTAGCTCGAATGAAGAAACAAGAACGACTTCAATTCGCAGAAGCAATAATAGATAGATTTCCCAATCTTGCAGAAGAACTTTGTGTGTTACTTGAAAGTAATCCAGAGCCTGAAATAGAAGATTTTAATCCGGGAGGAACAATATGATTTTAGGTGAGTGGTGTAGTGGTAACACGGCTGGCTCCAACCCAGCAAACTAGGGTTCGATTCCTTACTCATCTGCCAAATATAGGAGAGTGTTATGGCGGTTATAGTTTTAAATCAAATTGACAAGGACAGGTATACAAAGATTCCAGACATGGAAGGTCCTTTTATGACCAGGTCCGGAAAAGTACTTTATTACGATACGACTGTTGGCAAGTACTATGATAGAGATAGTGATTTTTATATAACGGATCAGGAGTACTTTGATTACGATAGATCTCGAACAATCTGCCCGTAGCTCAGCTGGATCAGAGCAACGGTCTTCTAAACCGTAGGTCGGGAGTTCGAATCTCTCCGGGCAGGCCAAATAAGAGTGGAGCGGTGAAACGCGGTCAGGCCAGTAACCACTATAAAATTAAGACGCTGGCAGGAATTGGGGAGGCGCCTTCACTAGAAAGGCCTCCCAAGGCTATGTTGCGGTGGCAGAATGGTGATGCAAAGGATTGCAAATCCTTTTTATGTTGGTTCAATTCCAACCCGCAACTCCAATAATTCTTGGTTGACAAATCCAATTTTACATTGTATATTAATACTATGAGTGAATTTACACAAGGCATTGTGAATGCCATTAAAAATAAAATAGACGAAAGTCTATTACTAGCCATTATATTTTTTATAGGACATATTATTATTGCAATGGCAGTAGTGAGTGCCATCACTGGAGCAAGTATCTGGGAAGCCGGTGCTGTGGCAGTTATAGAACCTGCTATTAACTCAGTTTGGTTTTACGTGTTACACAAAGTATGGTCATCTCGTTTTTCTAGCAGATAAATATCAGCAAAGGAAAAACAAATGTCTGCACTTGCCGAAAAATTAGCTAAACGTCTTGCTGAAAAAATCATTGAAGCACCTATAATAAATGATCCATGGCCGCATTTTCAGTTTGATAATGCATTCAATGATATTGAATATATTCAACTAGCAAACTTTTTACCAGCTTACAAAGGAACAGTATTAAACTCTCCAGAAAATGGCGAAGACGATCCGCACTATCCTGCTTCACAAGTAGTGAGATTGGAAAAGAATAATACAATTCAGTTTATCAAAGATGCTTTTCACAAATTACCTTATATAAGAAATGCATTGGCAGAAAAATTTAATTTGAAACAAGAATCATATGCTGATGGCGAAGGAGCAATAAACATACACAGAGATTCAAAAGGGTTTTGGCAAGATCCTCATACTGATGTTAAACGCAGTGATCAATATTATTATCTAACTTTTCAAATTTATATGCCTCCAACAGACGAATATAAACATACTGGTGCTTGGCTATGTACAAGAAAAGAAATAACAGACCAATTAATAGCAGAAAAGAAGAAATTTGAAGATGAAGATCAAGTGTACGAAGCCAAAAAGTTAATGTATAACGACATTAAACAGATGCCGTATGTAAAAAACAAAGCCTGGGGCTTTTTAGCAACCGAAGATACACATCATAGAGTTCCAATGATGGAAAATGACATCACTAGACATTCTTTGATGTATCGTATATACTATACAAAGTAAATAATTGCTTTGGAGCATTAGTGTAGCGGTTAACACGTCGCCCTGTCACGGCGAAGATCACGGGTTCGATTCCCGTATGCTCCGCCACAAAATAGGATAAATATAGGACAATGGCAGAAGTCAAAGATAGAAAAAAGATAGAAAATACACTGGCTAAAGAATATAGTGCCGGTTTTGTTACCAATGTGGAAAGTGAAACTTTCGAACCAGGCCTCAATGAAGAAATAGTCACAAGACTTTCAAAAATGAAAAAAGAGCCTGAGTGGCTACTTGAATACAGACTAAAAGCATATCAACGTTGGACTGAAATGAAAGAGCCTGAGTGGTCAACACTTGAAATTAATCCTATAGATTATCAATCAATAAGTTATTACTCAGCACCAAAGAAAGGTCCTGCAAGTTATGATGAAGTTGATCCGGAAATTAAAAAAGATTTTGAAAAACTAGGAATACCACTTGCAGAAAGAGCCAAGTTAGCAGGTGTGGCAGTAGATGCCGTGTTTGATTCTGTATCTATAGCAACAACATATCACAAAGAACTGTTAGAAAAAGGAATTATATTTTGTTCAATATCAGAAGCAGTACAAAAATACCCCGACCTTGTTAAAAAATATTTAGGTACAGTTATTCCTCGTTCGGACAATTATTTTGCTACACTTAATTCAGCAGTTTTTACAGATGGTACATTTTGTTATATTCCACCAAATACAAAATGTCCAATGGAACTGTCTACGTACTTTAGAATAAATGCCGCAAACACAGGACAATTTGAAAGAACACTAATTGTTTGTGAAGAAGGAAGTGAAGTAAGTTATTTAGAAGGTTGCACAGCACCAATGCGTGACGAAAATCAGTTACACGCCGCCAATGTAGAATTGATTGCTATGAAAAATGCAGTAATCAAATATTCAACAATACAAAACTGGTATCCAGGAGATCCAGAAACAGGTAAAGGCGGTATCTATAATTTTGTGACCAAGAGAGGATTATGTAAAGGTGAAAATTCTCGTATAACTTGGACGCAGTTTGAAACAGGAAGTAGATTAACATGGAAATATCCATCTTGTATATTAAAAGGTGATAATTCCGTTGGAGAATTTTACTCTGTAGCATTAACAAATGGTCATCAAATGGCAGATACAGGCACAAAGATGATACATTTAGGAAAGAATACTAAAAGTACAATTATATCGAAAGGTATTTCAGCAGGTAAGTCTAGTAATACATATAGAGGATTAGTAAAAGTTGGCAAACGAGCAACTGGAGCCAAGAATTTTACTGCCTGCGATTCATTAATGATGGGTAACGAATGTTCTGCTATAACTATTCCTTATATAGATAGTAAAACAAGAAAGAGTATGTGTAATCACGAAGCTACTACATCAAAGATTGATGAGGATCAGTTATTTTACATGAGAGCAAGAGGACTGAACGAAGAAGACGCAACAAATATGTTAGTGTCAGGATTTTGCAAAGAAGTATTTCAAAAACTTCCTATGGAGTTTGCCGTTGAGGCTAACAAATTATTGGAAGTAAGTATGGAAGGCTCTGTAGGATAATGTTGGGACGCAATGGATATAACAAGTAACTATACAAAAACTATTACTCTAAAAGAAAACACAGAACTAAACTATAATTTGAAACCAAATTCAAAAGCTAGATTGTTCTTTCACGATCGTATTGGCGTTGATGTAAAAATTAATGTAAATCTAGATGAAAATGCTTCATGTGAAATGTATGGATTCTTTAAGAACAATGGTAGAGATCCTAAAGTTATTACAACAGTAACACATAAAGGTAAAAAATCTAAATGTGATCAAGACTTTAGATTTGTTAATAAGAATTGTGATAGTACGTTTGAAGGAAAAATTACTATACCAAGAAATGTTACAGGCTGTGAAAGTCATATGTTGAATAAAAACTTATTATTAGACGATGATTCAACAGCATTTTCAAAACCAGAACTAGATATTAAAAATGATGATACAGTATGTTCTCATGGTGCTACAACAGGACCATTAGATGCAGAGCAGATATTTTATTTGAGAAGCAGAGGAATCGCTGAGCCAGATGCTGTTGATATGTTGATAGAAGCCTTCTATCAAGACATAAAGTATAAGATGAATCAAGAGTAAAAACCTGTTGACAATCCTACATATTTCAACTATATTAATAGTATGAAACATGATATAAAACCTCATTTACCAGACAACTTTTCTATAGGTCACTTTATGATTATAGGAGAGGCACCTGGTGCTGAAGAAGTACAGCAGGGCAAACCTTTTGTAGGACGTAGTGGTAAACTATTACGTGAAGTCCTGGAGCAATGTGGAGTAAATATAAGTGACATATATATTACTAACGTCTTTTACGAAAGACCGCCAAATAATGATGTGAATTACTTTTTTAGTTCAAGAATGTCAGCAATTAGACAGGATCTTGAAATAAACGAAAGTATTCCAACATTAAGAGGCAAGTATGTAAAAGTGCCATATGATGAATCGATTGCGAGATTATATGAGGAAATTATCACAGTACAACCTCGTATGATCTTAACTGTAGGAGCAACCCCAATGTGGGCAGTAACAGGTAAAGATAAGATAACCGAAGGCAGAGGTTTTACAACAATGACAATAGCAGGAAAAGAATTTCCGGTTATGTCAACTTTTCATCCGGCTGGCATTTTGCGAAGGCGTGAGTGGTATGATTTATTTAAAAGTGATATCAAACAGGCTGTAGAAAATGCAAATAGACTTTGTTAGAAATGTTGAATTAGAAATTACAAGTAATTGTAATGCGGCCTGTCCTGGTTGTGCTAGAACACTAAATTCAGATAAGTTAGAAGTAACTAGTTTTTCTCTAGAAGATTTAAAAAGAATATTTCCATCAAGAAAACATATTCAAGATAAACATTTTAAATTTTGCGGTGTGCTAGGAGATCCTTTAATACATCCACAATTTGTAGACATGGTTGAATATCTATTTTGGCATAAAGCTGGAAGAGTTAGTGTTAGTACCAATGCAGGATTAGGAACAAGAGATGCATGGACTCAATTAGGAAAGATATCTTACAGAGAAGGAAAACATAAATTACGTTTTGATTTTTGTATAGATGGACACGAACAAACAAATCATATTTACAGAGTAAATGTAAAATGGAAAACTATTATACGTAATTTAGAAGCATTTTCGGAACAAGCAAAAGAAAGAGCATTTGATTCATCATGGACTTATATTGTATTTGATCACAATGAGCATGAACTTGAAACTGCCGTAGAAGAAGCAAAACGATTAGGATTGCGATTCAACACAAGAACAGGTATGAGAAATAGTTATTCGCAATGGGTTTCTGATATAGGCAAGAAAAATAAAAAAGTAAAAAAAGTAATTACAACAACTGGTGCAAAAGAACATAAGAAAAAAGAAAAGGTTGTTCAGTTAGATAAAATTATTAAACAAAAAGCAGTTAACAATGATGTACTAAAAACTATCAAATGTAAATTTTATCATCAAGGTGAAATTTTTATTGGAGCAGATCTTACAATGTGGCCATGTTGTTTTTTATATGATAGTGCCTTTAAAAATGTACAGAATATAAATGACAAGCTATCAAAGTATTCAAGTGATTGGAATAGTTTGAAAACAAACTCAATTGAAGAAGTATTAAATCATCCATGGTACGAAGAAGTACTATCACAAAGCTGGGATCCTAAACATGAGATGCACTTATCTCGTTGTGTAAGAACTTGTGCCTACAATCAAGCATATCATAATAAAAAAGTTTATCGTTCTTATAATTAAATCGTTGACACAATAAACAACCTGTGTAATAATAACATAATTGATCCACTATCATTAGACAGAAAAGGAACAGTCATGAAGCGGAATTTTATAAAAGAGTTCAATGAACTCGTGGAATCAATGAGCAAAGATAAGCTCAAAATCCTTAAGCCTTGTGTTCACAAAGAAAAAGGCAGAATAATGCAGTTTGGTTTTTATCATACCGAAAATAAAAACTATGTAATTTATAATGTAAAAAGTGTAAGACCCCAACAGTTTCAAGAAATAGTAGACTTCACAAAACAATAAACTTTGAATGCCCCTGTGGTGGAATAGGTAGACACAACGGACTTAAAATCCGTCGGACATTATGTCCTTGCGAGTTCGAGTCTCGCTGGGGGCACCAAAGTCAGTTAAAAGGAGTCAGTATGAACTGGATTAATGTAGAAGAAAAGTTACCTAAGGTAGGAGAGAAGTGTTGGTACTTCTTTGATATTGTGGGTGCTCATAGAGGTTGGTATGAAGGCCTGTATGTAGATGAAGATGGTAGAGAGTATAAAGATATGCATATCTTTGCTTGTGATTATGGATTTCTAACTGGTGACGTAACTCACTGGCATCCGGATCAAGAAGATAAACCGGAATATCCAAATATCCATTAGGATAAAATTAGTGAGCCTTATTCAGTTGGGTAAGGCTTACGAATCATTCGCAATGCTTCTTCCATGTACTCTTCGCATTTTTCAGTATTGCCCATAACACGTTCTTCAATGGCTTTTTTTCTCCATTCTTGGCTGTCTGCCCATAATGGAGCATCAGTACGTTTGTTTTCCATATTTTGGTAATGGATAGCATCATCTGTACAAGTGCCATTTCCACGTGAGTGGCCTGCTAAAGCAGTGGTTGTAAAAGCTATTGCAAATACAAATATTGTGAATATAAGTGTTTTCATGTACAAATATTTAGTTTTTTTTGGAAAAAATGGTTGACAGAATCCAACTTTATGTTAATATTATAATATGAACACACAGACAGAGAGTAAAATGCAAAACAAATTAGCAAGAGATTATACATATAATACAGCCGAAATGGTACAATTGGCTTGTATGGTATACAGATTACATGGATATAAGAAAACATCAGAAGCACAACATTGGGCACAAGACGAAAATGATCACGTTTATTCTAATAAAGAACTAATGCAAAAGTATGTAAAAGATGGTTTCTCAATAAATGAAAAAGATGTGAAAAGAGCTGAAAGTATCAAGCAACATTTTCAAGGTTTGATTTTTTCAGCAATTGGCGGTTTTAAAAACAACTATGAAGAAAACTTGTTCAAACTTATGAATCAAGAAAACGTACACCCGAAACAGTTTGGGTATCTTGCAAGTTTACCACACACTTTGAATATTCAAGAAAAAAGAGAAGAACAAAAAGAACACGATCAAGAAATTGCAGACAAGTCAAAATTTGTTGGAATCAAAGGTAATCGTAAAAACTTTGATGTTGTTATTGACTCTGTTCGTTTTATACAGTCAAGAGGATTTTACGTAATTACAATGTTAGAAGGTAAAAATGTAATTAAAACTTTTAATTCTAATGATGGCGATAATGAATGGATGAAGCAGTTCTTAACTGAAGGCAATAAAATTAAATTTAGTGCCAGAGTAAAAGACCATTCAGTAAACAAGTTTACAGATGGTGAAGAAACAATAATACATAGAATATCAAAGAAGGTGATAAAATAATGCAAACAGGTTGGGATATAATTAAAGAACTAGAATCAGATAACTCAAGATTATTTAAAGAAAAAGTTATATGGCGTGAAGCAATGGCTGACAACGTAGAGTTCTTTGAAGGCTGTAAAATGGCCTTAGACAAACTTTATACTTTTGGTGTAAAGCAGGTTCCTACTGCCACTAAAGATGGTCCTGGTTGTAGTTGGGAACAATTTAATGAGCTTACCAGAAAATTAAATAACAGAACTTCCACTGGTCATGCCGCTAGAGATCTTATAAAGTTTCATATGGATATATCTACAATAGATCAATGGAACAACTGGTACAGACGTATTCTTATCAAAGACTTGAAATGTGGAGTGTCTGAAAAAACAATTAATTCACAAACAAAAAAAGCACTAAAAGAAAAATATAATGTTCCTGTGTTTCAATGTATGTTGGCACACGATTCAGCTAATCATGAAAAGAAAATGGTTGGTATGAAACAAGTTGAAGTAAAACTTGATGGTGTACGAGTTATTCTAATTGCTCGTAGAGATGGAACAGTTGAAACATTTTCAAGAAATGGAAAACAGTTTCATAATTTCCAACACATTTGTGATGAAGTAAGACAAACAATTATGGATCATGAAGTTGAACTGAACTATGACTTGGTTCTAGATGGAGAAGTAATGAGTTCAAGTTTTCAAGATCTTATGAAGCAAGTACATAGAAAAAGTATGACAACTGCCAGCGATGCAGTATTACATTTATTTGATATGATGCCACTTGATAAATTCTTAGAAGGTGAATATCCAGTAAGTCAACAGATTAGAAGTAAGAATGTTCAGCACTTTGTAGACACCTATAAACCAATTTTAAAGCACGTACAAGCCCTCTCTTTTGAAAATATAGACTTTGATAGCTCAGAAGGTCAAGAACGTTTTAAGCAGTTAAATAAGGAGGCTGTTGAGGGTGGTTATGAAGGTGTAATGATCAAAGATCCAAATGCATACTATGAATGTAAAAGATCTCACAGTTGGTTAAAAGCCAAGCCATTTATTGAAGTATCATTAAAGGTAACAGGACTTGAACAAGGTACAGGACGTAATGAAGGTATACTTGGTGCTTTGATTGTTGAAGGTACTGATGATGGTAAAATGATTAAAACAAATGTTGGGTCTGGATTAACAGATGCTAACAGAAAAGAATTTTGGGAAAACCAGGATAAATTAATTGGACAGATTGTTGAAATTAGAGCAGATGCAATTACACAGAATCAAGATTCAACTGATTACAGTTTAAGATTTCCTAGATTTTTAAGATTTAGAGGTTTTGAAAAAGGTGAAAAAATATAGTGCCTCACAAAGAAAGAAAAATGTTAGATTACGAAATAGAAGAAAAAACATCTGGAGGAGCAGTTTATGAGGCAGGTGTTAAAGAAAGTAAAAGGAATAAAGCATTAAGAAGAATAGCACAACCACTAGTGGACAAGTATTGGAAAGACAGAGGTCAGAATGTGACCACATTACATAGAGTTTACAGAGTTTCAGAATACTTGTTAAAAAGAAGTAAAAGACACAAATGAAAAAACAAATAACCACAGTAAAAGAAGTATTACATGAAAAACCAAAAGGTGTTTACATCTATCGTATTATGTACGATGATAAGATTCCTTTCTATGTTGGTGTAAGTTTAAAAGATATACAAGCTAGGTTTAAAACACACATAGCAAAGTTTTCCGGATATAAGAAATATCCAAATAGACCGAAATGTATGGAAATGGTTTTTGAACATAAAGATCTAAGTTTTAAATGTATTGGAAGGCAGGTGCATGGTTTTCGACAAATAAGAAACATTTTTGATAAAAACAAGATTAAGTTTGATTTTCTTAATGCTAAAGTAATATTAGAAAAACATTATGACGAAGCATTATCAGATCACGGAACAGAATTAAGTAAAGACAGTGATTGGCCACTAACAAACAAATTTGTTATAGAACAAATGGAGGATAAAATACTATTAAAGGAAATACCACTAGCTAATGATGAAACAATACATTTAGCTGAAAAAAGGTTAGGTTTATGAATTTTACATTTGAAAAAATTACAGAAGTAGATATACAACAAGATCCAGTAAGGTCAGAACTGTCATTGCAGTTTCGTATTGATCCAGGTAGAGAAATTTATGCTCTTAAACAAGAAGATGGAAAAGATGCGGCAGTAGTTTGTATTGCATACTGTGATCATGTACCAAAATCAATTGATGAATTAAAGAAGTTTACAAATCCAACTGGCGAAGTTTGTATTGCTTATACAGTTTGGAGCCGTGTAAAAGGTGCAGGTAGAACAATAATTAATCATTTAATTAGTAAAGCAAGAGAATCAAAGCAAATAAAAAGAGTGGTTACGTTATCTCCACTTACTTTAATGGCTAAAAACTTTCATGAAAAAAATGGTGCAATACGAATTGGACTTAATCATGAAACTCAAAATTTTGAATATTCTCTACGAGACACTCGTTGGGAAGAAACTATGAAGAACGCAAAGAAATGGTTTCATTTGCACGTTGGCAATTAGATAGGTTGACAGATCTTCATTCTATGTTAAAATGAATATATGAAAAAGACTCAAGTAATAAAGTTTCCTGGAAAGAAGCAAATGACAAAACAGCCAAAATGGTCAAGACAAGATGCAATAGATCACCTAGCTAGATTTGTTAGTGATGTGTTAAATAAACACAACGACAGTAACTGGTCATGGCCAGATAAATTACACAAAGAAGATCTTGAGAATTTACAATACTCAGTTGATATAGTCGATGGTTATATCAAGAACTAAAAAAGGAAAGAAAATGTCAAACGAAGTTATCCAAATTCAAGACTATATTGATAAAAAAGTAGATACACAACTATCACAGAATGTTGATGAAATGACTATGTTATTCATTAATAAGTTAGCAAGTCAAGGTATTGATGTATCTAGTTCTATAGTACAGAAAGATGTTCTTTTTATCATCAAGTTTATTGATGCATTGTACAAAAGACAAGCAAATATAGAATCTCCTTTACATAAAGTAGTAAATGAATGGTTTGAATCAAATCCAGATTACTTTATGGAACGACCTAATGCCTAAGACTCCTAAAACTTATATACACGTTAACCAACATAAAATTAGGAGTAATAAGAAACATGGGACTGACGAACCTGTTATTACTGTTAAACGTGGAAGTAGGAATGACTATTGTCATACTGTTGAGGTATTGGGTCCTAGTGTCATTCGTTACGGCGGCAATGATAAGCCTATCTTGTCATGCGGTGCTAGAGTCGTTATAGAAACAGAGAGCGAAGTAAAAATAGTAAAATGAAAATAGTATGTTTAGGAACCAGCCATACATTTGGTACAGTTAATGAAGTTGACGAAAGTTTCTTTAAAACTATACCAGGATCTTTACAATCTTATTTAAAAGATAATGAAATACAAACTGAAATATACAATGGCGGCGAAGGCGGAACTTCGATATTCTCTTTTCCTTATAAGATTTTAAATTTTTATAATGAATATAAACCAGATATGTTTGTTATTGAAGTACCAGATACAGACAAAGTTGAAATTGAAATTACAGGTGACATATCAAATATCTATATAGATGACCAAGATGACTATCACCCTATATATTCAAGGCAAAGAGTACAGACTGAAAATTGGATAAAAGGTGAGCAATATGCCTGGCCTTACAAAAAGAATCTTGCTAAAGGTGAGTGTATTACTTTAATGCATAGCAATATTGCAGAGCATCTCAACAAGTATGATGATCCAACAGACATAGAAACAAATGAACACATTAGAAAAACAATAGAAGGTCTACCACCTGCAGAAGTAGAAAACTTTTTTAAGAAGATAGGTCATTTACATAAAGCTCTAAGAAAAAATACCAAACATTTTGATTTGATGGTTAATTATTTGTATTTCACATCTTTGTTTACAGACAATAGTGATACAGATAATACAAATTATCTTACTTCATTAATGAGTATAATCAATACTTTGAAAAGTTTAGATTGTAAATTCATTTTTTGGAGTCAATGTACTAAAAGATATCTTAGTAATCATCTTTACAAAGATACATTTTCCACTCATGTTAATAAACCGGAATACTGGGTAACTGGAAATATAGATTGGTGTTTTATTGAGTGGGCAAAAACTATCGCTAAAGAACAAAACATAAACCATAAAGAGATGAAAGGTGATGCAGTTCACTACTATCCTGAATGGAAGAAAATATTTGTTGAAAAAGTTCTTGGGCCAGAAGTACAAAAAATCATCAAAAATTAATTTCTATCTCATAAATAATAATAGTATTTAAAGGTACTAATATTATGAGCAAAAAGAGAACCGAAATAATAGATATCACATATCTGTTAAAACAAAAAAGAATTAAAGAAGATCTTGAAAGCCATTTACATAAGATGGGCATATTCAACCTTTACGACGTGGTTGTAGAAGCAGAACAAGAAAACAACATTGTTAAATTTTTTCCATATATTGAGCATAGAGAAGACAAAACTAAACAATATATCCTCGTAAATGACGATGGATCTTTAATACTTGACAACTTACCTAGCTTGTAATCACTTCACTACATAGTTAATTAATAAATACATATATTAATGACTAGATGGAAACATTTAGACTGTGTTGAAAGCAGGCATTAGGAAATGGCAGTAACATATAATTTAAAAGGAACCACGAATCCCTATTTTACGTTAGGTAAAAGAGGTACCACTCTTTACCAGGGCACGTCCGATCCCTCTTCAACATACACAATTACCGATGGCGATATTTGGTTTGATACCAATGCAAATGTTTTAAAATTTAGATCTAGCGGTGGTTGGGCTGATAATAAACTTGATTCTACTAGCGATCTTGCAGAAGGTACAAATTTGTACTATACAGATGCCAGAGCAGATGCTAGAGTAGATCATGCTTTTAATACAGCAAAAGATACTGACCATTTATCAGAAGGTTCAAGTAACCTATACTTTACAAATGCTAGAGCTGATGCACGAATTAGTGCCTCAACTATTATTGCTCAACAAGATTCCAGCACTGGTGCAATACAAATTCCATCAGGAACAACAGGACAAAGGCCAGGTTCACCGTCAGCTGGTATGATGAGATTTAATACAGATAGTAGCAAGTTTGAAGGTTATAATGGCACAGACTGGTATGTATTTACAATAGGTGAAGGTTTCCCAACTGACTTAGGTCAAGTATCAGGAACATCTTCAGGATCATATAGAGATTTAGGTAACATAACAGATTCAGCTGATGTAACACAAGATGAAGGTTCAATCACATAATAAATAGTGTGTAAACAAACTTTTAAGGAGTAACAACAAATGAGAAACGTATGGGATTTTATTAAACACGAAATACCTGAAATGTTAGATAATTGGAGAGTTATTCCAAGGCTTTTAATTTTCTTGTATGCAGTAGTGTTCTATGAAACAATGACATGGTTTATGAGTTTGCCAGAACCAAATAATGCACAGGCAGGTTTTGTCTCAGTGATAGTTGGTGCGGGTGCGGCCTGGTTTGGTTTATATGTAAATTCAGGATCAGGTAAAAAAGTAAGAATTGAAACAACAGGCACAGGAAGTAAAACTAGCTAATGTCACCCGATCTTAATTCATTATCAATGGATTTATCCAATATGCTACTGCCATGGATAGCAGTATTAATATCTCTTGTGGTAGCGATATGGTTCAAAGACTTTGCCACAGGATTAGCAAAAGGATTAAAATTTAAATTTGATCCTGCTTTCAACGAAGGTGACGAAGTTTTACTTGATGGTGAGTTAGCAATGATTGTTAAGATTGGTGCAAGACAAACTGTGTTTGGTGTATATTCAGAAAGAGGGTATACATGGAGATATGTGCCAAATGAAAGAATACCTTATTTGAAACTAGAAAAAGTTATTAAGAAAGATCTTCATGTTGATACTGAAGAAGAAAAGGCACACAAACTTAAAACTATTATTGACAAAGTACAAGATAAACAGATAGCAAGAAATCAAGCAGAAATTGAGAGAATAAAAAATGGAAAATAAAAAATATCTTCACCATGTAAGAGCCCAATTTTTAAATGAATTATCTGATACTCAACTTGAAGCATTGTATGGTGTGATTGAAAACTTAATTCCAGATACACTTACTACAACTGAAGCAATGGATAACGGTGTAGTAGAAGAATCAGAAATTTTATACCATGTCAAAGATGGTATGCACTCATATGATTTTCCAACTACTAGAGATTTATCATATGATGAAACAAAAACTATATTTGAAACATTACAATCAAGAATTCCAATTGATTTCAATATTGAAGCAACAGTTCCAACAACAGAGTTACCAGAAACACAAAACCAACATTTTGTTGGTTCTATGATAGAATATCCAATTAATGCTTGACAAATATCCTAATTAGTGTATACTAATAATATGGATGTAATGGTTGACCTAGAAACTTTAGGTACTGAACGTAATTCAGTAATACTTACTGTAGGAGCTATCAAGTTTGATATTAATGCAGACTACAGAGATTGGGCATGGCCTGACTTTCCTAAAACACAATCCTTTTATAGACGTATCGATTTAGAGAGCTGTCAAAAGCTAGGAATGACAATACAACAGTCAACACTTGATTGGTGGGGAAAGCAAGCCAAAGATATACAACATGAAGCATTTACAGATGACGATAGACATGATATAAAAGATGTACTAACAGAATTGTATCGTTTCTGTTTGCCTACAAAAAATGTATGGAGTCAAGGAGCAGGATTTGATGCTGTTTTTCTAGATGACGTTTATAAATTAGTAGGTAAAGGTGTTCCATGGAAGTATTGGGAAATTAGAGATACAAGAACAATGTATGATTTAGCAGATCCAGAAACACCAAATGGTGCTCATCACCATGCATTGTATGATTGTTGGAGACAGATAGTAAGTGTACAAAATGTTAAAAGAAAAATACTAGGAGGAAAAACATATGACCACATTAGACAAGCTGAAGAAAGAACATAAAATTCTTAAAGGTGAAGTAAGAGAAGCAGAAAAAATAAGAAATTTTGCAAGAGATTGGTCAAGTAAACAAGAACTCATGGATTTAAAAAAAGAAAAACTAAAAGCGAAAGATAAAATACAACAACAAAAATAGAGAGAGTAAATGCTTAAACGAATAGGTTTCTGTTGTAAAGTTCTACACAATGATAGAACACTAAAGCCAAAACAATTACTAGAATACGAACAACCAATGAATTGCCGTGGTACAACTGTTCGTTACCTAAATGAACATCCAGATATTGCATTTGAAAAAATGTGGGATGTTACAAAACACAATATTGAATCAGTTTACAAACTTGTAGAATATGTAGGAGGTCTAAATGATAATCAACATATGGTCCGTATTTCCAGTCCTGTTCTGCCTATGGCTACTGAGCCAACTTGGGGTCACTTTTGGAATCAATCAGATGTACAAACATACATTGAACGAGAATTTGCAAAGGTGGGTAATCTTGCACGGAGCCTTGATGTACGCCTGTCTTTTCACCCTGGTCAGTTCTGTGTTTTGGCTTCCCTTTCTGATGATGTATTAAATAGAAGTGTAGAGGAGTTTGAATATCATGCAAATATGGCCAGGTACATGGGTTACGGCAAGTCATTTCAAGACTTCAAGATTAACGTACACATATCGGGTAGAAAAGGTCCCGAAGGCATCAAAGCCATCTTACCAAAATTATCGCCCGAAGCAAGAAACTGTATCACGATCGAAAACGACGAAATGACGTGGGGTCTTGATGCTAGTTTAGAATTAGTAAAGGAGTTAGCACTCGTTGTCGACATACACCACCACTGGGTTCATAGTGCCGGAGAGTATATCAAGCCAAACGATGACAGAATCAAACGTGTTATTGATAGTTGGCGTGGTGTGCGTCCTGTCATACATTTTAGTACAAGTCGTGAAGACATACTGGTAGATCACGATAAAGATACTATGCCTAACTTTGCAAAACTTACAGAGCAAGGGCATAAGAAAACTAAACTGAGAGCACATTCTGATTTTATGTGGAATAATGCAGTAAATGATTGGGCATTATCGCATTGGGAATGGGCAGATATACAAACAGAAGCTAAAATGAAAAATTTAGCTAGTACCCAACTATTAGAAAGAGCTAGACAAACAAATGTCATATAATTATAAATAGTACTATATTCGAGTATTATTATGAACATTGATGACATTACAAAGAAAAAAGACCTAGCAGTATTCACATTTGGCAGATTTAATCCGCCTACACGTGGTCATACGGCTGTATTTGACAAAGTAAAACAGCTGGGTGGATCAGACCACTATATCTTTACAGGTAAAACACAAGATCCTAACAAAAACCCATTACCAAAAGAATCTAAAATAAAGTTCTTAAAAAGCATTTATCCTGGATATAATATCATGGACGATGCACAGGTACGTACACCTTATGAAGCATTGAAAATATTAGGTGACAAATATAAGAAACTTATTATGGTTGTAGGTGATGACAGGGTAAAAGAATTTTCAAATAGCATGATGAAATATCAAGGAACAGAGTTTGGACCAGACGAACTAGAAGTAGTATCAGCTGGTGTACGTGATCCTGAGCTAGAAGGCACAGAAGGTATTTCAGCATCAAAGGCCAGAGATTTTGCAAAAGCTGGAGATTATGCAAACTTCAAAAATATGGTTGATGGTAATGATAATATACAACAAGCCATGTATGATGAAATAAGAAAAGGTATGGGAATAGAAGAATCACTAACAGAAGAAACACAAGGTCAGCCACAAGTATATTTAGACATGGACGGAGTATTATGTGATTTCTTTGCCGAGTATGCCAAACTAGCAGGTGTACAAACAGGCAACTATAGAGACATACCGCCTGCAAAAGTAGATCCTACATTAAACAAAATGGTAGGCACAGATTTTTTTAATAGGTTACCAAAATTTGGAACAGCAGATTCTCTTGTAAAAATGATAACTGAACGTTATGGTTCATATTCAATATGTTCTTCACCATTAAGAGGTGATCACAAAAATTCAGCTGAATGGAAAAGAGTATGGATCAAAAGAGAATTATCGCCACAACCTAAAGATATTATTATTACAGGCTATAAGGCCAAGTATGCAGTACAGCCAGATGGTACTCCAAACATATTAATTGATGACAGAGGTAAGAATATTAATGAATGGAAAGCCAAAGGCGGCGTAGGTATAAAATATCAAGCTGATGAAAACTCTTTAGACATTGTTAAACAAGGTTTAGATGATTACGATAACAAAGTAGCAAGAATGAAAAATCAGCAACAACTTGATATGCTATCAAAAGTCAAGGATACTGATGAATCAATTAATGAAGATGATCACAAATATGACGATCTAGATCATAAAAAGAAAAAAATTGATCCTGATCTAAAATTACCAAATGGCAAAGTAATGATACTACAAGCTGATGATGACAAGTATATCAGAGGATTGGGTATTAAGAGTAACGCAGATGGCAGTTACGATTCATACTACTGGTATAATGATCCTAAAAAGAAAGTGCCAATTGAAATTAAGATAGATGGCAAGTCAGTTGACAAAGATGCTAAAAATGTACATTGGGCTTATCACCCAGAGCTAGAAGAAGCAATAAAAGAAGGAGTTGGTAAAATTGTTCAAGGTATTAATACCACAGTTGATGTTCAAGTTGATCAAACAAGAAAAGAAGCAAGAAAACTTTCATGGTATTTAGATAAAGAAAACAAACCACCTGTACTAAAAACAAAAGCAAAGATGAAAAATGTTTACGAAGAGAAAGAAGTTCCTTTTAAAAATCAAACAGGGCATATGAGTTTAACAACTCACCCAGGAACAAAAAAGTTTCAAAAAATGAAAAAGAACTCAAAACCAGGAACAGATGATTGGTTTAAAACTTGGAGAACATTATCTTACTTAACAAAAGGTAGAAAGAATCATTATATGCTACCAGTTAAAGAAGCTATTGAACAAATGTTACTTAAATACGATATGTTAAAATTAAAGGATGACAAATGAAACTGTTTGAATTAATAGAAACAAATTCTATAACGGATCAAAACATTGATAGATCTATCAATAATATAAAAAATAAACTATCAGCAAATCCAGAAAAAATAGGAATAGCACAACAAGGTCTTGAAAAACTAAAAGACTTATATGCTAAAGCCACTGGTCAACAACGAGTAGCAGAAGATCCTGCTGTCGATCCTGCAATGGCAAATATACAAGTATCACCAGCAGTGGTTAATAATACAATACAACAATTTGAGCAAATGCGTGAACTAGCATCTCAATTACCAGACGGCCCAGTAAAAAAGCAAATGGAAATTACTTTAAAAGATATGGAAGTTAATTTTGATAGAGAAAAAAGAGCATATGGCGATGAAAGAGAAGCAGGTGCTATAAAAGGTCTAGACGAATTCCTAGTTAAATTTAAAACTGGTATTGATAAACTTGCAGGCAAACTAACAGCATCAGAACAAGAATACATTAAGGCAAATCAAACCGCTACAACAAAAAAAATACAAAAGTCAATACTATCTAAACAATCAAATATTGAAAACCTAACCATCGCCATTGAAGGTATTTTTTCAGGTAAAGTATTTCAACCAGGCACATTAACAAATAAAGATTTACAAGATAAAATAATAAAATTTATTACACAGGCTACTGAAGGTATTATTGATTGGGGTGATGTATTAGAAGCAGGTAAAGATAAAAAAGCAAATATTGATTCTTTTGTTCCAGCAGAATTTAAAGAAATATATCAACTGTTCAAAAATGAATTGTACAAAGTAAGACCAGAAACAACAGCAGGAGCTTGGGGGCCAGGAGAAGTAGGGTTGATATTAATTGG
>TARA_B100001057_G_scaffold117896_1_pt1 | contig 29639 bp, 29 predicted proteins | sample TARA_B100001057 | Tara Oceans TARA_B100001057 (sample SAMEA2621839) | marine metagenome | biome: marine biome (ENVO:00000447); feature: surface water layer (ENVO:00002042); material: "saline water (ENVO:00002010), including plankton (ENVO:xxxxxxxx)" | depth 5 m
TGTGGCCCCTTCGCAATAATTACCAGGCAGAGTTTTATATTATTTTTAAAACTGGATGTAAATAGCTAAGATTATAGCTATTTTATACGAAATTTGTGAGCGTGATAAGAATTGAACTAATGACCTTTTAAAAGTATTATAAATTTATTAGGTAAATCCCACTTTTGTAGAATGTCAAAATTTAAAATTTTTAATAGAATTCGTAAAAAATCTCAAGATCCAAAAAAATTTATAAGATTACATCGAGCAGAATTTGCTCATGACTCAAATAAAAAAAAATACGATAAGAATAATTATTATCCTAATCCGGAAAAACTTGTAGATGAAATAGCTAAATTTTATAAAAAAAAAAATAGTAATATACTTGTAGGTTTGGGTGCAGAGTCTTTAATTAAGGATACTATTTTATGGCATCAGCAAAAATATAAAAATAAATCTTGCTTAAATACATATCCTAATTTTTTTATGTATGAAGTTTTTTTAAAGTTATTTAATTATAAGAAATATTATTTTAAAATAGATGCTTTAAATCCCAAAATAACAGACACAAATTTAATTAAAGATAAAATTAAGAAAAATAAAATATCTTTATTGGTGATCGTGAATCCAGCACATCCAATTGAGAAATATTGGACTAATAAAGAACTAAAAGAAATAATAAGTTATGCAAAACAAAAAAAAACTTTTGTTATTATAGATGAAGTTTATCAAGGTATGGGAACTCAGAGCTGTATTAACTTGGTTAAAACATTTAAAAATTTTATTGTAATCAAATCTGCTTCAAAAACTTTTGGTTATCCAGGTTTAAGAATAGGTTTTGCCATAGGTAACAAAAATATTATTAAAGAACTAGAGTCATTTAGACTTTCTCATGAATTACCAGTAAAAATAATCGATGAAGGTATTGATTTATTTAAAAATTATAAAAAAAAAGTTTTACCAAGAGTCAATAAAATTATACAAGCTAGAAAATATGCCCTAACTGAACTTAAAAAAAGAAATATATTAGTCAATGGTAAATTTAAAAATTCAATTAGTATCTATTTTAAAAGCAAGTCAGTTTTGAAAAAAGTAGGTGATAAATTAAAACATAATCGAATAATTGTTAATTATAAATATCCAAAGCCTTATGAAAACTTTCTTAATATAACAACTACTAGTAAGATTAATTTAAAAAAATTCTTTAAAATTTTTGATTTGAGTTCCCGCAATTAATTGGGATGCCATTTTAATTGATGTGGTGGGTCTTGAAGGTTACGCTCCTTCCTCTCGACAATGTCAATGTCGTGATTTACTAATAATCTAAAGACCCGTAATTTGCAGTAATTTTCAAAAACTTTAACACAAATCTGTAAGTCTAGTTCGTTTTTAAACTAAACATTTATTTTAAGAAACAAATTTTATTATTTATAATTCTTACTCTTTTATCAAGTTTAGACTTAATTTTATTATATTCTTTGGCTAATTTAATTGCTATTCCAAAAGTCGTATGAAACGTTGTGTCGCTGAACTAAACGCCCATTTTTAAACCATATTTTTTAATGGAATTTTTGATGATAGACGAAAGAGAAATAAAATTTTTAATTAAGCCAAGATTATTAAATTTTTGATTGTATTTCCATAAATAATATATATTTGCTAATTTATTATTTGATCTTGAATTTTGTAAAATACGGTAATGAGCGAAAGTTTTTTTAAATTTGATTGCTTCTAAACCTTTATTTTTTCTTAATATTTCACATTTAAAAATATAGTCTTCATGTTTTTTTAAATTTTTAAATTTAATATTTTTTAATATTTTTCTATTAATAATCATTGTAGATGTATTTATTGATGAATTTTTAATAAATGAATTAAAATTAAATTGTTTTATGATATTAGTTTTGCCTATTTTTTTAATTTTTTTATTTTGCTGATAAAAGGAAAAATAATCTGTAAAAGAAAATTCTATACTATTTTTCAACATAAATTTTAATTGAGTTTGTAATTTATTTTTTGGCCAAAAATCGTCTGAGTCTAAAAATGCAATCATATTTGATGAAGACTTTTTAATTCCAAAATTTCTACAAAAAGCAGGTCCTTTGTTCTGTTTTAAATAGTAAACATAAATTTTTTTATTCTTTTTAAACTTTCCTAATATTTTTTTTGATAAATCATTTGAATGGTCGTCAATTATATATAATTTCCAATTTTTGTGAGTTTGCTTAATGACAGAGTTAATTGCTTGTTCAAGATAATCACATTTATTATAATTTGGCATTATAATATCTACAAGATGATTTGAATTTTTTTTCATTTCAACAAAATTTTAAAGTTTTTTTTCCCAGTTAAGTGCTGTCTCTAGAATTACCTTTAAATCTTTAAACTTAGGTTTCCATTGAAATTCATTTGTTAATTTTTCTACATTAGCTACTGATATTTCCGCATCACCTTGTCTTCTGTTTCCAAATTTATAAGAAATTTTTTTTCCTATAATTTTTTCAAATTCTTTTATGATTTGTAGGATAGAGAAGCCTTGACCGTATCCACAGTTATATAAATCATAATAATTATCAGCTAAACTTAATAATTTTTTTGTCATTAAAAAATGAATATCAGCCAAATCTGAAACATGAATAAAATCTCTAACTGTAGTTCCATCTTTTGTATTATAGTCATTTCCGTTAATAAAAAAATTTTTTCTTTTTCCTAAAATATACTCACAAAGTGCTTTAATTAAATTATCCGGATTAGAAATTAAACCAGACTTTAATTCTAAATCTGATCCAGCAACATTAAAATATCTTAGAGAGATACACTTTAAATTTTTTTTTTCTGAAATATCTTTCAAAAAATTTTCTGTTTTTAATTTACTATCAGAATATGGATTTATTGGATCTACCTTATCGTTCTCTAGAAAATTTTTATTACTCGAGTTTCCATAAACTGACCCTGTAGAAGAAAATATAAAATTTTTTAGTTTATTTTTAACACAGATATAAAAAAATTTTTTTGCGTTTTCATAATTATTTTCATAATATTTTTTTGGATTTTCTGTAGACTCTCCAACTTTTGTATATGCAGCTAAGTGGATTACAATATCAAAATGTTTTCTTTGAATAATTTTAGAAATTTTTTCTTCATCAGTAATATTTGCAATAATGAGTTCTGCTTCGTTTGGAACTAAGGATTTTCTTCCATTTTCAAGATTATCAATTATGGATACTTGGCAATTTTCTTTTAAAAATTTTATCGCAACATGACTTCCTATGTAACCTGCCCCACCTGTAATAAGAACTTTCATATTTTTTTATATTCTGAGAGATTTTTTAATAAATTGAATTTAAATAAAATTAAAGGATTTTTAAAAAATATCTTAATTATCTCTTTTATAGAGTATATTTTATCCTCGCTCAAATTACTCAAAGCGAGTTTTATTAAATTAGCTTGTATAATATTTCGAAGTAAATCATAATCTTTTGAAGAGATTTCAAAAAACTTTAAATTATTTTTAAGAAGCTTCAAATTTTCTTCAATTCTAATTTTTTTAAAATAAGGAGAATTAGACATATTGTCTTTTGGCTGAATAATATTTGTGAGATGCTCTTTAATCAAATGAATATCATTTTTTTGAATTAGCTTTAATGTTAAATCATAATCTTGAGAATATTCATAATTTTTTGAATACCAACCAACTTCGATTGCGGCTTCTTTTTTATACATTATAGAGGAGTGAGGAATAATATTATGAAACAAAAGTTTTTTTTTTAAATCATTATTGTTCAAATCACTTTTGAAAATTTTTTTAATGCTTAAATTTTCATCATAAAATTTAGTCCAAGTGGTGCATAAAGCTACTTCTTTTTTATTCTTAAAAACATTGATTTGTTTTGATATTTTTTCACTCTCAAAATAGTCATCTGCATCTAAAATTGATACTAGGCTACCATTAATCTTTTCTATAACATTTAATCTACTTTTACATAAACCAAGATTTTTTTCTTGTAAAAATAATCTAATCCTGTCGTCCTTAAAATTTTTGATTATATTAACAGTATTATCGGTAGAACCATCATCCCATATAATTAGTTCCCAATTATTATAAGTTTGATTTATGACACTATTAATTGCTCGAGAAATATAATTAGCGGAGTTATAACAGTTAATCAAAATGGACACTAAAGGTTTAGGGTCTTGAATATTCATTTTTAAATTTATAGAATCTGAGTCTAAAATTAATTTGGAGAGTATTCACTCTTACCTATTATCAAATCAACTAATGAAAGTAATAAAATTTGATGCACATTTTCAATATGATTGTAAGCTTTGCTGTCTACCCAAAAATTTATATCTCCTTGTGCGGCAAGGGAATTATTTTTATCATTTCCTGTAAAAGTAATAATTTTTTTAACACCAATTTTTTTTGCGATTGGGATAGCATTAAGCATATTTTTAGACTCTCCTCCTGCAGAAATGAGAATTAAAACATCGTTTTTGTCTCCGTAGAATTCAATGGCTTTTTCTACCCATCTCTCATATCCAAAATCATTAGAAAAACAAGTTAACAAATCTGACTCGTTAAAGTTTACACATCTTACTCTTGCATTTTTTGTTAAATCAACACTAAAATGACTTGATATTGCAGCGCTTCCTCCATTACCAAAAATCATTGTTTTATTGTTATTTTTTTTTGTTTCTACTATTGCATTTTTTACCTTAATTAATTTTTCAGTTTGATCTTCAAAGTTTAAAAGTTTTATTAGATTTTTAAAATAATTGTTTAAAAAATTTGAGTCTTCCATAATAAGTAGTTTATTTTTTATACCTTTTTTATTTAAATATCAAAAAATTTCTTTTTAAGTTTAATACTATCAACACTTAGTAATTTGTTAGTAATGTTGATTACTGTATTCTTTTTATAAAAAGGATTTTTAGTTTTTTTAATATTTTTATGAAAACTTTTTGATAGAATTTTATTTAAATTAGATTTAATGTTTTTTTTAGTATAATTAGAGTTAAGTACGCTTCTAGCACAAAGTCTACCTTTTTGTCTATCTCCTATATTCAAAATTGGAATTTTAAAAGTTGGTGCTTCTAAAATTCCACTAGATGAGTTTCCAATGAGACCGGATGAATATTTGATTAAAGAAAAATATTTTTTTACCCCTAAAGATTTAAAAATTGCAATTTTATTATTTTTTTTTTTAAATTTCTTTAAAGTATTAATTATTTCATTGCTCTCATTATCTGCATTTGGAAAAGTAAATATAAAATTTATGTTTTTATATTCAGTTAAACAATCCAGTAAATTTTGAAAATATTTTTTTGATTTTTTTTTCTCTAAAGTAATTGGATGAAAAGTAATAACAAAATATTTATCAAAATTCTTTATTTTTAGCTCTGTTAATATTTCACTTTTATTTAATAACTTGTAATCTTTTGTTAAAGAAGCACCTAAACTGCCATAATTGAAAATATTTTTTTTGTTCTCTCCTAATTGTATAAGTCTTTTCTTGTAAGTTTTATGAGAAGTAAAATGAATATGGGACATTTTACTTATGCTGTGTCTAATAAAATCATCATAAGCTCCCTCAGTTAATTCTCCTCCATTAATATGAGCAATTGGAATTCGTTGTAACATGGCTGCAATAGTCCCAGCCAATGCTTCATATCTATCACCAAGAACAACAAATAAACTTGGTCTTAAAATTTTTAGTTGTTTTCCAGTTTTTAATATTATTTCAGAGAAACTTTTTAGAATTGAAATATCTTCAGTTTTATCATTATTAGCTGATGCTTTAACAATATTTTTTATCTTTTCTTTTCTAATTTCATTAAAAGTATACCCATAATTTTTTGAAAAATGATTTCCAGATACAATTAATTTAGTGTTAGATTTTTTTTTTTGAACTAGTTTAATAAGTTTTGACATTATACCAAAATCAGCTCTAGAACCGGTAAAAAATACAATTTTTTTTTTCATTTTACGAATTTTTAAGTTTAAACTAAATTTTTTTTACAAAAATCTTTAATTTTATTTGTAATAAACACTAAATTTTTTTTTTCTAAATTTAGGCTACTGGGTAAGCAAAAGGAATTTTGATACAATTTAAATGAATTATTAGTTTTATAAGTCTGAAAATTATTTAAATACTTATGTGTATGTGCAGGTCTCCAAACTTGTCTAATTTCTATTTTATTTTTATTACAAAACGTTCTAAATTTTTTTAATTTATTTTTATTGAAATTTTTAAAAGTCATTATATTAAACCAATAATTACTCAAAATGTCAGAACCAGGATTTAAAATTTTTACTCCATCTAAATTTTTTAACTCTTTAATATAGTGGTAATGGATAATTTCTTTTTTTTTTATGAATACTTTTAATTTTTGTAATTGCGAAATTCCTATACATGAAAGTAGATTATTTAATTTATAATTATATCCCATCTCATTATGAATATAATGGAAAGAGTCATTTCTTGCTTGGGTTGCTACATAATTAAGATAATTATAACTTTTTTTAAAATTTGTTACTATTGCACCGCCACTCCCGGTGGTCACGATTTTATTTCCATTAAAAGAATAACACCCAAAATCACCCTGGCAACCTGAACTTATTAGATTTTTTCCTTTTGATATTTTTACTCCAAAAGACTCGGCTGCATCTTCTATGATAGAGATTTTTTTTGATTTGCAAATTTTTTTAATTTTATCGATATTTTGAGCACCACCCCATAAGTGTGTAACTATAATAGCCTTTATAATTTTTTTGGTTTTTTTATTAAAACATTTTCTATTTTTCATATAAGTATTATTTTTCAAAAAAATAATCACATCTTCCAATTTCATATTAAAATTTTTATCTACATCAAAAAATATTGGGCTTGCTCCTACATAAAGTATGGGATTTATAGTTGCAACATAAGTTAAAGATTGAACCAAAACTTCATCATCTTTTTTTACATTAGATGCGACAAGTGCTAAATGAATTGAAGAAGTTCCGCTGTTCAAAGCTACTGCGTATTTTGCTTTAGTAATTTTACAAATTTTTTTTTCGAACTTATTCACATCCTTTCCTGCAGTTGAAATCCAGCCAGTTTTTATTGCTTTTGCCGCAGCTTCTATCTCTTTTTTATTTAATTTAGGAATTGAAAGTTTGAATTTAAACATTTAAATATTTTTTAATTTATTAATTGTAGCTATAAATTTTTGTTCTTGAGGATAATAATTAAATCTTTTTTCCAATCTCTTTAAAAATAGATCAAAAGATAGAAATTTCTCATCTGCTAATATCTCTAATGTTTCTAAAGAAGCATTGGAATAATACATTTCATCAGGATTTTTTATTTTATGTTTGAAGACATCGTCACATATTATCAAACCATTATCATTACAAAGTCTTATAGCATTTATGATATCAATTGTGACAAAAGGATAACCATGCGCTCCATCAATCCAAATCAAATCAAATTTTTGATTTTCTAATAATAAATTAACTGAGTTTAATTGTTTAAAGTAAACATTTTTACATTTTTGAAGTAATTGATCTCTTTCTTTAATAAAATTATTGAGATTTGTGTTTTTTTCTCGACCATATGTATTTTTAAATTTTTTATTTTGATCTGGTAAATCAAGTGTTAAAATTTTTGTGTTTGGAAATAATTTTGAGAGAAAAAATGCGTTCTTAGCGTCATATGTGCCGATCTCCAAAATACTTTTTACATCTTTTCTCAGGCTAGAAATTGAGGAAAATATTACTTGATGTTCTGAATTCATATTAGAATTTAAAAATTCGTTTTGTTTTTTTAATTTTTCAAATATTTCAACACCTAATTGTCTATCAAGATTATACTTTTCAAACATAGATAATTGGTACTTTATGTAACTTTCATCATTTTTTGTAATGTTAATTAATTGATAGAAAATTTTTTTTAATTTATTAAGCATGTTTGATAGATAAAGATTTATAAATTGATTTTGAGTCAAGTTTCATAAAATAATTTTTAGAAAATTTCTGACCTTGTTTCTTTTTAAAATCTAAATTAAGATTTTTTTTCATTTCATTTTTTACAAAATAATTAAACTCAGATTGAGAGTTTAAAACTTTCTTCCATGAGTCAAATTCAAATAATGGGTCAATGCTAATTTTTTTATTTAAATTTATGTAAATTGGATAAAGACCGCTTTGTAAAGCAGTAATAGCTGTAGTGCTACCTCTATAAAAAAATAGGGAGCAATTAGATATATCTTTTAGTAACTTCTTATCAGAAATTATTATATTTTTTGGAACTCGATCCTTAATGATTTTTTTTAAAACATTATGTTTATTAATCGACGGATGAAATCTCCATATAAAGTTATACTGCGGAAAATTCTTTGCGCAGTCCAAAGTAAAGTTTAACATCATATTGATTTCGTAGCCTATGCCCTCTGGAAGAACTAAAAAATTAATATTCTTTTTTTTATTGATATTAGTTATTTTAAGTCTACTAACTCTATCTGTTCCAACAATTTTAACATTATTATAATCCCTACTAAGTTTGCTCTTATTAATTTTGCCACTAGTCCAAATCATATCTGGTTTAAAATTTTTGTTAATCAATCTTGAACTTAAAACTTGATTATTTGTTAATGTTGCGAATTGATAGCCTACTATTCTTGTATTTGGACTAATTTTGTTGGTTGCATAAAAAAGCATTTTTTCCCAAGAAAAACCTTCCAAAGTTGCTATTAAATTTTTAATTTCAAAATTAATTAAAAAACTCTCAAATTTTTTCTCAAGTACAAGATTATAAATAGTATTTGGATTTAAAAACTCGAGTGAAAGGGTTCTTAGAATTTTTCTTTGTTCTTTAGTTTTGTTTAAACTCAGGCTTAAGAAAAAATATTTAAAAAACTTTTTTGAAATTATAACATAAATTTTAAATAGTATTAATAAATTTATATTTATATTTATTACAGAGTTTTCTGAATTTGTTAAATCGTAAAACGTATTATTTACAAATCTCAAACCTAAATTATTTATAAAAACTTTTTTATATTCAATTTTCTTTTTTTTTAAAACTTTGCAAATACTTCCGAAATAAATATCATTTTTTTTATTTTGATTTGAGGATATTATCTGCGAAAACATGATTGCTTTTATTTTTTTTTTTATTTTTTTTCCACTTTTCGCTTTAAAAATTGATTTAAGTGAAAATTTGATACTCATGAAAATAAAATAAATATCTTTCATTATAAAAATAACCAAATTTCTGAAGAGATCAATGTTACTTAATTTAAATTTATTTAAATAAGAGGGATCTCCTTTGAACTGATTTAACAAGCCATTCGCTTGAATGCTTAAATCTTTATCTTTTAAAAAAATTTCATTCGAAATTTTTTTAATTAGTCTTAATAACTTAATGTCACTCATTCTATTATTTTTTTGATCTTAGAGATTGAATTAATTGAATTTTTATAATTTTTGATTCCAACTTTATATCCATATTTGGCCAAAACGAAATTTATTTTAGCTTTTTTTGCTGAAATCAGATCAATTTTAGTATCTCCAACGTAGGTGCATTTTGATTTTAGAAAATTATTTTGTTTGATTATTTTATTTAATAAGTCTGGACTAGGTTTACCTTTATATCCTTTTTGTGGGCACTGAACAAAATTAACATTCAATTTAAACTTTTTTATTAATTTAAGCGTTCTTTCTTTATCTTTTGAGGTAAAAATTCCTATTATTATTTTTTTTCTTTTTAAAAAATTCAATGTTTTTATAACATCTTTATATAATTTAATTTTTCCAAAATTTTTTTGAGACTCAATTTTAAAATTTTTTTCAATTTCAGAGAAATTTTTTTTAACACCTAATGATACCAAAATATCTTTAAATGGTTTTCCTATAAATTTAAAATAGTTATTAAATCTATAATTTAAAAAAAACTTTTTTTTAGTTCTATTCCAGGAAATCTCCATATTGTTTTTTGAGTCAATTAAAACTCCATCGAAATCAAAAATTATTACTTGATTATAATTTTTTTCCATAAAACTTTTTAAAATATCTGTCTTTTTTTATTAATCTTTTAACCAATAATAAGTCTTTAGGTGTATTAACTGAAAAAGTACGAGTTTTAATTTCAAATGTTCCTATTTTTAAATTATTTTCTAATGCCCTCATCAATTCTACGCCCTCAATAGACTCTAAATTACTCTCTTTTAATTTTGAAAATTTTCTTAAAGCACTGGGTTTAAATGAGATTATATCTAAATGATGAAAATAATTATTATTTTTTTTTCTAAATCCATAAGGAGCATCGCTTCTTGTAAAATATAATACTTTGTTGTTTCTATCTGAAATAATCTTAACAACGTTTTTTCCACCAGATATTCTACTTTTCTTATGAGGTACGACAATGTCGAATTGATTATTTTTTTTATGAAATTTAATTAATTTTTCAATATTTTTTGGATCTAAAATAGCTTCATCTGCATGTATATCAATTATTAAATTTGCATCAATTTTATTTGCAAATTCGGCAATTCTCTCTGTACCATTTCTATGTTTTTTTTTTGAAATAAATGTTTTTGTATAATTGCTAACTAAATTTTTTATTTTAGGACTATCAGTGCACACAATTATTTGGTTCAATGATTTTGCCAATTTGGCTCTAAATATTGTGTGCAAAATAACTGGTATATCCTGAACTTTTTGCAATAATTTCTCTTTAATTCTTGAAGATTTTAACCGAGCAGGTAGAAGGCCTATTATTTTCATATTTAAATTATTTCCGGTCCATACAAATATCTTAAGACCATTCTGTCATTATGCTGTGGTTTAGAACCTTGATGAATACCTCCCTCATCAAAAATTACAGCACTACCTGCTTTTGCAGAATAGCAAAAAAGATTTTTATTTAAATTATTATCATCATTTTCTAGACCATCTGTATCTCTGAAAAATTTATTTATGACTTCAGGGTCAAAAGAATTTTGAAAAAAATTAAGGTTATCTTTAAGAATTTTTTTAAAATCGCTAATACTCCAATACGGTTGGTAGGGAATTTTTTTTTCATAAATTGCTTTTCTTATTGCGTATCCGAATTTATGAGAACCTGGCACATAACTCATGCACCCGTTATTCGCACCTACATCCGTAAGATATATAAATATTTTTAGAAAAAATTTTTCAGGATGATTAAAATTTAAAATGTTCTTTTCGCCATGATAAGCTTGATCTGTATGCCATGGTAAAATTGCATTTTTACTTTTTTCACTGTAATACGCGTCAATAAAATTAAGTTTTATTTGTTTGTTAAAAAATAATTTAGCAAAATCATCCAATTTTTTTTTATTTTTTAAGTTCCATAATGCTAAACTGTGAAAAAATCTAGAAAAATCTAGCTTTAATATTTTTAAAATCAAAGTTCTAATATTCACCGGAAAATAACTTTTTGGATCATTTTTTGGAGCAGAATAAAAAGCTACAATTTTCTTTATATCTTCTAATTCCTTAGGATTCAGAAAATTTTCAATTTTAATAATCCCTTTTTCTTTAATTTCTAAGATATATTTTCTATCCATATGTTTCAGATTTTATTTTTTATCCAAATTTGATTAAAGATTTGTTTATCTGATACTTCTCTTTTTTCATTATGTAATAAAATTTTTTTTATTAATCTAAAGCCTGAATTATTTAAAATATCATTCACTTGGTTGAATTGCTTATCAAATTTTTCATCAACCTCAACTAAAATCTCTTTAACTTCCCTCAAATTATCACCTCCTCCACTCAAAATTAAATGTTCTATTCCATCAACATCAATTTTTAAATAATCGGGTTTGGGGTAGTTAAAATATTTTATAATTTCATTAATCGAAATTCCTGTAGTTCTATATTCAAAAATAGAATTTAATTTTGTTCCGTCATAGGTGAATTTTTCACCAAAAGTTGAAATTGCACCACCTTTAACTAGAGAGGATAATTTAAATTTTGAATTTTTGATAGCATCAGATATTGGCAAAGGCATAATAGTAATCTTTTCATTTAAATTATTTAAATTAATATTTTTACATAGAATTTCTAAATTAAATACTGAAGGTTCAAATGAAAAAACCATACAATTTCTTTTACGTGCTGCATAACAAGAAAATAATCCAATGTTCGATCCAACATCCCAAAAAATAGAGTTTTTTTTAAAATTATCGATCCAATCAATTGTGTCTGGCTCTTTATAGTTAAAACTTTCTACTCTATATAAATTGATATCATTAGGTGTATAAAATTCTAAACTTATATCTTTATATAAGACTTTTTTAGTAAGACTATTATTTTCATCTACAAGTATATCTAAAAACAATCTTCCTAATTTAAATTTGCTTAATAATTTTACAAAAAAATAACCTAATAATTTAATTACTTTTTTTATGAATTTTTTAAAATTTTTCATTTAGATTTTACTTTAAAGAATGAATAAATTTCTCAATATTTTTGTTTGAATTTCCAATAAAAGTATGTTTTTTATATGATATATGTCTGCTATTACAGATTGTGTTCAAGCATTTAATTAAATTTTCTTCTTTATCTACATAATAAATTGAAGAATTTTTTTTGAAAAAGTTTTTTTGAGCTTCACAATGTTGGTACCTTTTCCATCTGTCAAAGAGTATGACGGGTATTTTTGAATTTAAGGAATCCTCAATTACTGTCGATGAAAAACTTAATGTGACATTAACCTTTTTTAACACTTTGTCAATTTTTTCGTTTTTAAAAATTAAGTTTGGAAATATTTCTTTTAAGTCAATTAAAGAATCTTTAGCAGCAGGATGTAAATTTACTAAAATTTTAATTTTATTTTGTGATGAAAAATTATTTAAAAATTTAAGATTATCTAAAAACTCGTAAAATGCTTCTACTCCTAAAAACTGTATATTAAAAAATTTTTTTAAAGTTACTGCGAATAAAATATTTCTTTTAAAATCTTCTTTTTTTCTAATTTCAGCAAATATTAAATTACCAGTATTGATGGTTTTTTTACTTAATATATTTTTTGTCTTTAAAAAATTATTCGTAATTTTAGACTGCGAAGCAACAAATTTTGTTTTATCGAAAATTACCGAGTCTGCTATTACTTTTTTATAAATTTTGTCATACTTATTAAAGTTTTTTGAAACTGTTCCATGTGGTACGCAAACAGAATTAATATTAAGTTTGTTAGCTTTTTCTAAATAATATCCATTATCGCCTCTTACATTATGAGATATGACTAAAAAAAAATTAATTTTTTCAAACATTTTATCAATTGCAAAAAATTTAAACTTAAGATTAACTAAATTAATTATTTCTTGATTAAATCTCTTGGTAAGAAATTTATTAATTTTTTTATTTTTGTAATCAATTTTAATTTTAGGCTTCTTAATATTTAAATTTTTTTTATGCTTATAACTATAACGTAAAAAGTGTACGTTAAAAAAAAGTGTTAGGATTATTTTTTTAATAAAACCTATATGCTCATTCTCTGGTATAATTATATTATAATTTCTTTTAAAAGCCTTTATGAATCTGAATAAGTTATATCCTAAATTGCTAATTAAAATATTTTTTTTTTTATTATTTAAATTTAAATTATTTATAAATGCTTCTTTATAAATAGAAGTAATTTTCTTTTTCGATCTATTATTTTTTGATAAAATTATGATTTTCTTATTATTAAAAAAGCATTTTATAATTTCTGTAATATGGTAGTTGTCTAAAGAATATTCTTTATCATAACTATCCCAACCAGATAAAATTATTTCATTAATATTATTTTTTTTACAAATTTGACCGATTAGATATTTTATAAAAAAAATTGAATTGAACCTGAACCTAATAAATGTTTCAGCAATAAGTTTATTGCTTTTATAGTCTAAATTTTTAAACTTGATTTTTTTAATAAGATTTTCAGACTCTACCAGTGCTTTTTGATGGAATTGTTTATCCAGGTAATCAATCGGATTCAAAAATTTCAAATTATTTTTTAAGCAAAATATTTGAACCTCTAAATCTAGCGGAACAATTAATAAATCTTTATTTGATTTTGATAAAAGGAACTTAAGTTCTTTGACTGTCTGTGCAATACATATACAACTATTCATAAAAATTTCTTATCTATATAAATTTAATTCAAAAGATTAGTTTTTAATTTTTGTGATAAGTTTTAAAACCTCTGCACCTTCCTTAAAAGTACACAGTTTGTCAGAATATACATTTGATAGAATAGCCTGGTGCATATTAAGGTAAGTTTTATCTAAATCAAAATTCTTATGAGAGTTTTTTTTATATTTATTATTTATTTTTATAATATTATTTTTTAAGTCAATATTTAAAGAGCTCTTTATAGTATCAACATAAATGTTTCTTGACTCATTTTTAGAGTAATAATTCAAACTTAAATAAAAATTAGTTTTTTTAATTTTTCCGAATAATTGCAAATTATCTTCCGTATTGATATTTAATTTTGATAATTTACTATAATTTTTGTATTTAATATTCACTTTTCCAAAAAGCCATATTGCTAAATCAATTTCATGACTTAAATCTAATATTACACCTCCCCCCAATCTTCTATTTGATGAATAGCTTTTTGAATAATCAACCTTTCTCCACTTTGGTAAGTAAGAATTAGTAATTATTTTTATATCTATTGGTTTATTTTTTTTTAAAAAATTTTTAAGGAAAATAATTGATGGATGAAATCTCAAATTATAACCAACAAAAATTTTATTATTTTTGAAGGTAATTTTTTTTTCTTTATCGAATAAAGGCTTTTCAACCAAAATCTTAACATCTTTTAAATTTTTTTCTAAATATTTTAAATGATAATAATGTTTATTTGTTTCAGAAGAAATTATTATATAGTGAGGTTTAATTTTTTTTGCTTCAGTCAATGAATTAATTACTTTTGCTCCCCTAATAAAGATTTTTCTTTTTGAGAGGATGAATAAATTTATCTTTTTAAAATTTTTTTTAATAATTTTAAAATGTTTGCTTCCAATCGAACCGTAGCCAATTATTAGTACCCTCATTATGTGTTATATACTTGTCCAGCCGCCATCAACTATTAAACTTGTTCCTGTAATATAGGATGAGTCTTCAGAGGATAGAAATATAATAGGTTTTGCTATTTCTTGAGGTAGAGCCAGTCTTCCAATGGGTACTCTAGCTGAATAATTTTTTAAAAAATTTTTATAATTTTTTTTATATATTTTTTTTTTATCAATTACTCCTCCTGGACATACATTGTTTATGCGAATTCCTCTTTTTGAATAGTAAGATGCCATTTGTCGTGTAAAATTAATCAAACCACCCTTTATAATTGAGTAAGTTATATTTTCTTTAATTTTTGTTTTTTTGTAAATTGATAAGTCTTGACCGACTAGACCGTAGATAGAAGAAAGCAGAACAATACTACATTTTTTTTTCTTTTTAAGACAATTTTCTGCCACTAGCCTGGCTGATAAACATGAGGTTATTAAATTTATTCTAATGTTTTCTTCAATGCTTTTTTTTGAAATATTCTTAAAAGTATTTTTTTCCCAATCATTTGTTTTTGGATAAGAACAATTAATAAATATTTCAGGTGATCCAAATCTTTTAATTATATTATTAAGCTCTTTTTCATACCCACTTTTTCTCAAGTCAAATTTTTGAAATATTTCTAAATTATTTGAATTCTTGTTTTTTTTTAAGTCTAGATTTAATACCCTAAAATTTTTTCTTATTAAAGATTTAACAACTTCTCTTCCAATGAGACCGGAACCACCAATAACAATACAATTTTTTTTCATTTGTTAGCTTATCTCCTTATTAAATTTCTAATTAATGTAAGATCAAATTTATTATCTACATCTATAGATCGTTTTATGTCCATTATATAAATAAAAGTTTTTTTTCTAAAAAGGTTATTTGAAGATATTAAAATTTTTCTTCTCCATATGTAAATAGAAGCATTCATGTCATACGTTTGTGGAGCATTTTGCCGTCTAAAAATATTTTTTTTCGTTTGTTTTACAATTTTTATTTTTCCTTTAATTTTTTCCACAACATTGAAATATGGATTTCTTCTCGACTTATTAACTGAAAAAAGATTATCAGCGTTATTTTTTTTAAAAATTTTTAAAGCTTTTTTTATATCACTTGTATTTCTGAGTGCAGATGTTGCATCAAGATCAAAAATTATATCGTATTTAAAATCTTTTTTTTTTTCTGAAAATTTCATAGCATGTCTAATTGCATCTATTTTATTTGCAGAGTCTGTAGCTAGATTTTGGGGTCTTTTAATAAAATCTATGTTTTTATATTTTTTTTTTAAAGTTCTTATTTTTTTACTATCAGTAGATACAACTATTTGATCAAATATTTTAGATTTAATGGCTACATCAAGTGTATAACAAAGCAGATATTTATTATTAATTTTTAAAAAGTTTTTGTCCCTTAATCCTTTTGAACCAGCTCTTACACAAACTGTACATAAAATTTTCATAATATTATAAATATTGTTTATGGCTTATTTTTGAAAGATTTTTTAGATACCAATTTATAGTCCGCTTTAATCCAGGTTCTAATTTTACTTTACTTCTCCATTTAGTAAGTTTTTTAATTTTTAAATTATCACATTTTAAGTGATCAACTTCACTATTTTTTGGCCTCTTTCTAAGATTCATTTTTTTGATTTGATAGTTTACTTTCATAATTTTCATAATTTTTTTTGCCAGAATTTCTATTGAAATATTGTTATTGCTACCAACATTCAATACCTCGCCTATGGCCTTTTTTGTTTTAAAAACTTCATAAAAGGCTGAGCAAACATCTTCAACATAATTTAAATCTCTTGTTGGTTTTAAATTTCCTAATAGAAGCAATTTTTTTTTATTTTTTAAACATTGGCTTATTATTGTTGGAATTATTGCTCGTGTAGATTGCCTTGGACCATAAGTGTTAAAGGGTCTTATTAATTTTATTGGTAAATCAAAAGATTTAAAATAACTAAGTGATAATTGATCAGCAGCCGCTTTGGAAGCTGCATAGGGTGATTGACAGTTTACAGAAGCAAGCTCGTTTATTGGAATTTTTTTTGGAGTGCCATAGATCTCGCTAGTAGATGTAATTATTATATTTTTGAGTTTAAGATTCTTAGAAGCTTCTAAAATGTTATAAGTTCCCTCTATGTTAGTTTTTACATAAGCTAGCGGAGATACATAAGAATATGGTATTCCCACTAAGGCTGCTAAATGCATCACGGCGCAACAACCTTTCATAGCATTAAAAACCGAGTCATAATCTCGAACATCACCTAAAATTATTTTAATGTCTTTGGAAAGAGCAGACTCCTTGAGCCATCCGTAATCGCTATTAGGATTATATCTATCAAAAGCCACGATTTTAAATCCTTTTTTAACAAAAAACTCTGTTAAATGTGATCCAATAAAACCTGTGGCGCCTGTTATAAGTATTTTTTTTTTCATTTATGTTCTTATAATTTTGTCCTTTCCCCAATTTTTTGCATAATTTAAGTTCGAATGCTTTATAGTTTCATTCAGTGAGTACCCTTTGTCAAAATAAAATTTTAGATCTGAAACGAATTGCTCAATTCTCTCACCTCCTTTTTGATCACAAAAACTATCATATTCACCAATTTTACTTGACCAATCTCCTAAATCATTTTTCATATTGTTGGATTTAAATTTTTTTAATTTTTTTATTAATTTCTCAAGATCGCTAAAAATAACTCTGTTTTCTCCCCAATTATAGAGATTTTTTTCAAAATTTTTAAAATTAGAAAAGTCATAAATTATTCCTTTTCTACCTTTAATTGCTATTTGTATTACTGACGAAGGTGGATCAACTGAAGTGCCAATTGAGTAATTTACGATGTCTGAAAATTTTTTTGGTTCTAGTCCTGCCTTATCAACTACTTTACATCTTCCTGTTTTTAAAGCCTTTTTTAAATACTGTTTAACTTCGGTCAAATTTTCAAATAATGATGGTTTTTTTGATTTAATTATAAGTCCTAACTCTTCATCTTCTAAAACCCATTTTAAAAATGATTTAAGATATGTAGACATTAACGAAGATGGAATTAATTGATTTAAATAATCTTTATTTCTGCTGTGACTTCCATCTATAACTAATATTGAAAATTTAACACCTTTATCATCAAAATTTTTTTTTATTTTAAAAACTTCTCCTAATTTATCTTCATTATCCTTATAGGGATATCCTGAAATAATTAAATTTCTAAAATAATTTTTAGATTTTACAAGCCCCTCAATACTATCTTTCCCCCAAACAAAAAATATATCATTAGGATAGTAGGCAAACCAATCTCCCTTAATTTTTCTGGGAGTTGATCTGCATTTACCAATTGAACATCCCCCTAATTTATTTAATGCAATTTGTCTCACAACATTTGATAAAGAATATTCATCTGAATTAAAGTGTATTTTAATGTTTTGATCTTTAAAAAAACAGTACCAAAAATTAATTTGTAATAAAAAAATATTAATTTCCTTTATCAACCATTTTTCTAAATTATCTCTAGGTTTCAAAAGATTGATCTCTTTCTTGATATTTTCTATAAAATCTACTTTTTCAATATTGTACCATTTCCACAGTTTAATAAAATTAATATTTGATTTTTTGATTTCTCTTATTTCTTTTTTGTCTACTGAAAATTTTTTTAGTCTTTGATTATTTTCACAGTAATAAATTATTGAATTTTTGTTTATTTTGTTTGATAGCCAGAATAAGTCATTTCTAAATTCAGAAAAATGGCCCTCAACATAATTTACTCCAATTTTAGTCTCATTATCTTTTATATTTTTATTACTTTTAAATCTTTTAAAAAAATAATTTACTAATCTTAAAAAATAAAAGTATAAAACCCACTTTTGTGATTTAATTAAAGTTGAAATTCTTAATTTTTTTTTTTTCAATAATAAGAATGGTTCAGCCTCAAATAAGTCTACAATTAAATGGTGGTAAGGACAACTTTCCAAATAAATTTTGTTTGAAAAATTTTTTTTATCATTCTTGAAATTCCAACGATTAATAATTATTTTAGAAGCTAAATTTGTAGTTTCTAAGTAAAATTTTTTTTTAAAAAACATATTTAAGTAAGTTGAAGAAAAATTTTTTTCTAATATTTTAAAACTCTTGTATTTCGAAATTGATTGAAAAATACTTTCAGAAATAAGAAAGTTTAATTCTGGAACTTTAAACCTAATGAAAGAGTTATTTTCATCTCTTTTATCTAAAAATTCAAAATGACTCATTAATTTTATGCAATAATTTTTATTATATAGATTTTTAAATTAAGCTAATCTTTACTTTTTTATATCTTTTTGTAATTTTTGTTATAATCAGGCCATTGGCCAATATCAAGCCAGTGACTTTCATCGATAGGAAACACTCCAATTTTTTTTTTTTTATTTTTTAATACTTTAATTAAATCTGTCATATGAAAAAATTTATTTTTCGGAATGAATTTTAAAACACTAGGTTCAATAATGTAAAAACCTGTGTTTGCTAGATAAAAATTTTTTGGTTTTTCAAAAATATTTAAAAATTTACCTTTATCGTCTAATTCACAAACTCCATAGGGAACTTCGTGAGATTTTGTAGAAACAACCAACGTAATATCATTTTTATAATTTTTATGAAATTCTAATATTTGGCTGATATCTGAATTTATAATTATATCGCAATTTGTTATGATTGTTGATGTTTTAAAATTTTTTTTAAATTTTTCTATACCTCCAATAGTACCCAAAGGTTTATCTTCATTAAGAAAATTAATGTTATAATTTGGTTTTAAATCATAAAAATAAGACTTTAAAATTCTACTTTTATAGACGGTGCTAATATAAAAATTTTTAATTCCATATGAAGAAAACTTATCAATAATATGCTCAATAACAGGTTTATCGCCTACAGGTATCAATGGTTTCGGTAAAATTTCTGTAAAAGGTTTAAGTCTTGTGCCTTTACCACCGGCCATAATTATTACAGGAATTTTAGATAGGTTTTTTTCAGTTTTTTCTTTTCCAAATACCTTTTCCCAATTTAAATAATCTACAATACAATGTTTTGTATTTACTACAGGAATTAAAATATGATTTTTAGAAGTTAAAAGATTTTTAGCTGCACTGAGAGAGAAGCTGCCTTTTACCAAAAAGTTTGGCTTATTATTATAAATTGACTCAATATTTTGTGTTAATTTTCTTCCATTAATAATTGCTCTTCTAATATCTCCATCGGTAAGAGTGCCAAGTAGTTTTTTTTTTTTATCAACTACTATCAAACATCTGAGTCCGGTTAATGCTAATTTTTTCATTGCTTGAATTAGCTTAATATCTTTTGAAATAATTATTTTTTTCATTTCTTTCAATTATATTTGATCATCAATTTTATAATTTTTTTTTGAAAATTTCCCCAATATTTTATCCCAATTTATTGCTGAAATACCATCTCCAGGTCTTTTCGTTGTCAAGTTGATTGAGCTAAATTTTTCACCTTTAGAAATATTTTTTTTGGCCACTATTGATTTACGAGATAAATTTCTATTCTGAAACTCACTTTTATTAATATTTTTTTTTGTATTTCCAAGTAACTTTTCTGTTTCTCTAATATTTTTTACCATAATTTTAAAATCATTAGGAGTTAGGCTAAAGAAATGATCAGGTCCTTTTAAAGATTGTTTTAAAGTAAAATGTTTTTCTATAAACTCTGCGCCAATAGAAACAGCAATTATTGGTGCCAATATTCCCCTTGTATGGTCGGAGTAACCTATTTTTACATTAAATTTATTTTTCATAGTTTTTATTATATTCAAATTCGCATCATTTATTGAAGTTGGATAGGATGAATTACAGTGCATAACAATTAAATTTTTCTTTTTTAGACCATAATTTTTTACAATTTTGATAATATCTTTAACCTCATTCATTGTAGACATCCCGGTGCTTATTAATGTTTTTTTATTAAATTTTGAAATTATTTTAAGATTTGGTAGATTATTTATTTCTCCTGACGGTATTTTAAAATATTTTGGATTTAAAGATTTGAGAAACAAAATACTTTTTTTGTCAAAAGCTGAAGAAATAAATACAATTTTTTTTTTATCACAATATTTCTTTAAAATTTTAAATTCATTGAATGACAATTGAACTTTTTTTAACATTCTATGCATAGTTTTGTTTTTATCATTTAGTTTTTGATAATTAACTTTTTTTGTACTTTTTAAAACCAAATCATCAGTTAAGAATATCTGAAACTTTACAGCATCTGCGCCGGCTTTTTTTGCTGCATTGACCATTTTTTTTGCGATACTAAGGCTACCGTTATGGTTAACACCAATTTCGGCTATTATAAAAGTTTTTGTCATTTTAAAATTGAATTCGGTTTTATGTCTTTTTTTATAATTTGACCTGCACCAATTATACAATTTCTACCGATCTTTGTTCCTTCTTTTATAATAGCACCGCTTCCTATAAACGTACTTGAGTCAATTTGAACTCCACCGTTCACCAAAGCTCCAGTTGAAATATGGCAATGATTGCCTACTACTACATCATGTTCAATAAGTGCACTGCTATTTATAATACAGTTTAACCCTATTTTTACGTTAGCATTTATTATTACGCCATGGCTTACTAAAATACCTTCAGTTAATAGTGAGTTTCTTGAAATATAAGAAAAATTTGAAATTATATTAGGAAATTTACAACCAAATTTTTTATATCTATTAAATAATTTTTTTCTAATTTGAGCATTTTTAATTTGTCCTACACCAATAAGTATATTTTTATTTTTAATATTTTCTTTTAAAAATTCTTTTTCTTTAAATACTTTGTATTTAAAAAAATTTTTTTTAGAATTTTTATCGACTAAGAACATTATTTTAAAGTCATTTTTACTCTCGATAACATCTATACAGGTTTTTGCATGACCGCCTGCACCTATAATGAATATTTTTTTCATATTCAGCTTTTTAATTCTATTTTTTTAAAATTTCTAATTTATTATTTTTTATTGAATAAACTTTATCACACTTATCTAATGAATTTAATTTATGCGTAGAAATAATGATAGTTCTATTACCGCTGAGATTGAAAATATTTTCAATAAATTTTTTTTCTGTTCCCTCATCAAGAGAGCTAGTAGCTTCATCGAAAATTAAAACATTAGGATCTCTATATAAAGCTCTGGCAATACCAACTCTTTGCCTCTGGCCGCCTGAAAATCTTATACCCCTATCACCAACCATAGTATTAATTCCATCTGGTAAATTGTTAATAAAATCATAAATTTCTGCAGATTTAAGTGCTATTTTTAATTTGTTTAAATCTTCTGCGTCTTCTTTAATTCCTAAAGCTATATTTTTTAAAACTGTATCATCTAATAAATAAATTTCTTGAGGGATGTAACCAATCCTTGAATGCCAAGACTTTAAATTTAAATGTATATCCATATTATCAGCTAGAACTTTTCCTTTATTTGGTGGAAAAAAACCTAAAATAATATTTATTAAAGTAGTTTTTCCTGAACCACTTGGTCCAACTATACCAATCTTGTCTCCTTTTTTAATTTCTAAGGAAAAATCTTTAAATATTTCTTGTTTACTTTCTGGAAAAGAAAATGAAATATTTTCAATTTTAATAGAACTATCCAAAGATAGTTGAATTGTATTATTAGAATAGAAATTTTTTTTATTATTCTCATTGTGGTTTAATTCATCGATTAGAATATTCACAGAAACTTCATTTTGTTTTAATCTAGTAAAGCTTGATGTAAGATTATTAAAAGACGGAATTAATCTTATACTCACCATTACTAATAAACCTAAGATAGGTATTAAATTTTCAATTTGATAACCTTTTTGTAGAAGTAAAATAGAAAAAATCAAAATTACACTTATAACCAAAATTTCGATTAAATATCTTGGAATTTTTACAATAAGAGTAATTAAAAATAGTATATTCTCGAAATTAAAAGTTTTATTAGTGAACTCATCTATAAAGTATTTCGTTGTATTAAGTATTCTAGTTTCTCTGATAGAGGAAAATGCCTGATTTACGCTTTTAATCTGAAATTCTCTTAAATTAACAGACTTTTCTGTATCTTTTTTAACTTTTTTTCTAACAATTAAATAATAAGTAATCGACATGCTTCCAACTAAAAATAAAATTGAAAAAGCTACATAATAATTAATAGTAATCAATAATATAAAAATACCTGTAAATAATAATAGCTCTTTAATAATAATAGAAATATTTCCTATGTACTCAGATCCTAGTTTGGTTTCTTGAATTATATTTTTTTGAAAGGTAGCAGAATTGTAACCATAATGTTTAATTATAGGTAATTTTATATATAGATTATAAAGTTTATTAGCATATTTAATTTTGAGATTTCTTATAAATTTGCCCTCAATATAAATAGTATACAAAGAGAAAATATTTTTTATAGAAAATATAAATATTATAAAAATACTTAGATATATAAATTGTTCATTATAGTCTCTCTTAAAAAAATTTTCTATTACTTCTGCTTCGAATACTTTATTATTTCTAAATTGATCAACCTTTAATATCATTCCAATAAATACCGGAATTAAGCCCAAACTTATCATTTCTAAAATAGTCGTGATTAAATTCGCTAAAATAATTAAGTTAAATTTAAATTTTTCTTTTGAGTTGAGTAAAAAGTTTATATTTGATAAAATTTTTTTTATCATTTTAGCCACCAAATATTTTTATTTAAAAATGAAGAACTTTGCCACAACCTTTGTTTTCCAAATAGATGTCTCAAATTATTTGAGATTAAATGTTTTTCAAATAATGTATCAAATGAATCTTGTAATTTAATAGTATTTGGTTTTTCTTGCCAAATACCTTCAATTTTATCAGCAATTTCCATAATTGCGTCCCTAATATCCTCTGGTGAACTGGGGATTATTTTAATTTTTAAATCATCATAACCTTTTGAGGTACGAATAGTTGAGATACCTAAATCAAAAATTTCTGATAATGTTAACTTCCTATTTTTTTCTTGAGAAAAATAATGGAATAATAAAAACATGTCATTTTTTCCATAAGCAACTAAATCTACAAGAGGGGCGCCTCCTATAACTATAGTTGGCTTTTTAAAGCTTTGTGGTACGCCGCCATAACCACATGTCCTAATGCAAAATTTGCACCTATAACCTAAATAAATATCAAGAAAATCACTTCTTATGTTTAAATTGGCATAATCTATAATCATAGGATTGGAAGTTTTAATTTTTTCCTTTACAGCCTTTCCCATCCTAAAAACCCAATATCCTCGTTTTGTAAGCTCTTCTGCTGCTAACAAGAAATCGGATATATTTTGATCTCTAAAATCATTATGTCTTAAATTAAGATCTGAAGTATTAAGATATTTTTCTTGGTAAGCAGAATCTCTTACGGCTAGGCAAACTATTTTTTTATCTTTATCAATGCTTAAACTATTCAAATAATTTTCTCCCTTTTGAATTTCTTTTTTTGTAAAATTTAAATGAGTCTTAGTTTCAGCCATAAGGTTAAATAAATCTCTGTGTGTTAGAATCTTTTTTAATTTTACAGGATCATTTGTCGAATAAATACTTTCATTTGAATGAACAAAATAATTTGTAGAGCCAAAAAATTTAATGATTAATTTATTTATATTGATGATGGGGATCAAAATAAATCTTGGAAGAATAATCAGTTTTTTTTTCCACATTTTTGCTAATTGCTGATTACAAATCTTTTTGTCATAGCAGAATAGATCAACAAATTTCTTTTTTGGCCTATTGATTCCAGCGTCAATTTTACAACAATAAATTTCGTACTTTTCGCTTAAAGAACCTATTCTTGAAGAGCGTAAAATATCCCATCTAACAATATAAAAAGGTCTTATAAGCACACAAAATAAAAGAAATAATGCTCCCAGGTAGTAAAAGGGATTGATAAAACATGACAAAAAAATAAAAAAAATTTTAATTTTTTTAAGCAATGTTTTGAGATCACCTTTTTTAACGTCTTGATAATTTTTATAAATAAATTTTAAAATCATTATTGATCTATTCTAAATTCTTGTTGCTGTAATTAAATAGTTTTTGATTATTTGCTTTTAAATTTTAAAGAAGTTTTCTTAAATTCTGAAATTAATATATCTAAGGATTTTTCTGCTTGTTTACGAGAAATAATTAACGGCGGTGTAAAACAAATTCGATGGTATTTAATACTCGTTAAAATATTATATTTTTCTAATAAATTTGAATAAAGAATATTATTAAAATTATCTCGGTGTTTACAATCGTACTCGAAAGAAAACCTTAGTCCTCTACCTCTTACTTGTCTAAAAAAAGGGTGACTCTTTAACTCTTTGATCAAAATTTCTCTCATAAATTTACCAATAGTATTAACTTTATTTAAAAATGATTTTTTATTTACAATTTTTTGTACCTCGAGCGCAGCGGCAACACTTAAGGAATGTCCTTGGTGTGTTGTATTGTGTTGTAATCTTCCGCTAGATTTTAAAATTTTTTCAATTTTTTTTGTAGTAATTACTGCACTTAATGATCCGTACCCTGCGGCAAGTGTTTTACTTATAAAAATAAAATCTGGTTTAACTTTATCCCAATCGAAACAAAAATATTTACCTGTGGAACCTGTTCCGCAATAAACCTCATCTAGAATTAAGTGTACATTATATTTATTACAAATCTTTTGTATATATTTCCAGTAATTAGGTGCTGGCGGTACGTCACCAACTAAACCTCCCATTATTGTTTCACCAACAAAGGCACCAACATTTTCAGGTCCTATTTTTAGAATTGTTGTTTCTAGATATTTTGCACTTCTTTTTGCATAGTTATCTAAACTTTCATTTTCTCTTTTACGATATAAAGGATGATGCATTGGTATTCTTGCTCGTTTTAAATTAAAATTTTTACTGTAAAATTTTAAATTTTCTCTGTCTCCAAGAGAAAGCGCGCCTGTGGTAGAACCATGGAAAGACTGTTCCCTAGAGATTACATAAATTTTTTTTTTATTTCCTTCTATACAGTGAGATTGATAACTCATTAGAATCGCCGCCTCACAGGCTTCAGCACCTGAACTCCCAGAGTAATAAACTGAATTTAATCCATTATTGGCGCTTTTTAGGATAGTGTTAGATAGTTTATTTAAATTTTCATCAATCCAAAACTTGTAATCAATGTGGGTAAAGCGATTTGCCTGTTTTTTAATGCCATTTATAACTTTTTGATTTCCATATCCCAAAATTGCAAATGACGTGGAGCCACCGGTTAGATCTAGTAATTTTCGCCCATTTTTTAAATGAACATAACACCCGGAAGTTTTCTTAACTGTAAAAAGAGATTTTGAATTAAAAAATTGTCTTATTGTTTCCATTAATTATTTATAAACTCATCCATTGTGTTTGTGAATCTTTAAAGGGGCCACAGGAAGTTTCCATAAAAATTGTAAATTTACCTTTACAAGAAATCGACCTAAAAATATTTGCTTTTAATCTCAAAAATTTTAGGTCATTTTTTCTTTCGCCTAAATGGTATTTTTTTATAATTTTTTTTTTATTATTATAAATATTTACTTTTAGTTTTCCCTCTAAAATATTATATGAAATGCTAGATTTTTTTTGTCTATGGGGATCATTTGAAAAGTTACCTCTTGCAACAATAAGCATCTCATTAATTTGTTCTTTATCTTTTTTATGAAAACATACCCTAAGGATATTTTGTTTGTTTTTTTTCAATAATTTTTTTAACATACCAATATTACTATTTGAAATTTCAGTATTATTTTTTTTTACGTAATATACCCTGGGATTTTTTTTTTTAAGGTTAATTGTCTTTATTAGTTTTTGTTCTATTTTCATTTATTTAAAAAAAATAAACTCATAATCACCGGTGTATCCAAATTCTTTAAATAAATAAATCCACTCATCAGTGTCAAAAAATGACTCACAGACTGTAGCCCAACATTGTAAATTGAATAATTCTTTCTCATCTCTATAGCTTTCTACAACTATGTAGGCTTGTTTTCCCACTCTTTGAATTTCAGAAAAAGATTTTTTTAAATCAAAAAATCTCAAGTTGTGTAAAACATTTAATGAGATTACTAAATCAAATTCTTTATTTTGATATTTAAACTTATCTTGTGCCTTGTGATAATATACGAAAGGTTTCGTGATATCTGTGTTGTGTTCTAGTGCATACTTTGAAAAGTCGAAACCCTCGATATTCAGATTAGGTTCTAATAGTTTCATCTCATGGAGTAAAAAGGCTTTACCGCATCCTACATCTAACACTTTTGAGCCTGCTTTTAAATTATAAGTTTTTATAATCTTTTCAGCCATTGGTTTCCAATGTCCAGGAATATAATTGTAACCACCATAACCTGTCCTTCTGTTTCCATCCCAATATTCTTTATCATATCTCTTGGCTATCTTTACACATCCAGCCTTATCATTTAGCATTCTGTCTAGATAATCTCTTTTTGCAGAATTATGTAATGAGGTGATAAAATCTCTAATTTTATTCATTTTAACTTTTATAATTTCTTAAGACATTTAGGAAGTGTTTTTTTAATCAAAAAAATATTTTCAACAGAATTTATGGAGTCTAAATTTGTTAATTTAATTTCCTCTACTGCAAAATGAATTTCTCTTTTTTTTTTTAAAACTTTATCATACAAAATTTGCCGTTTTTTATCATTATCTGGTAATTGCAGAAGACTATAAAAAATTATTCCATCTATCTTATTTAATTCGTTTAATGCTTTCTCTAATATAATTGTGCTATTTTCAAATCTATATTCGACTAAACTCAAAAGTAAGTTTAAACTTTTCCTATTGCAATATTCTCTCAAAACTAAATTTTGAATATGTTGTGGTACTCTTTCACCCAAAAAAGGTCTACTAAAAATATATCCTCGAATTTTCTTCACAAATTTAAATTTTTGGAAATTTATAATTCATACCTAGTTTTGAAGCTGCTCTTAAAGTAATCGGCTCATAAAACTCACCAATTTTTTTGTCAGCATATGGAGAAAATATGCTTTTAAATCGACAGTTCATTGACCATCTTGTTTCTTGTTCATTATTGACTCTATTTCCATGTGGAAGATGTTGATTAAAAATTAAAATCTCACCAAATTTGATATCAATCCACTTAATTTTTTTAGATATTTTTTTAAAAATATCTTCAGTACTTCCTTTTGAAAAATTTTTAAAATTTTTACTTAAGTCATTTGTATGTTTGGGGGGCAGAATAAACATCGCTTTTGTTTTAAAACAATCAACTAATGGTATCCAGACCACTACTTCAAACGGTGAAAGTCCCGACCATGTGTCGGAATGTACTGGCAAAAGTGAGCTGTCATCTTTAGGGAATTGTATGCTTAAACTAATTTTTTTTTGCATCGCAAGTTCATTGCCAACTAAAATTTCAATAAATTTTTTTGAACTCTCAAAATATAATTTTTTATTTTTTCTTGATAAATTTAAATTTTCAATAAGATGAAGTCTCATATTATTCAATTTATTTACAGAAATTTCATTATGAATATTATTTAATAAATCATCTGAATTCACTTTGCGATTTATTTTTAAAAATTTCTTAATTTGATTTACTAGATCGTTTTTTATCTCAAGCAAAGCATTTTTGCTTTGTGAAGGTTTAATTATAAAACCTTTTTCAGTGAATTCTTTATTTATTTTTTTTTCTTCTTCATTAAACATGTAAATTAGTAGTTGTTGTTGAAATTAATATTAAAGTATTTTTGTGATTTTTTAAATTGATTATATAAGATTTTTTGAGAAAAATACCCAGCATGTTTTCTTCTAGTTTCATTATGCTTGATAAATTCATTTAATAAAACTAAACACCATTTAATTCTATGAATAGGAATAATTTGTTTAGCTCTATAAAGTGTTTGACTTGGCTTAAATAAAATTGATGATATTTTTTTCATAAAGATAGTGCTATAATTTTTTTTAACCATATAATCTGGTTGACATACGAAATCACATATTAATTTAGCAGGATCATCCCAACCCGCATATTCAAAATCGACGAAAAATAATTTTTTATTATTTTCTATAACATTATGAAAACCAAAATCAGAGGGTGAAACAATTAGCTGCTGTTTTTTAAATCTTTTTCTTATTTCTGTATTGGAAAATCTTAAATATATTTTATTAAGAACTTTTTTCCATTCAGGAATGATTTTCTCTTTAAGGAAAAGGTAAACTTTCTTTTCAAGATAAGTTTTTGGATTTAATCTTTTAAATTGCTTGATTCTTTTTTCTACACACAATAAATGGTCTTGAATACTCAAACAAGAGTCTGCAGCGTAAGAAAAATTTTTAAATTTTTTAATATTATTTAATGAGTTAATTTTAACCATAAAATTAGCACATTGATTAATATGATTTAAATTAATTCTTTTAATTTTTTTTCCAGGTAAAAATGTATGCATAGCTAAATTTTTTTTTTTATCTATATCTATTAATTTTGGCACGATATCTAACTTACTTTTTTCAAGTATCTTTAAAAAACTAAACTCTTTTAAGAGTCTTGCTTTTTTATCTTTTTTTAAAT
>TARA_B100001057_G_scaffold171070_1_pt1 | contig 29607 bp, 32 predicted proteins | sample TARA_B100001057 | Tara Oceans TARA_B100001057 (sample SAMEA2621839) | marine metagenome | biome: marine biome (ENVO:00000447); feature: surface water layer (ENVO:00002042); material: "saline water (ENVO:00002010), including plankton (ENVO:xxxxxxxx)" | depth 5 m
AATGATATTTCAAATTGGGTTGCTAATAATATTGACTTAACTCCACTAGGAATAATTAATAAATTTGATTTGTTTAAATTAAATCTGGCTGATACAACAAACTACGGGCACTTTGGTAAAGAATATTTGCCATGGGAAAAAATAGACATTGCTAAAGAATTAAACTTTTAGAGGATACTTATGAGATTACAAAACATAGAAAATAACAAAATAACCCCACGTACAAAAAAAGTACAAAATAAAAATGGTAATATAGTTGAAACATTATCATTCAAAATAAAAGATATAAAACTTGCAAAATTAGGTAGAGATAAAATAGATATTTCAGAAAGAGAGATGCCTGGCTTAATGGAGCTACGTAAAAAGTATTCAAAATCAAAACCTTTAAAAGGTCTTAGGCTTACAGGTTCATTACATATGACTATAGAAACTGCAATTCTTATTGAAACTTTAAAAGATTTAGGTGCTGATATAAGATGGGCAAGTTGTAATATTTTTTCTACACAGGATGAAGCTGCTGCTGCAATTGCCAAAACAAAAACTCCAGTTTTTGCATGGAAAGGTGAAACACTTGAAGAATACTGGGATTGTACTTTACAAGCACTAACTTTTAAAGATAATATGGGACCAAATCTCATTGTTGATGATGGTGGAGATGCAACACTTCTAATTCATAAAGGATACGAATTAGAAAATTTCTTTTATAAAAATAAAAAACTTCCAAAAATAACAACAATTATTGAAGAAGAAATTGTTATTGAAAAACTTTTAAGAAAAGTACATAAAATAAATCCTCATCATTGGCATAATATTGTTCCAGAAATTATTGGTGTATCAGAAGAAACAACCACTGGTGTAGCTAGATTGCAACAAATGGTTGAAGATGCAACCCTTCTTTTTCCAGCTTTTAATGTTAATGATGCTGCAACGAAATCTAAGTTTGACAATCTTTATGGTTGTCGAGAATCTTTAGCTGACGGTATTAAACGTTCTACTGAGGTTATGCTAGCGGGAAAAACAGTTGTGGTATGCGGCTATGGTGATGTTGGTAAAGGCTCAGCACAATCTATGAAATCATATGGTTGTAAGGTAATTGTAACTGAAATTGACCCAATATGTGCATTACAAGCTGCAATGGAAGGTTTTGAAGTAAGAAAGCTTGAAGATGTTTTAAATAGAGGAAATATTTTTGTAACAACTACTGGCAACAAAGATATTATCACCTTAAATCACATGAGAAAAATGAAAGACCAGGCAATAGTTTGCAATATCGGACATTTTGATAATGAAATTCAAGTAGATGCCTTAAATAAATCAAGTGCAAAAAGAGATCAAATTAAACCTCAATTAGATAGATACACCTTTAAAAATGGTAAACAAATATTTTTATTAGCAGAAGGAAGATTGGTTAATCTAGGATGTGCAACTGGTCATGCAAGCTTTGTGATGTCAACTTCATTTTCTAATCAAGTATTGGCTCAAATATTTCTTGCAAAAAATAAACCTGCTACAGGTATATATGATTTACCTAGGAAATTAGATGAGGAAGTTGCTAGAATACATTTAAAACATCTTGATGCTGATTTAACTAAATTATCTAAGTCGCAAGCTGAATATATTGGGGTAAACATTAACGGACCATTTAAAAAAGATGAGTATAGATATTAAAGATATAATAAATGACCATTTAAGGGTAACTGAAATGCTCTTAAATGATATAATTAATATTGAAAAAATATGTTCAATAGCATTGTCTACAATCAAAAATGGAAACACTATACTACTCTGTGGAAATGGAGGGAGTGCTAGTGATAGTATTCACATATCATCTGAAATTACTGGTAAATTTGAAAAAGAAAGAAAAGCTTTGCCTGCTATATCCTTGGCAACAAATCAAGCTGATCTCACTGCCATAGCCAATGATTTTGGTTTTGAGTATATTTTTTCAAGACAAATTGAAGGAATTGGTAGAAAAGGTGATTTGTTAGTTGCAATTTCAACTTCTGGTAATAGCAAAAATGTTATAAAAGCCATTGAAGCGGCAATGTTGAAAGAAATTCAGATAATTATTTTTACTGGTGAAAATGGTGGACAAATGGATAAATTTGATTGTACCAAACTTAAAATTCAGAGTAAAAATGTTGCAAGAATTCAAGAGGCACATATTTTAGTCGGGCATATTATTTCAAAGTATATAGAAGAAAATATTTAACTATATAGAAAAACCAGATTTCTTAGCATCATTATAAAACATTTTTACAGTTTCTAAAGAAAACTCATCTAAATCTTTTCCAAAATCTTTATGATAAGCATCAATAATAGAAAAAGGAACTGTAATTATATCTGTTTTTGTTCTTGCAGCTTCGACAATATTAAAAATTTCTCTAGTGCTAGCCCAAAGTGTTTCGACTAATGGATGTTCTTTGGTTAATTCAGATGCAAACTTCATTGTTGGCTCTGGATCTAATCCTACATTTGCTATCCTTCCAGCGAAAATCGATATAATAGAATTAATTTCAGGATTTAAAGCATTATATACTTTTTCAATATGTTCGTGCGTAAATAATGCTGTGGCATTCACCTTGACACCCTCATGACTTAGTTTATGTATTAAATCATATGTTGGTTCTGATTTGGTATTTGTTACAGGAATTTTGACCCAAACATTGTCACCTAAATCTCTTAAAATTAACGCTTGTCTATACATTTCATCTAAATCATCAGAAAAAACTTCAAAAGATATCGACTTATCTTTAACAATAGAAAGCACTTCTTTCGCAAAGCCTAAATAGTCTGTAATCCCAAGTCTAGCCATTAGTGTAGGATTTGTAGTAAAGCCATCTATAAAATTGTCCTCTGACATTTTTATTATTTCTTTTAAATCTGCACCATCAGCATAAATTTTAATACCTAGATTGTTCATTTGACTGACTCCCATTTCATTTCATTTGCAAGCAAAAGAGGATGAGCAACCAAAAGGTGCCAAACTACAGCCTGAAAAGCTTCTGTATGCGGTGTAATATTTGCTTCATTAACGGTGGGAACCACAATACATTCATCTGCAACTTCTGCAGTATACCCTCCGTCACGACCAACTACACCAGAAACTTTTGCTCCAACTTCTTTTGCAAGTTTGAGTGATTCTAAAATATTGACACTAATATTCTTTTCTAAATTTCCTCCACCAACAGAGAACACAAATAGCATATCTTTTTTATTTAATCGAGAACCTTTTAACCAATTCACATAACATGTATCCCAACCATCATCATTTACTCTTGCTGTCAATTCAGATACGTTGTCAGTTGGTGCATAACTTTCAATTCCACATATTTTACGAAAATCATTTACTGCATGTCCAGCATGTCCTGCTCCTCCACCAACTCCTAAGAAAAAGATTCGTCCACCTTTTTCTCTAACAGAATGAATTATATCTGCAATTTTCTCTATTTTATCAGGATTGATTAGATTGCAAATTTCTATACATTCATTTAAATATTCTCTTGAAAAGTTATTCATTATTATTCCTATTATTTTTTATTACTTCCAACATACTAAACATATAAATATAATTAAAAAATATTAAGATTTAGTACAAATTATGTTCCAGATCCTTTTATTACCGTAATGATAGTTTTAAAGAAAATCTCTATATCTAAAGCTAATGACCAGTTATCAATATAGTATAAATCTAACTTTACCCAATCATCAAAGCTATCAATTTTATTTCTACCGCTGACTTGCCATATGCATGAAAGACCAGGTACAACACTCAGCTTCCTTTTTTGCCAATCTTGAAATTTTTCTAACTCATGTGGAAAAGAAGGCCTAGGTCCAATAAGACTCATATCTCCTTTTAAAACAGCAAATAATTGAGGTAATTCGTCCAAGCTATATTTACGTAACATTTTTCCAAAATTTGTTATTCTCGGATCATTTTTTATTTTAAAAACCACTCCACTCATCTCATTAGATTTTTCTAAATCATTTTTTTGACTATCAGCATGGACAGTCATAGTTCTAAACTTATAACTCGAAAATCTTTTTCCCTGAAAACCATGGACATTCCATTGATAAAAAATAGGATAGCCATTTAATAATAAAATAAGTAATGATATCAATATAAAAACAGGAATGAGAATAATTATCGATGCTAAAGAAAAAATAATATCGAAAAACCTTTTGATAATTCTATATCTAAAATCTAAAGTTATTTTATCATATTTTATCATGCAGAAAGCTCTTAATTTTCTTTAAATCTGTGATAGTATTATTACAAAATAACCCTTTATTATGATCTCTTTTAACAAGCACAAAATCAACTCCTGCATTTTTGGCACACTCAAGGTCAACTTTTGAATCTCCAAGAAACAAGCTTTTATTAAGGTCTATACCCCATTTCTTTTGGGCATTAAAAATCATAACAGGTGATGGCTTTTTAAGTCCTCCTTCTTTATAAACATCCTCAAATGAATAATAAATGTCATCAATATGTAATTGACTCCTTATAAGCTCATCTATCTTTTTTAATTCTAAAGTATTCATCTTTTTTCTTGAAATATCTGGTTGATTTGAAACTATAATAATTAAAAAATTATTTTCAATACAAAGGTTAATACATTTTTTAATATCTGAATAAAAATTAAAATCTTTTACATATCTTGGCGAATAAAGACCTGAATCTCTTTTTATTAATTTATTTACAACTCCGTCTCTATCAAAAAAAACAGCTTTACTTTTAAAGCTTGATTTCACAATTACCTTCATGTGACTTATAAATTGCATCAACAACATTGTTTGCATCAAGCCCATTTCTTGAACAAGACTTATTTTTGATTAGTTTTTTCAAAAAAATCCACTCTTTTTTCCATGAAACATCTTTTTTAGAAAAATAAAATCTTTTTATTTTAGGCTTTCCACCCTCAAGATTTCTAATACCAAGTACTAATTTTTCAGGTCCATATGATCCACCGAGACCATTGATAGCTATATACCCCTTATCCCCATAAATAGATATTTCAAATTTATTTTTCCAGTAAATCCAACCGACAGAAAAAAGTGATTTTCTATTTTTTTCATGATATAGAATAAATGATGAAGAATCTTCAACTTCAGTATTCCATACTAATTTATCAAGTGATCCATACACTTTCTTGGGATAACCTTGAAATAATATTGCGAGATCAATGAGATGAACACCTTGATCTAAAAGCTCTCCACCTCCACTGAATTTTTTTTTCATTCTCCATTCTTTTTCCATACCTTTTCTTCCACCATGGCCATAATGTCCATGAATATGAACTATATCTCCAATAATTCCATCTTCCAATATTTGCATAGCTTTTATTATAGAAGGATGAAACCTGTGATTAAAACCGGTATAAATAATTTTTCCATTTTCTTTTGCACAATCAAAAATTTCCTTACTCTCAATAGAGTTTCTTCCAAGTGGTTTTTCTGATAAAACATGCTTCTTATTATTAAGAGCTCTAATTGCTATTTCTTTGATTAAAAAATTTGGAGTTGCTATTATTATTAGTTCGATTCTGCTATCATTTATCAAAACTTCATAATCATTTGTATAATTACAATTTATTTTTTTTGAAAGATTCTTAGCGAGTGAAATATTATTATCGCATACAAATAAAATTTCATCATTTTTTTGAATATTTAAAGCTCTTTTATTACCAATTAAACCGCAACCAATGATACCAATTTTCATTTTATAAAATATTCCTATTTAAAAATATTAACTATGATTTGATATAATTTTTGAACCATCGAAATCAAAATTATAATCTAATTCTATTAAACCTTCGTTAATCATAGCATTTCTCAATTGCTGGTGTTTTTTATCACAATAGAAGGTGAAAAAACCTCCTCCACCAGCACCACTAATTTTGCCACCTAAAGCACCATTAGATTTAGCAACGCTATAAATATTATCAAATCTTTTATTTGAAACTCCAGAAGATAATTTTTTCTTATATTGCCAATGCTCGTCAAACATTTCCCCCAATTGATGTATATTTTCTGACTGTACAATGTCAAGTATTTTATATCCTGATTCTTTAATGTAATGTAGAGAGTCAAGAACAGATTTTTTTCTATCCTTAGTAGACTTATCTTGCTCTGATAAAATCCCTTTATTTATTCTCTGTTTACCGGTATAGAAAATCATGATATTTCTATTTAACTCTTTTAATAATGATGAACTCATATCAACGTGATAATTATCAACACTTCCATCTTTACCTATTTCCATAACAGTGAAACCGCTAAATGCCGCAAGATATTGATCTTGTTTTCCCATTGGCTTTTTTAATATATCCATTTCAATTTCACAAGCCATTTCTGCTAACTCTCTAAGCGAAAGATAGTTTTTTTTGTGAGAAAATAATGCATTTAATAAACCTACTGTATAAACACTTGAACTGCCAAGTCCACTTCCAGCTGGGATATCGGCTATTGATGATATCTCTATTTTTGATAAAATATCTGCTTTTTCAAGGCAAGCTTTGGCTATTTCATGCTTTAGTTTTTTATAATCTAAAACTTTTTCACTTATACTATATTTTAATCTAATAAAATCATCCACAGCGGGAGAATTAACTGAAACATACATATATTTTGAAATTCCAAAACTAAAAATAAACCCTCCAAATTTTTCGTAATAACTTGGTAGATCTGTTCCGCCTCCCCCAAGAGTTACTCTAAATGGTGTTCTGCTAACAATCATTAACAATCCTCCTTTATTACATTAGATCTAATATAATCTATTGACTGTTTTAAACCAGTATCTAAATTTACTATAGGTTTCCATCCGACATTTAGAGCTTTATCAATATTTGCTAAATTATCTTGGGCTTCGAAATTAAAGTTTTCACCAAATTTTGGATCTATATCTGATTTGAGAAGAAATTTAATTCTATCATAGATATACTTTATTGAATAATTTTTTCCAGATCCAATATTGAAAACTTGATTATCTGTCTTAGTATTATTGATACAAAGTAAATGAAAACTGTTTACATCATCTACGTAAATAAAATCTCTCTTCTTTGATCCGTCACCGTAAATAGTAGGCTGTTCTTTTTTTAAAAGTTTAATTATAAATGCACTAAATACTGGTGGAATTGTTCTTCGATAATCTTGCCTAGGACCATAAACGTTGAAATATCTTAATCCAGTCGTAATAAGTCCTTTTGAATCAAAATATTCTTTAGCAAGATAGTTTGTTTTCATTTTAGATTTAGCGTAAATACTCTCAGGTGAAGTATCATTTTCAGAGGAGGGTAATATTTTTGAGCCTTCATAAACTGCTGAAGATTCAGCATAAATAACTTTCTTAATATTGTTTTTTAAAGAAATATTGAAAATATTTTTTGTACCATTAACATTTATATCTTCAGTTTCTTTGGGATTATTCTCACAATCTATGATAGAATTTTTAGCAGCTAGATGAAATACATAGTCAATACCATGAAATAAGTTATTTATATCTTTGCTTCTGATATCTTTTTGATAAAATTCAACACCTTTAGGGATTTGATCAAAAACTCCATATGATAAATTATCAATACCAACCACACTAATATCCTCTTTAATAAGAGATTGAGCGAGATTGCTACCAATAAATCCGGCGACACCTGTAATTAGTACCTTCATTGAGCTTGCAATTTATATAAGTAATAGTATGAAATACCAATTAAAATCCAAAAAATATGTGACATATAAATCAAACCTGTTAATGATGAGATTGAAAAAGTAATCAAAATAATAAACAATGTTTTCGCTGTATCACTTTTTCGAACAAATTTTAATAAACTAGATAATATTGAAAATTGAAGATAAATGTATGATAAAAAGGCAAACATTCCTCCAGAATGATAAACCATTAATGGAAAATTATGTGCACCCTCCCCTCTAAAAGAGAAAAACTTTATATAAGAATCCATACCTTGCCCAACAAAAATATTGCTTGAATTTTCGTTAATCATCTTAAACCATAATTGAAATCTATCTCCTATAGTACCTGTTGTGTAGCTAATTAATTGAAAAATTGACAAAATTCGGTCTAAAAAAACTTGAAAATACGATGGAAAAAAGATAAATAATATAGAATAGCTAATAAAAAAAATTAGAAAAATACTAACAAAAAATAGGCTTAGTGATTTTACAATATTTCTATTATCACTAATCATATATGTTAAAAAAATTCCTATTAATAAACTTAATATGGCTTGTCGGGAAAAACCAATACCAACACCAATTAACAGAATTAATATTTTAAAAATTGAAAAAGGAATTTTTAATTTAATATCATTTGAATTAAGTATTGAGACAATCGCAGCTACACAAAGTACGCTATATTCAACTCCGCCAATAAATCTTTGAACTAATACTTCGTTATTAAGTAAAATTTCTGTGCTTTGTTTGTACAAAAAACTTGAGTCTATTGGACTAATAATAATTAGCATAAATAGTAAAGAGATATAAAATACTGAATCGTGAAAAACTGTTAAAAGGTTTGGTGAAACACTATAAATTTTCATTAAATAATAAATTAAAATTGGAGTGAATACATTAAAAGCTAATAAAATAATATGAGTAAATGGATCAAAGCCTGTACTGGTTGGATAGTGAAAAAAATGTTGTAAATCATAACTATAAAACGAAAAAAAAGTTATAGTAATTATTAATAAAAAAGAAGCAATACCATACCGTATGATATTTCTTGGAAATTTAATATCAGATATATTTTTAAATCCGTAAGCAACCAGGATTAAAAAATAAATTTGAGATGGTTTTATATTTGGGCCACTGCCAAAACTTAAATTAATCGAAAATATTTGAGATATCACCGTTAGGATTATCAAAAAATTAAAATAACTTCTATTCGATTGGCTTATCATTTTGCTTGTTCAATTCGGAAGAAATTAAAAATTTTCTTGAAATGGTTGTCGTAAGTATATTCTTCTGCCTTAATTCTTGCATTTTCTAAATAATCATTACCTACATTCAAAGATTTAAAAAGCTTAGCAGCTAAATCCTCAATTTTGTCAGGATCAGCTAGAAGCAAATCATTTATTGCAATTTCTTTTAAAGCATCTATATCTGAACAAACAGCCGGTACTGAACTAATCATTGCCTCAACTAGTGGCTTGCCGAATGTTTCATTTTTGGATGGAAAAAACAATGCTTTAGCATTATTTATTAAATGGACTACATCATCTATAGAAACATAATCAATAAAATGAACTCTTTTATTGATTTTAGAATCATCAATCATTTTTAATAATTCATTTTTAACATTGGATTCATCTCTTCCAACAAAAAGAAGATGTATGTTTTCAAACTTATACTTATCTAAAAATCTATTGTAAGCATTGAGTGCTCCAATGTGATTTTTATATTCATACATGTTGGCTGGGAAAATAAAATATTGAAAATCTATTTTAAACTTATCGTTAACATATCTCTGGGAGTCTTTTTTTTTGAAGGTACCAAATTTGTAATAATAAGCTTCAGGAGAACAAATAATTTTACTACTGTCAATTTTGAAATGTTTAACTATCTGACATTTTGTAAAATTTGAATTTGCAACCACTATTTTAGCTTTTTTTGCAGATAGGTAAAAAAAGAATTTTCTATAAATATTTCTAAAAAAATTTACAATTATTTCTGAAAAACTTCTTTTACTATCTATATCAATTTTATCCCATGTATACATAGTATTAATTTTTAAAAAAACAGGGGTAGCTGTAAGCAAAGAAGTAGAATTTAAAGGACTATACAATAAATCAGCTTTATGAAATAATAAATAAAATGGGATTAATATTTGTTGAGAAAAAATTCTTAATAGAATATTTTCGTTTGAAAAAAAACAATTAATCTGTTTGATGTTTTTAGATTTAGGAAAAATATTCCTATTTGAAGAAGATACAAAAAGTAAAATCTGCACATCTTTTTTTTCCTTAAAAAAATCAACAAATTCAGTCAAGTAGTTTATTGCGCTACTAGGATTTTTTGGGTTTTCACCAAGTGTATCAAATGCAATTTTCATTATAATATTATTTACTAATGTACCTTAAACTAAATTAACAAGCTTTTATAAATTTTATTTATTTTTCTACCAATTATATCATTAGATAAATGATTATTAAAAAAAAATTTTGATTGAATTTCAAATCTATTAATCTCGTTATCATTTAGCTTGTAAGCTTTAATTATCGCATTTCCAAAACTTTTAGGAGAATGAGCTTTGGAAAGTAAATAAAATTTCTCGTCTATTTGCGCAATCTGATCTAATGGTGTCGAAACCACCATTTTACCATATTTGCAGTAATCAGAAATTTTTGAAGGCCATCTTAAATTATTGTGATTTGTGTTTTCAAGTGGCAAGATGCAAAATTTTGCAAATTTTATAAGGCTCAGTACATCTTTAAACTTTTCAACAAAACCAAGATTTATAATATTAGGGCTTTTATTATGAATACCTGTGCCTACAATTACAAATTTGATATCAGAATCTTTAAGATATTCTGATGTTTCAATAATAAATTTTTTTTCAGTATTTGAAAGAGCACCACAATATAGTATATAATTAAATTTATTTAAATTTTGAAAATTGAACTTTAAAGATTTACTATCATCATTTGCACCAACTCTTATTAAATGATTAGAAGCTTTTGGATTAATTTTTTGTATTTCTTTAAGCATTCCAGAAGATACTACAAGATTTACATCGGATGTCTTTCTTAAAAATCTATCTATTTTGTACTCTAAAATGCCAAAGGTAAGTGAATATATTTTCCCAAATTTTTGTTCTGATATTCCATCTTTTCCAGAAAAATCCCACCATCCTAGAACTAGGGGTTTTTTCAAAATAAATTTTGAAAAAGCTGATGATAGGAAAACTACAGGTCTGGTATCAATGGAGTGTATAATATCAAAGTTTGAATTTTTAAATAAATACAAAATTCTTGATAGGCTATTATATAAGTCAATTCCCTGTCTTAATTTTCCCCAAAAAAAATCAGGAAATTGAATAATAGATATTCCATTTAGATTTTCTTTTTTAATAAAAAATCTATTTTTATCTGATGTGCAAAGCAGTTCATAATCATTTTCTGGCTTGGATCCCTTAAGAGACATAACCATTTCTATAGATTTTTGCATAGAAGTGGTTGATCTACGATTATGTACATTAATTACTATCTTCATATTATTGTAAAATATTATTTGTGAATAGAAAATGTTTAATTAATAAAAGCATTTCTACGTTCCTTGTTTATAAATAAGAATGATCCATATAATAAAATTAACAGAAATAATGAAAGTAATAATTCAGTAAATATTTGTAATGTAAATACACTCAATACACTATTTAAAATCAAGAATAAAAATCCTATTGCGAAAGATTGAAATAAATTTACAAATATAGAGAATGATAAAAACTTCCTAGAGAAGAAAATACAAATACCAATTGAGCAAATTACGTATGAAAATAATTGACCAATTGGCATCACTGAGCTATCAAAATTCTTAATGAAAAAAAACATAAAGAAAATATATGATATAAATTGAACTAAAATCATGAGGTAGAATTCTTTATTTCCAATATTTGCACCAATAATTCTTGACATATATCCCCAAAAAACTCTTGGGAGAAGCGTAAGTGAAAATATATAGAAAGCTTTTGCTGTCTTAGCAGTAGATACCGCGTCAAATGAACCTCTTTCAAATAAAATGGATATGATTTCTTGACTATGAAGACAACAAAAAATTGTGATAGGTACTGTAAAAAATATAATTCTCATTAAGCCAATTTTAACTGTTTTTTTCATTGTTGCTTCATTTTTAGATGAATTTATACTATCTACAAATCCAACCAATATGACAGAAAAAGTGAACGTATTCACCGCGTTTAATATTTTTGATGCATAATTAATAGATGAAACAAATCCTGAGTCGATACCACTTATTAAATATCTTCCAATTCCGTTGCCTAAAAATGGCATTAAAATAGGGGCTAAAACCCATGGAAATATAAATTTCAAAAAATGATAAATTTTTATTTTAAACTTTAAAATTTCTTTGAAAGATATTTTTTTATCTAGAAAGAAAAAGCTTAAAAAAATAAGCTGAGCAAAATATGAAAGTGATATAGATGTTCCAAGAAATATACCACTATTTGAATCAGGGTTATATATTAATAGTAAGATTAAAATGACATAATTAATAAGCTTTGATATTAAGGCTATAAAATATTTTTTTTCAAAAATTAAGAAACTACAAATTATACTACTCCCAATACTTAAAGTAAAAGAAAACGAAGAGTATCTTACAATAGAACTAAAGTTTTCATCATACAGCTTATCAGATATAAGAATATGCGAAATATCATTGTAAAAAAAAGTGAGTAAAAAAGTAAAAAAAGATATTGGTAATGTATAAATCAATAATTTCATCGTGAATTTTAATACATCATTTTTATCTTTTATATTTTTGAAATAAGCAATTATACTAAATACTAGACCTACAAAAAGTATGCTATTGAATTCCTCAATTAATAAATAACCGATGAGAAAATGATCTGCAATAATCGATGTACCATAAATAGAAGATATGACTATCTCTCTAAAAAACCCGCAAAATAGTACTAGGATATTTGCAATGGTTATTCGAATGACATCTGAAAACATTTAATTTATAATTGTGTTAATAAATTAATCTTATTAGCTCTTATATTTATTAACTATTGGACTTATAACAAATCCTACCACTGAACCTAATAGTATACTAGCCAATAATAACAAAAGAGTCTGTGGATGGCTTTTTTTTGTTGGAAAATTGGGAGGATCAATCATATAAAGAACTAAAGTATTATCTTGAGATTGAATTTTAAGCAGTTCATACTGTTGATTAAGACTAATTAAAACATTTTTTTTAATATCTAGCTCTCTTAGAATTTGCTGCTCCATCATCAATAATGCTGGAGAGTTAATTCCACCTCGATTTGTTTCTTTAAATTCCACAAATTTATCTTCAATATGATTAACTTCTTGCTCAACTTCAACAATTCTTAAAGTTAAAAAAGACAATTTTTCAGATTCTTTTTGTCCAAAAATTTCATTATTTATAATCTCTGTTTCTTCGATGGCAGCTTTAAGTATTGATTGCGACAAACCTGGGCTCAATGATTCAACATTAATTTTTATCAAATCAGTGAACTGGTTATGTGACACTTGCAAAATTTCTGTACGCAACTTTTTAGATAATTTATCAAAAAAAATTTCCTTTTTAAGCTCATTATCAAATGACTTATCATTTGACAAAATTGAGAAAAGATCAGTATAGTCTCCCTCGAAAGAGAATTTTTTTCTCAATAATATATCTGAAAGCTTTTTACTTGTTAAAATTGCAGGATATATATCTGGATTAAAAGCTGTGGACTGAGAAGATCCTAAATTTAAATCAAATAAACCTCCAATTCCACCACCAATCGAGTCTAAAGCAGAACCAGAACTACTTATTGGCAAAACAGTGGCCCTAGAATCATATAATTCATCAGTAAACGTTATATAAAGAATACTAATTAGAATGAAAAACGATGCAGAGTATGTAATATTTTTTTTCCTTAAAAAGATTAGTTTGATTATCTCTTTTAAATTCATACCTGAAATCAATTTAATCTAATTTTTTCAAACTATTAAAAATATTTTTCATGATTAATTATTAGCTTTTAATTTACTTTTATGCATTGCATTCATAATTGGTAAATATTTTTTGTTAAAGAAAATAGAGTCTTTAGTTGAAAAATAATTTTTCCAATCTCCATAAGAACCTACTCTGTCTGTTTTAATTATATTCGAAGAACTTTTTTCTGCATCTTTTTTCATCTTTTCAAATGAAAATAAATCTATTGCCTCAACTGCAATATCTTTATTCCAAGAATTAGGATCAATTTTGTTTATAATTATTCTTAATGTATCTATTGGATTATCAATCATATCTTCGTAAGAAACTATAACAATGTTATCATTTTTAAGTACGGGTTCTATATGTTTTGACCATTCAAAAGCAAAAAATCTAGTTATAAATTTGTATCTATATCTAAATGGAATGATTTTTTTAAAAAAATAATAGGCAAAATTTCTTGAAATAGATGTATTTTGATTTGATAGATTATAGACTTTCTCAATACGATGAAAATAACTATTTGATACATCTCTAACATCTCTAGCTACACAAATAATGAGGTCGTCAATCTTACTTGGAAGGAGATCTGTTCTTTCATGTGTTTTATATACATTTTTATATAATTGTGTGCTATCATGATTGTTTTCGCCTATTAAGTACTTTTTTATTGATAATCTCTGTTCTGACCATTTTATAGCATCAATATCAAAATACTTGCAGTTTAGTATATATGTAATGAGATATGCTATCCATGAATTGCCAGATATAGGATAACCGGATACATATATATTTTTACCCTTTGCATAATCTTTCTTAGCTTTGATTTTTTTATACCTCAAGGACGATATCATTTTATAAAGTATATTTATCACAATAAGTTATTTCCTAAAAAGCATATATAAATTTGTTTGATATTTTAATAGTCATAAACAGGTCATAAATTAGTGACATATGAATCAAAAAAAATTATTTTTATTAGCAATTTTATTGTCAGTAGGCACTACATTTGGCCAAAATAATAAAATAAATATATCCATTGAAAAATTTTCAAGTAATGGATATTCTCAAGAAATGTTTCCAAATCAAAATGGAATTTATAATGAAGATTCTGATACATATTTTGTTTTTGATTATTTTATGAACAATAAACATTATGATTTTGTTTCTAAAATTGTATTAACTAATAAAAATATTTCAATCAATCAATTTGGTATTTCTTCAGAATTCAAAAATCATTTTTTAAAGTTTGGAATTTTACCTTATCAATCTTCAAAAAAAAATGATTTTGTTTTAAGTCAAAATAGTGAACCGTTCTTAAGCTTTCAATTTGGAACTATTGCGAACATTCAAATGCAGAAAAAATTAAGTAATTTTTTTGTTAACTACGATTTTTTTATAGGTCAATTAAATTCAAAAGAAAAATTTTTACATGAAAGTGAATATAATCAATATGTATACTCTGATTATTTAATTGATCCATACTTACATAAAAAAACATTAAATATTGGATATAATTTTCCTAATTACTCATTCAATTTAGGACTTAATCATGGAGTAATGTTTGGTGGAAAAATTCAAAAGGGATCTGGTGTTATATCTCCTGATCGCACACTTAGAGCATTTTTAGATTCTATAGCATTTCAATCTGCAAGCGAAAATTATTATAGTGCTGATTTAAATTTTGAAGGAAACCATTTGGGCTATATAAGCTTTCAACTTTATAATGATATTTTTGAAATTTATTATGATAAGGTTTTCGATGACAAAAGTGGCTTAAAATTTCAAAATGGTTTTGATGGTATATTAGGATTGAAATTATTATCTCCGAAAAAAAATAAAGAACTAAATTTAGAAATCTTATCGACAAAAAACCAATCTGGTAATTTACATATTGAAGGTCAAACTAGCGGTGTAGATTCTTATTATTGGCATCATATTTATACTGCAGGTTGGAATATTAATGGAAAATCACTTGGACACTTTTTATTATTTCCGAATAATAATCGATTGAATGCTATGCTAATTTCATACACTTCTCAACTTGAGAATAAATTTAATTTTACAATTGAAACTAAGTTAATTAATCAATTCCAGCACTATGGACCAAAAAATACTAATGTGGAAAGTTTTAATGATAATATAAATTTATGGAAGAATTTTACCACTTTGAATTTAACAAGAGAATACAATGACTTAAAATACACTTTTAGTTTAGGATATATTAATGATGAGATTAAATTAACTACATATAAATTAAAAGTTGAAAAAGAACTATTTTTTTAAAGTTTAGGGCCCATAGCTCAATTGGTTAGAGCAACGGACTCATAATCCGCAGGTTCGGGGTTCAAGTCCCTGTGGGCCCACAAAAATTTCTATTTGATTTACTCTTTCTATTTAGATATTTTTTTTTGATATAATATATATTTCAATTTGATTGTAGATTATAAACAGAAAAATGAAAAAAGCTTTTATCACTGGTATTACAGGACAAGACGGGTCTTACCTTGCAGAACTACTTTTGGAAAAAGATTATGAAGTCTATGGTATAATAAGGAGATCAAGTTCTTTCAACACCGAAAGAATAGACCATATTTTTGATCATAAAAGACTTCATCTATCACATGGTGACTTAGTAGATGCAAATAATATTCATAATTTAATTTCTCAAATAAAACCTGATGAAATTTATAATCTAGGTGCACAATCTCATGTTCAAGTATCTTTTGAAGTTCCAGAATATTCTGCAGATGTTGATGCTTTAGGGACACTTAGATTGCTTGATGCTATGAAACAATATGTGCCAGATTCAAAATTTTATCAAGCATCTACTTCGGAATTATATGGATTGGTGCAAGAAGTGCCTCAGACCGAAAAGACTCCATTTTATCCAAGAAGTCCTTACGCAGCTGCAAAGCTTTACGCATTTTGGACAACGGTTAATTATAGAGAAGCATTCAATTTATATGCTTGTAATGGTATTTTGTTTAACCACGAATCTGAGAGAAGGGGTCCTACATTTGTAACAAGGAAAATTTCAATAGCTGCTTCCAAAATTATGCTTGGCCATATTGATACTATGTTTTTAGGAAACCTTGACGCAAAAAGAGACTGGGGTTATGCTCCAGAGTATGTTGAAGCAATGTGGCTTATGTTACAACAAGACAAACCAAAAGATTATGTTATTGCAACAAACAAGCAATACTCTGTTAGACAGTTTATTGAAGAATCATTTAAATATTTTGGAGAAACCGTTGAATGGAAAGGTGAAGGTATCAATGAAAAAGGTGTCTTAAAATCTTCAAAAAAAACTGTTGTTAAAATTAATAAAAAATACTTTAGACCAACTGAAGTAGAAACATTGTTAGGCGATCCTTCAAAAGCAAAACAAGATTTTGGATGGGAGCCTAAAACTGATTTCAAAACATTAGTTAGATTAATGGTTGAGAATGATTTTAATAAGCTAAAGAATGAAAAAAGATAGCATCATTCTGGTTGCGGGAGGAACTGGAATGGTTGGCTCTGCAATAATTCGTGAGCTAAAAAAATCATCATTTAAAAAAATTTTATATCCTTCATCATCAGAATTAAATTTAAAAAATCAGTCTGATGTTAAATATTATATAAATGAACAAAAACCTGATTATGTATTTAATGCTGCAGCAAAAGTCGGTGGCATATATGCAAATGATATTCATTCAGCTGAATTCATTTATGATAATATTCAAATTCAAAATAATTTGATTCATTTTTCGATGAAAAATAACATTAAAAAATTTATGTTTTTAGGAAGTTCTTGTATTTATCCAAAGAATGCCGATCAACCTATAAAGGAAACTGCTTTGTTGAGCGATTATCTTGAGGAAACAAATGAGGCTTATGCAATTGCTAAAATTTCCGGAATAAAAATGTTGGAACATTATCAAAAATGTTTTGGCTTTGATTCGGTAAGTATTATGCCGTGCAATTTATATGGCAATAATGACAACTATAATTTAGAAACCAGTCATGTTTTACCTGCATTAATCAGAAAATTTATTGATGCAAGAATTAATAAATTAGATAAAGTTGAGGTATGGGGTACTGGGAAAGTTTTTAGAGAATTTATGCATGTACAAGATGTTGCTAAAGCAGCAATTTATTTCATGGAACATAAAACCAAAGAAAGCTTGATTAACATTGGATGGGGGAAAGAAATTTCAATTCTCGAATTAGTAAATCTAATTAGCCAAAAAGTAGGTTTTGAAGGAAAAATTATATGGAATAAATCCAAAAAAGATGGAACATTTAAAAAAAGGATGGATATTTCACGAATGAAAAACTATGGGTTTGCCCCGTCAATAAAATTAAATGAAGGTTTAGATTTGACAATACAATCTTATTGTAAAGAACATCTTAATAAATCATTTGGTCAGATTTAAATAAATGTTTACAAAAATATTATGAAATCACACTCATACATTAAAAATATAAAAAATGAAAATATATATATTTCTATAAATGGAGAATTATTACATCGTTCACAGGCAAAAATATCAGTATTTGATAGTGGTTTTTTATTAGGTGATGGTGTTTGGGAGGGGATTCGTTTACATAAATCGAAACTCGTTTTCATTGATGATCATTTGGATAGATTATTTAAAAGCGCTGATGGTATCTCGTTAGATATAAATATGTCTAGAAAAAAAATTATAGACGAAATTTTTGCTGTGCTTAAAGAGAACTCTATGAATGATGATGTACATATCAGATTGATAATTACTAGAGGAAACAAAATTACTCCATATCAAAATCCCAATGCCAATATAGGTAAAATAAACTATGTAATAATTCCAGAGTTTAAAAAAGCAGATCCACAAATATATAAAAATGGAATTAAGATTGGCAGAGTACAAAATATTAGACCAAATGATCATATATTAAATCCACATTTCAACACTCTGAGCAAATTGAATTGCATACTTGCTAGCATAGAAGCAAACAAATTGGGTTATGATGAAGGAATTATGAACGATTTAAATGACAATATTAGTACTTGTAACTCTACAAATCTTTTTTTTATCAAAAAAAATGAAATTATCACATCAAGTGGAAATTATTGCTTAAATGGAATCACGAGAGAAAAAGTAATTGATATATGTCAAATGATGGATATTCCGCTGAAAAAATATGACTTTAAATTCGATGATATTATAGATTGTGATGAAGCATTTGTAACAGGTACATTTGCAGGAGTTACTCCGGTATCTTTTTTAGAAGATAAAAAACTTCAATCTGTAAAATCTAGTTCTCTAACAAATAAAATAAGACACTTGTACAACATGAGTATTCAAAATAATATAAATTCTCTATGAAAATTGCATGCTGGTCAGGTCCTAGAAATATATCAACAGCATTAATGCGCTCCTGGTCTTCCAGAAATGATACATTTGTTTCGGATGAGCCATTCTACGCATATTACTTAAAAAAAACTGGATTAAATCATCCAATGGCCAAACAAATTGTAGAATATTATCCATCCTCTTATTCAGACATCATTACATATTTAGAACAAGAAATTCCCTATTCAAAATCAATTTGGTATCAAAAACATATGGCTCATCATTTGTTAGATTCTGAAGATATTAACTGGATAAATAATTTTAAAAACTGTTTTCTAATAAGGCATCCCAAAAAAGTGATAAGTTCTTATATAGTTAAAAATAATTTAAAAAGCATTTATGAACTTGGATATTTACAACAATGGAAATTGATTCAGCATTTATTGGAAAATCAAAAAAAAATTTTTGTAATAGATTCATCTCAAATATTGAATAATCCAGAATTATCTCTTGGGAAATGGTGTAATTGGTTAAATATTAATTTTGATCCAAAAATGCTTTCATGGAAGAAGGGCTACCATCAAAATGATGGGATTTGGGCTAAACACTGGTACAATTCTGTTATATTAAGCAATAGATTTATTAACGAAGGATTATCATCAGATAAAGAAAATAGTTTAAATAGTAAATATGATAAAATTTATGAAGAAGCTATGGAATACTATAATTTGATGCTTGGTTTAGTTTAAAGCCTATTTAATTTTACTAAAGTATTTATTATCAATTCTTCTTAATGTGGCAAAATCATTTTCTTCTCTTAACTTAGTCTGAAAATCTTTTTCTTTCCAAGAGTCCCATGGAGCAGAAATAAACTTACCAGTGATTCCATCAGAATCATCAGATAAAAGAAAGGAGCATAATTCTGCAGCTATTTCAGGAGGAACACCTCCATCTTCAATTTGTTTATTTGTGTTATCGTAAAAATTAATTCCAGCAGTTTCAGAGCCAGCTGATAATGTTTGTTGATGTAATCTCGTAATTACAAAACCAGGGGCTACACAATTAATATCAAATTTTTCTTCAACTAGTTCGAGAGCTATATTTTCTGTAAATCGTATTATTGCGGCTTTGCTTGATGCATAAGCAGAATAATTAGGAAACGGAGAGGCCCCTCCACCTCCAGAAAAGTTGACAATTTTTTTATATTGATCATTGCTGAATAATGAAGAAAAAATATTACACATATAAACAGTACCCAGAAAATTAACGTTAATAGCTGTAGTAAAATCACTCATATCAACATCGGTTGTTTTTCCTATTGGGCCATAAATGCCAGCACAATTAACTAAACCATTAATTTTTAATTTTTGTGATTTCATCCAATTAGCAAATTCTTTTACAGAACTGAGATCGCTAACATCTAAAGAATATGATAAATGGTTTGATTCAGATAATTTATTGATTTCATCTTTTGCTTTCTCTAAATCACTTTTGTTCCTAGCAGCAATTATAACTTCTGCTCCACTAAGTGCACATTTCTTTGCAACTGCAAGACCAATTCCTAAGCTACCACCTGTAATAACAATTTTTTTAGATTTCAATTTTTTAGTCATTTTTTTTACCTAACGAATAATACTTAAATCCATTTTTTTCTAAACATAATCCATCAAGATAATTTTTAGTATCAAAAATGATTTTATTTTTTAATGACATCTTAACTGTATTCCAATTGAAGTCTTTAAACTCTGGCCAATCAGTCAAAACTACCAAACAATCTACATCTTTAGATAGTTCATTAATAGATTTTTCAATTATAAATTTTGGTTTTTCATTTAGTTCAGAGTAATCTGCCTTAGGATCATATGCCTTTACAATGACTCCCTCATTTAGTAATAAGTTCACAATATCAAGAGGGAGACTTCTTCTTAAAGTGCTTGTACCTGGTTTATAAGTAAGCCCTAAAACGCCTACAACTTTTCCATGACAATCACTTAATATTTGCATAATCTTACTTTTGATGACTTTTTTTCGATTAATGTTTGTTTTATGTATAAATCCAAATAATTCTGCAGGACCTTTAGATTGAACATTAAAGCTATCCAATACCTTTAAATCTCTACCTAAAGTTCCTCCTGAAAAACCAATACCTGGAGATAAATATGCTTTTTGACCTATTCTATCATCAGATTTTATTCCTAAAATAACATCCTCAATATTTGCACCAACCTGTTCACTTATATCAGAAAGATTATTTGCAAAGACTACACTTGTAGCTAAAAATGAATTAATGCCATGTTTAACCATTTCAGAACTTTCTAAATTCATTGAAGCTATATTATCTGTAATGTTTGTAAATAAAGATTTGCATTTTTCTTCTGTTGTGACATTGTTTGTTCCAAGAATTATTCTTCCAGGGTTTAAATAACAGTGAATAGCTTCTCCTAATCTCAAATTTTCTGGAGAGTATGCTAGTTCAAGTGAATCATTTTGCTTTTTTAAAATATTTCTCAGGATTGTGCAAAAGCCTGCAGGAGATTGAGAACTAACTATAAGTATTGATTCATCTTTCATAATATTTTTTAAATCATTAACAGAATTTTCTAAAATTGATAAATCGCATGAATCATCGTCAAGAACAGGCGTATCATAAGATAAAATTATGAAATCACATTGATTTAAGTCTTCTAAACTGTTCGTGAAAAGAAGAGTATCCTCTTTCAGAAATTGCTCAATTGTTTCGCTCAGATTTGGCTCAAATACAGGTGGATGCGAATTATTCATGTTATCGACACGGTCTTTATCATAATCGAAACCGATCACACTGAATCCCAACTTTGCCCAAGAAGCACATAGAACGCTTCCAAGATGCCAAAGACCAACTACGCCAATTTTAGAGGATTTATCTACTTCCATGTCCTAAATTTTAGAAAAGATAATAATATATCCAATGAATTTATAATCCCGTGGAAAAACAAAATTATTAATGTAATATTAGATGCTTATGAAAATAATATTAAAGCTTTGGAGTCAGCCAAATTGGGTTAAGTGGATAATTTATTTTGGAATTGTCTACATTCTTTTTTTAATTAAAGAAGCATTCGCCATTGTTTTATGGTTTCTTTTTTGCATTATTTTATATTATATCGTTTTTGCACAAAATCTTTTTAAATCAAAAACTTATTATGAAAAAAATAATTATTAGTATATTGATTTGTACACTTTTGGTTTGTCAAGAAAATAGACCTCACGGAAATCAATATGACTTACCAGAATTAACTCCAAATAACCTTTTGATGGGAAAGCTAAATGAAAATCGTTCATCATATAGAGTTTCATTTTATGACATAAATATTGATTTTGACATTGAGAATCAATCACTTAATGGCTTTGTAACTATTAAAGCTGAGAGCAAAAGAGATTTAAATAAACTACAAATTGATTTATCAAAAAATTTGAATATCAATAAAATAACTCACAATAATCAGGCATTATCTTATTCTAGAGAATTTGATGCAATATTAATTGATTTTGAATCAACGATTAAAAAAGATAGCATATTTGATTTTACTATTCATTATCAAGGGATTCCTCAGAGTGCAGATAATCCACCTTGGGCCGGAGGATTTACATGGTCTAAGGATAAAGATGGACGAGATTGGATAGCTGTTTCTTGTGAAGGAGAAGGAGCTAGAATTTGGTGGCCTAATAAAGACCATATTACTGCAGAGGGTGATAGTGTTAGAATGGCTTACACTGTTCCTTCAAACTTTGTTGCAGTAGGTAATGGTACATTAAGAGATGTTGTAACTGAAGATGGTAAATCTACATATGTATGGTTTGTTAGCAATCCAATCAATAATTATAATATTTCAGTTCAAATTGGAAATTATGTAGCAGTACAGGATACTTTAATAAAAGATAATGAAGTTCATTATTTAAATCATTATGTGTTGGATTATAATAAGGAGCTCGCTTCAAATTATTTTACTCAATCAAAAGAAATTATAAGATTTTATGAAAAATATTTTGGCGATTACCAATGGTATGAGGATGGTTATAAACTAATTGAAGTTCCATATTTAGGCATGGAACATCAATCAGCAGTAACCTACGGAAATGGATTCAGTATTTATAATGGATTAAGAAGTAAGAGTTGGCCAATGTATGGTGTGGTAGATCCGCTTATTATTCATGAGACTGGACATGAATGGTTTGGAAATAGTGTTACTGCATCTGATCCAACCCATATTTGGATTCATGAAGGATTGCAAGTTTATTCAGAGGCAATATATTTTGAAGATAAGTTTGATAGTTATGAAATTGGAGTCCATTATCTCAATACTCTTAAAAATAGGATTGCTAATGAGATACCTATAGTTGGAAGAGAAAATGAAAATCACTGGGCTTTGCATGGTGATACTTACATGAAAGGTGCATGGGTGATGCATACTTTAAGAAGTGTAATAAATAATGATAAAATTTGGTTTGAAATCTTAAGGGAGTTTATGGTAGAAAATGCAAAAGGTTTTGCTAATACAAATGATTTCTTTAAAAAGGTTTATGAAAAAACAGGTGAAGATTATTGGTATTTTGCAGAACAATACTTTTACTCACCCAATCAACCAAAACTAGAGTATTTTCAAAATGATACTGATTTTTATTATCGATGGAACGATGTTAAGGATAATTTTGTAATGCCATTAGATTTACTTGTAAATGGAAAAGAATTAAGAGTTTTTCCTAGTAGAGAATATCAATCTTTTCCAATATCTAAACACTCTCAAATTGAAGTGATGGATTGGAAGTTTTATGTCGCCTTGAAAGAATTGAAAACTTTATAACAATAATGATTAACGAACAAATTATTATAATTTTAACTTTATTCTTTACCGGTATTGTTCAGTCCGTAATAGGAGTTGGTATACTATTATTTGGCACACCCATCCTTCTGCTTGTAGGCTTCAATTATTTTGACGTATTAAATATATTACTACCAGTATCTCTTGCAGTAAATATTTTTCAAATCTCAAATGGAATCAAAGAAATAGATAAAAATTTATCCAAAGATTTATTTATACTAGTATTACCATTTGTAGCTATTTCTCTGACATTTGCAACATACATTAATTTTGACTTTTCAGTTGCTATAGGATTTTTTTTACTTTTTTTAAGTATAAGTAAACTGCTTAATTTTAATATTAATGCATTAATTAAGGGTAAAATTTATTTAATTCTAATGGCTATTATACATGGAATAACCAATTTAGGAGGTTCACTTTTGACAGGTTATATTTCAATTAAAGAATGGGATAAAAACAAAACTAGAACAAATATTGCATTTTTTTACTTGGCATTCGCAACAACTCAACTAATAACATTAACTATAAATGGTAAATTGCAATTAAATCAGTATTTCTTGATACATATATTTGTTGGATTAATTATATTTTTCTTTACTAACAAATTAATTTTCAAGAATATTAAAGAATCTCATTTTTCAAAATTGATTTCATTGTTATTATTAGTTTTTGGTATTATTCTTTTAACTAAAACTTTGTTATTTTAAAAAAATTAATGAGTAAACAAAAAATTCTATGTACCCTCGGACCTAAATCTTTGGATGAAAAAGTAATCAAAGATTTAGAAGATTTAGGAGCATCCCTCTTTAGAATAAATCTAAGTCATACAAAACTCGTTGATTTAGATGGCATTATTAATTTCATAAGCCAATGCACAAAAGTTCCAATATGTATCGATACAGAAGGAGCTCAAATTAGAACTACAAAATTCAGTTTCAACTTTGAAGAAAATAAAACATATGAATTAAAAAATACGATTGATGACTTTAGTTTAAGACCATTTGAAGTCGTGGCTAATCAAGCAAAAGTAGGTGATTTAATAAGTATTGACTTTAATGACGTCATGGTCGAAGTAATTGACGTTTCATCAAATTCTATAAAAATTAAAACTATAAAACCTGGAAAAACAGGTGAAAATAAAGCAGTATCATTTCAAAAAGAAATGGATATACCTCCATTCTCTGAAAAAGACTACAAAGCCCTTGAAATTGCTTCACGGCTTGGAATAAAAAATTATGCAATTTCCTTTGCTTCATCAAAAGATAATATTGAAGAATTGCGTAACCTGGTTCCGGAAAGCTCTTATATAATCTCAAAAATTGAATCAAAAAAAGGTTTAAGAAACTTATTGGATATTATTGAATCATCTAATTCTATTTTGATTGATCGTGGAGATTTATCGAGAGAAATATCATTAGAAAAAATTCCTGTATTTCAAAAAGTAATTATAAAAAGTACATTATCTAAGAAAAAAGATGTGTATGTAGCAACTAATCTTTTAGAATCTATGATAGAAAATCCTTTGCCAACAAGAGCAGAAATTAATGATGTATTCAATACTCTTTTGGATGGTGCAAGCGGTCTGGTTATGGCTGCTGAAACAGCAATTGGAAAATATCCTGTAGATTCAGTTAGTATGGTTAATAAAATTATTAATTTTTATAATTCTATAATTACGGATGATAATTATGATTTTAACAGCTATGAAACCATTCAAAAATTTTTAAAATGAGGTTCTCTTTATATATTGGAAGATTTCAACCTTTTCACAATGGTCATATGTGGTGTATAAATGATATGCTATCAAAAGGTAAAAAAGTATGTGTAGCAATAATGGATATCCACGATCTTGAGCCTGAAAATAATCCATTCAACTTTGAAGAGGTCTCTCAAATGATAAAAGATAAAATGCCAAAAGAAATTGAGGATGGTCAACTTAAAATTATCAAAATACCAGCCATTGATTCAGTTAATTACGGAAGAGATGTTGGCTACAGTTTTGAGGAGCTTTTACCACCAAGTGAAATAAAAGAGATTTCAGCTACTAAAATAAGAAAGGAAAGTAAATTTTGAGAGATCTCAAAAATATAGTGTGGCACGATACCTCCCTTTCTAAAGATGATCGAAAAAAAATGTTAAATCAAGAACCTTTTGTTTTGTGGTTTACTGGCTTAAGCGCAAGTGGAAAATCTACTTTGGCTAACAATGTTGAAAAAAAATTATTTCAATTTAAATATCATACATATTTGTTAGATGGAGATAATGTAAGACATGGCTTGAATAAAGATCTCGGTTTTGACGAAGACAGTAGAGTTGAAAATATTAGAAGAGTGGGTGAAGTCTCAAAAATTCTGTTGGACTCTGGTCTAATTGTAGTTACAGCTTTCATATCTCCATTTATTTCAGATAGAAAAATTGTAAAAGATTTATTTGAAAATAATACTTTCTTTGAGATATATATAGATTCTTCAGTTGAAGTATGTGAAAAGAGGGACCCAAAAGGTTTATATAAAAAAGCAAGGTCAGGAGAAATCAAAAATTTTACTGGAATCTCCTCGCCTTATGAACCACCAAAAAATCCAGATTTACATATTTTGAATGATAATCTTACCATTGAGGAAGCAACGAATCAGATAATTAAATTTCTTTTAGAAAATAATTTAATTAACAAGGAAAGATAAATATGAAATATTCAATGTTCATTGGTAGATGGCAGCCTCTTCATAAGGGTCATCTCTGGCTTATAAAACAAAGATTAGAAGAGGGTAAAAATATATGGTTAGCAATAAGGGATGTTAAACCAGATAAGAATAATCCTTGGACTGCAAAAGAAATTGAAAAAATGATTCATGAAGGTGAATTAAAAGAATTAATATCGGATGGTAAAATAATCACTTCAATTATTCCGGATATTGAATCAGTAAATTATGGTCGCGATGTTGGATATGAAATTATTGAACATGTCCCGCCCTCCGACATTGGTGAAATTTCTGCAACTAAAATAAGAGAAAAGTTATTCAGAAAATAACGCTGTTAATCATCGACAACAGCCCTACCTTTTAGCTCTTTCCAGTCTTTTTCTGATCTATCTATCTTGTTATTACGTTCCCAAACTGCATTCAAAATTGGAGAATTTACATCATTTTCTTTAAAAATATGGATTAATGCTGAAAGATCTTTTGGAAAACAACTACCTCCAAAACCTAGCTTTCCATCTGGACCTGGAACTGCTAAATGTGAACTACCAATTCTTTCATCTAATATTAATGTGCTAACAACCTTTTGATAATCAATACCTAGTTTTGTACATAAGCTATACATTTCATTTGCAAAACTAACCTTCGTTGCTAATAAAGTGTTAGAAAAGTATTTAATTACTTCAGCCTCTCCAAATGGTAATTTTATAATTTGAGCCTCAGGAAAGTTAATTGAAAATAGTTGCTCTACTTTGTCAAGATTTTTTCCTGATAGAATTACTCTTTTTTGATCTAAAAAATCTCTATAAAAATTTGCCTCTGTCATGAATTCAGGGTTAAAAATAATATTAATATTAGCATTATCTTCTTGTAATTTTTGGGATGTTGACGGAGGAATCGTAGACTTAATAACAACATCTTTTTCAAGATTAAACTTATTTATATCTCCTATGACTGTAGATAAAATATCAATATGACACGCTCCATTTTTCTGCATAGGTGTTGGGACACAAACAAATATGATGTCTGCATTTTCAACTACTGATTTTAAATCCTTTTCTGTACAATTTTGATTTATATCATAAGAAAAAATCTTATACTTATCTCTAAATACAGCTTCAACTGCTTTGCCAACATAGCCCATACCAACAATTCCAATCTTATGATTCATTAATACCTCCAATAATTTTATTAAGATTTTTTAGGGGAATATATATGGTACCAGGTTTCGAAACAACATAAGCTGCAGCATTATTAGCAATTTTTACTGATATTTCTATATTTTGAGTTAAACAATATATTGCAGAAAATACAGCAATTACTGTATCTCCCGCTCCTGTTACATCAGGAGATTTTATTGTTTTTCCATCAACCTTTTTAATAATATTATTTCCCACTAAAATCATTCCTTCTTTGCCTTGCGTAATAATAATATATTTGAATTGATTTTTTTCTATTTGCTCTTTTCCGCTAGCAATAACTGAATTATCATCTGATGATTTTAAATTTACTGCTCTAGAAAATTCATTCATATTAGGAGTTATGACTGTTGCACCTTTATATGATTTAAAATCCTCTTTTTTTGGATCAACAATAATAGGAATTTTTTGATTTTTTGACAGGCTAATTATAAAACTTATTATTTTATCACTTAAAACTCCTTTATTATAATCAGATAAAATAATCATATCTATATCTTGAATAACATCCTTAATTTTCTCTTTTAACTTTAAACTGTGTGAATCATCTAATATTTTTTCTTCATCAATTCTTAATATTTGTTTATCATTTAAGTAAGTTCGTTTTTTGAGTGTCGTTGGTACAGATTTGCTTTGGATTATGCCGGATGTATCTATACCGCTTTCGTTTAATAAATTGACTAGCTCCGTACCCCATTTATCTTGCCCTACAACACCAATGCTCCTAACATTTACTTCAATAGAAGCAAGATTTAAAGCAACGTTAGCAGCGCCTCCAGGAACAGAAAATTTTTTAATAGGAGTAATAACAGGCACTGGCGCTTCAGGAGACATTCTATTTGATGTTCCCATGATATATCTATCAAGCATTAAATCTCCAACAACTAAAATATTTATATTTGAGAATTCCATAATTATTTTACCTTACCTTGATTTTCAACAACAGATTGTTTTTTTCTAAGTAGCTTTTTATCAATTAAATACTCTTTATTTATAATTTCAAAATTGTCATCAAATTCATACAAAAGTGGGACACCTGTTGGAATATTGAGCTTTAAAATTTCTTTGTTAGAAAGATTTTCAATTAACTTCACAATTGCTCTAAGTGAGTTACTATGAGCAACGATTAAATGATTATTATCACTTTTCTTTATTTCATTTACATATTTTTTCCAAAACGGCTTAAGTCTTTCTAAGACATTTTCTAAACTCTCTCCTCGAGGTAAATTAGAATTAATTTTTGCAAATTTCTTAATAAACCTTGGATGTCTTTTATCATTATGAGAAAGTAAAGGTGGAGGAATATCATAACTTCTTCTCCAAATATGAACTTGGTCCTCGCCATATTTAGCTGCTGTTTCTGATTTATTTAGTCCTTGAAGAGCACCGTAATGCCTTTCATTTAATCTCCAATCATATTTTATTGCTTCTTCACTAAAATTCATCATTTGAGCAACGATTTTTGCAGTTCTTGTAGCTCTTAACAAAATTGAAGTGTGTATAGAGTCAATTGAAATATGATTTTCTCTTAATTTTTTACCTGAAAAACGGGCTTCGCTAATTCCTACTTCTGTTAAATCAACATCTTTCCAGCCTGTGAATCTATTTTCAAGATTCCACTGGCTTTCACCATGTCGCAAAAGTATTAGTTTCATTAATCTCTATCAATTATAACTAATATAGCTGCAAGATTTGCAAGCGTTGAAGATAGGTCAGCAATAAAAGAAGTGATATCAAAATCACTTGGTTCAGGATCTGAGGGTACAAAAATAGAATCTCCTGGGAATACTCTTTTTGCTCTTCCTCTAAAAAAATCGGCTTTTTCTATTTC
>TARA_B100001057_G_scaffold488971_1_pt1 | contig 29518 bp, 30 predicted proteins | sample TARA_B100001057 | Tara Oceans TARA_B100001057 (sample SAMEA2621839) | marine metagenome | biome: marine biome (ENVO:00000447); feature: surface water layer (ENVO:00002042); material: "saline water (ENVO:00002010), including plankton (ENVO:xxxxxxxx)" | depth 5 m
GCTAAGGAGGAAAATGGAAGCAAAAATAGCTTATTGCATTAAATTATGCAATATATTTGTGAAAAAACAAAAATGAGCATATTAGTAGTAGGAACCGTAGCATTTGATGCTATTGAAACAAAACATGGTAAAACAGATAAAATTGTTGGTGGAGCAGCCACATACATATGCCACTCAGCCGCACCGTTTTCAAATAACATAAACTTAGTGTCTGTTGTTGGTGGCGACTTTCCAAAGCATGAAGTTTTAAAGTTAGAAAAAAAGGGTGTTGATACCCTTGGTCTTCAAATTAAAAAAGAAGAAAAAACTTTCTTTTGGTCAGGAAAGTACCATGATGACATGAATATTAGAGACACAATTGAGACACAGCTAAATGTATTAGAAAGGTTTGTTCCTGATGTTCCAAAATCCTTCAGGAAATCTAAATTTTTAATGCTCGGAAACTTAATACCATCAGTTCAGCAAAAGGTCTTAGACCAAATGCAGGAAAGGCCGGAACTGATAATTTTAGATACCATGAACTTTTGGATGGACAACTTTCTAGAGGATCTTTTAAAGAGCCTTAAAGAAGTTGATATTCTGACTATAAATGATGAAGAGGCTCGACAGCTATCTGGTGAAGACACTTTGGTTAACGCAGCAAAAAAGATAACAAAAATGGGGCCTAAATTTTTAATAATAAAAAAAGGAGAGCACGGCTCAATGTTATTTGGTGAAGAAAAGATTTTTTTAACACCAGCCTACCCTTTAGAAACGGTGATTGATCCAACAGGAGCCGGAGATAGTTTTGCGGGAGGTCTCGTTGGTTATTTAAGTAGTTGTGAAAAAATAAACTTCCAAAGCATAAGACGTGCAATTCTTTACGCTACTGCGGCCGCTTCATTTTGTGTCCAAAAATTTGGAACTGAGGGGGCCGAAAAAGTAACAATTTCAGAGATAGAAAAAAGGGTTAAGTATTTGAAAGAAATTACGAAGGTTTAAAATAAAGTGTCAGGTTCTTGCTTAATACTGTTTTCGTAATATTCATCAATTTTCAAGAGGTTTTTCTCAGCAGCTTGAACTGCTAAAAAATCGCACCTTTCATTTTCAACAATTTCAGAGTGGCCTTTTATCCAGACAAATCTGACTGAGTATTTTTTGTATATTTTTAAAAAGCGCAACCACAAATCTTTATTTTTTTTCTTTTTAAAATTGGTTTTTTGCCAATTAAACAGCCACTTTTTTTCTACTGCGTTAACAACATATTTTGAATCAGAGTAAATGACAATTTTTTTGTTAAAACTTTTTAAAGCCTCTAAACCCACAATAACTGCTAGTAACTCCATGCGGTTATTTGTTGTAAGCCTAAAACCCTCACTAATTTCTTTTCTGTGACCCTCATACAAAAGAACAACCCCATAGCCTCCGCAGCCAGGATTACCCTTTGAAGAACCATCAGTGTATATGCTTACTTTCATACTATAAAAGATTCTTTATGACTCTTGGGAAATAATAGTACTCAATATCTCTGATTTTTTCTCTTAATGTCTCCAGGCTTTCTACATCAGAGAGCTCAATTTCTTTTTGAAAAATGATATCTCCACGGTCGTACTCTTCATTAACATAATGAATAGTTATGCCTGTGTTTTTTTCACCAGAGCCTAACACCTTTAAATGAACATTGTCTCCGTACATGCCTTTACCACCGAATTTTGGAAGAAGCGAAGGGTGAAGGTTAATAATTTTTTTGTCGTAAGAACAAACTAAGTGCGAGGGTATCTTTAAAAGAAAACCCGCAAGCACGATAAGGTGGATGTTGTTTTCTTGCAAAACATCACAAAAACTATTTTTTTCCAACTCTATTTTAGTTGCATAAACAGTCTTAACCTTTTTTTTGTCAGCAATCTTTTTTGAAATAGAGTCAAGCCTATTAGTAACATGTAAAGCAACAAAAACACTATTGTCATTTTTAAAATAATCACAAATATTTTTAAAATTACCACCTCTACCAGATGAAAAAATAGCAATGTTTTTTTTCATTAAGCAATATTTAAATTATTTAAACAAATATATGTTAATATAGTAATAATTAAATTGTGATGTGGTTTCAATTATTAATGTAATTTGCAAAAAAATTAAAATTATGTCAGAAGTATCAACTAAAGTAAAAGCAATAATTGTAGACAAACTTGGAGTGACGGAAGCAGACGTAACAGACACGTCAAGCTTTACAAACGACTTAGGAGCAGACTCATTAGATACGGTCGAGTTAATAATGGAGTTTGAAAAAGAGTTTGATATACAAATACCAGATGATAAAGCAGAATCAATAGAGACTGTGGGAGACGCGATTTCATTTATTGAGAACGCATAATTCTTAAATGAAAAACAGGAGAGTGGTTGTTACTGGTATGGGGGCACTAACTCCAATTGGAAACACCGTAAAAGAGTTTTGGCAAAACCTTGTTGATGGAAAGTCAGGAGCAGATAAAATAACCCTTTTTGACGCAGCTAAGTTCAAAACAAAATTCGCATGCGAAGTAAAAGGTTTTCAGGCTGAAGATTATCTTGATAGAAAAGAAGCTAGACGGCTAGATCGATTCTGTCAGCTTGCTTTGGCTGCTGCAGATCAAGCACTAACAGACTCAAAGCTGCTTTCTTCCAGTTTCAATAAAGAAAGAACAGGTGTTATTTGGGGTTCAGGTATTGGCGGATTGACAACTATGCTTCAAGAAACAAAATCTTTTCTTAACAATGGGGAGTCGCCACGACTTAACCCATTTTTCATACCAAAAATAATATCAGACATTCCTGCAGGACACATCTCAATAAAATATGGTTTAAAGGGGCCAAATTATAGTGCGGTTTCCGCATGTGCCTCAGCAAGCAATGCTATAATAAACGCGTTCAACTATATCAAGCTAGGTTTTTCAGACGCCTTTGTTACTGGGGGCTCAGAAGCGTGTGTTAACGAGCTTGGGATAGGTGGATTTAACGCTATGATGGCTCTGTCAACAAGAAATGATGACCCTAAAACAGCTTCAAGGCCGTTTGATTCCGGTAGAGACGGGTTTGTGTTAGGTGAAGGTGCGGGCGCTTTAGTTATTGAAGAACTTGAGCATGCTAAAAAAAGAGGAGCAAAAATTTATGCAGAGATAGCGGGGGTAGGCTTGTCAGCAGACGCACACCACATAACAGCTCCTCACCCAGAGGGAGAGGGAGCAAGAAAAGTAATGAGAGACGCTGTAAATTATGCAGGCTTTGATCTCTCAGAAATAGACTACATTAATGTTCATGGAACCTCTACACCACTTGGTGATGTTGCTGAATTAAAAGCTATTGAGAGCTTATTCGGTATACACAGTCAAAAAATTAATATCAGTTCAACTAAGTCAATGACAGGCCACTTGCTTGGGGCTGCAGGAGCTGTAGAGTCAATAGCAACAATATTGTCAATAAAAAACAGTGTTGTGACACCAACTATAAATAACTTCAATTTAGACCCTGCAATAAACAACAGTCTCCAACTTACTTTAAACATAGCTCAAGAAAGAGACATAAATACTGCCCTTTGCAACACCTTTGGTTTTGGTGGTCATAATGCTTCAATTATGTTTAGCAAGATTTAAATAGTTTGTCAGATAAACAAATTTCAGATTTTTACAGAGACGCATTAGGCATTAAAACCAATGAAAAGGAGATTTACTTTAGAGCAGTTACACATAAGTCTTACAATAACTCTACAAATAATGAAAGGTTAGAGTTTTTGGGAGATGCAGTGTTAGACCTAATAGTTTCACAACAATTGTTTGTTAAGAATAGGGGAGCAAACGAAGGTTTTTTGAGTATAGAAAAATCAAAATATGTCTCTAGACAAAATTTAAATAAAGTTGCTGAAAGAATATTGAATAAAAACGTGATTAAACATAAAAGCAGTTATCTATCTAAAAATATGCTTGGTAACACACTAGAGTCAATTATAGGGGCAATCTATATTGATAAAGGAATGCGGGCTTGTGAAAAATTTATATTAAAACACATTTTGCAGTTCAAGACAGAAAGATTTTTGTTAAAAAACTTAAGCCAAATCATTAATAAAATCTTTTATGATAAAAAAACTAAGGTTAACTGAAGGTCTTGATGTTAATTTTTCACTCTTTTCAATTATTAGCCATGAGAAGTCTTACAAACTTTGTTGGAGGATAAACAAGAAATTACATATTAACCTTAATAGAGTTGAACCATTAACCATTTTTAAATCGGGCTCTTTTCATAGATATAGGCATTTCAATGAAAGCGAGAAGATAGAAGTTGTTTCAAACAGATCTTTAGAGGGTTATCTAGACACTAAAGACAAAAAAGTAAATTATTTCTTAAAAATTGAAAAACCATTTTTTGAAAGACAAAAATCAAACTTGATAAGTAAACTTAGTGACATTTCAGAAATTTTATTAATCTTTGAAGTAGATTTAGAAAAAGACTCAAATAAAAAGGAATTATTCTATGACTAGAAAGACAAAAATTATTGCAACCATCGGCCCCTCATGTTCAAAGCCATCAGTTTTAAAAAAAATGATAAAAAAAGGGGTAAATGTTTGTAGACTAAACTTCTCTCATTTGTCTTTAGAAAAGGCTAAAGAAATAATTTCATCTGTCAAGACCATTAATCAGCAGCTCTCAGTGCACACGGCTATAATGGCTGATTTACAAGGCCCAAAAATTAGAATTAAAAAAATTCATAATAAAACAGGAGAACTAAGCGTTATGGTGGGTCAAAAAATTAGAATAGGAAATTCGAAAGATTGTGATTTATCAGTTGACTACAGGGGCTTTTCTAATGATATAAAAAAGGGAGATGGCGTATTAATTGAGGATGGAAAAATAATTTTAAAAGTTTTAGAAACTGATAAAAAAACTAACACTACTCTTAAGTCTTTGAGTAGTGGGGTGATAAAAGAAAGAAAAGGAGTCAATTTGCCTGATACAAACATTAAAATGAAGTCAATGACAAAAAAAGATTTTCGAGACCTTAATTTTGTTCTTTCAGAAAATATTGAATGGATAGCCATGTCTTTTGTTAGAAAAAAAGAAGACATAATTTCCTTAAAAAGGAGAATAAAAAAGTCTGCAAGCACAGCGAGAGTCATTGCTAAAATAGAAAAACCTGAAGCTATTAAAAATATCGAAGAAATAATTGACCGTGCAGATGGGATTATGATTGCAAGAGGTGATTTAGGTGTGGAAATACCAGCTCATAAAGTGCCTGTGCTTCAAAAAAAAATAGTAAACAAGTGTAGGTTCGCCTCTAAACCATGCATTATCGCAACACAAATGCTCGAAAGTATGACTAATAATTTCTCAGCAACCAGAGCTGAAATTAATGATGTTTCAAACTCAGTTTTTGACGGTGCTGATGCGCTAATGTTAAGCGGAGAAACCTCAATAGGAATACAGCCGCTTAAAGTTGTTGATATAATGAGAAAAACTATTAAAGATGCAGAAAAAAGCATGGAGGATTTTGAGTTTAAAAAAATAAAAGGTAATGTGAGCACAAAAAGAAAAGCGGCTGACAATATTTGTAAAAATGCAGTTAAGGCCGCTAATGATTTAAATGCAAAAGCTATTATATCTGCAACTTACTCAGGATACAGTGCGTTAAAAGTTTCTAGCTATAGACCTAGGGCTTTTATTTATGCTTTTACAAATAATCATAATATTTTAAACACTATGAGCATTTTTTGGGGCGTAGTTGGAGTATATTACGATAGAGGCTCAACAACTGATCAGCTGGTTCAAGAGACAATAGAGATTTTACAAAAAAATAAAATTGTTAAAAAGGGAGAGCTAGTCATTAACACCGCTAGTATGCCAGCGAAAGAAAAAGGAGGAACCAACACTTTAAAAATAAGTAGAGTTTAACATGAAAAATATAGAGCTATTATCAAAAATATGTTCAGTTCCTGGAGCACCGGGACATGAAAAAAAAATTCGCGATTTTATAATCGGGGAAATAAAAAAAGAGGGGCTAAGTTATAAACTTGACAACCTGGGAAATTTAATTGTAAAAATCAAAGGCAAAAAAGAAAAGAGTATTATGGTGGCAGCGCATATGGATGAGATTGGTTTTATTGTAAAATATATTGACAAGAAAGGGTTTGTTTTTTTTCACCCTTTAGGCGGTTTTGATCCTAAAACACTAACCTCTCAAAGAGTTGTAATTCATGGAAAACAGGATGTTCTTGGGGTTATGGGAAGTAAGCCAATACATATAATGTCAGCAGAAGACAGAAAAAAAACAACTAAAATCGAAGATTATTTTATAGATACAGGATTAAAAAAAGAAGAACTAGAAAAGAATATTAATGTTGGAGATCCAATAACTAGACATGGCGAGCTCATTGAAATGGGACAGAACATTAACAGTAAGTCACTTGATAATAGAGCTTCAGTTTTTGTTCTTTTACAGGTTTTAAAAAAAATAAAACAACCACCACCATACGATATTTATGGTGTCTTTACTGTACAGGAAGAGGTAGGTTTAAGGGGGGCAAGCGCAGCCTCCTTGTTAATAAATCCTGATTTTGGTTTTGGTTTAGATACAACGATAGCTTTTGACACTCCTGGCTCAGCTGAAAGAGATCGGGTCTCTCAATTAGGACTCGGTCCTTGCATTAAAATAATGGACTCACAAACTATTTGTGATTATAGAATGGTAAATTATATGAAAGAAATATCTAAATTAAAAAAAATAAAAACCCAACTAGAAATTTTACCGGCGGGAGCTACAGACACTTCCCCTCTGCAAAGAATGAACTCAGGGGGCTCTATAGCTGGTGCAATTTCAATTCCAACCAGACATATTCACCAAACAATTGAAATGGTGAATAAATCAGATTTGTCTAACACGATAGTGTTTTTGTATGAATGTTTAACCGAGATAGATAAGTATGATTGGTCGCACTAATTAAATTGTTTTAAAAAGCTAAGATCATTTTCAAAAAACAACCTTAAATCCTTCACACCGTATTTTAACATAGCTATTCTTTCAATACCCATTCCAAATGCGTACCCTGAATATTTTTCTTGGTCAATACTACAGTTACTTAAAACTTTTGGGTCAACCATTCCACAACCCAAAATTTCCAACCACCCAGTTCCCTTTGTAAGCCTGTAATCAGCCAGAGTCTCTGTTCCTAAAAAAACATCCATTTCTGCAGAAGGCTCAGTAAAAGGGAAGTACGAGGGTCTGAATCTTAAAACAACATCATTTCCAAAAAATTTTTTAGCAAAAACAAAAAGCAAGTTTTTCATATCAATAAAACTTACATTTTCATCAATATATAAACCCTCAATTTGATGAAAAATACAATGCGCTCTTGATGAAATAGCTTCATTTCTAAAAACTCTACCTGGAGAAATAGTTCTAATAGGGGGTTGGCTTTCGCTCATATGTCTCACTTGAACAGAGGAGGTGTGAGTTCGCAGTAAAATATCAGGCTGAGTTTTTACAAAAAAAGTATCCTGCATATCTCTTGCAGGATGATTTTTTGGCAAGTTTAAGGCTTCAAAATTGTGCCAATCATCTTCAATTTCTGGGCCTGAAGAAATGTAAAAACCTAAAGATTTAAAAATTTCATTAATTTGATTACTAATCTTAGTTATCGGATGTGTAGATCCAGTAAAATTAGAGGTTGGTCTTGTTAAATCTAAGACTGAGTTTAAATTTGAGCTAGAAATTGATTTGACAAACTTAATTTTATCTTGACATATTTTTTTAAGAAGATTAATATCTTTTCCAACAGCCTTCTTTTCATCATTTGAAAGTTTTTTAAATCTTAAAAAAAGAGAATTAACAACACCACTTTTTGATAAAAACCTTTTTTTAAAAGCTTCTGCATCTTTATTTGACTTAATAGATGAATCTTTAGCCTCTAAGCAATAAATACGTATTTCTTCTAACACTTAAATTTTTTATATTTGTAATGCAAATTAACAATATTTATGCAATATAAAATTGGGTTACTAATCTTCACATTTTTTATCATTGTTTCTTGCGAGAAAGCGCCAGACACGAAAGCCATAATAACAGTTAATGATATAAATGGAAATCCAGTTCAAGGAGCTACAGTGTGGTTGAGTCAAAATGGTCTAATTAGCCCTCAGGGGGTAGTTTCAAACATTAGTGATCAACAAATTACAGATTCACAAGGGCAAACTGTTCATATATTTGAACTAGAAAAAGTTTTAAACATCAACGCTCTAAAAACTCAAGGTAATGATTTTTTATCTGGATCAGACGTAATAAAGCTTGTTAAAAATGAAACTGTATTTAAGACAGTTCAGATAAATTAGCATCAATTCTTTGGATTTTTTAAAATGAATTATATAGACTTATTCTTAGTATCAATATGTATTTACGGTCTAGTAAAGGGATATATTAATGGTCTGGTTAAAGAAATCACCGGAACACTTTCTTTGTTTATATCTTTTTATGTTGCAATCAGTTTTTACACTTTTTTTGACCCTTATTTTAACAACTATATTAGTGAAGGACCAATTAAATCACTCGTGATGTTTGGAGCCTTATTTTTGTCAACACTTCTTTGTGTTAGAATAATTGGTTTCTTTTTAGACAAAGTTACAAGCTTCATGGCTCTTGGATTAGCAAGTAAGTTATTAGGCGCTGTTTTTGGTCTTTTAAAGCTTTATATTCTTTGCGGTTTAATACTCTTTTTTGAAAGTCAAATCAATCTGTTTGAAAAAAAAATAAAGGATGAATCGGTTTTATATGAGAGCTGTTATGGTCTTGTTGAGAAAACAGCTCCTGACTTTGATCATAAAGAAATTAAAAACAGCTTTGACAAAAAGAAAGGTGAACTTGAAGAAAGGCTTAATCTAAAATAGCTTGAACTGCAGGTAGTTTTTTTGTTTCCAGAAAATGAAGCATGGCACCACCTCCAGTAGAGATATAACTCACCTGAGAAGACAAACCAAACTTCTTCAGGGCAGAGATGGAATCACCTCCACCAACTAAAGAAAAAGCTCCTTTTTTAGTAACAGATGCTACCGCTTCTGCAACCTCTTTTGTTCCAGTTGAGAAGTTTTTAAATTCAAAAACCCCCATAGGCCCGTTCCAAACTATTGTTTTTGATTTAGAGATGATACTTTTAAAATCACTAATAGTTTTAGGTCCAATATCTAAGCCGATTAGACCCTTAGGAATCATTTTGGAATCACTAATTATATATTCTTCATTGTCAATAAAGGCGCTGGAATTAATGCAGTCTTGAGGAACCATGAGGTTTACATTACTTTTTTTAGCCATCTCTAACAATGAGCCCGCCTTTTCTAACTCATCTTCTTCAATAATAGAATCACCAATTTCACCACCTGCAGACTTAATAAAAGTAAACATCATCCCACCTCCAATCAAAATATTATCAGCAAAGCTCATAAAGGATTTTATAACATTAATTTTGGAGCTAATTTTTGCCCCCCCAATAATAGCTGTCAGGGGAGATGAGAAGTTATTAATAACTCTAAATATTGAACTATATTCTTTAAAAAAAAGATTACCTATACATTTTTCATTAAAATATTTTGCAACATGGTAAGTTGAGGTATGTTTTCTATGTGCTGTGCCAAAAGCGTCATTGACAAAAACATCAGCTAATTTTGAGAGGTTTTTACAAAAAAGCAAATCACCAGATCTTTCTTCTTTGTAGAAACGTATGTTTTCCAACAAAACAATTTCATCTCTAGAAACGCGTGAAATATTTTCAAAAAGTTTTTTTGAGCCAATTTTTTGATCTAAAAAACAAACCTTTCTTTTAGATTCAAAACTCACAGCTTCAACTAAATTCTTTAGTGAGAGGTTTTTTTCCCACCTGCCTTTTGGTCTACCCAAATGTGAAACTAATATAGCCTTACCCCCGTTATCAATAATATCATTTATGGTATTTATATGAGACTTAATCCTCGTTCTATCACTAATAATTCCATTTTTTGAAATAGGCACGTTAAAATCAACTCTTATTAGAGCAGTTTTATTTTTGAAAGATATATCTTGGATTAATTTCACTTTGTAAAAATAAAATAATGAACTAAATTAGAGAACAATAATGCCCACATAAAACCAAGTTGCACTAAAATGCATATTTCTCCTAAAATCTATATCCAGAATCTCATAAAAAAAAATAATAGTAGCGGGTCTATTTTGTTTTATGGACTAAATAATGGCCCTAAGTTTAGTTTAGCGCACTATGCCATTCAAATGTTGAATTGTTATCAACTTAAGAATCAAGAGCCTTGTGGTGTCTGCAATGCATGCGTAAAACTAAAGGCATTAAATCACCCCGACTTGCACATAATACTTCCATTGCCAAATGAAAAAAAGATTGATGGAAGAGCTTTAGCTGTGTGGAAAAAACATATTATCAAAAACAATCAACTTAATTTTGAAGAATGGAAAAAGATAATAGCTTCTGAGCTTGGAACAGAAAAAGAACCTGCAATTGTTTCAGAAAAAATAAGTCAAATTAGCTCTATATTGAAGCTAAGAAATTTTGAGGCAAAAAAAAGAATTGTACTAATTTGGTACGCCGAAAAACTTAACCCCATAGCCTCTAACAAGATTTTGAAAATGTTAGAGGAGCCGCCTGATAAAACTTACTTTATCTTTGTAGCAAGCGATAAAGATGAGCTGATAGACACTGTGAGGTCAAGACTAGAAAGGATTCATGTGAAAGAAAAGATTAGCGCTCAAAATTATGTAACTCCTAACACAAGCAAAGAGTCAGATTATTCTTTCGAATCAAATACATCAGAAAGTCCAGCTGATGAGAATTTTAAAAAATTCCAAACATGGATGAGAGCATGTCATTCAAAAAACATAGTTGAATTAAGTGGCTTAAACTTGGAAATTTCAAAAAGAAAAAAAAGAGGATACCAAAGCTTTATGAACTTTTGCGTAAATAAACTTAGTTTTTGCTGCAGGTATATTGTACAGAACAAAGAGCATGCCCCATCAAATGAAGAGATGGTGTTTATCAGAAAGTTTTGCAAACACTTAAAGTTGAAAACATTAGTTTTATTGTTAGAAGAAATCGAGAGTTCTATATATTACTTAGAAAGAAATGCTAATTCAAAAATTTTGTTTCTTTCTTTGTCAATAAATTTATTTAAGATTTTTGATGAAAATTAAATTCCACTACTTCTTAATTGTTTTTGTTCTTTTTAACTCATGCTTAAAAAAGAGCAAAAATGTTAATTTTATAAATATTGAAAACGACATTTGGTCAGTTACAGATTCTTTATTTTTCAATTTTAAAGACTTAGATTCTGAAAAAAAATATTTTGCTCAATTGACTGTAAAGCACAAGACAGATTATTATTATCAAAACTTAATTTTGTTTTTACAAGCAAACAATCAAATTGACACGCTTAATTTGCAATTGGCAAGAAAAAATGGCACATGGAATGGCAAAGGGGCTGGGGGCACCAGGTTTTATTCAAAAACTCTAAAAAACCTTAATTTTGATAAAAAAGACAGTATATGTATAGTTGTTAATCATGCTATGAGAAGTGCTAATACAAATCAAATAAGAGAAATACGTGGGGTTTCATCAGTTGGTCTTGAAATAATTAAAGAAGATTGATTATAAATAATCGGTTCATATGGATTTTTATGCTCACGCCATTTGTGGTGTCTGTAGTTATAATCTTATTGGTTTCACAGGGTTTTTTTGGAAAGCTACCAACCTTTGATGAGCTTGAAAACCCTAAGACCAATTTAGCAACACAACTCATCTCTTCTGACGGAAATAATTTAGGAGCATACTTTTATGAAAACAGAAGTAACGTTAGCTATAAAGAGCTTCCAAATGATTTAATAGATGCGTTAATTGCTACAGAGGACATTAGATTTAGAAATCATTCAGGAATAGATATAAGGTCATTATTAAGAGCTGTATACGGTCAAATTATTGGAAATAAATCAAGTGGTGGAGCCAGTACGATCACACAACAATTAGCAAAAATGCTTTTTACAAAAAAACCTAGCTCTGGTATTGATAGGGTTATGCAAAAACTTAAAGAATGGGTAATTTCCGCAAGGTTAGAAAAACACTACACCAAAAATGAAATAATTACAATGTATTTAAATAGGTTTGATTGGGTTAATAATGCCGTAGGTATAAAATCAGCCTCAAGAGTTTATTTTAACAAAAAACCATCTGAACTTAAACTTGAAGAAGCGGCAACTTTAGTTGGAATGTTAAAAAACTCAGCGCTTTACAACCCAAATAGACGTTTAAATTTCACCGAGGAAAGAAGAAACGTGGTGCTTTCTCAAATGAAAAAATATAAATTTATTAATAATGAAACTTTTGATACAACAACAGTTAAACCTCTTGTTCTAGATTTTAAAAAAGCCAGCCATAATGAAGGTTTAGCTCCATATTTAAGAGAACAACTAAGACCGATACTCGTTAATTGGTGTAAAACTAAAAAAAAGCCAGATGGAAGTATATATAACCTTTATACCGACGGGCTAAAGATATATACCACTATTGATTCAAGAATGCAGATACATGCAGAAAAAGCTGTTAGAACACATATATCTAAATTGCAAAAAGACTTTTACAATCATTGGAATGGATATGAACATGCCCCTTTTCCTGAAGACTTTGACACCCTACAATTTGAACTGGTAATGAATCAAGCTATAAAAAGATCAGAGAGGTATAAAAAAATGAAAGCCTCTGGAAAATCTAATGAAGAAATTGAAAAAGCTTTTAAAACAAAGGTAAAAACTAAACTTTTCTCATGGAATGGTGTTGTTGATAGTTTAATTAGTCCTTTTGACTCAATACTTTACAACAAGTTTTTCATTCATTGTGGTATGATGAGTATGGACCCTAAAACAGGTTTTATAAAGTCTTATGTTGGGGGGATTGATCATAGGTTTTTTAAATATGACCATGTAATAAAGGGAAAAAGACAGGTGGGGTCAACATTCAAACCTTTTCTTTATGCTTTAGCTGTACAAGAAGGTTACTCAGCATGCAAAAAAGTTCCTAATGTTCCAGTTGTTTTTGATAAAAATATTTGGAAGCTTGAGAAGGACTGGTCTCCAAAAAATTCAGGTAATGATTATGAGGGCTTACCTTTAACAATGAAGTTTGGTTTAGCAAACTCAATAAATTCAATGACAGCATATATTATGAAGCAATTTGGCCCATATGCTGTTGTAGATTTAGCAAGGAAAATGGGTGTAAAATCAAAAATTTTGGCTGTCCCCTCATTATGTTTAGGAACATTTGATTTATCTGTGTATGAAATGGTTGGAGCCTACTCTACTTTTGCAAACAAAGGAGTATGGACAGAGCCAATTTTCATAAACAAAATAACTGATAAAAATGGAGTGGTACTTGAAAACTTCAGCCCAAAAACACAAGAGGCAATGAGTCAAAACACGGCAGATATAATGATTAGATTATTACAAGGTGTAGTTGATGGGGTATACAGCACTGAAGCTAAAGTTAGAAGGGGGACAGGAGTTAGACTTAGGTATAGGTACGAATTTGAAAACGAAATTGCAGGAAAAACAGGCACAACACAAAACCAATCAGACGGCTGGTTCATGGGAATCACACCGGATTTGGTAACTGGAGTGTGGACTGGCTGTGAAGATAGAAGTGTGCATTTTAGAGATATACAGAATGGACAAGGAGCAAATACAGCATTGCCGGTCTTTGCAGAATATATGAAGGGAATTTATAATGACACGCTGAATTTAGGTCCAATCAATAAAAATTTTGATATTTCTAAATCAATAGACATTTCAATTGATTGTGATGAGGATTTAATTAAATTTAAGGATAATTTTGATGAAGAGTTTTAATATGATTAATAAAACAGTAGCTAGCGTAGACGAGGCAATCTCTGGTGTAAAAAGTAATATGGTATTAATGTTTGGAGGTTTTGGTTTGTGTGGAATAGCTGAGAACTGTATAAATGCTCTTTCAAAAAAAAATATTGAAAGTCTGACTTGCATTTCCAATAACGCTGGTGTTGATGATTTTGGCCTAGGACTTCTTTTAAAGAAAAGACAAATAAAAAAAATGATTTCTTCATACGTTGGAGAAAATGATGAATTTGAAAGACAAATGCTTTCTGGAGAGTTAGAGGTTGAGTTAATCCCACAAGGAACTTTGGCCGAAAGGTGTAGGGCTGGTGGTGCAGGTATACCAGCATTTTTTACACCAGCAGGCTATGGCACGGAGGTTCAGACAGATAAAGAGGTGAGAGTGTTTAATAAAAAGAAATATATTTTGGAACACGCTTTAAATGCAGATTTTTCTTTTGTAAAAGCCTGGAAAGGAGACACTTTAGGTAATCTAATTTACAAAGGTACAGCAAGAAACTTCAACCCTTTGATGGCTATGGCCGGTAAGACAACAGTCGCTGAAGTTGAATATTTAGTGCCTGCCGGGGAATTAGATTTAAATCAAATTCATACTCCAGGTATATTTGTACAGCGTATTTTTAGGGGGGGGGTTTACGAAAAAAGAATTGAAAACAGAACAATAACAAAATCTTAAGATGGCCTTAACAAAAAATGAAATTGCAAAAAGAATAGCACAAGAATTAGTGAATAACACATATGTAAATTTAGGAATAGGAATACCTACTTTAGTTGCTAACCATGTCCCCTTAGATATTAATGTTGAATTTCAATCTGAAAATGGAATATTAGGCATGGGCCCTTTTCCTAAAGAGGGAAAGGAAGATGCAGATTTAATAAATGCAGGCAAGCAAACCATCACCTCTTTGCCTGGAGCGGTTCTTTTTGATTCAGCTGTATCGTTTTCTATGATTAGAGGAAACCACATCCATCTAAGTGTTTTGGGAGCTATGCAAGTAGCTGAAAACGGCGATATAGCAAACTGGAAAATCCCCGGCAAAATGGTCAAGGGAATGGGTGGGGCTATGGATCTAGTTACCTCATCAAACAATATTATAGTTGCTATGACACATACAAACAGGCTGGGTCAAAGTAAACTTTTAAAAAGATGCACTCTGCCAATAACAGGCGTATCTTGTGTAAAAAAAATAGTTACAGACCTAGCTGTTATTGAGATCACAAGTAAAGGCTTTAAATTAACAGAAGTAGCCCCTGGTGTTTCAGAAGAAGAAATTATTAACTCAACAGATGCTGAGTTAACTATAGATAAAAACCTTAAAACAATGGTGTTATAAGTGTTTTATTTCTTTCTAATGTCCTCTGTTTTACCTTCTGGAACAGCATCAATTAATTTTTTAGTGTAGGCTGTTTGAGGTGAATTATAAATTTGATCGGCGTCTCCCATCTCTTCAATTTTTCCACCTTGCATTACGACCATTCTGTCACTCATATATTTAACAACAGATAAATCGTGAGATATGAATATATACGTCAAACCAAACTCTTTTTTGAGGTCATTTAATAGATTTAGTACTTGAGCCTGCACAGAAACATCAAGGGCTGAAACAGATTCATCACAAATAATAAATTTCGGATTTAATGCTAAAGCTCTAGCAATACCAATACGTTGTCTTTGTCCACCTGAAAATTCATGTGGATACCTGTAAAAGTGTGTTGGATCAAGGCTTACTTTTTCTAGAAGTTCTTGTACTTTATTTTTTCGATCTTTTTCACTTTCATATATTCCATGAACCTGCATAGGTTCCATTATAGCGTTTCCAATAGTCATTCTAGGGTTTAGTGAAGAATAAGGGTCTTGGAATATAATTTGAACCTCCTTTCTAAAATCTCTTAATTCATTTGCAGACATTGATGCAATATCTATGCCTTTATAAATCATCTTTCCAGACATAGGCTCCTCTAATCTGAGAATAGTTCTTCCTGTTGTAGTTTTCCCACAGCCAGACTCACCAACTAAGCCAAGCGTTTCTTTAGGATACACGTCAAAGCTGATGTTATCTACAGCTTTTACATACCCACTTGTGCCTCCAAAAAAACCTTTTTTAATTGGAAAATAAGTTTTCAAGTTTTGTACTTTTAGTATGGGGTCTTGTTTATATAAATTTACAAGTCTCTCTTTTCTTTCTTTATCAGAAACAATAATTTTTTTTGTAAAATCTCTAACAGAAATTTTATTATCAATAACATTACCAGAGGAATCAACCTGCATAAAATCGGATACTGTTGGTAAAAACTTATATCGTTTATTTAAAGGAGGTCGACATGCAAGCAAGCCTTTTGTATACGGGTGTTTTGGCTTGGTGAAAATATCCCAGACATTTCCTTGTTCAACAATTTTACCCTTGTACATAACCACAACTTTATCTGCCAGCTCTGCAATAACTCCTAAATCATGCGTTATAAATATTATACCCATCTCATATTCCTTTTGTAGGCCTTGCATTAGTTCGAGAATAGTTTTTTGAACGGTAACATCAAGGGCTGTGGTAGGTTCATCTGCAATTAAGACGGAAGGTTTACAGCTCATTGCCATAGCGATCATAACCCTTTGCTTTTGACCGCCAGATATTTGGTGAGGATATGTATTGAAAATTCTTTCAGGGTCAGGTAATTCAACTTTTTTAAATAAATCAATAGCTAAGTCTTTAGCCACTTTTGAATTAAGTTTTTGGTGCAAAATAATAGCTTCAACAACTTGATTTCCGCAGGTAAAAACAGGATTCAGAGAGGTCATAGGTTCTTGAAAAATCATTGCTAAATCATTACCCCTATGAGATCTCATTTCCTCTTCAGAGAGAGATAGTAGGTTTACACTTGTTGATTCATTTTTGTGAAAAATGATTTCACCTGAAGATATTTTCCCTGGAGGTGAAGGAACCAACCTCATTGCTGATAATGATGTTACGGATTTTCCAGAGCCTGACTCTCCAACAACACCGATTGTTTCACCTTTATTTAATGTGAAACTAATATTATCAACAGCCCGCAGTGTACTGCCATCTGTATGAAACTCAGTTACAAGTCCATTAAATTCAATTAAAGCTTTATTTTTTTTCATATTTATCAAAGAAAATAATTTTAAATAATAGTACCAACTAAGTCACTACAAATTTCATTCCAAATATTTTAGTAAAATTTTTAATAATAATTCTTTTTACTTCACTTTTGTCGACATCAACATTAAGTTCATTTTTCATGCTAGTGACCTTTTTATTAGAGATACCACAAGGAACGATATGATCAAAATATGACAGATCGTTATTTACGTTTAGCGCGAATCCGTGCATAGTCACCCACCGACTGGTTTTTACTCCTATCGCACATATTTTTCTAGCATTATTTTTTGTATCAATCCAAACCCCAGTCTCTCCTGCAGATCTTTCTGCTTTTATAGAAAACTCATTTAAAGTTTCTATTATAACCTCTTCAATTCCTCTCATGTATTTTCCAAGATCTGTAAAAAAGTTTTCAAGATCAATTATTGGGTATCCAACAATTTGTTCAGGACCATGGTATGTGATATCCCCACCCCTGTTTGTTAAATGGAAAGAAGCTCCAATTTTTTTTTGTGTTTTAATGTCAGCTAGAAAGTTCTTATTATTTCCGTTTTTACCCAAAGTATATACATGATTATGTTCACAAAAAATGAAATAATTTTTCGTAGATACAGAAGTTTGGTTTTTTCTGTTTTTAGATTTTATACTAATAATTTCATCAAATAAGCTTTTTTGATATTCTACACCTTTAGTATATTCAATGCTAGAAACATCAAGAAGAGAAACGGATTTGTTAATTAATTTTTGAGAGTTCACTTTTTAAGTAATTAATTACATCAATCTCAATAGAGTCAACATTGTTTAGTTCAGACAAAAACCAAGAAATCCAATCTGTGAGGTGAACTAGATAAAGAGTTTTTTCAAGCTTTGAGTTGCCAAAACTATCGATTTCAATCATTTTAGGGTTATATTTTTGTATAATCTTTTTGTTGATGCTAACTCTTAGTTTGTTTCTGTAAAAGTCATCATCATTTTGAAGAAATATTACAGATAAATCATCAGTATTTGTTCGCCACCCTAAAATTTCATTATGATTCATCTCAGGAATAATAGCATGCCAGCATAACATCTTGGAATTTTCATTTAGTTGCTGTCTAAATCTAATAGCTAAACCTTCATATCCATCACAGCAATAAATAATAGCTGTTGTTTTGTGTATCTTATCAGCAGCTGATCTAGCAGTAGAAATAATCTTCTCACTGGTTTTTTTAAGATTTTCAATTGTATGCTGTAAGTTTTTCAAAAACTCATCTGAGATTAGATTATTTTTATACAGTATAAAAAACAGTTGAATAAACGAATACGCAAACATAGCTCTAGGGGGGGAGCCTGATGGGATTTTTATATGTGGAATACTATTGTCAGCAGAAAACTTTTCGATAAAACCTTCAGAGGATATTGTAAAAATTTTTGCATCTTTTTCATGGCATTTTTTCATCGCTGAAATTGTCTCCTCAGTATTTCCCGAGTAAGATGAGCAAATTACCAGAGTTTCCATATTAACGTAATTTGGGATATTGTAATCTTTAACCAGCTCAATAGGTATTTTTAACTCATCTTTTACAATGTCTTTCAAAATGCTCCCTCCGATTCCAGAACCACCTAAACCACATATTACAACATTTTTGTATTCAAACTCTTCTCTAAAATCAACATTGTTGCCAATATTAATAGCTTCTTCAATCTGATCTGCAAATTTTTTTATGTAATCTATCATATTGTAAAAATAACAATTCTTAAAACAAGAATTCATATCTTTGCTCAGCAATGCAAAATCAAAACTTAAATCAAGTTGACCAGCGCAAAAAATCTTTAAAAAGACTTTTAGAAATGGGTATTAACCCTTATCCCTCACAGCTGGTTGATATAGACTCAAATAGCACAGATATAAAGGACAATTATGATGAAAGCTGTGAAGAAAGAATAGTAAAAATAGCTGGCAGACTGATGAGACGTAGAATTATGGGTAAAGCATCTTTTGCTGAAATACAAGATGATTGTGGAAGGATACAGCTTTACTTGAACAGAGATGAGATTTGTAAAGGTGAAGACAAATCACTATATAATGAGGTCTTTAAAAAGCTCATTGATATTGGTGATATAATTTTTGTTAAAGGAAACGTTTTTAAGACAAAGTTAGGTGAGGTTTCAGTGAATGTTAGAGAGTTAACAATACTCTCAAAATCTCTAAGACCCCTGCCGCTTCCTAAAGTGGATAATGAAGGAAGAGAATATGATTCTTTTTCTGATCCAGAATCTAGGTACAGACAAAGATATGTAGATTTAATTGTTAACCCAGAGGTCAAGCAAACATTTATTTTGCGAACCAAGCTAACAAACTCAATGCGCTCGTTTTTAAACAAAAAGGGGTATTTAGAGGTTGAAACACCTATTTTACAACCTATTTACGGGGGAGCAAGCGCTAAGCCTTTTGTAACTCATCACAATAAGCTAGATATGCAACTATATTTGAGAATAGCAAATGAACTGTACTTGAAAAGATTAGTTGTTGGTGGTTTTGAAGGTGTTTATGAGTTTTCAAAAGACTTTAGAAACGAAGGTATGAGTCGGTTTCACAATCCAGAGTTTACACAGATGGAGCTGTATGTTGCTTACAAGGACTACAATTGGATGATGTGTTTAGTTGAAAAAATGGTAGAGAATATAGCATTAGATTTACATGGCACAACCAAAGTATCTTATGATAACAAGGTAATTGATTTCAAATCTCCATGGAAGAGGTCACCTATGTTTGAAATTATAAAAGAAAATATAGGCGTTGACATATCAAATATGGGAGAAGAGGATTTAAAAAAGCTATGTAATGATTTAAAAATAAAGATAGATTCAAGCATGGGTAAGGGTAAGTTAATTGATGCTGTTTTTGGTGAAAAATGTGAGAAGAATATTGTTCAACCTACATTTGTTACGGACTACCCAATTGAAATGTCTCCATTAGCAAAAAAACATAGATCAAAAAATGGTTTAGTAGAGCGTTTTGAAGCAATAGTTAATGGAAAAGAATTGTGTAATGCCTTTTCAGAGCTTAATGATCCAATTGATCAAAAATCAAGATTCGAAAAACAAGTTGAGTTAGGAAAAAAAGGCGATGAAGAGTCGATGATTTTAGATATGGATTATATCAAAGCTTTAGAGCACGGAATGCCTCCTACAGCTGGCTTAGGAATAGGAATAGATCGGTTGGCTATGTTGATGACAGGTAGCAAATCAATTCAAGATGTTTTATTTTTTCCGCAAATGAAAAAACAAAATAATGAAAATTGAAAGTCTGTTAAAAAAAGATGAAATTAATAGCTCTGAGCTAGAGCAAATGATTGAATTAAGAAAAAAGAACAAGTTAGATTTTGTCTTGGTTGACGTAAGAGAAGAATATGAGTTTAATAATCAACATATTATTGGCGTTGATAAATTAGTGCCAATGTCAGAATTATCTAATAAAGTTGATGAATTAGAGAATTTCAAACAGAAACTAATTATTGCTCAATGCAAATCTGGAGGAAGATCTGCTCAGGCTCAAATGTTTTTAAGAAGGTTGGGCTTTGAAAAGGTTTTAAATCTCTCTGGAGGTATTCTCAAATACAGAGGTCAGACCAGTTAAAATCAAAGTTGCTTTTTTCTCACCAATAATTGATGATAAAATATCTAAATCTGTTTCATATATTCTTCTAACAGATCCAATCTTCTTGATTAATAGTTCAGCAGTTTTTTCACCTACACCATCAATATCAGTTAAAGCGCTTATAAGTGTACTTTTCAATCTTCTTTTTTTATGATAATTTATAGCAAATCTGTGCGCTTCATTTCTAATTGATTGAATTAATTTTAAGCTTGGCGATTTTTTATCTATGAACAATGGAATCTTATCATTAGGAAAATAAATGCTTTCCAGCTTTTTAGCAACACCTATGATAGCAATTTTTCCAGAAAGCCCCAATCTTTTCAAGCTTTCTTTAGCAGAGCTTAATTGACCTTTTCCACCGTCAATAACAATTAAATCAGGAAGGGTTGCTTTATCATCTAAAACTCTTCTATATCTTCGAAAAACAACCTCTCTCATGCTAGCAAAGTCATCAGCTTTTGTTACTGTTTTAATTTTAAAAATTCTATAATCTTTTTTAGATGGAAGCCCTTTTTTAAAAACAACACATGACGAAGTAGGTAAAGAGCCTTGAATGTTAGAATTGTCAAAGCACTCTATGTGATTAGGAATGGTTTTTAACCTGAGGTCTTTCTTCAAAAAAATTAATGAGGGTTTGGTTTTCGACCGTTCGTTCTCTTTGAGTTTTTTTCTTTCAATTTCAAGTAGATTATATTTTGCATTTCTTTCAGAGAGTATTAACAACTTCTTTTTATCGCCAATTTTTGGATAAAAAACATTGATGTTTTCATATACCTCACTAATTTTAATGTTACTGTATATGCTTTTTGACTTACTATTAAAAAGTTCTCTTGAACGAATTATAGCAAGCTTCATAATTTCCTCATCTTTTTCAGCGAGTCTTTTTTTAAACTCCATAATATGAGATAAAACGATTGAACCATTAATGATAGAGAGATAATTTACTACTGCAGTATAATTGTTAGAGACAAGCGAAAAAACATCTACATCACTAATCTTCGAGCTAACTATTATTGATTTTGATCTATAGTCTTTTAATAAATCAATCTTAGATTTAGTTTTTTTTGCCTCTTCAAAATTTAAAAGTTCTGATTGTTTTTCCATTTTTATGGTTAATTGATTTATTAGAATTTTTAAATTTCCTTTTAAAATAGATTTTATCTTATTTATTATTTCTTGATATTTTTCATTTTTTTGTGAATTTACTTTGTTTTTTAACAATGTGATAGGGGTCCACCCATTGTCATAAAACATATCATAAAAAAGGTCAATGAGCGCATTTATTACATAAGTTGATTTATAAGGACCAAAATAATCAGAACCATCATTCACAACTTTTCTTGCAAATAAAATTTTAGGAAAATTTTCTTTAGTTATTTTTATCCAAGGGTATGACTTATCGTCCTTCATTAATACATTGTATTTTGGCTGATATTTTTTAATTAAATTATTCTCAAGTAGTAAAGCATCAAGTTCATTTTGAACTAAAATGTACTTAACGTCATCAATTTTATTTACTAACCTTAATGTTTTTCCACTTGTTTTTGTGCTGAAATAAGACCCAACTCTTTTTCTAAGGTTTTTTGCTTTACCAACATAAATAATCTTACTTGTAGAATCTAAAAACTTATATACCCCAATCTTTTGAGGAAGTTTTTTAATAATTTCTTTTTGTTTAACGCTCACTATGTTGAAAGTGTTGTTTAAAGTTAGTAACTAAATGCTATTTTTGTTTATAGATTCAAAAATATGAAATTAGCAATTGTTGGAGTAACAGGCCTTGTTGGAAGAAAAATGCTCGAGATTTTAGAGAAAAAAGATATTAAAGTTGAAGCTCTTTTTCCTGTTGCTTCTGAAAAATCTACTGGTAAGAGAATATTATTTAAAAACAAAGAACATAAGGTCATAAGCATTAATCATCTTATTGACAAAAAACCTGAAATAGCCCTTTTTTCAGCAGGCTCTCAAGTTTCCAAAGAGTGGGCACCACAGTTAGCGGAAATAGGTTGTCGAGTAATTGACAATTCATCATATTGGAGAATGTGTCACAAGCATAAATTGATAGTCCCTGAGATTAATTTTAGTGATCTAAATTTAAGTTCAACCACAGTAAGCAGCTCAGATATGATTATTGCGAATCCAAACTGCTCAACCATTCAACTTGTTATTGCAATATCAGAAATACACAAGAAGTTTAAAATTAAAAGAATGATAGTCTCTACATATCAAGCTGTATCTGGAAGTGGAAAAAAGGCAATAAACCAGCTACATAATGAATCAAAATCTATCAGCACAAAAAAAGTATATGAAAGACAAATCTTCAATAATATAATCCCCCAATGTGACATATTTAATGAAGATCAATACACTAAAGAAGAGCACAAAATAATTAATGAAACAAACAAAATACTTAACTCCAAAATAAGAATCACAGCAACTGCCGTGAGAGTACCAATTGAGAACTCCCACTCAGAGAGTGTTAATATAGAACTGGTCAATAATACAACAACTGAAGAATTAATACAGGTGTTAAAAAAAACAAAAGGAGTTCAGTATATGGGTAGGGCAAATAATTATTACTCAACACCACACGAAGCAACTGGTTCTGATTTGGTTTATGTAGGTAGAGTGAGAAAGGACTTTTCAAAAAACAATTGTTTTAATCTGTGGGTTGTTTCAGATAATTTAAGAAAAGGCGCGGCAACAAATGCTATCCAAATTTTAGAAAAAATTATAAATAAGTGATTTTAATACATAAATTAAAATTATTGTTTATTGGAATTCCTTATTCCGCTTCAACAGCAATAAGTAAGGATTTACATAAAAACTATGATGGAAAAGCCATACTGAGAAAACATTCTCTTTATTCTGAGTTTGATGAAATTGCTAGCAAAGCAGAAAAAGATTATTATGTGTTTGCAGTAAAAAGAAACCCAATGGATATAGTAATTTCTATCTACGAGAAAATGAAAAATGATTCGAAAGGAAATTTTACAAACTTAAACTTGTTAGAAAAAAATGGTGGTCATATTTCCAAAAGACAGAGAAAGCATTATCTATTTATCAGAAAAAACAATGCGAGTTTTCAAGAGTATTTCGGGAAATTTTATAGGTTGCCCTACACAAGCGTGCTGTCTATTGTAAAAAATGATTGTGATCGTATAATTTCATTTGAAAATTTAGAAAATGACTACAATGTGCTTTTAAATGATTTAGGCGTAGTTTCTAATCATAAAATGCCTAAAATCAATCAAACAAAAGGCAAACATGATTTTGATTATTATTATACTGATGAGATAAAAAGTCAAGCAATACAAGTTTTTGCTCCTTACATGAAAGATTTTGGTTATCAAATGCCAAAAGGTTGGGGTGGAAAAAAGATTCGATTACACATCAATTTAACTTACAGATTGATAAATTATTTAAAAAAAATCATTTACCCCTTCAGGTCAAAAATTAAAAGAAAAAGCGTTGAAAACAGCGTATATGGGAAAATACAAAGAAGTAATTAGTTAAGATCCTTTCTAAAAAATAAAATCAAGCTAATTGCGCCTACAGAAATACATGAGTCTGCAAAGTTAAAAACGGGTTTAAAAAAGGTGAAATTATTTCCCCCAAAGTAAGGCACCCAACTTGGAATTTCAGTGCTAAAAAAAGGAAAGTAAAACATGTCAACAACTTTTCCAAAAAACATTGAGGAATACCCCCCATCCTCTGGAAACATTGAAGCTATGTTATTATAGCTATCATTAAATACAACCCCATAAAATAAGCAATCTATAATATTTCCAGTTGCCCCCCCCAAAATAAGACCAAAGCAAACAAGCACTGGGCTTTTGTACTTAGATAAGTTTATTTTGAATAAGTATCTAACAGCAAAAACAACTATAAATATTCTTGTTAGGGTTAAAATTAACTTGCCTAATTCTCCACCGAGCTCAAGACCAAAAGCCATTCCATTGTTCTCTGTAAAATAAATAATAAACCAATCAAATATTTCAAAGTATTGGCCAAGAAACATATTTGTTTTTATCCAAATTTTAACACACTGATCAATAATAACAGAGAATAAAGCGGTTAAAAAAATTAACTTCAATTTGTAGTTTTTTACTGAGAATTTTTTGCCTCTATGCTCAAGGTAGCATGAGGCACTAGAACCAACCTTTCTTTGGATATTAAGTTTCCGGTAACACGACAAACACCGTAAGTTTGATTTTCAATTCTGATTAATGCATTTTTCAAATTACGTATAAACTTTTCTTGTCTCTCAGCAAGCTTCATGTTTTCTTCTTTTGATAAGGTTGATGAACTTTCTTCAAAAGCTTTAAAAGTTGGTGATGTATCCTCAGTACCATTGTCAGAATCATTTGAGTAAGCAGATTTTAATGTTTTTAAATCCGCTTCAGCTCTGCTGATTTTTTCATTTATGATTTTTTTAAACTCAATGAGTTCTTTTTGCGTGTATTTATTTTTTTTTGACATTTATTAACTCAATTTTTAATTTGACTGAAATGGTTTCTATTAAATCTAAATTACTAAAGTTCTCAACTTTTTTAGAAAAACTAATGTTTTCGCAAAGTGTTTCATTACAAATATAATTTAAATTATTATCTAAGATATTTCGTATGTTTGCTTCGTCTTGAATTTCAATGTTAATTTTATCTGTTACATCAAGAGACTTTTCTTTTCTTAAAAGCTGAATTCTATTCACCAACTCTCTTGAGAACCCCTCATTTTTTAAAGTATCATTAATTTTAGTGTCAAGAGCCACAGTAAATTTTGTATTGGAAATAACTGGAAGCCCTGAATTATTTTCAGAAGTAATTATTATGTCCTCTGCTAATAATGTAATATTTTCTTTAGTTATTAAACTTTTATTTTTCTCTAGCAGTTCAATGTTTTTATTATCCAGTTGATTTATTATTGAAATTACTTCTGATATTTTTTCACCATATTTTGGTCCTAAAATCTTAAAATTGGGTTTAATTTTTTTTGCAAAAAACCCACTTTTTTCATCAATTACTTTTAGTTCTTTTATGTTGGTTTCTTCTTCAATTAAAGTTTTAACTTGCATAATATTCTCATATGTGAGTTTGTCATTCACTGGTACAAGAGCGCTTGGCAAGGGCTGCCTTACCCTTATTTTTTCTTGTTTACGTAAGGATAGTATCATTGATGTAATTTCTTGCGCTATTGACATTTGATTTTCCAGCTTTTTATTTATGATTTCTAACGAAGCCTGTGGGAATGATGCAAGATGAACACTTTCAATTTTGTGTCTTTTACTAATTTTGTTTAGATCGTTAAATAGGCGATTGCTATAAAAAGGAATAACAGGTGATGAAATTATTGCTAATTTCTCAAGACACTCATATAGCGTCTGATAAGCTGAAACTTTACTTTCATTATACTCCCCTTTCCAGAACTTTCTTCTACTTAATCTTACATACCAATTGCTGAGTTTATTTACAACAAAAAATTGGATGTCTCTACAAACTTTAGTAGGTTCAAAAGCTTCAAAGTTTTTAGAACAATTTAATATTAATGTGTTTAGTTCAGAAAGAATCCATTTATCTAATTTATCAAGCTTTTCAATGTTGAAATTGCTGCCTGTAAACTTAAATTTATCAATATTTGCATATAAAGAAAAGAAGCTGTATGTATTAAATAGCGTTCCAAAAAACTTTCTTTTCACCTCTTCAATACCACTCGTATTAAACTTTAAATTTTCCCACGGTTGAGCATTAGAAATCATATACCACCTTGTGGCATCAGCACCATATAGCTTGATTGTTTCAAATGGGTTGATTGCATTACCAAGCCTTTTTGACATCTTATTTCCCTCTTTGTCAAGAACGAGCCCATTAGATATTACATTTTTAAAAGCTACTGAGTCAAAAATTATTGTTGCAATAGCATGTAGAGTGAAAAACCAACCTCTAGTTTGATCAACGCCTTCAGCAATAAAATCTGCCGGAAAATTTTCTTTAAAATAATTGTAGTTTTCAAATGGATAATGAAGTTGAGCATAGGGCATTGCTCCAGAGTCGAACCACACATCTATTAAATCCAGTTCCCTGAATAGTTTTGTTTCTCCATTATTAGTGCACAGCACTATATCATCAACATAAGGCTTATGTAAATCAAAAATGTCATAATTCTTGTCAGAAAAATCTCCAACTATGAATTCATTTAAAGGGTTGTTTTTCATAATTTTAAACCCTATAGATAAATCAATCTCTTCTTTAAGCTCTTCAATTGAACCAATGCACTTTTCATATTTTCCGTCTTTAGACCTCCAGATTGGAATAGGAACTCCCCAATATCTTGATCTTGAAAGATTCCAATCAACTAGGTTTTCAAGCCAATTTCCAAACCTACCCTCTCCTGTGGATTTTGGTTTCCAATTAATAGTTTTATTTAAATCGGACATCTTTTTTTTGAAGGCTGTTGTTTTTATAAACCAACTATCAAGAGGGTAGTATAGTATTGGCTTATCAGTTCTCCAACAATGTGGATATGAGTGCTCATACTTTTGAACTAAAAAAGCTTTGTTTTCTTTTTTTAATTTGATACTAATTTGTGTATCGACATCTAATTTATCTTTTCCTTCTCCTTCTTCGTAGTAACAATTCTTAACATATTTTCCCGCAAAATCAGTAACAGCTTCCTTGAACTTACCATATTTATCTACCAAAGTTAATGAGCCAATATTATTTAGCTTTGCCACATGATTGTCATCTGAACCAAATGAAGGCGCAATATGTACAATCCCAGTTCCATCTTCGGTAGTTACAAAATCTGCAGCTATCACTAAAAATGCATTACCACTTTTCGGAACATCATAGTTCATTAACTGATTATACTTTATACCTATTAAATCAACACCTTTAAATTTTCTTAAAATCTTGTAAGGAGGTTTTTTTTCGTTGAAAATGAATGATTGCTCTTCATTTGTTTCTTCATATGTAAAATATGATTTATACAAATCTTCAGCAATGATTACTGATATTTGTTTTTCAGTATACTTGTTAAAGGTTTTAATTTTTAAATAATCAATTTTTTTACCAACTGCCAATGCAGTGTTAGATGGAAGTGTCCATGGAGTAGTTGTCCACGCAAGTAAAAATATATCTTCATTGTTTTCGAATAAAAAATCACTCAATTCATTTTTGACTATTTTAAACTGAGCCGTAACAGATGTGTCTTTAACCATTTTATAACATCCAGGTTGATTGAGCTCGTGTGTACTCAGGCCAGTTCCAGCTTTAGGTGAATATGGTTGTATTGTAAAACCTTTGTAGAGCAGGTCTTTTTTGTAGAATTCTTTTAAAAGCCACCAAACACTTTCTATATATTTATTTTCATAGGTTATGTAGGGGTTTTCCATATCAACCCAGTAACCCATTTCTTTAGTTAGTAGCTCCCAATCTTTTTTATATTTCAAAACATTTTTTCTACATTCTTCATTATACTCTTTAATGCTTATTTTTTCTCCAATATCTTCTTTTGTTATTGATAGAAGCTTTTCAACACTTAGCTCAATAGGTAGGCCATGAGTATCCCATCCGGCTTTTCTATCAACGCGATAACCTTTTAAAGACTTGAATCGACAAAAAATATCTTTAATTGTTCGCCCCATTACGTGATGAATACCAGGAAGACCATTAGCTGATGGAGGACCTTCGTAGAAAATATATTTTTCATTAGCCTTATTTTTCTCAATGCTTTTAGAAAAAACTTGTAGTTTATCCATTTCTACAAGTTCTTCTTTGTGAATTTTTTGTAAGTCTAAATTTTTATATTCTCGATACATCTTTGTTTCTTATAACTTATAAGTATGCAAATATATACTTTGCTTCCAATTTAACAATAGCTAATTTTTACAACAGATTATTTAAAATCAACCTAATATCTTCTAGATAGCTTTTTCCAAAAAGTTTTGCATGCACAAGAAGCGGGTATATTTTTAATATTTCTATTCTTTCACTTGATTTACTAGTTTTAGGAGCATAGTAGTAATATGATTCGTAAAAAGCCTTATCAAATCCACCAAATAATTTGCTCATTGCAATATCAGTTTCGCTGCACCCATAGTAAACAGATGGATCAAATAAACCAATTTCATTATTTTCACAAAACATAAAATTATTGGCCCACAAGTCACCATGAAGCAAGCATGGCTTCATATTGTTGTCAAAAAAATCATCTAGTTTCAGCATAAGCTTTTCTAATTTATTAACTATTTTTTTGTCACAATCCAGACCCTCAATTAAAGGAATGATTCTATTATTTATATAAAAATCACACCACTTGTCATAAAATAAATTTTTTTGATTTAAAATGCCAATATAATTGTCACTATTTAACCCAAACTTTAAACCAGAGCTAGAGTGTAAATCCGCTAAATTTTCTCCAAATTTTCTCCAACATTTTTCGCCCCCAGCTTGAAGAAACTCAAGAACTAAATACTTTTTATTAACAGCTAAAACTTTTGGAACCCTGAAAGAGCTCGATGCGTTCAATAATGACAGTCCATCAGCTTCTTTTTTAAAAAAATCATCATTTACATTTTCATTGTATTTGATAAAATAATTTCCTTGGTTTGTTGTAATTTTAAAGCAAGAGTTGATACAACCGCCATTTATGCATTCATATGATAGAACCTCAACATTGAGCTCATCATTTAAATTCTTGATAATTTTTTTTTCGATTTTGTTACTACCTTACAATTAACAGGCTGTTTGTTTCATTATATTTCCAGCCATTAACATCTTGGTAGTAAAGCTCATAAATATAGACGCCCATCGGAACTTCATTTCCATTTAAGTCTTTTCCGTTCCATCCGTTAATACT
>TARA_B100001057_G_scaffold155285_1_pt1 | contig 29426 bp, 22 predicted proteins | sample TARA_B100001057 | Tara Oceans TARA_B100001057 (sample SAMEA2621839) | marine metagenome | biome: marine biome (ENVO:00000447); feature: surface water layer (ENVO:00002042); material: "saline water (ENVO:00002010), including plankton (ENVO:xxxxxxxx)" | depth 5 m
CGGCAGGCTTTTTCCCATCAGCTTTCTTTTGCTAGAGAGCGAAATCTGCCGGTTATCGTACATTCGAGAAACGCTTTTGAGGACTGCCTTGTCCTGATCGAAAAATCCGGAATAAGATGGAATAAGATCGTTTTCCACTGTTTTTCGGAGGGAATAAGTCAAGTGGAGAAGCTAATGGAGCGTGGTGCTCTGGCATCTTTTACGGGGATTCTGACTTTCCGTAAAAACGACAACCTAAGGAAAGCGGCCCTTCGTCAAGGTTTGGAAAACCTGATGATTGAAACAGATAGTCCATACCTGGCTCCGGAACCCATAAGAGGCAAAATCAACGAACCGGCCTTTCTTAAGCATCTTGGTCAATTTGCGTCCCAACTATTCGAAGTTCCGGAGGATTATCTTGCCGAACGGACCTTTGAAAGAACATGCGACTTTTACGGAATCTGAACGCCGTGGATCGGTCGGTCGCTCCCAAACACGCAATCCTGCCGATCGAATAGAACTCGCAGGTAAACCGAGCGAGAATCCCTCTTGGGTCTAGCTTTTTTTGCGGTCGGCGTAGATTGTAACCTTTGCCCGCTCTCCCGAAATGAGGTACTTGGAGCGCTTGATGGCTTTGGCAGTCGAAAGGGTGGGGTTGGTCGCAGTATGGGGAAAGACGTTTTTACGGTTTATTCGGGAGAGAACTCCGGAATTCCGCAATATTCTGAGGGCGTCCTTACGAACTTCGCAAAGGAGGACATGGCAGTTTTTTTCCTTCAAGTAGTCCAGAAGCTCTTCCAGAGCCAAGACCGAAGTCGCATCCAAGTGGTGGGCATGAAGAAGCTTCAGAACCAATACTCTTAGGTTTTGGTCTTCGCCGACCCGTCTGATCTGTTCGTAGAAAAGATCGGCTGCCGCGAAGAACAACTCCCCTTCGACGTGAACGATGGAAACTTCGGGTTCCGCGCGTTTCGTTTTCTCCGAAAATTCCGTTAATTCCCCATCTTCGTTGTAGCCATGCTCAACCATCTCGGGCTCCGCTACCTTCCTCAGAAAAAGAAGAATGGACGTGATGACCCCCACGAAGATTGCCATTTGAAGAGAGATCAAGAGTCCGACGCCCAAAGTAACGACAAAGACGATGCCATCGGACCTGGTTGCCTGTGAAACCGTTTTGATTTGCCTTGCTTTTACTAGGGATGCTCCGATGAAAATAACAAGCGTTGCGAGGGAAGGCAAAGGAACCAGGGCCACCAAGTCACCGAGTAAGAAATATCCACCCAAGATCAATGCTCCCGCCATCAAGTTGGATACACCCGTCCTTGCCCCGGATTGGACGTTGAGGGATGACCTGGTCAGCGAACCGGAAGCGGGCATGCCGGACAAAAAGGCGCAACCGGCGTTTGCGATTCCAATGGAAAAAGTTTCCTGATTGCTGTCGACCCTTTCACCCGCACGGGCGGCCAATGATTTGCCAATCGAAAGACCTTCCAGCAAACAAAGAAGGGATACGGCCGAAGCCGACCAAAGAATTGTTTCCCAATGCATACCAAAAGTCTCAGGTTCCGGAACAGTAAGAAAAGTACGACTGGATTCGAAGGAATCGAGATAAAATACTTTCCACCCGAAATGCTCGAACAACATTCCAACCAAGGAAGAAAGCACCAAGGTAAGGGCGACGTTGGGAACGGCTTTCAGGGTGCGTTGGAGAACAAGAAAGGCACTGGCCGTAAACAGACTTAACCAAAGGGCTGGTTCGGATGCTTGACCTAGTTGAGAGAAGGTATTGTGAAGAATTCCCCAAAAGGTGGATGAGGTTTCCTGTCCTTTTCCGCCCAGACCGAGCAGATGTTTTGATTGGTTGGCAATGATCAGGAAAGCGGCTGCCGTTACGTAGGCCGTAATAACCGTTCGAGAAACGAACTGAACCATGTATGAAATGCGCAGAAAGGAGGCGAGAAGAAGAAACAAGCCGGAGAAACACAAAATCCAGGGTAGAATCAGTAGAGCTGATTCCGAACCCATGCCATTTTGATTGATCATTCCCAAACCCGCGAAAACGCCAAAGAGCAAAACCGCCGTCGCATTAGTCGGGCCGAGAGTAATAAAGCGACCTTTACCAAGTAGGCCACCGAAGATGGCGGCAAAGGCAGATCCAAGAAGCCCGTATTGAATGGGTAGTCCAGCGACAAGAGCATAGGCCATCCCCTGCGGAATGGCCAAAAGAGCGACGTTTACGGAAGCCCGCCAATCTCCCGCCCAATTTGATCGGGTGTAGCCTTTGAAAATATGGATAAAAGGAAGACTCGGCAAAAAGAAAGAGCTTAGCCCCAGTGCGGTCTTCATGTTGGCTTTTTTGTTCATTGAAGTGGAAGAAGCAAACTAAAGGAGTCTGGAGATACTCCAAGTAGATTCGAAGAAATCCAATGGCTTGCAAGAGGTTCTGCTTACTTCTCTTGTTTTAAGATCTCAATTTCTTCAAAACGAAAAGTATTTTTCGCACGCTTCCATTCTGAGAAATTACTCTGATAAATTTCTTTTTGGCTCCTAATTTCCTCATTTAGTCTTTCGAGGAGAGAGTACTTGGGACTTGACTTGACGTAACTGTCCTCGCTTGCCCGCATTTCGATCATTCTTTCTTCCAAAACTTCCTTTCTTTTGAGTCCCTCTTTTGTTTCGGATTTTAGCTGGGTGATAGCACCGGCAATTTCTCGAACGATTTTGCTCATAGTCGAGTCAAGGTTTCGAGAGACCTCCTTCCTGACAAACGAATCCGTATCCTGATTGCCCAAGATCTTTCTTAATTGACTGGTCATAGCTATTAATTCGGGAAGATTTTGGTATTTCGCGATCCTTTCGACTTCAAGGAGGGCTAGGGGGCTGGGGTCCTTTTTGTGTATTGAGTCGATCCGGCTTAGTGTTTCGTTGAGCATGGCAAGTTCCTTGGAAGTCTCAATGAGTTCACTTTGTAGTGCAATTTCTTCGATGTTGGCTCCCTTTGCGATAGATGCGCTTTGTTGGATTTGCTCGACGAGCTCGAGCTTGCGTTGCTCCAATACCCCGATCTTCTGCCGGTACTTTTGAAATCGAAAAATGAGCGGACGCTCCAAGCTTTCTTCCAAGGTTGCGAGCCTGTAGGCTTGCATTACGGTATTCGTCAATAGTCGTGAACTTTTGATGGAATGTCCACGGCATACCAAATAAATTCCGTCTCGCCTCCGGTCTGATTTTCGGGTGGAAAAAAGAGCCCGAATGATTTGACTTTCGTTTTGCTTGAACGCGTTGCTCTGAAAGGGGCTCAGGATCATCTCCTTGGCTGTGGGATTTTGCGAAAGCAAGGCAGTCAACTGCAAAAGGAAATCGGGACTTTCGAGAGCATCGGAATGAAGCGAGGTCAGGTTCGGGGTGCCATTTTCAACAACCAACAAAACTCGATGCTCTGCCCAGTTATTGGATTCAGCGAGTTTTTCGAGGGCACTTTCTTTATCTGGAACTTCGGAACCTTTCGGGACCTCGGGATCAGGTTCGGAAAAGTCATCTTCGTAACTCAGGGTTAGGGGTGCTTGGCTTTCCTCCTTTATTTCCTGATAATATACTCCGTAAAAAAAAAGGGAAAGGGTGAGTACGATAAGCAGCACGCAATGCCATGGTTGCATTCGAAGATGAAAAATAATTAATTCCACAAAGGCAACACATTAGCCATTAGGATTTCCAGAGGGGCTTTTATACCACCTAGAATGGTCGAAAGTGACTAGGTTTTTAATTTCCGAAAGGTTGACAACGAGATCATAAAGACTTTCTATGGAAGTGAGTGTCCGACGACTTGGTTCCATTCGACTTTTCCCGCAAGCTGACCGCGTTGCAACGCTCTCTTTATGCCTATATCCTAACTTTGCTTCCCAACCGCACGGATGCCGAAGACGTTTTGCAGGAAACGAACCTAATATTGTGCACGAAGGCCGGCGAATACGATCCCATGGGCCATTTTCAAGGGTGGGCTTTTCAAATTGCCCGATATCAGGTGATGGCTCACATAACCAAGTCCAAGAGAAGCCGTCTTCAGTTCAGCACTGAGATTATCGAAGCCTTGGCGGCCGAAGAATTAGACAACAACCAAATAGCCTTAAGCCAAAAAGCACTGCAATTGTGCTATGAGTTGTTGCCCGACCATATGAAGCGCATAGCCCTCCTCCGATTCAGGGAGAATAGCCAACTCAAGGAAATTGCAAAAAAGGTAGGAAGACCTTTGGGTTCCATATCGGCAACTTTACATAGAATAAGAATCAACTTAAGTGATTGTGTCCGTAGAAAAATGCCATTGGTGGAAGCTGAAAACGATCTTTGATTAATTTTTCGACCAAAAATTATTTTTTTTGGTAAGAAAAAGCCGATTTGCGCTAATAGCTCATACAATCCCATATCCCATGAATGCAATCGACGTATCATTAAAGGAAGTAGAAATACTTACAATCCGTGTCTTGGACGGTCTTCATGAACAAAAAGACATGGATAGACTATCCGCGCTTTTGAGCTCCAGTGCCGTAGCGAGATCAAGGTATGCCGAGTTGGTGATTCAGGATTCCTTGCTCCATTGGGAGACAAGTGATGTTCTTGAATTCGAACCAAGCGAGTCCAAGACTGTTTTGTTTCCTAAAGTACCTATGGTCGCGTCCTTTGCTGCCGCAATCCTTGCGATGTTCGGCGTTTGGCATTGGAAGAAAAGCACGCCATCACCCGCTCGAGAAGTCGTTGCCGATACCCCCGCCACCCTATCTGGAAAGCCTGCGGTTAATCCGGAATACATTCAAACCCCCGAGCAACCACTTACTTCCGTTGCTTCCCTATCTACAAAATTTGGCTTGGAGGTTGGAGGAGACGGGCCTTTTATTCGTTCGATCGACGCGAGGAGCGAGGCTCGTGTCGGCATTGCCATTCTTGAGGAAAACAAGAGGTTTGGCGAGGGAGGTATAGTGGAGATCCGAGATGACGTGGTCGTTTGGAACAGAGAGGAGCATTTGAGCGTTCCGGCCGAGCAGGGCATTTTGCCCTTGGAGGGTGACCGGATGATCAAGCTTTCGAAACTTGGAATCGACGTCCCGGCTCAATCAGCCGAAATTTCCGACACGGTTCGGGTTCTTGACCTTCGTGGAGTGATTGCTGATCAAGGAGTTTCCACCGTCCGGCTGAACACAAGCGTTTTCTTCAATCAAAGTCTTGGCATCGTACGGGAGGCAACTGAGTTTTCCCTTACCGTCCACGCAATAAAATCGGAAAACGGCCAAACAAATCGCTCCATTGGCCATCAAGAAACCAGTCTTACTGGCGACCTCAATCCAATCACTTGGGAGGAGTTAAACAGTGAATACGAGATTCCTCAAGGAACGGACTTTTTGATTGTTGCTCTCAATGCTCGCCGGGAAGGTACGAATGCCCTAATTCCTGACATGGCAGGTCTCTACGCGGATCAACTTAATTTGGGGCTCGTCTTAAACGAGCAGAAGTCCATTCGCTTGTAACCAACCTGCTTCTTCCCTTTGCGTTGACACCCCGTCGCGCCAAGAGAAAGATTCCGGGGATGAAAACCAAGTTACTTTTATCTTTCTTCTCTCTCTTTTCCTCAATTAGTTCATTGGCTGATGATTGGCCTGCTTTTGGAGGTCCTGACCGAAATCAGGTATCTCTGGAAAAGGGCCTCCGAGCGGATTGGGGAGATGAAGAACCTGAACGGTTATGGTCCATGGATGTCGGTTTGGGCTATTCCGCGGTAGTGGAGGTGAAGGGAAAGGCTTATACTCAAGGTTATTCAAGCGGAAAAAACACCCTTTTTTGCGTCGATGCAGAAACTGGAAAACTCCTTTGGACCCATCAATACCCCTGCGAGAAAGCACCCAAGTATTTTCAAGGAGGGAGCCGTAGTACACCCGCAATAAGCGATGGGATTTTATACCTGAATAGTCATGAGGGTGATTTTTATGCTCTTGATGCGGCAAACGGAAAAATTCTTTGGACCAAAAACCTCGTGAAGGACTTTCAGGGCAGGCGACCTGATTGGGGTTTTTCTGGATCTCCTTTGTGTGTAGCTGGCATGGTCATTTTCCAAACTGGTTCGGAAAAAGGCTCCTTGGTCGCCTTGGATGCCAAAAGCGGTGAAGAAAGATGGCGAGCCGGTTCTGATGAGGCAGCCTACTCTTCACCCATGTTGCGTACTTACGGCAAAGAAGAAATTCTGGTGTTCAATGGATTCGGACTTGTTTCGCATCGTTTGTCCGACGGTGCGGAGTTAAAGAAATATCAACACAAGACCCGCTATGGAATCAATGCGACTCAACCCATAGACTTGGGTCCTTCCGTTCTGGTTTCCAGTGCCTACGGCAAAGGTTCGGCCTTGGTTGACCTGGAAAGGCGCCGGCCCCGGGCATTGTGGGAATCCTCCTCTTTTTCCTGCCAAATGGCAAGTTTGGTCAGTTCGGGAGATTATGCCTACGGAATCGAAGGTCAGGCCGGAGGCCGTGAGGACCAAGCGAGGCTGTTTTGCCTTGAAATAAAGAAAGGCAAAAAAAGATGGGAAAAAAAAGGTTTTGGACTAGGTACGGTTCTTCTTGTCGAAAACAGATTGGTTATCCTCAGCGATAGGGGAGAGCTCACCCTCGCCGAAGCTAATCATTACAACTTTCGGGAGTTAGCCCGATTTCAAATCCTTTCTGGTAAGGAAAACTGGACCCCCCCGACTTATGCCAACGGCAGAATGCACTGCCGAAGTAGTCAGGGAAAATGGGTTTGCCTGAAAATGGGCATTCAGTCGGCCGTCATTCAGGGTGAAGGTGCCGATTGACCTGACCCAACAATCCCAGAAATTCTTCTTTTTCTTTTGGTGAAAGCACGGACAGCGTTTCTTCTTCAAGCCGATCGGCAACCTTTTTCGCCCGGTCGAACAAGTCCTTACCTTTCGGCGTACAATAGATAAGTTTTTTTCTACGGTCGAGTGCATCGACCCTTCTTTTCACAAGGCCCATTTTGTCCATCCTCGACATCAGCCCTGCGATGTTGTTTGGGTCCGTGAACATTAGGTTTTTCAGGGTAAACTGATAAACGGTACCAGCAGGAAGTTCGTTTAGCCACCGCAGAGCAATGTATTGGTCGGGCGTCAGGCCAATACCACCCACTCTTTTTTGAAAAATGGCGTTCAGTTTCATCCAGCATTTTCGAAGCAAGGGAGGCAATTGGAGGTCTTGGCTTTCTTTGGGATTCATTAAAAAAACAGGATGCGGTTACGATCGAAGTTTGACAAGTAGTACATACAAGTACTAATTGAAATTTTGTTACAATTCAACCCCTCACTTTTATCTGCCATGATCGATAGATTTCCGTATCTGCTCATTTCCTTGTTTTTTTGTGTGACCGGCTGTTTACATCAACATGAACCCGCCGCTTCAGGCAACTCCACCGCCGCTCTCGCCGCCACCGACCCGGAAGCCAAGATCGTTCATTCCGATTGGCTCTACTGGAGAGGATCGGACGGTACCGGGGTTTCCGATCAAACCGGTTTGCCGCAGGATTTGAACAAATCCCTTTTGTGGACCCACGAAATTCAGGGTGGAGGAGTCCCCGTTATTGCCGGAGGCAGGGCTTACCAATTTGGTTACTACGGTGTCGAAGACGATCTACAGGAAGCTCTGGTTTGCTTTGATGCGACATCAGGAAAGGTTTTGTGGAATCGCAGGCACAGTGATTTCGTCAGCGACATCGTCTACAACCGTTACGGCGTTGGTGCGGCTTGCGTGGATCCTGCAACCGGCAATGTTTATTTCCAAACTAGCCCGGGTCTGCTCATAGGGTACGACTCGGACGGCAACAAGTTGTGGGAAAGATCTTTGATGGAGGAATTCGCAAGGCTAACTTTCCCCAACGGGCGTACGGGGGGACCTTGCGTGGACGGCAACTTGGTCATCATTCACGCCATCACAGCGAATTGGGGAAAACAAGGGCCGGCCCGCGACAGGTTCTACGCTTTTGACAAGACCAACGGAGATCTAGTTTGGTCTTCCACTCCCGGAATCACTCCGAAAGACAGTTCCTTCGCCCCCTTGGTTTTCGAGGATACGCCGGATGGCCGCCGAGTCTTCTACAGCGGAACGGGTTGCGGACACGTGGTTTGCATCGATGCTCGTACGGGTCAGCCTCTTTGGCGCTTTCAGATGTCATATGGTGGAGTTAACTCTGGAGTCGTACTACACAAGAATACCGTTGTTGCGATTCACGGAAAAGAAAACGTCGACTCATCCGTCATTGGTCGAATGGTTGCCATTCGCAAACCCGAAACCCTCCCCGAGGTTGGGGAGGAGATCCAACTTCTTGGAAAGGAAGACGAGGTATGGAGAAATAATTCCATGGAAGCTTTCACCAGCACACCAGTCTATCGGAACGGCCGATTGTATACTACGATCAAAAGAGGCGAACTAGTTTGTGTCGACGCGGAAACAGGAGAGGACATTTGGGTCCTTAAACTTGCTCCCGACCAAGTTCACGCATCCCCTCTTTGGGCTGATGGAAAACTTTTCGTTCCGATGTTCGACGGCCGAATATCGGTTGTCTCGGATGAAGGGGATTCGGGAACAATACTGAGTAAGACTCTTCTTGACGGGGCATGTTTGGCGGCTCCATCGACCGCCCACGGCCGAGTTTTCGTCCAAACCAAAAAACGACTTTATTGCTTTGGTTCGGCTATGCCGGCACCTGCTTTCGTGGCCCAACCCTTGGAGGAGCCACAAGGAACGGGACCGGCAGTTTCCCTCCAAGTGATACCTGCGGAATTTGCCCTTAAATCCGGAACCAGTCAGGAATTCAAAGTTTATGCCCTTGATCGTACGGGTAGGAGAATCGAGGAAGTCAAAGAAGGAATGGCTTGGGAAAAATGGATTCCGCCGACGGCAAAAGTTCAATCCATGGTCGATGCTGAAATCGATGAAAACGGTTTGCTCGTAGCCGATATGGGAGCCAAGCTTTCGGCTGGTGCCCTTCGTGTGTCGAAAGGAGGCGTACACGGAGTTACCCGAGGGCGCATCCTGCAGGATTTGCCTTACGAGGTTACCTTCGAACAGGGCTTCGATCTCAAGAACACGAGTTCCGACGATATTGCTTTCTCTTACCCGCCGTTGGCATGGCTTGGGGCAAGAATGCGTTGGCAGATACAAAAATCAGGAGACAATTATTTGGCTGGGAACACGTTGGACCGTGTTCTCTTCCAGCGGGCGATTAACTTCGTTGGGCACAAGGACATGAGCGAATACACGATGGAAGCGGACGTCATGACCGACGGAGATCGAAGGACCAAGTCCAATATCGGACTAATCAATCAAAGGTATGTCTTCGCTCTCATTGGAAACGGTCAGAAGTTGGAGGTTTTTTCCAATTACGACAGGTTCAGGCATTCGGTTCCTTTTTCGGTTAAGACTAATGTCTGGTATAGGCTGAAGACACGGGTCGATCTTTTGGCCGATGGTACCGGAATGATCCGGGCCAAGACTTGGGAGAAAGGTTCGCCGGAACCACCCACTTGGACCATCGAGGTGCCTCATGCAATGCCCCACCGCAACGGCGCTCCTGGTATTTATGCAATGTCTCCTCAGAGTAAGAAGAAGGTCTTCTTCGACAATGTTTCGATCAATTACAATAAATAACGACCCTTTATTCCTATGAAAAACTCAAGAAAACCAATTCCAAAAGTCTGCTTTTTCTCTCTACTTTTCACTTTGTTCGCCCCTATCACAAAGGGTGCCGATTGGCCCGTGTGGGGAGGTGACGGTAGCCGTAACATGGTATCCTCGGAAACCGGCTTGATCACAGACTTCAATCCTGGCGAAATGAGCGATGACGAGGTGGTCGACATGAAGACTACGAAGAACGTCAAGTGGGTAGCCAAACTAGGTTCGCAGGCTTACGGAAACGTAACGGTCGGGCAGGGGAAAGTCTTTGTCGGGACAAACAACGAATCTCCAAGGGATCCTGGCAAAAAGGGTGACCGGGGCGTGGTCATGTGTCTGGACGAGAAAACCGGTGATCTTCTTTGGCAACTTGTAATTCCAAAACTTGGGGCCGGCAAGGTCAGCGATTGGGAATATATAGGAGTTTGCTCTTCGGCTGCCATTGATGGTGATAAAGTTTACGTTGTAACCAATCGTTGTGAAGTCGTTTGCTTGGACATCAATGGATTGGCGGATGGCAACGCCGGACCATTCAAGGACGAAGCCAACTACGTCCGTCCAAAGGGCAAGCAGGACGAACTGAACGAGAAAACGGATGCCGATATAATTTGGATGTATGACATGAGGGATCAACTAGGAGTTTTTCCCCACAACGTAACCAGTTCATCGGCTGTTATCGTTGGGGACGTGGTGTACGTGGCGACCTCCAATGGAGTGGATTGGTCACACACCAATATTCCAAGTCCCCTTTCTCCAAGCTGGATCGCGCTTAACAAAAATACCGGAGAACTGATGGGCGAAGATGGATCCGGCGCAAGCGCGAGTTCTCTTCACGCCGCTTGGTCATCGCTTACTTATGGAAAGGTCGAGGGTAAGGAAATGCTCATTTGGGGAGGCACGGATGGCTTTTGTTATGGCTACTCGACGAAGACCGAAAAGGATGCCGATGGTTATGACTTGTTCAACCCTCTGTGGAAGATCGATTGCAATGAGCCGCATTACCGCAAGGACAAGAATGGCAAAAAGATCCCTTACGCCACTCCCCCTGGCCCCAGTGAGCTTATTGGTACGCCCGTACTATACGACGGCAAGGTGTATTGCGCTGTCGGGCAGGACCCGGAGCATGGAGACGGGGTGGGGCGCCTGTCCTGCATTGATGCCAAGACCGGAAAAGTTATTTGGAAGAACACCGATATCGGTAGGACAATTTCCACTGTATCGGTAGCCGATGACTTGGTTTATTTGGCTGAATATGCCGGCATCGTTCATTGCTTGGATGCCCAAACGGGAAAGGTTTACTGGACTCACGATTCTTTTAGCCGAATTTGGGGTTCATCGCTGGTGGCGGACGGAAAACTTCTTTTGGGGAACGAAGACGGCGATCTTTTGATCTTGGACCATGGAAAGAAAAAACCGAATGTTCAGACGGTCGGAATGGGTGCGCCGGTATATAGTTCACCGGTTTTTGTAAACGGAATACTTTATGTCGCGACCCAGACCCACCTTTACGCCATTGGCAAATAGTCATGATCGACTCTCATTCTTCTTCCGGAAGCAAATTGGTTTGGGTATTCTTCCTTCTCCTCTTCTTCGCTCATCAGGACTTTTGGTTCTGGTCGGACGACTCGCTGGTTCTTGGCTTTCTTCCCATGGGATTGGCTTATCATGCTCTCTTTTCGGTAGCTTGTTCCGGCCTATGGGCTTTTGCCTGTTTTCGGTCTTGGCCCGAGAAACTAGAACAATGGGCTGACGAAGACGGCGTACCTGGCGAAAACCCTTCCTCGACATGAACGATATCATTTTTCTTGCTTCCGCGGGTGAACCGGTGACCCGTACACCTCTTTACGTCTTGATGGTGTACATGGGACTATTACTGGCTCTGGGTATATTGAGCAGCCGTTTTTTCCGGGGTACGAGCAAGGACTATTTCGTAGCAAGCCAATCGATCGGGCCATTCATGCTTTTGATGAGCGTCTTTGGGACCACCATGACGGGTTTTGCCTTGGTTGGCTCTTCGGGTAAGGCCTTTTCACAGGGAATTGGAACTTATGGATTGATGGCATCTTGGAGTGGCCTGCTTCACTCGGCTGTCTTTTTCGCCATTGGAATCAAGCTCTGGTCTTTCGGCAAAAAATATGGCTACGTCACGCAAATCCAATTTTTCCGTGACCGGTTTGATTCAAAGCAGCTTGGTTACCTTCTTTTCCCCATTCTTGTCCTGCTTATCATTCCTTATCTTTTAGTTGGCCTCATCTCCGTAATGAAGGTTGTGCAACCGATAACTTCCGGCATGTTTCCGGACACTTTCGGATTGCCCGACAAGGTTTTGCCAAATGGCAAGAGCATCACTCACCCCCTTTCCGGAGGAGTCCCGGGTTGGCTGAGCGGTCTAGTCGTTTCCACGGTCGTTTTGTTTTACGTTTTCTTCGGTGGAGTAAGGAGCGCAGTCTGGGCAAACACTTTCCAAACCGTTGTCTTCATGATAACGGGAGTCGTTGCGTTTTACATGATTGCGGACAAACTTGGCGGGGTAGCCAGTGCCGCTGAAATCGTCAAGAACCATGCCCCGGACAAGCTTATACGGGAGGGATCCATTGGTAATTGGCATTTCTTTTCATACTTGCTGATTCCTTTGAGCGTAGGGATGTTCCCCCATCTTTTTCAGCATTGGCTTACCGCTAAGAATGCGAAAAGCTTCCGCCTTACCGTAATCGCCCATCCTATATGCATCGCCATTGTGTGGGTGCCCTGTATCCTTATAGGTATTTGGGCCGCCGGACTTTACGCAGCCGGTGATCTGCGGATACCTCCACTTCCCGGTGGTGGACCAAACGCCAATGCCGCCCTTGCCACTATGGTAAGAACGCTGGTCGAGAATCCTTTGCTTTCCGGTTTGCTGATGTCCGGAATTTTGGCCGCCATCATGTCGTCCCTGGATTCGCAGTTCGTGTGCCTTGGCACGATGTTCACCAACGACGTCGTTGTAGCTGCCGTCGGCAAGGAAAAATACAGTGACCGGCAACTCATCTTTTTGTCTCGAGCCTTTATCGTTGTTATCGTTTTGGTTTCTTACTTCATGGCTCTCTATTTGCAGGGCTCAAGCGTCTTTTCTTTGGGGGTATGGTGCTTCTCGGGTTTTGCTGCCTTGTTCCCTCTGGTTTTCGCGGCAGTATACTGGAAACGGGCGAGTTTGGGAGGTGCGGTAGGCTGCATACTGGCCACCCTTGTCTCGTGGTGCTATTTCTTTTATCAAGATATTTTCCTTGATGCGGGAGCAGGCCATGGGGAATATTTGGTGCAGGGAGTCATGCCCGTCACTTTTGTTTTCCTTGCATCTGCGGCAGGCATGATTTTGGGGTCCTTGCTGACGGAACCTCCTGCCAAGGAAACGATTAAAAAGTTTTTTCCGACACTCTCCTAGTTGAGATCGGGAGATAGGCGCTTTCTATTACTTACCATGAGCATTGAAGAACAAACCAAGAAATCTGCCGAATTATTGGATTCACACACGGCCGAAATGATCAAGTGGCATTTTTCGCCTGAAACCGGATCCTCCTTTTGGCTGGACTGGGCCAAGGAACAGGATTGGAATCCGTTGGAGGAGGTATCCACTTTTTCCGACTTGTGCCAAAAATTCCCCAACTTCCAAGATGAATGGCTGAGGGACTTGCCGAATGAAGTCTGGGTTCCGCAAGCCTACAAGGGCAAGCCTTTCAATATTTTCGAGACTGGAGGGACCACCGGAATGCCCAAACAGCGCATTGGATGGGATGATTTCCGAATTGATTACACGGCATTTTCAGAAACCTTGAACGATGAACATTTCCCGAGGGATCACTACTGGATGATGGTCGGTCCGACCGGCCCCCGACGTCTTCGTTTGGCAATTGAGCATTTGGCCAATGAACGGGGGTGCTCATGTTACTTCGTCGACCTCGACCCTCGCTGGGTGAAGCGTCTGATCGCATCCAAGCAATTCGACCAAGCGAGAGCCTACATGGATCACGCAGTAGATCAAGCCTTGACCATTCTCAAGCATCGTAGTGTCAGTGCTCTGTTTACTACCCCCAAGCTTCTCGAAGCTTTGGCGGAACGAAAGGATTTGATTCGCTCAGGTATCAAAGGCGTTTTTTGCGGAGGCACCACGATGGATAAACAATATGCCCGCTTTCTGGTCGAGGAAGTGTGCGAAGGAGGAAAGATTGGTTTCGTTCCTACTTATGGAAATACCCTCATGGGCTTGGCCCGACATCATCCGATTGGTCCGGATAATGATTATTCGATCGCTTATTACGCGCCTCAACCTCGGGCCGTCCTCAGGGTCATTGATCCGGAGTCAAACGAGCCCGTTGAATACGATACTTGGGGTCGGGTAGAACTGACCACGATGACGAAAGAATTTTTTATGCCGAGGTTTTTAGAGCGAGATGAAGCCTTGCGGAGAAAACCTTGGTCGGAGGCGCCATGGGATGGCGTTGCCGAGGTCAGGCCCTTTGGCGCCATGGAGAAAAACATCGTAGAAGGAGTATATTGAATTATGAGCGTACCACACATACCATGCCTCAGATTTGGTGAGGCTTACCGCAGTTTTAACGAGTCTGAAGTCAACGACTACCGGGATGGCTCTCCCAAGGCGACCCTTAGTCAGGTCAATGCGGGGATCATTCGTCGTGATCTCGTGCAGATAGGCAAGGCCAGAGAAGCCCTTGCCCGGTTCTCCACTCGTGAGCTTGTTGACATAAGCGCCAAGGCAGGAGACCTTTTTCTCAATGAGGATCTTCCCCTTGGAGAAGGCTCGATGCAAAGTGCCCAGGATTACCTGGAGACACTTTCTTCTACTAGTGGCTTACCGCATGTCATGGTGAAAAGAAACATGGATAAGATTCATTATGCCCTTACTCACGTCGAACTCATTTTGAACGGTCTTACTCGGGGAATTAATTTTGACATTCTTGACCAAGGCCATGGTGAACAGGCTGGTGCTCCTGTATGCTTTTACCCCACGACTGATGCTCTTGGCTTGGTGATGCCCAGTAACTCACCTGCCGTCAATTCACTCTGGCTGCCCTCCATTGCGCTTAAGATACCCATTATCATGAAACCCGGACGTGAAGAGCCTTGGACTCCTTTTCGTCTCATCCAGGCTTTTATCGCGGCAGGTTGCCCCAAGGAGGCGTTTGGTTTTTATCCGACCGATCACGAAGGAGCGGGAGACATTCTTCGGCTTTGCGACAGAGCTTTGATCTTCGGCGACAAGAGCACAACCGACCTGTATGCGGGAGATCCCGGCGTACAGGTTCATGGCCCAGGATTCAGTAAAATACTGATCGGGGACGACGAAATCGAAAATTGGCCCGATTACATCGATGTCATGGCTTCGTCCATATCAGACAACGGAGGACGTAGCTGCGTCAATGCTTCGGCGGTGATCGTACCCAAGTATTCCAAGGAAATTGCCGATGCTCTTGGAAAGAGACTGGGTCCACTGAAGCCACTTCCTGTAGACGATCCCGAAGCAGTCCTTTCTGGCTTCGCCAACCCCAAAATGGGGGAATGGATTGACGCCGCTCTTGATTCTGATTTCGAGGGAAGTGGGGCAAGTGATGCCACGGCACCCTATCGCGACGGAACGCGTCTGGTCAAAGCCGAGGGAGGCACATATCTCCGACCAACAATTGCCCATTGTGAGTCCATGGAACACCCTCTTTCTAATCGGGAGTTTCTATGCCCCTATGCAAGTGTGGTCGAAGTACCGCAAGAAGATATGCTCAGAGCTATTGGCCCAACACTAGTTGTTACTGCAATTACACAAGACGAAGGTTTCAAAAAGCAATTGTTACGAGCTTCTAATGTCGAGCGACTTAATATCGGCCCCTTATCTACGATGAAGATCTCTTGGGATCAACCTCATGAAGGCAACATGTTCGAATTTCTTTACAAGCGCAGATCGATCGGGGTAGCCGCCTAATTTCCGGCAAATTTTTTTGAATGGAAAACACCCCCTCCCGCGATCAGTTGAGCAATTTCTTCGCAAAGGGGGAAGAGGTGTCGCAGCGGGTTTTGTATGGCCCGGGTGCCAGCGAAAAGATAGGCGAGCACGCCAGGGATCTGGGTCAGAGAGCTTTGTTGGTTACGGATCAAGGTTTGTCTGCCGTGGGCCATCCTCAGCAGGTGAGGGAAGATTTGGAAAAGGCCGGCCTTGAGGTTACCCTCTTTGACAAATCCGTCGAAAACCCCACAGAGTCGAGCGTGCAAGACTGTGTTCATGTGGCCAAGACCGCCCAAATTGATTTGATCGTCGGTTTGGGCGGAGGTAGCTCAATGGATACGGCCAAGGGTTGTAATTTCATTCTTACCAATGGTGGGCGGATGGCAGACTATTGTGGAATCGGCAAGGCAACGCAGGCCATGCTTCCTCTCATTGCTTTGCCCACGACGGCGGGAACCGGTAGTGAATGCCAATCCTTTGCCTTGATTTCTGAGGACAATACTCACCGAAAGATGGCTTGCGGAGATAAGAAAGCTTTGCCGCTCGTCACTATCCTCGATCCGAAATTAACTTTGTCTCAACCAAGGATGGTTACGGCTTGTACGGGCATTGACGCATTGACGCACGCCTTGGAATCCGCCGTGACGAATAAAAGAAACGATTCGTCCGACCGCCACTCGGGTATGGCTTTTGAACTGATTCATGAAAACTTGCCAAAGGTATTTGAAAGACCGGATGATTTGGAGGCACGTGGAGCAGTCTTGTTGGGAGCTTCTCATGCCGGGGCGGCGATTGAAAGGAGCATGCTAGGGGCCGCGCACTCGATGGCCAACCCTTTGACTGCCCTACGCGGAACCGTTCATGGAGTAGCAGTCGGTTTGGCTTTGCCCGCGGTTATGGAATTCAACGCGGGGCAACCGGACACCATGACCCGTTATGCCGACCTTGCCCGTCAGGCAGGTATCGTACCAAGAGAAACATCCAACAGGGATTCCTTCGAAGCCCTTGTTGCTCGGGTACGCAGTCTGTTGGACTTGGCGAACTTCCCATCCTCTTTAAGCCAACTGGGCTTTGAGGAGAAAGATCTGGCAGGCCTGGCCAAAGGGGCATCCGAACAGTGGACGGCCGGTTTCAATCCTCGGACGATCGAGACCCATGAATTCCTTCAACTTTATTCCTCACTTTTTAAACACACGCCTTGTCTTGAGGAGACTCAGGAGTTAAGGTAAGTAATGAGTGTAAAAGCGATTCTAATGTTCTTGGCACGGGGTTTGTTCTATCTTTCCCTTTTGGTGATCGGCTTGGTTGGCTTTTCCGAGACTAAAAGCCATTGGCCGCGCCATCGTGGAGATGCCGCACTGAGTGGTAATTCGGGTCAGAAAATAGGAACTTCTCTCAAATTGGAATGGGTATTTGACGCTGGTGATTTCCTCAAATCCTCCGTCGTTGTATCCGGGGGGGTTGCTTTTGTCGGAGCGGACACCGGAATCATTCATGCCGTCGACGTAGAGACCGGCAAGGAGAAGTGGCAGTACAAAACCGGACTGGGTATCGAAGCTCCCCCGCTCGTCCATGAGGGTGTCGTATACATCGGTTCGACGGATGGCTTTCTTTACGCCTTTGATGTGGGAAATGGGAAATTGAAATGGAAATACGAGACCGACGGAGAGATCATGGGGGCGGCCAATCAAGCGAGCCGACCCAAATCAAAAGATTCCGTGATCGTCGTCGGCAGTTACGACAACTTCGTTCATTGTATCGATGCCAAAAACGGTACTATGATTTGGAAATTCGAAACTCAAAATTACGTTAATGGCGTTCCTACGATCTACGACGACAAGCATGTGGTCTTCGGAGGATGCGATTCCGTTCTGTACGTCGTGAATCTGGAAAATGGAACCCTTGGTCGCTCGGTCGAAGTGGAGGCCCCGATTGCGGCATCCGTGGCCGTTGGCGACGGTGTTGGATACGTAGGAAACATGGATCGGGCGGTGATGGCTTTTGATTTGGCAACGGGTGAGGTCGTATGGAATTACCGTAACAAAAGCTTCCCTTATTTTTCTTCTCCTGCCCTTACTGCAAAACAGGTTTTAATCGGGGGTCGAGACAAAGGACTGCATTGTATCAATCGAGTATCGGGTAAGCTTGAATGGCGTTTCGCTGCTCGCGGCAGGATAGACAGTTCCCCCGTAATCGCGGAAGACAAGGTTGTATTTGGCTCGATGGACGGAAAGCTTTATCTTGTGTCCCTAAAGGATGGAAAAGAAATTTCTTCCTATGAAGTGGGGGAGGCGATCTCTTCAACGCCTGCCCTTGCAGCCGGCTGCATTTATGTTGGATGCGAAGACGGAAAGGTTTACGCATTCTCAACCGGAAGCAAAAAATGACTGACGAAACTTTGATCAAGCCCGACCGTGAAACCAAGGACGAAACCAAGGCGGGCAGTTATTTCGTTTCGAACTATCCTCCGTTTTCGCTTTGGAATGAAAAAGACGTGGACTGTCTTCCCAGTATGCTCAACAGCCCTTCTCCAGGTTCGGCGCCTTTGGGGTTGTATTATCACGTGCCTTTTTGCCGCAAGCGGTGTCACTTTTGCTATTTCAGGGTTTATACCGACAAGAACTCCAATGACATTCGTCGTTATCTTTCGGCAACCATGAAGGAACTGAAAGCTTATGCGGCTTCTTCTTACGTAAATGGACGCAAGCCAAAATTCGTATATTTCGGTGGAGGAACCCCTTCTTATCTTTCTGCCCAACAGTTGACCGATTTGACCAATGAGATGAAATCCATTCTGCCTTGGGACGAAGCCGAGGAAGTAACCTTCGAATGCGAACCGGGAACTCTCCACGAGAAGAAATTAGAAGTGATCAAAAACTTTGGAGTGACCCGACTGAGTTTGGGAATTGAAAACTTCGATGATCACATTCTTGCGATCAATGGCCGAGCTCACCGCTCCAATGCAGTTTTCAGGGCCTATGAGTTCGCTCGCCAGCTAGGTTTTGATAATATCAACGTTGATCTTATTGCTGGTATGCTTGAAGAAACGGATGAGAATTGGTCCAACTGCGTCGACCAAGTCATTGATCTTTCTCCTGATTGCGTGACCATCTACCAAATGGAGATCCCTTTCAATACGACAATTTTCAAGTCAATGAAAGAAAAGGGCAAGCTCTCGGCACCGGTTGCCGATTGGCAGACCAAGAGGAGATGGGTCGAGGAGGCTTTCGGGCGCCTCGAATCTGCAGGATACACGGTTACCTCTGCCTACACCGCGGTGAAGGATCCTGACAAAACCAAATTCATTTATCGTGACCGTCTTTGGTCTGGTGCTGATATGGTCGGGCTTGGGGTTGCGTCACTCGGGCATTTGGGTGGAATTCATTACCAAAATCTTACGCACATTGATCAGTATTGCGATACCATCGAGAGCGAAGGACCGGTCGTCAGACGGGCGCTTCTAACCACAGATGAAGAACGCTTCGTCCGGGAACTTATTTTGCAATGGAAATTGGGTCTAGTCCGACCAAGCTACTTTAAAGAAAAATTTGGAATAGATGTCTTAATACGCTATTCCGAAGTCTTCGAAGAATGGAGTGCTTCGGGTGATTTGATCATAGGTAAAGACGAGTTAAGATTAAGTCGAACTGCTCTCCTCAGGGTTGACTCGATGCTTCACAGTTTTTTTCTTCCTCAACATCAGGACATTGCCTGAGCTTGTTACTCCAATATGCCTGCCCAAAAGAATATTTCTCCCGACGTTCTCTACCCTTTGAGCTTTATTAGGGGGGCTCGTAATTTGCCTGCCCTGACTTACGAAAAGATCGAAGCGATCGATATGCCCGAACCCTATCGCTCTCTTTTGGTGCACGAGGGCGACATGACGTCCCGTCTCGAAGCTCATCAGGAAAGTCCGATCAAAGTCTGTCGCCTTCGCTCCTCAAACAACGGGCAATTATATTTTCGTGAAGTCATGCTCCAAACTGAAGTCGGTGACAAACCGACGGAATACGGTGCAATCGAAGTCAACCTCAGTGCGTTGCCGGAAGAAGTTCGAGTCTTGGTTTTAAAAGCCCAACAACCTTTGGGTGGTCTTCTCAACGATCACAGGATACCTTACTCCAGCGCTCCGCGGGCTTTTCTCAAAGTGATCCCCGATGGTCCGATCGTTGAAGCGTTCGGAACCGTGGAAGCGGATTACCTCTATGGAAGAAGCAACGTCATCTCCGGGTACAACGGGGAAGTCATCGCTCAAATCGTTGAAATTCTACCCCCCCTTTAACCTTTTCTATGACTTGCGATTAGGATAAAATTAATTTGAATGTAATACTATGATCTCTCTCAAAACCAATTATGATGCGATCGTCGTGGGCGGAGGTCCCGCGGGTTCGACGACAGGAGCTTTGCTGGCCGAAAAAGGGCATGACGTATTGATTGTGGAGAAGGAGAAGTTCCCGCGCTACCATGTGGGCGAGTCTCTCATGCCGTTTTGTTATTTTCCGCTCGAACGCCTTGGACTCATAGACAAACTCATGGACTCTGGAAACCCGCGAAAGTATTGCGTACAATTCGTCCGTCAGGATGGGTTTCTCTCCCAACCCTTTTATTTCTTTCAGCATTTCGATCACCCGTCGTCTACGACATGGCAAGTTTGGCGTTCGGAATTCGATAAGATGATTCTGGACAAGGCCCGCCTAAATGGAGCCACCGTTTGGGAGGAAACCAAAGCCAAGGCTTTGCTCAAAGAGGATGAACGGGTGAAAGGCATTAGGGTTGAATCCTCCGAATTTGGATCACAGGAATTGTTTGCGCCGATTGTAGTCGATGCTTCTGGACGCGACTGCTTTGCTTCCATCAGAGAGAAATGGAAGATTCGGGATCCCAAGCTCAAAAAAATTGCTTTGTGGACCTACTACAAAGGAGCGAAACGTGATCCGGGTTTGGATGAAGGCGCGACCACCGTTGCCTATTTGCCGAACAAAGGCTGGTTTTGGTATATACCCCTAAGCGGCGATATGGTCAGTGTCGGCATAGTTGCAGAAAAGGACTACCTATTCGATGGATCGACGAAGGACCATGACGAGATTTTTCAGAGAGAGATCCAAAACAACGAGTGGATCAAAGATCATTTGTCCGGAGCCGAACAGACAGGGGAATACCGAATTACCGGAGAGTATTCTTACCGCAACCGGTATTGTTCTACCGATGGGTTGGTCTTGGCCGGTGATGCCTTGGGTTTTCTTGATCCGGTCTTTTCTTCGGGAGTTTTTCTTGCCCTCAAAAGCGGTGTTATGCTTGCCGATGAAATTGACTCGGTCATGGAATCGGGGAACCCGTTAACCTCCACCTCCTTTGACCATTACGGCAAACGCATGCAATCTTCCATAGAAATCATGCGAAAAATAGTTTATGCCTTTTACGACGATGAATTTAGTTTCGGTAGTCTCGTCAAGCGCGGGGAACACCTGCGGGCATCCTTGACCGACTGCCTTATCGGCAACGTCGATGACCAAGACTTCAAAGAACTATTCGATGCGATGTCCGATCTCGCCGATCTGCCCGAACCGGTTGAGCACGGCTTGGCTCGTGCTTCCAAGTGAAACTTGCTTTTCTAACGCCTGGAACTGGAAATTATTATTGTGGCGTTTGCATGCGCGACAATTCTTTAGCCAAGCAGTTGATGGCGAATGGTCACGAAGTGACGATGTTACCGACCTATCTGCCCCATTTTCTCGACGAAGAACCAGCATCCGAAGACCACCCGATTTTTTTTGGAGGCATCAATGTGTATCTCCAACACAAGTTCTCCCTTTTTCGGCACACTCCTGCCTGGCTCGACAAGGCTTTTGACAGTAAGTGGCTTCTTCGCAAGGCGGCCGCAAGAAGCGGGATGACTTCAAGCAAGGACCTTGGGGAAATTACCCTTTCTACCTTTCGCGGAGAAGACGGGCCATTGGTCAAAGAAGTTCACAAGGTGTTGGATTGGTTTAAGAAGCAAGGCTCGCCCGACGTTCTTTTTCTTTCCACGGTCATGTTGGCCGGAATCGGAAAAGTTCTCAAGCGTGAGCTTGGCATACCGGTGTACGCCTTTCTCCAAGGGGAGGATTCCTTCCTTGACTCACTGCTGCCCGAGTACCGTAACGAGGCTTGGAAACTTCTCGGAGACGACGTGGCTCAATTGGACGGCTGTATATCACCAAGCCGCTACTTCGGAGACTTGATGGCGGGTCGCCTTGGTCTTGACAAGCAGTCGATCCGTCACCACCCCAATGGCATTACTTTTGAGGGCTTCGAACCTCAAAGAGAAGCTCCCGGAACTCCTGCAATCGGATACCTTGCCCGCTTATGCCCACTCAAAGGGTTGGATATTTTGGTGGATGCCTTTCTTCTTCTCAAGGAAGGAGGCAAGTTTCCTGAATTGCGCCTTGAGCTGGCAGGTGGAATGACCGCTGAAGACGAGCCTTTCGTTGACGAGCAAAGAAGAAAACTCAGGCAAGCTGGTCTCTCTGATTTTTCTTCGATAAAGCCGAACATCGACCGGAAAGAAAAACTGAATTTTCTCCGCAACCTGAGTGTTTTCAGTGTACCCGCCCGTTACCCTGAAGCTTTTGGGTTATACGTGGTCGAGGCTTTAGCCGCCGGTGTCCCGGTTGTCCTTCCCGATAGCGGGGCCTTTCCCGAACTTGTCGAGCAAACGCAAGGCGGCCGGCTTTACAAGCCCAACGATCCAGGCACTCTCTTTGAATCTTTGGAATCGTTGTTGGTTGACCCCGAGCAGTCGAAAAAAATTGGTTTGAAAGGACATGACGTCGTTTCAAAAGATTTTGCTAATGAAAGCTTGGCCTCCCGTCTTATCGATAACGTTTTTAGTCCTCTACAGGAACAAACCTAACTCATATCCCCTATGGCATCCGAATACACCATTTCACGACGCGTTGAATTTAGCGAGACCGACCTTGCCGGCATCATGCATTTCACGAATTACTATCGATGGATGGAAATTTGCGAACATGAGTTTCTGCGCAGCGTAGGACTTTCCGTCGACATGGAAGATGAAAATGGCAGGTTTGGCTGGCCCCGGGTAAAGGCGAGTTGCCGATTCAAGCGGCCCCTCCGTTTCGAGGACGTAGTCGAAATCAAATTGATCGTTACCGAAATGCGAGACCGTTCGATTTCCTATGCCTTCCAGTTTTGGAAGGAGGAGGACGGTGAGCGAGTCAAAGCCGCTGTGGGAGAAGCAGTAGCGGCCTGCGTAAGCTTTGTGCAATCTACCGGAACGATGACTCCCATTATGATACCCGAAGTTTTTCGGGCCAAGGTCGAGCAAGCGTAATTCGCATCAAGGAACTCTTGACAAAAGAAAATGCCAAACTGTTTGTATAATAACCGATGAGACCACCCTTTTAGGCGTCGACATGGGGCTCATTTTGCCAAATCATCGAATCTAGAGAAAATTGAAGATATGAATTATATATACTATGCCTTACTTACGGTGGTGTGTTGGGGAACCTACGGGATTTGCATGCACACGGGCTCGGTTAATATGAAGGACCCAGAAAATGGCCGAATTATGGCTTTTCTTTGGGTCGGATTGGCTTATTTTCTAACAGCTGTTGTAGCACCCTTGATCATTCTCAAGCTCAAAGGCGGTAACGTCGCGTTTTGGAATTACCCGACATCAGGTTGGAAATGGTCTCTGATCGCCGGCACTCTTGGAGCCATCGGCGCTTTAGGTGTTCTCCTTGCCTTCGGTTCTGCCGCCGCTGAAAAACCTACCCCGCCAGGTTGGTTCGTACCTGTAGTCATGTCTATTATTTTTGCCGGAGCCCCGATGGTGAATGCAATCGTCAGTACGACAAAAGAGGGAAATTGGGGAAGAGTGCTCAGCAAAGAACATTGGCCGTTTATCGTGGGAATCGCGATGGCGGCTTTGGGTGGATACTTGATCACCAAGTACGCCCCAAAACCTCCGCCAAGCCCGTCTTCGGCGAACGCCTCCAAGGACTGAGGAACTTTTTTTCATGATGAACCCGTCCCGAGATGGGGTATCTCCAGAGGAGTGGTCGAGCCGGCGTTGGGAAAGTTTCCGGACTTTTTTGCAAAGAGTTCGGAAAACAAACGCCTTTCAAACAAATCATTTCCGGGGCCTTGCCGATTGCCATCAATGGTCGGGTTTTGATGAATTTGTCGAGAATTGTTCTTTCACAGAGAAAAACGATCTTGCCTTGGACAGACAGCAAAATCCACCTTATGGAACCAACCTGACTTTCCCCATTGAAGAATATTCCTGTTTCCATCAAACCAGCGGGACGATGGGCGACCCGATGGCTTGGCTTGACACGGAAGAAGATTGGAACTGGATGTTGGCCAATTGGGATCGGGTCCTCGATGGCGCCGGAGTTCAGTCGGGAAACCGTTGCTTCTTTGCCTTTTCATTCGGTCCGTTCCTAGGTTTTTGGACCGCTTATGATGCCGCCCGTAAGCGTAGTTGTCTCTGTATTCCAGGGGGAGGCCAAGGGAGCGAACAAAGACTTCATTCGATTCTCGATTACCAAGTCGAGTATTTGTTCTGCACTCCGACCTATGCCTTGCGTTTGCCCGAAGTGGCCAAGCAAGCGGGCATTGATCTAAGAGGGCATGCTTTAAATGCTATTATCGTGGCTGGTGAAACCGGTGGGAGCATCCCTGCTTTCCGAAAAAATGTTTCCGAAGCTTGGGGCAATGATCTCCAAGTTTATGATCATTACGGAATGACGGAAGTCGGACCCGTTGCCTATGAGACACCCGGCAACCAAGGAGGCTTGCGCGTCATCCTTGAAAGTTATTTTGCAGAGGTCATTGACCCGAAAACTAAAAAAACTTCCCCAACAGGGGAGGGAGAGTTGGTGCTTACCACCTTAGGCCGAACGGGCTGCCCGCTCTTTCGATACCGCACGGGAGACCTCGTTCGGGCCATAAGTAAGACCGAACCGAACGGTTGTCCAGCGCTTGACCTAGAGGCTGGGATCCTTGGCCGATCGGATGACATGGTCGTGATCCGTGGGGTGAACGTTTATCCCTCCTCAGTTGATTCGATCGTTCGAGGGTTTGAGGAAGTTACGGAATACCGGGTGATTCATGAGAAAAAAGGGGAGATGTCCGAGATCAGGTTACAGGTAGAGGCGTCCGAAGGGACTGCTCGAGCATTGGAGGTATCCTTGAAGGAAGCTTTTTCTTTGCGTATCCCGGTTGGGCTGGCAGAACCAAATAGCTTGCCGAGGTTTGAGATGAAGGCCAAAAGATGGAACACCGCATACTAATTTTATAATCAATAGCACAAATGGAAAAATTCGTTGAACTCGATGAAATCACTAAAACTTATCCTTCACCCGAGGGTTCGGAAGCGGTGGAAGTGTTCGGAGGCATAAACCTTGCTTTTCCTGCGGGAAGCTCGAATGCCATCGTTGGACCATCGGGTTCAGGTAAAAGCACCTTGCTTAACCTCATCGGCACACTGGATAAGCCCACGGCTGGAGAAATTCGAGTAGATGGAAAAGACCTCGCCGGCATGTCCCCCCAAGAGTCGGCCCACTTTCGAAACCAAACGGTGGGTTTTGTCTTTCAGTCTCACCACTTGCTTCCTTCCTGTACGGTATTGGAGAATGTAATGGTGCCCGCCTTGGCCGGTCATGGAGATGTCACGGGGTCGGCTTTGCAGGATCGAGCCAAGGGCTTGCTGGAAGAAGTCGGACTTGGGCACCGAACCGGTCACAGGCCGGGAGAAATTTCAGGGGGTGAGCGTCAACGAGTGGCAGTGGCCCGGTCTTTGATCAACGAACCAAGCCTTCTTTTGGCCGACGAACCTACGGGAGCCTTGGACAAGAGCAACTCCTCGAAACTCGTCGATTTGATTGTTCGATTAAACGAATCTCGGACCTTGACTCTGATTCTCGTTACTCACTCCCAAGAGACTGCCCGGAGAATGGATACCGGATTTCTGTTGGACGAGGGCGAATTGAAAAAACTTTGACCATGAGTTTCTGGGGAATCCTTTTTCGAAACCTTCTTTATTTTCGCAAGCAGCATGCGGGAGCTTGCCTTGGCGCCGCCCTTTGCTCGATGGTATTGGTTGGAGCTCTAACGGTCGGAGATTCGGTTCGGGCTACTCTTTCGGCTCTTGCCGATGAAAGAATCGGCAAAGCGGACTTGGCCTTGTTGGCACCTGATGGTTTTTTTCGCGTTCAATTGGCTCAAGAGATCGAGGATGAGTTTGGTGCTGAGGGCACGGCAGCTCCTGTTGTGATTACCCGGGGAACGGTCTCTTCACCTGATGGATCGGTACGCGTCAGCAATGTCCAAATTCTTGGTGTGGACGATCGTTTTTGGAGCTTGGCCCCTGATCCTACTCAAGTTCCCTCCTTTGAGGAAACAGGATTTCTGGCAAACCCAAGGCTCTACAAGCATCTCAAAGTTTCGGCTCGGTCTCGTATCATTCTCAGGATTGAGGAACCAGGTCTTTTTTCCCGAGACGCACCGCTATCAGGGGAACGGGACGATAAATTCGTTTCTTTCAATGAAACCCTTTTGGGCGAGGTTCCGTCGGAAGGTTTCGGGAGCTTTGGTCTACAGGGCAACCAAAGGGAACCGCTTACTCTTTTTGTTCCCATTAGCCTTCTACAGAAAAAAATGTTCAGGTCCTTTGACGAGGAGAACGGGAGCACAAAATTCGCCAACTTCATTCTTTTTGGGAACCCCAATGGAGAACCGGTTGATTTGAGGTTGGCAAAGAAGGCTTTGGATAAGAAATGGACTTTGGGTGATGCCGGTATTTCCATCAAAAGCTTGAGAGATTCTTCGGAGTGGAGTGTAAGAAGCAGGCAGGTCTTTATATCCAAACCACTTGAAAAAGCAGTTCGTGAAATCAAACCTTCTGCCAAGGGTGTACTTACTTACCTTGTGAATGCAATTGAAAAGCCATCTGCAGACGGCAATGATTCAGGTTTAATACCTTATTCCATGGTCTCCTCCGTGAACCCCGGTTCGTTATCTTTTGTTCCTGAAGATTTCAAGAGTGATGAAATCATCCTCAATGAATGGGCCGCTCGTGATTTGAACGCAACCATTGGAAGCGAGCTGACTTTGCACTATTTCTCAGTGGGGGAGCGACGAAAGCTCATCGAACAAAATGCAAGCTTTCGATTGCGGGCGATTGCTCCGATGCCCAAGCCCGTTCCGGAGGGTGAAGAAAGTGACTGGACTCCCCGTTTTCCAGGGCTATCGGATGCCGAGTCTTGTGGCGAGTGGGATACTGGTATTCCCATTACTCATGAAATTCGCCCTCGGGATGAAAAGTATTGGGATGAGTTCAAGGGCTCCCCCAAAGCATTCGTATCCTTGGACGCAGGGCAAGGCATGTGGAATAATCGTTGGGGTTCCTTAACCGGTATACGTTTGGAAAAGGACGGAAATTCCTCGGAATTTCTAAAAACCGAACTGCAGGGATTGCTTACTGCGGAAGAGGCCGGCCTGGTCTTTGCTTCGTTACGCGCCGACGCACAAACCGGGGTTGAATCATCGCTTGATTTCAGCGTATTGTTTCTATCTTTCAGTTTCTTTGTAATTGTAGCTGCCTTGGCTTTGACGGGCATGCTTTTTTCCTTTTCCATGCAACAGAGAAACCAGCAGGCAGGCTTGTTGCTGGCTTTGGGCTTTTCCAGACTAAAGGTCCGGGCTCTTTTTTTAAGCGAAGGGTTTTGCATATCTGCGGTTGGGGTGGCGTTGGGCCTGTTGGGTGCGTGGGTTTACGGCAAGACGATCCTGGTCTTGCTTTCAGGAGAATGGAGCGGTGCCGTGACTGGTGCCCGATTTGAGTATGCTCCGGCAGTCGGCTCGATCGCCGCCGGTGGAATCGGGGCTCTTTGGGTATCTCTGGCTGCCATGGCATGGGCGAACAGAAAGCAGTTGAGGCGTGAGCCGACCGAGCTTTTGAACAAGGGCGAGGACACCGATGAAAAAAGATTTTCCAGGAGCAAACGGCGATGGCTTGATTCGTGGATTCCCGGTGCCTCGGCATTGATTGGTGCCGTGAGCTTGGCCTGGATGATTGATCTTTCTGGGTCTTCTGCATCAATGGGTTTCTTTGGCGTCGGGGCGCTTCTTTTGGCAAGCGGCATGCTTTTCTTTCGAAGCCGTTTGGCTACTTTTGCATACGGAACAACGGTTTGGATGAACGCAACGGACCTGAACCGCAGGAATGCAAGTCGGCGAGCAGGGAGAAGTCTGGTCACCGTTGGGGTGATGGCCGCAGGTTCCTTTCTCGTCGTAAGTACGGGGGCTTTTCGTAAAGGTCCACCTGCTTCGGTACATGAAACAACCTCCGCAACGGGAGGATTTTCCTTTTTGGGAGAATCCGCATTGCCGGTTTACGACGACCTTAATGGCATAGCTGGCCAAGACGAGGATCCCTACGACCTGAATGCAACATTGATGAGCATGTCCAAGGTAGTGCCCTTGCGGATAAGACCGGGAGATGACGCGAGTTGCCTCAATTTGAACAAGGCTATTCGCCCGACCCTTTACGGAGTCAACCCGGATGAAATAAAAGGACGCTTTTCTTTCGCCGAAGGAAACTGGTCTGTCTTGGGCCAAACAAGAGAGCAAGGTGCGCTTCCTGCCATCGTGGATCAAAATACCTTGACCTGGGCATTGAAGATGAAGAAGGGAGAACGAATCGAATTTTTGGATGGCGAGGGCCAGCCTTTCTTCGTGGAACTTTCAGGAGTGGTCAAGGGGTCGATGCTCCAAGGAGCTCTTTATCTGTCTGAAAAAAACTTTCTCGAAAAGTTTCCCAAGCAGGGAGGATATAGAGCCTTCTTTTTGCAGGAAAAACCCGCTTTCGAAGGTCAGGTTGCAGCTCATCTCGAGAACAGACTTCAAAATTACGGTTTGGAGTTCGTTTCCTCGGCCGAACGCGTGGCATCACTACAAAAAGTGGAGAATACTTATCTTTCGATTTTTCAGGGCTTGGGCGGTCTGGGGCTTCTCCTTGGTACTGCCGGCCTAGGAGTGGTAATTGTCCGAAACCTAGTCGAAAGAGGAAAGGAATTCGCTCTGATGGAGGCCGTCGGTTATCGTTTGAGTTTACTTCGTAAGCTGGCTTTCCGTGAGCACCTTGTTCTTGGCTTGTGGGGTTTGGTGGTCGGAGCCACATCTGCGGTAGTGGGAATCGCTCCTGCTCTTTTCGGCGATTTGGGAGAATTGCCCGGGATGGGCTTTTTGCTGTTTTTTCTGTCTTTGCTTTTACTTTCCTTATTCTGGACCTGGCTTGCCGTAAGGTTGAGCCTTCCAACGAGTCGGTTGGATCAATTAAGAGATGAATAATATAAAAAAACGTTTAAACAAAAAACTACCTTGCTTGGGTCTTGTTTTGTATAGTCTGTGCCTTATTAATTTCGGTTGCGTGACCCCAAAGGGAAAGACCCCAAAGGAAAGTCCCGAGCTCGAGCAAAAAGAGGATTCATGGACTGTCGAATTCGAGGAAAGCTTTTCCAGCGTGGAGGTAGGGAGCGAACCGGAAAACCTCTTTATCTTGGATGGAGCCTATGCGGTGAGCGAAGAAGACGACAACCGCAGGCTAACCTTGCCAGGTAGTCCGGTGGGTGACTTCGGTTTGCTCTTTGGACCCCGAGTAAGGGAGAAAAGCTTAGAACTCTCGTTTTCGTTTTTGGGGATGAAGAAGGGAAGAAGGTTGCCTGCCTTGGCTGCCGGATTGGGGGGGG
>TARA_B100001057_G_scaffold218596_1_pt1 | contig 29210 bp, 27 predicted proteins | sample TARA_B100001057 | Tara Oceans TARA_B100001057 (sample SAMEA2621839) | marine metagenome | biome: marine biome (ENVO:00000447); feature: surface water layer (ENVO:00002042); material: "saline water (ENVO:00002010), including plankton (ENVO:xxxxxxxx)" | depth 5 m
GAAAAAGACATTAAATTAATGAAAATTATTGCTAAATATCTTACATCATTATCAGATGAGTTTAAAAGAATGCATTTGATAGAAGTTGTCAATGATTATGAAGTATTAGTCTATGATGAGACAGATCTAATAAAAGAGTCTCTTAATGCAAAAAAAATAAAAAATAATTTCATTAATTCAGAATTAGTTTACATACCTGAGATCTATTTGGATTATGTTACGAAAAATGTACTCGTTATGGAGAGAATATTTGCTATACCTATAAATAATAAAAAAGAATTGATGGAAAATAATATCAACTTTGATCAATTAGCTAAAAATGCGATAGAGATATTTTTTGTGCAAGTTTTTGAACATAATTTTTTTCATGCCGATATGCACCCAGGCAATATATTCATACAGGAAAAAAATAATAACGTACAGTTTGTTCTTGTAGATTTTGGCATTATGGGCTCATTGAGCGCTTTTGATAAAAAATACCTCGCAGAGAATTTCGTTGCTTTTTTTAACCGTGACTATGCCAGAGTAGCAAGGTTACATGTTGAATGTGAGTGGGTCCCAAGAGATACTAATATCTCCCAACTAGAGAAAGCAATCAGAGATAATTGTGAATCAATGCTTGATAAGCCAATAAAGGATGTATCACTAAGTGAGATTATTATTGGATTATTTGACACTGCAAGGAGATTCAAATTGGAAGTTCAACCACAATTGATTTTGATGCAGAAAACTCTTCTATATACAGAGGGTCTTGGTAGAGAATTTTCACCTGAATTAGATTTATGGAAAGAATCTAAGCCAATACTCGAAGGATGGATGAAAAAACAAAAAGGAATTACTTCCGTTATAAAAAAACTACAGAAAAGCGCATATGAGATGGTAGACATCATTCCCGACCTACCATCTTCGATTAGGAGATTAAACAACATAATTAATAATGATCAAATCAATCTTGAAAAAAATATCGAAAAACTTAGAGATATTGAGATAAGAATACTTACAAATAGCATTCGCAATTATTATTATATGCTAATTAGTTTGTTTATTCTGATAGTTTTTGTAAATTACTATTTGTTAGTAGCTGGGCAACATTTAGACTATTATTATTATATAAGTGCATTTTTATTATTTATTTTTTATCTTTATAGGCCAAAGAGACTGATTGATGGAGGGTAATCAGCAAATAATTTTAAATGATCAACAAAAAAAAGCAATTGACTGCTCTCTTGGTAATAAGTTGATTTTAGCAGGCGCTGGAAGTGGTAAAACACGAGTGCTTATCCATAGAGTAGCAAAATTAATAAAAGATTATGATATCAAGCCGAGCAACATCCTAGCGCTAACTTTTACAAATAAGGCATCAAATGAGATGAAATCCAGGCTAGAGAGAATATTAAAAATGTCATCACATGGCCTTTGGTTTGGTACTTTCCATGGCATATGCCGCAGACTTTTGAAAATTCATTGGAGAGAAGCAGGTATAAGAGATTTCTTTACTATTCTTGACTCACAAGATCAACTGCGGATGATCAAGAGAATTATAAAACAAAAAAATATTGATGATAATCTTTATGATCCAAAAACTTTACAATCTTTTATAAATGCTCAAAAAGATAAGGGGATACGATTTGATAGATGTGATAAAGATGACAAAGTCTATATAGAAATTTACAAAGACTATGATTTAGCTTGTCGACAAACTAACTCTGTAGACTTTGCTGATTTAATATTATTAACATATGAGATGTTAAAAAATAATAGTAAAATTTTACATTACTATAATGAACGATTTAAAAATATAATGGTAGATGAATTTCAAGATACTAACGCTCTACAGTTTGAACTTCTTAGGCTTCTCAATGGGTCATCAGGCTCTCTTTATGCAGTGGGAGATGACGACCAAGCAATCTATGGATGGAGAGGTGCTAGAAGTAAAAATATAAAATACTTCACAGATCAATTTACAAATGTTGAAGTATTTAAATTAGAACAAAATTATAGATCTACAAATTCTATTTTAGACGTAGCAAATAAGCTTATTTCGAACAATTCGCAGAGGATGGGAAAGAACCTTTGGTCTGACTCGGATTCTGGAGACCCTGTATATGTATATGAAGCTTATAATGATGATGACGAGACAGGCTTTATAGCTGAGAAAATAAATGATCTAGTAGGTTTAGGATTTAAGAGATCTGATATTGCGATTCTCTATAGATCAAACTTTCTCTCAAGAAGACTTGAGGAAGAATTGAATTCTAGATCCATACCATATAAAATTTTTGGTGGTTTTAGATTTTTCGAACGAGCTGAAATTAAAGACGTCATAAGTTATTTAAGAGTTGCAGTTAATCATAATGATGATACTTCTTTCGAGCGTACAATTAATAATCCACCAAGAGGTTTAGGAGAGAAAACGCTTAATGTAATAAGGGCGCATTCAAAAAAAACTAATACTTCTATGTTTGATACGATTACAGATGTAGGATTCATCAATAGTTTAAACACGAGAGTAAAATCATCGATATATTCGTATGTTTCTATAATAAAAAAAATCAATGAAACAGTGTCCAACAAAAATCTTAAAGACATAATTTCTAATATAATATTGGTATCTGGATTTAACTCACATTTTGAGACTAAAAAATCTGAAGAATCATTATCTAAACAAGAAAACTTAGAGGAATTGGTCTCTACTGCTGAGAGATTTAGTATTAACAATTCTGACAGCGAAAATATACTGCAAGATTTTTTAGATAACGCTTCTTTAGAAGCTGGTGAGTATCAATCAAAAATTAATGAGGATCCAGTACAACTCATGACTATACATATGTCTAAGGGTTTAGAATTTCCTATTGTTTTTCTAACGGGTCTTGAGGAAGGTATTTTCCCTAACGAGAATAGAAATATCACCCCAGGTTTTCTTGAAGAAGAGAGAAGGCTTTGCTATGTTGCGATTACGAGATCTATGAAAAAACTTTTTTTAAGTTATTCTAATTCAAGATATGTGCATGGTTCCTCAAATTTTTTTATCCCATCTAGATTTTTAGACGAAATTCCAGAAGAGATGCTGCAACCGATAAAAAACTCTTTTAAAAGAAATAAAATTAGACGGAGTAATAAAAATATAAATGAATTTGATCAATCATCAAATGAGGATATGTATTCAGATAATTACTCAATTGATCAATCTATTCCTTATATAAGGGTGGGACAGAATGTCAATCATCTTAAATTTGGGCGAGGAGTGATCCTAAGTTATACTGGTAAGGATGAAGACCTAAAGTTACAAATTAATTTTGAGTATTATGGAAAAAAATGGTTGGTTTTATCTTATGCTCAACTTGAGTTTATGGATTAGTTTTAATGAAAAGAAGAAATTTTTTTAAATCTTTTGCAGCTATAATTGCATCATTGCCCTTATATTCATCTACGGCATCTGCAGACAATTCAAAATATAAATGGAAAATGGTTACCTCTTGGCCAAAAAACTTTCCAGGTTTAGGTGTTGGGGCGGAAAACTTAGCAAAATTAATAACTAGTTTGTCAGGCAATAGAATCAATGTAAAAGTTTTTGGAGCAAACGAATTAATACCACCTCTTGAAGTATTTGATTTTGTTTCTAGTGGTGGCGCAGAACTTGGTCATTCAGGCGCTTATTATTGGAAAGGTAAAAGCCCAGCTTGCCAGTTTTTCTCTTCAGTACCATTCGGGCTCACCGCACAGGAAATGAATGCCTGGTTGTATTATGGTGGAGGTCTAGAGTTATGGGAGAAGTTATATAAGAATTTTAACTTAATTCCTAGGCCTGCTGGTAATACTGGTGTTCAAATGGGAGGTTGGTTTAACAAAAGAATCCAAGATGCCGATGACCTTAAGGGGTTAAAGATGAGAATACCAGGTCTTGGTGGCGAAGTTTTATCTCGGTTAGGTGGTGTTCCAGTAACACTTGCAGGTGCTGAAATTTTCACCGCCCTACAAACAGGAGCAATCGACGCAACAGAATGGGTAGGACCATATAATGACAGAGCATTTGGATTACATAAAGTTGCAAAATACTACTACTATCCTGGGTGGCATGAACCTGGTCCGAGCATTGAGTGTATAGTCAATAAAAAATCTTATGAGGAGCTTCCAAAGGATTTAAAATCAGTAATAGATACTGCATGCAAAGCTGTAAACTTAGATATGTTAGCTGATTATACTGCCAAAAATAAAATAGCACTTAAATATCTGAAAAGTAAAGATATCACTATAGCGAGATTTCCCGATAAAGTTATGAGAGAACTAAAGACTGCATCGGAAGATATTTTAAGAGATTTATCTAAACATGATCAAATAACTGAAGAGATTTATAATTCATATATAAACTTTAAAAAAGATATAGCGCCTTGGACGGAGATTTCGACGACCTCATATCTGGAAACGAGGTAATCAGTTCAATAACAGGGAAGGTACAAAAGTAGCGATCTCGGGGAAAAGTAGCATCAAAAGCACTAATATAATTTGTATCAAAACAAAAGGCATAACACCTTTGTAGATTTTCTCTGTTTCAATTTCTTTCGGGACTACCCCACGTAAGTAAAATATTGAAAAACCAAAAGGTGGTGTCAAGAAAGACGTCTGAAGTACCATTGCAATAAGAATACCAATCCAAATAGGATCAAAGCCTAGAGTAAATAGAACTGGACCAAATATTGGTATTACTATAAATATTATTTCTATGAAATCCAAAATAAAACCAAGAAAAAACATCAATATTAACACCGCAATGAGAGTTTTAAATCCCCCAGAAGATTCGCTGTAAAATAAAGATTGAACAAAAGTCTCTCCCTCTAGCCCTCTGAAAACAAGAGAAAAAAATGTAGCACCAATTAATATCATGAAAATCATACTTGTTAATTTAATAGTTTCCCGAGAGCATTTAAGAATGATACTTCGATTTATATTTTTTGTTTTGAGTGATATTAATAATGAACCTAGTATACCAAGAGATGCTGCTTCTGATGGAGTTGCTATTCCTGCAATAATAGATCCAAGAACAAATATTATTAAGAACAAAGGAGGCGCGATACCTTCTATCACTTCTACTATGCTAAAAGTATGATTCTTTTCTACCTCAAAAGTTAGATCAGTATAGAAATATTTTATGTACACTATATATAGTAAAGGTAACATCAAGCCTGGGATAATGGCTCCAGCAAATAGTTCTGCAATAGTAATCGTCTCAGGAGAAAAAATACCCATGTTTAATTGAGCTTGTTGATGAGCAGATGAAAGAACATCTGCTAATAAAATTAATACTAATGACGGTGGAATTATTTGCCCTAAGGTACCAGACGCACATATTACACCACATGTTAATTCCGGAGGATAAGATTTTTTTAGCATTATTGGAAGCGATAAAAGACCTAGTGTTACGACACTTGCCCCGACAATACCTGTACTCGCCCCCATTAATGCTCCTACAATTACAACTGAGACTGCATAACCTCCTGAAGAGTTACTATATAAGCTATTCATAGTTATTAAAAGATTCTCTGCAATTTTAGTTTTTTCAAGTATTAAACCCATGAATATAAATAATGGTACTGCAAGTAAATTTTGATTCGTCATTAGGCCAAAAATCCGATTAGGTATGGCCATAAGGTATGTTGGATCAAAAAAACCAATAGTAGCTGCAATCGCAGAAAATAATAAAGCCATGCCAGCTAGAATGAATCCGACGGGGTACCCACTCAGGAGCATTAAAAATGTTAAGAAGATATATATTAATAAAAGTATTTGAATCGTCATCTATTTTCCTAGTTCAGAAAATCCAAGGATAATTTTATTCAAACCTGTCAAGAATATAAGTACTCCTGTAAGTGGGATGAGTGATTTTAGTAAATAAACAAAATCTAATCCACCAGCCTCACTTGATCCTTCATGAATTGCCCATGAATTCATCACCATATCTAGACTGATGTAAATAAAGAATAATGATATGGGAATTAAAAATATTATGTTAAGCAATAGGTTAATTTTTATTTTGAGAGATTTGCTATATTTTTTTGAGAAGATATCAATGGAAACATGAGAGCCTTCTTTTAATGTATAACTTATTCCAAGCATGAATATAGTTGCATGACAGTACATGACTAACTCTTGGTAAGCAATATTACCCCATGAAAAAAAATATCTTGCCAGAACTATGTAAGTCAGTAGAAATATCATAAATAACAGAACATAATCTAGTAGGGCTATAGTTATCTCAAGAATCTTATTTATGATAAAACTTATCGAACTCATAATATTTTATAATCATCTAAGGCGCTTATTCTGTCTGAAAGTATATTCTCAAAAATACTCGGGTCTTTAATATGTGTCATTTCTCCAATTTTCGGGAAATGAAGATCATGCAATCTTGATAGGTAGAATCTTAGTGCAGCGCTACATAGCGCTTTAGCAAAACTATCCTTCTCTTGATTTGATAATTTCCTATTTTTTTGATAACCATTTGTAAACTCGACCAATTTATTTTGATTGACGGACCCATCTTTATTGATGCACCAGTCATTGACGACTACACCAATATCATATAAAAAGGATCCATCACATGAATAGTAAAAGTCAATCATCCCGCTAATTCTGTTATTATTAAATAAGACATTATCTTTGAATAAATCCGCATGGATTTTGCCAACTGGCAACTCTATTTTTTCAAACGATTTATTTAGCTCTATTGCTTTTTCTATTAATTTTTTTTGACTTTTGGTAATTGCCTCGGAAAGTTTACTATTAGTATTTATTTTCCACTGCAAATCTCTTGAATCTTTTAGTGAGATAGAGAAAGATGAACCTTTATTGTGAAATTCAGATAATAATTGCCCAATTTGATGACAATGGTTTACGTCTGCATCTAAAATCGATTTACCTTCTAATTTTTCAATAATCGCGGATGGCTTATTAAGAACAGCTATTGAGAGCTCATTACTATTTGTCAATTCCACATGCGCACATCTGAAGTCCGCATTATTGAGATAATTCATAAAATTCAGATACTCGTCTACACGTTCCTTGTCTAAATTCTCAAATATTGTGAATATATATTCTCCCTTTTCAGTTAAAAGAAGATAATTTGTATTTTCTATACCATCCGAAATACCTTCAAAACCCTTTACTTTCCCTATCGAGTAGTTTCTTAGATGATCTGTTAAGGCATCTTTAGTAATTTTTGTATATACTGACATTACAAGGTTTTTAGTTTTTATAATCCTAATTGAATTTACAACCTATAGGTTAAACTATTTTGAACAATAAAAAAAAAGAAATTTTCATTATTGTTGATGGGTCATCGTATCTATATCGAGCATATTATGCACTGCCACACTTAAAGAATAAAAATGGTCAGCACACAGGTGCTATTTTTGGTGTTACTAATATGATCAACAAACTTTTAAATGACTACACACCAAAATATTTATCAATAGTTTTTGATGCACGTGGAAAAAACTTTCGTCATGAATTATTCTCTGAATATAAAGCTAACAGAAAATCAATGCCAGTAGAGTTATCTGAACAAGTAGAACCAATACTAGAATTTATTAAACACATGGGTATAAATTTAATCCAGTATCCAAATGTTGAAGCAGATGATGTTATAGCATCTTTAGTAAATACTCATTCTGAAAATAGTAAAATTATGATTTCTTCTGGAGACAAAGATTTAGCTCAATTAGTTAATAAAAATGTCATTCTAATAAATAGCTTAGATGGCAAAGAATTGGATGAGAATGGCGTAGTTAGTAAATTTGGTGTTCATCCGTCTCAAATTAAAGATTATTTAACACTAGTGGGTGATACGTCTGATAACATACCAGGTGTTCCTAAAATTGGCCCCAAGACTGCAGTGACCCTATTAAAAGAGTACAAATCTTTAGATAACATCCTAAAAGAAAAAGAAAATCTCAAAGACACCATACGTAAAAATATCGAGTCTGTATCTAAAATTATAGAAGTCTCTCAGAAACTCATCAGTCTAAAGTCTGATTTAGATATTGAAAAGGATATTAGTAAATTTACTATTCAAAGTTCAGATACGAAACTATTATCAGATTTTTTTGATTATTATGGTTTAAAAAAAATATCAAAAGACATGGGTATAGCTAAAGAGAAGAAAGTTTCTGCTGGCAATCAGTATTCTAATATTCTCACATTGGGGGATCTCAATACTCTTTTGGAAAAATGTAATAAGAACAAGTCTTTTTCCTTTGACACGGAAACTGACTCGGTCGATCCCATAGATGCTAATCTTGTCGGTGTATCTTTCGGTATTTCAGAGCATGAGGCATATTACATACCCGTAAATCATAAATCTCTTAACTCTGAAATAGACGTGGATATTCTTATTAAAAAACTCAGAGATCTTTTCTCTAATGAAAAACTTACCGTTATCGGACAGAATATTAAATATGACATTAATGTTCTGAGTAAATATGATGTTAAATTTAAATGTAGTATTGAAGACACACTAATAATGTCATACATAAATGACTCAACAGGGAAACATGACTTAGATAGTTTAGCTGATAAACATTTAGGTATTCAAACTATAAAGTACACTGATTTAGTAGGGACAGGATCTAAGCAAAAATTATTATCGGATTTAGAATCAGAAGAAGTATATAAATATGCTTGTGAGGATGCAGATATCACCTTGCAACTACATAATATTTTTAAGGATAAGCTAAATAACTTAAAGTCGCAAAAAACACTTTATCAAGATATCGAGCTCCCTCTTGTAAAAATACTCTCCATCATGGAATTGAATGGCGTAAAAATTGATCAGAAAAAATTATCTACTCTAAGTCAGAAAATAACTTCGAATATTGAAATTACAGAAAAGAAAATTTATAAGATAGTTGGTAATGAATTCAATATTAGTTCACCAAAGCAATTACAAGAAATATTCTATAACCAAATGAACCTACCTGTATTAAAGAAAACTCCTAAAGGCCAGCCATCAACCAGTGAAGATGTTATGATAGATTTATCAGAGCAACACGAGTTACCAAGACTAGTTTTAGAATTTCGTAATTTGTCCAAATTGAAAAATACGTACACAGACAAACTTAATCAAAATGTTAATAAGAGAACCGAAAGGTTGCACACTTCATATAATCAGACTGTAACTATCACTGGTAGACTATCGTCATCAAACCCTAATTTGCAGAACATACCCATAAAAACTCAAAACGGAAGAGATATTAGAAAAGCATTCGTAGCTGAAAAAGGTTTTGTTATTATTTCTGCCGACTATTCACAAATTGAGTTAAGGGTGATGGCGCATTTGTCCAAGGATAAATCTCTACTACATAGTTTTAAAAATGATGAAGATATTCACTCAGCAACAGCCAGAGAAATATTTTCTATCAACGGAGAGCCAAATAGTGAACAAAGAAGAGTTGCTAAGACTATAAACTTTGGACTGATATATGGTATTTCTTCATTTGGACTTGCTAAACAACTAAGAATTGATAATTCTGAAGCTAAAGATTTTATAGAAAAATATTTTAATAAATATTCTGGTGTAAAAGATTTTATGGAAGATATTAAAGTTAAGGCTAAAAAGGAGGGTTATGTCACTACGATGTCTGGTAGAAGAATTTTTTTACCAAATATAACACATAGTAATTTTCAAGTTAGAAGTTCTGCCGAGAGAACAGCAATTAATGCACCTATACAAGGAACAGCAGCGGATATCTTAAAAGTCGCCATGATCGAGATAAATGATTGGATAGAATCACAGGATGATAATATAAAGATGTTAATGCAAGTACATGACGAGCTTGTTTTTGAGACAAAAAAAAATTATGTCGAGGAAGCTAAATCAATAATTGATGACTTAATGAGTAATTCATATAAGTTAGATGTACCACTCCAAGTAGATATAGGTCTAGGTGAAAATTGGGATAAGGCTCACTAGATTTTTTAAGCACAATAATTGAACAAATAGCTGATTCATATATAATTACACTGGGATTATGATGAAATTACCTTACTATTTGTTATTTATATCGTTCTGCTTTTTTGCAGATGACTCTTTTGGCGGAGATATTAAAAAGGGACAAGAGAAGAGTGCTAGTTGTGTGGCTTGCCATGGCAGTGGTGGCATAAGTATTAACCCAGTATGGCCAAAGCTTGCAGGACAACATGCAAACTATCTTGAAACACAATTATATGAATTCCAGAAAGGACCAAACGGCTCAAGAAATAATGCTGTTATGTATGGTATTGCACTAACTCTGACTAATGAGGATATTAAAGATATTTCTGCATATTATGCGTCATTAGATAATTCTATTGGATTGACAGATGATAATTATCTTTCAAATGGTCAGAATATTTATAGAGGTGGAAATTTAGAATATAAGATTCAAGCTTGTATGGCTTGCCACGGACCAAATGGACAAGGAAATAGTCTTGCGGGAATACCATCACTTTCTGGACAACACTCTGAGTACATATATCAACAGCTGAAAAATTTTCAGAAGAGTGACAGAGCAAATGATTATAATAAAATGATGAGAAATATTGTGAATAGAATGTCAGATAAGGAAATGAAAGCAGTTTCAGAGTATATAGAGGGATTACATTGATATTTAACCTCATAAAAGATCTTACAAAAACATTCGTCGTGATTGCGCTTATATCTTCTTATTCTCTTGCAAGTCCAAAATATATTCAAATTTCAAATCAAAAACAAACAGAAAGTGACAAGATTGTAATATACGAATTCTTTTGGTATGGATGCCCACATTGTTATAATTTAGAGCCGACAATAGATAAAATTGAGTCTTCTCTGAGAAAAGATACTGTGCTTATCAAAATCCCGGTTTCACTTAGGGATACTTGGCAGAATCATGCAAAAGCATATTATGCATTAAAACAAATGAATCTTGATGATGACTTGCATTTAAAACTTTTCGAGGAGATACACATTAATGCTCAAAGGTTAGATACCAAAGAGAGCCTGAGTCAGTTTGTAGTTAATCAAGGATATAATGGTCAAAAATTTGAGGAACTATTTGACTCCTTTGGAACAGAGATTAGAATGAATAAAGCAAGCAGACTTGCAAAGAGTTATCAGATTTCTTCTGTACCTGCGCTAGTAGTTAATGGTAAATATTTGACAAGTGGATCATATGTTAGTTCGTATGATGAATTAGTAGACGTAGTGAATATGCTTGTCGAAAAAGAAAGACAAAACTAGGGGGATATTATTATGACAGCAAAAATAATTAGTGGTAGAGATGTAGCTGAGAAAATACTCACAACTAATTTGCGAGAGAGAGTTGAGTTACTCAAAAGTAAAAAAATTACACCTAAGTTGGTGGTAGTGCTTGTAGGCGAGATGAAGGCATCAGCTAGTTACGTTGCACAGAAAGAAAAATTTGCAGGAAAAGCTGGCATATTATCAGAAGTAATGAGATTTGATAATACCATTACTGAAGAGGAGATTTTAAAGCAAATTGAGAATATTAATGCAGATAAATCGATCCATGGTGTTATTGTTCAATTACCATTACCTGAGCATATTTCTGTGGCTAAAGTTCTGAATGCTATTGATCCTTCAAAAGATGTTGATGGATTCACACCCAATAATGTAGGAAAATTATTTTTAGGTGAGGATACTCTTGTTTCGTGTACCCCGAAAGGCATAATGTCTATGTTAGATTCGATAAATATAGATTTGACCGGAAAAAATGTCACAGTTATAGGTCGATCTAACATTGTTGGGAAGCCTGTTTCAATCTTATGTCAACAGAAAAATGCAACTGTCACAATGTGCCATTCAAAGACAAAAGATCTCAATGCTAAACTTGCGGATGCAGATGTCATAATTGTTGCTGCTGGAGTGCCTAAATTTATAAGTGGAGATCAAATCCCAAAGGGTGCCATCGTAATAGATGTTGGCATACATAATATTGATGGAAAACTATGCGGTGACGTTGAGTTTGAATCTGCTTGTGAGAAGGCATCGGCAATCACCCCCGTTCCCGGCGGTGTAGGCCCCATGACAGTCTGCGCATTGATTGAAAACACTATTATTGCAGCAGAGAGATCTTAGATAGCGCCTGAGAAGATTCGAACTTCTGACCTTTAGCTTCGGAAGCTAATGCTCTATCCAACTGAGCTACAGGCGCAAATACTTGATGAATTTATTCTATGTTTTAGTATAATCTACTTTGTTCTTTTTAATTAATAAAACAAACCGTAATCGGTAAGAATATGACAGATCAACAGTTTTTTAAAATTTTTGCTATCGTCTCTATAATCATCGTAGTGATCGCAGTAGTTATAGGTATATTATCAAATATTTTTGCCTCATATTCGTTCCACCCGAGTGAACAGTATAAATCTTTAAACAAAGAGAGTGAAATCACAAGGACTGCACCTGCTGGAAAAGTAAACTTAGCTAGTAATCCAGTAATCGAACAAAATACTATTGCTGCTGTAGAGAGAGAATCAATCTGCGATTCTATGGAAGGCGAATTCACAATTCATGAGGTTAAAATGCTAAATGAAAATAGTTCTGGTGCTATGGTTTTTGAGCCTAGCTTTATTAAGATAAATACTTGCGACAGCATCAATTTTGAAATGGTAGATGCAGGACACAATGCTGAGACTGTTGCTGCCCCTGAAGGAAGTTTAGCATTCAATACTCAGTATAAACAAAGCACTATCATCCAATTTGATACTAATGGTCTTTATTTATATCAATGCGCTCCACATGCAATGATGGCCATGGCCGGGCTAATACAAGTAGCTGATACAAGTAATATTGAGAAGATGAAAATAGACATCGAGAAATTCGAAACTAACGTCATGATACCAGAAGTGAAAACTCGTATATCAGACCTATTTAATAAATATATAAATTAGAAATAGTAATTCGTTTTGACAATGCATAATTCCATTTAATTATTCAATTTTTTCTCTAAAGCTTCTATTTTCTCTCTTGTTTTTAACAGAATTTCTCTCTGAACGTCAAATTCTTCTCTAGTTACTATATTAAGTTTATGTAGATGATCTTCAATAGTCTGTTTGAGGGCATCTTTTATTTCTCGCGATAATCCTGACGTCTGAGATGGTAGAATTTTCTCTATTTTTTCTATCAGTTCTAGTATTGACCTTGATTCCATAATTAATTGCACTCTAATTGTGCACAAAAAAGTTAATTATCTCATTTTATTAGTATTTGAAACGTAAATCTATAAAAAACATCTTTACTGAGGAAATCGAAGGTTGGCACACTTTATGCACTTATATAAATAGCTGTATGATTTTCTATTGATAATCGTCCAACTTAAAGATTGTAATTTTAAAGTTATTTTAATTAGGAGAAAAAAATGAAGAAAAAATTTTTAAATATATTGCTACTTGCAGTATTTGTTACGCCAACAGCATTCTCATCTGAATCAGCTGTTGCTGAAGAAAGTGAGAGTTCTGTTAGTTATAATATTGGCTACATGTCTGAATATTGGTACAGAGGTGTCTATCAAGCGGAGTCATCAGTTAGTTTTGGGGCTGATCTTGAAGTAGGCAACTTTTACGCAGGTACTTGGTGGGCGGATGTAGACAAAGGTATGGAATATGATATCTATGCTGGTTTAAACTTTGCGATGGGGCCAGCTGATATGTATCTTGGTGTTACAGGTTATTACTATAGTGACAACTTTGATGATGACTATGAAGAAGTTAACTTCGGTATTGCTATGGGAAACTTATCTATAGATGCTGCAGTTGGTGAATACAAAAAGGGTGTAGTTGGGAACGCAAAAGATCATAATTATTCTTTTACATCTGTTGCTTATGATCTAACAGAGTTAACAGGTTTACCTTTGACCTATTCGTTTGGTGCTTGGGGAGGATCTAAGTTACAAGGCGAAGTACATACGCTAAGTTTTAGTAAAACAATTGAGGGAGTAGATGTTGGATTAGAGGTTGCTAAAAACAGTGATGATATTACTGGTAGCGCATCTAATAAAGATACAACATTTGCACTATTTACACTAGGATATAGTTTCTAGTTTATTTTTAAGTTACAATAGTCTTTAAGGAGGACTTTTATCAATGAAAATGATTATAGCGATAATAAAACCTTTTAAATTGGATGAAGTAAGAGAAGCCTTGTCATCTATAGGCGTACAAGGTATTACGGCAACTGAGGTAAAGGGTTTTGGTAGGCAAAAGGGCCACACTGAGCTTTATCGCGGAGCAGAATATGTAGTTGATTTTTTACCTAAAATTAAACTTGATATTGCTGTTGATGATAGTCTTGTTGATAAAACAGTCGATACAATTCTTTCAACTGCGAGTACTGGTAAAATTGGAGATGGAAAAATATTTGTTCTGGATCTTCAAGAAGCTATCCGTGTTCGTACTGGCGAAAAGGGGAGTGAGGTTCTTTAATTAATTAAATTATTAATTAGGAGAACTTACAATGGAAGCAAAAGTCATTGAATTGGCATATGCGCTTGATACTTTTTATTTTCTTGTTATGGGTGCATTTGTAATGTGGATGGCAGCAGGTTTTACTATGTTAGAATCTGGACTTGTCAGAGCTAAAAATACCGCGGAAATTCTCACTAAAAATATATCTCTTTACTCTATAGCTGTCATCATGTACATGATCGTAGGATATAATTTAATGTATCCAGCAGGAGGATCTGGAATTATTCCAGATTTGAGTTTCTTTTTAGGTGAAGATAATACCGCAGAAGCTGTAATTGCTAGTGGCGGTGATATCTATTACTCAGGTATTTCAGATCATTTCTTTCAGGTTGTATTTGTTGCAACTGCGTGCTCAATTATTTCTGGTGCAGTAGCTGAAAGAATGAAATTATGGCCATTTTTATTATTCTGTGTCTTTATGACCAGTATTATTTATCCTGTTCAAGGATATTGGAAATGGGGCGGAGGATTCCTAGATGAAGCAGGATTTTCAGATTTTGCTGGGTCTGGAGTAGTTCATTTATGTGGGGCAGCAGCAGCTTTAGCTGGTGTTATAGTTTGCGGCGCAAGAGCAGGTAAATACGAAGGAGATAAAGTAAATGCTATGCCAGGTGCAAATTTACCATTAGCAACTCTTGGAACATTTATTCTGTGGTTAGGTTGGTTTGGATTCAATGGTGGATCTGAATTGATTATTTCTAATGTCGCAGAAGCAAATGCAGTATCGCTCGTTTTAGTTAATACTAACCTCGCGGCCGCTGGCGGTGTAATGGGTGCACTAATTTTATCTAAAGTTATGTTCGGAAAATCTGATTTAACGATGGCGCTTAATGGAGCTATCGGTGGATTAGTCTCTATTACAGCTGAACCATTAGCACCAACACCAGGATTAGCAACAATCATTGGAGCTATTGGTGGACTAATCGTAGTATTTTCAATTGTTACTCTTGATAAAATGAAAATTGATGACCCTGTTGGAGCAATCTCAGCACATGGTACATGTGGTATTTGGGGTCTACTTGCAGTTTCGCTAACTGGTGGTTCTTTAGGAGCACAAATCTATGGAACGCTTGTAATATTTATATGGACATTTGTAGTTAGTTTCATCATTTGGACTGTTATCAAAATGTTCTTCGGGCTCAGAGTGTCTGCTGAGGAAGAAGAAGATGGAGTAGACATGGCTGAATGTGGTTTAGATGCATATCCAGAATTTAGCAAATCTATGGATTCTGCACCCTCTGTTTATCCTAAAAAATAGATAAAAATCTTGTAGGAAGGCATATTAATTTATGCCTTCTTGCAATGTGTGAAAGACCAAGTCCCTAACGGATATATAGGCATAGGAAATTGGTTGGTCCTTATATTTATAAAACCTATTTTTTTAAGATTTTTAACCATTAGATTTATCTGATTATTATAATCTAAAAGCGGAGACCCGCTTTGTTGGATGAATAGCGCATTTTTTTTCATATTTTTTTCAACCAATTTATAAAATGCCTCTGAGTAAAGTGTATTTGCTTGAGTATCAGGATCCGTACAATCTAGAATAACTAAGTCAAACTTATTTTTTTCGTAACTATTTAACCAATCAAACCCGTCATCAACTATGATATTTATTCGTTTTTTAAACTTTTGACTTATCTTAAAGTTCAATGGAAAGAATTTTCTACATACCGTTATCACTTCCTTATCAATTTCAACTAAGTTCAGGGATGTAAAATCAATGGTCTCTGTTACAAGTTTTGCTATACCAAAATCTCCTCCACCAATTATTAAAATATTTTGATATCTATTTCTTTTAACTATTTTCAAACAATTCTGATGATATTGATCTGAATTTTTCTCAGTCATCATAAAACAGTCGTCAAGCCTTAGAACATTTCCATAGTATTTCGAGCTAAAAACTTCTATTTTCTGATATTGACTTTTACCACAGTAAAGCCTCTTCTCACAATCTATACCTATTTCTGTTCCAGATTCTTTATGAATTTCTTTTATAATCATATTAAAAAATTATTTTATTATTTGATCATATTCTACTACAATATTTTATATCAATCTTTATTAATCACATTTATGAAACTAGATCACAAACATCTTCTTATTCGAGCAGAAGTATCAAATTGTCCTGGAGAGAATCAATTGTCACAAGTTCTTGCTTGGATGAAGAGCTTGATAAAGAAAATAGATATGAAGCTTCTTCATGGGCCTAATGTATCATACATAGATCAACCTGGTAATCGTGGCATTACATCTGTTGCTCTAATTGAGACGAGTCATATTGTTTTACATATTTGGGATGAACCAGATCCTGGTATTTTTCAGTTAGATGTGTATAGCTGTAAGTCATTTGACATAAACATTGTAGTCAATCATTTGAAAGAGCAATTTCAGGTTCAGAAGATTCATTATAAATTTCTTGATAGAAATAATGATCTTAAATTAATCGATAGAAACTAAATTATATCTTTTAATTTAAGTTTATATTTAATCTTTGCTGCAACATAATCAACTAATAGTAACATTTTTTCATACAATTCTGACTCTTTGCTATAATCTGCGGGAGCGATAAAATCTACTCTATTTGCCTTTAAAAGCCCCCTACTAATTTTTATTTGATGAGCATTTTTCTGATAGACAGCAATAGAATGACCTCCTTCTTTTTTAAGTAACGCCATACTCGGTACATCTGTAAGCCCATCTCCAATATAGATCATATTGTCAAATGGTATGGGTCTTTTATCTTCTGACATATGCTCATTAATTGAATCCGATAAATCCTCTCGACCTTTATTAATCCTAAAAATATATTGTGTTTTCGTAGTATCAGTAACAACTATTTTTGGAAATACTGCTGAATCATTAGTATCAAAGTAATATTCAGAAGCAAATATTTTTTTAATATGTCTCTTGATTGATATACCATCTAAGATTTCCATATGCCCAGCAGATATTATATAATGATGTATTTTTACATTGTCATTTGATATTTTCTTTACATGTCTATTAATTCTCGTGAACCAAGTATCTACTCCCTTATAATATTCAATTTTGTTTGCCATATCATAAAATTCTTTTTTTGAAATTTTAATATTTTTCTTAGATGAACAATCGAGTAAATGACGCATATAAACCATCATAGTTTCTGCTCCCGTCTCTTTTGTTTCTTTGATTATATCATCCCAAAAATTCTTAGATTTAATTCCAAGTCTAGGAAGAAGTGTATACTCCTGCATAGTTTTTGGCGTCAGAGTTCCATCAAAGTCATATATTATGGCTATAGTATTTTGTTCCATCACATTTTTTCTGGTGCATTTATATTTAGAATATTAAGCCCACATTTTATAATTCTTTGGGTAGCTGCTATTAAATAAATCTTACTGTAATTTATGTCATCTTTAATGAATTTTTCACTAGCATAGTAACTATGAAAATGTTGAGATAATTCAAAAAGAAAATTAGTTAGAATTTGTGGTTTTAAGTTAATAACTGATTTCTGAGTAACTCTGTCAAAGTTATTGAGAGTTGAGACTATCTCATTTTCTATACCACTATTTAAGTCACTAGGATTAAATGACTCCCGCTTATAATCACCCACATGATCAAGAATTTTCTGAATCCTTGCATGCGCATATTGAATGTAATATACCGGATTATTTTTATTTGATGAGACCGCAATCTCGAGATCAAAATCAAGATGTTGATCTTTTCCTTTCATTAAATAAAAATAATTAATAGAGTCAATGCCAATTTCATCTATTAGTGTTTCGAGTTTAACAAACTCTCCTTTTCTTGTTGACATTGAAACTTTTTCTTTTCCCCGGAAGAGATTTGCGAATTGAATTAAGTGGATTTCTAATTTGTTCGTATCATGTCCAAGCGCAGTTAAACCTCCTATAATTCTATCAACATATCCATGATGATCGGCACCCCAAACATTTATAATCCTATCATACTCTCTCATTTTCATATCGTGGTATGCTAAGTCGGAAGCAAAATAAGTATACTCTCCATTGCTTTTAATGAGCACACGTGGTTCTTCTTCATAAAACATAAGAGCGCCATCAATTTTTTTGGTCTTCCCAGAATCTTTGAGTATATTGATTGTCTTGTTCACTGAGTCATCTTCAAATAATTTTGATTCCAAGAACCAATTATCAAACTTAACATCTAACATCCCCAATGTTTTTTTTATATCATCTAATATATAGTCGATAATAAATCTTTTGTATTTTTGAAGTAATTTATGATGTTTATTTTCTTCAAATAAATTTTTTACACTTATATTTCCCGCATGATCTTTATGCAAAGAGGCTATCTCTGAAGCTATCTCATTTATGTAATCTCCTTCATAGATATCTTGAGTATCCTTGCCTAAGTTTTTATCGATTTTCGAAAATACACTTAATATTAATTTATTGATTTGATTACCGAAATCATTCACATAGTATTCACAGTAAACATCATGACCCTGAAGTTTTAGAAATTTCGCGATAATGTTCCCATATATTGCACCTCTTCCATGGCCTACATGAAGCGGTCCTGTAGGATTAGCAGACACAAATTCAAGTATAATTTTTTCTGGTTTTTTTGTTTTTACTGAACTTAAGAGATCATTCTTTCTTAATATCTCACTTACTATTTCATTTTTTTGGGAGGAATCTATTGTGAAATTAATATATCCAGGTTTTGCAATACTTATTGTAAAATGTTTCTGGTCTCTAAAATTTTCTTTTATCTTCTCAGCAATATCCATAGGATTTTTTTTCATATCCTTTGAAATTTTCATAGCGATATTCGTATAGTAGTCAGAAGGAATATGTTTGTTAGTTGTCCTATGAATCTCAACAATCTCAATAGGATCATTTATTTGGAATGCACATTTTAGAGCATATATTATTTCTTCTTTGATTACATCTTCCACTTTAACCTCAGTATAAATCTATTGGGTCGACATCTATTGACCATTTAATATTGTAAAGTTTTTTTCCTTCCATGTATTGTCTTATTTCCTTTGTCTTATTACCTAATGATACTCGACTCTTTGAACCAAGTATTATTTGATGAACAAACATATTATTTTTTTTGGCAACAGGTGCTTCCGCAGGCCCATAAATAAAAATATTTTTTTGATTTGAAAAATCGTTTTTTAATTGATTAAGGAATGAGTATGATTTTTTCTTATCTTTTGAGGAAGCTCTTATTAAGGCGATATAGCTAAATGGCGGAAGATTAGACTTTTTCCTTTCAATCATTTTCTCCTGTGAAAATCTCTCATAACCATGCCTCAAAAGTGTTTTAAATAGGGAATGACCTGGGTTCCTAGTCTGAATAATTACTTTACCTTTCTCGTATTTCCTTCCGGATCTTCCAGACACTTGGGTTATAAGTTGAGCTGTTTTCTCGAGCCCTCTGAAGTCAAGACTATAAAGCCCTGAGTCTATATCTATAATCCCAACAAGTGACACATTGGGGAAGTCATGACCTTTCACTAACATCTGCGTCCCAATAAGAATGTCAATCTTGTTTTCGTTTGCATCGGAGATAAATTTTTTAAGTTTACTAATATTAGAAATCGAATCACTATCAATTCTCTGAATTCTAGCATCTGGAAACAAATCCCTCACTTTATCTTCAATTCTCTGTGTGCCAAAGCCCAGTGGTATCAAATCACATTGTTTGCAATTACCTGGATTTTTATTAATTTTTTGATAATTGCCACAGTGATGACACTTCAGCGTCATAATAGATTTATGGTAAGCCATAAAAGATTCACAAACGCTACATTTAGACACCCATCTACATATTGAGCATGTCAATGCATGACTAAAACCTCTTCGACCAATATAAAGCAATGATTGTTTCTTTTTCTCTAACTGCATTTTGATTTCTCTCATTAAGTACTTTGAGATTCCATTCACTGGATAATCTTTATTTAAGTCAACAACAACAACTTCTGGCAAAGATGTCTTATGATACCTTTTAGTTAATTCATATTTCATTGACTTATCTATAGATACATTATGTAGACTCTCAAATGATGGTGTTGCACTTCCAATAATTACTGGAATGTTCAAGTTTTTAGCTCTTACAATAGAGAGATCCCTAGCATGATATTTGAACTTTTCCTGTTGTTTCAATGATGAATCATGTTCTTCATCAACAATGATCATTTTCAGAGATGGGAATGGAAGAAAGATGGAGGATCTTGTTCCAATAATAATATCAGTCTTACTCTGAGTTATTTTCTTCCATGTTATCATTTTATCTTTTTCAGTCATGCTAGAATGATATGATTGAATATCCGAACTCATATATTTTCTGAATCTGTCAATAGTTTGAGGAGTAAGATTTATCTCTGGAACGATTATTAGGACTTGACCACCATTTCTAATTACTTTTTTTGTTAATTCAATGTAAACTTCGGTTTTACCGCTACCTGTGACTCCACTAATTAGAAAGTTATTGAATGTGTTTAGTTTGTTACTTATGTTTGTACATATTTTTTCTTGCTGTTCGTTAAGTTTAATGCTTAGATTTTTAGAGAGGAGATTAACCTTACTTTCTATTTTAATTTTATCTATCAACCCACCTTTTTTCAAACGTAATGGTATAGCACTAAATATAACTTGTCCTATAGGATATTGATAATAATTACTTGCCCAACAACATAATTTAAGAATTTCATCTACAATAACTGGCTCAGCGTCAATTATTTTTATTATATGTTTTAGTTTATAGTTATATCTATCTGTTTTTTTGTAATTCTCAACTTCAATCACAATACCTAAAATTTCTTTTTTCCCAAATGGAACAATTACTCTCATACCTGGAAGTATTCCTTTATCAGCCTCAAGTATTCTGTAGGTAAAAGTTTGATAAAAGGGGTAGTTAACGGCCACATCAATGATTTTTTCCATAATACATTATACATTTATAGGTAATCCAAGCTTAGCGAATGGTCATGATTTTTTATCCACAGATTTTGTGGATAAAACTGTGGATAAATGCCAAAAGACAAAGCTTTTCCATTTTACTATTTCATATGCAACAGATTGTCTATTTTATAATCAATCACAAAAGTATATAATTATCAGATATTTATGAAATATTTGCTTACATTCTTATCATAGATACTATACAAAACTATGTTTATTTGAGAACGACTCTCATTGTTAATAAAGCAGATTTATTTCCTATAAATCCTAGCAAAACCAGAGTTTTATTAGGCTGGAATAGTACTCTTAGGATAATTTTTTTTGGTAGCTGGGTGCTTTATAAGTGAAATTTGGTGTATTGTACTTAAATAGCCAATTAACTGATATATAATGATTTGATGATAGGATTTCGACAAATATTGCGACTTAATGCCGCTGGGCACCCAACTGGATGGATAGATTACCAAACAGCTGCAAAGTTATACTATTTAGGTCAAATTGCTTATGAGTGTGGGTCAACTAATATCCATATAAGAGGCGGTATGAACCGCCTTACGGGGACTAGAAGCTCTCTTGACATAAACTCTATAATAGCGACCAAGAGTTCACATAAATTGGATTATTCGGCGTTTACACCCTCCTTAAACAACTCAACTTTATTTATGAGAGATGCAAATACATGTCTATACTGTGGCCAAGAGTTCTCTTATAAGCATTTATCAAGAGACCACATAATACCTATCTCACAGGGTGGTGAGGATATCTGGACAAATGTTGCAACAGCATGTAGGAGATGTAATAACCTTAAAGGTGGCAGGACGCCTGAAAAAGCAAAAATGATGCTCATTGCTGTACCATTTAGCCCATCTCGTGTCGAATATCTGATTCTAAGAGGCAGAACTATTCTGGCAGATCAAATGGAATTTTTAATCTCCCGTATCTCAAAAAATAGCCCTTTATTTGCTAGATATAAAACCACATAGCTACTAAAATATTCTTATGAATTCAACTGATAAGAATGGAGTCTTGCTAATAAACCTTGGAACGCCTAAATCTCCAACGACTCCAGATGTTAAGACGTACCTAAAAGAGTTTTTATCTGACAAAGACGTAATTAGGTTGCCGAGATTCTTTTGGATTCCACTATTGAATTTTGTCATTCTGAGAACAAGACCAGCTCAAAGTGCGGAACTATATAAAAAAGTATGGACTAAATGGGGATCTCCTCTTTTATATAATACTTACCTTCAAGCAGGATTACTGAAGAAAAAATTTGAAGCTGAGTCTATTGATAAATTCTATGTTGATGTAGCAATGCGTTATGGATCACCATCAATTGAATCAAAATTATTACAAATGTACAAAACTGGATATCGAAAAATTGTGATAGTACCGATGTTCCCGCAATACTCTACGACAACAACAAGATCTATAGCCAGAAAAATTCATTTAGTACTCTCGAAAAATAAGTTATCTGATAAATTACATATAAATTTTATAAAAGACTTTCACAAAAATCAGAAATACATCGAGGCATGCTGCGCTCATATTAAAGAGCATCAAACAGAACATGGTAAACCAGACAAGCTAATCTTGTCTTATCATGGTATACCCGAGTCGTATGTAGGTGATGATGAACCATATCAAGACCAATGTTTTGCAACTTCACAACTCATTGCCAAGAAACTAGATCTTGAGGAAAACAACTATGAAGTCGCATTTCAATCAAGATTTGGAAAGGCTGAGTGGATAAAGCCATACTTAGCTCAGAGATTAGAAACTCTTCCAGATGAGGGCAGTAAACACATTCAAGTATTTTGCCCAGGGTTCTCCTCTGACTGTCTTGAGACGATAGAAGAAATCGGAGAAGAGTCTTGTGAGTTATTCCTTGAATCCAAGGGTGAGAAATTTGAGTTTATCTCTTGTTTAAATGGTTCGGACAAATTTATTAATTTAGTATTTGATCTTGTAGTGAATAATGAGAAATTAAACACTAACTACGAGTCTCTATTTTAAAATCTTTTTTGTCAGCTTTAATTGTAGTTTTGCATAATCTGGTAAGCCTTTTTTAAATGGAGGAATATCCTCTCCTAAGATCATCTCATTAATATATTCTTCACATTTTTTGGTAATACTAAATCCATCTTTTGTGATAAAGTTTTTTGGTAATTTTTTCTCTGTATTAGCCACTTTTTCTAATTTAACAAACCCAACCCTCCATTTTTTTCCTGTTGCACTTCGTTTGATGGTAACCATTACATCTGAAATATTTTTTTTTAAAAGTTTTATAGACTCTTCGCCAACAATGTATGCTTGCTTTACATCCGCCTTAGAGCCAATATGCCTTGATGCTCTTTGCAAATAATCAGCCACAGCCCAATGCACCTTAATATTTAATGATTCTGTTATCATTCTCGAAAGTACCGGTGCTACACCCCCCAAATGTGAGTGGCCAAAACTATCTTTTGTTTTCGTGGAAGAAATAAAGTCTCCTTTCTTATCTTTTATTCCCTCAGACGAAACAATTACACAAAAACCATCATCATCGACAGACTTCTTTACTTTTTTTAAAAATTTTGATTTATCAAAAGCAATCTCGGGAAATAGTATAATATGTGGTGCATTATTATTTAAACCCTTTATTACCCCAGAAGAGGCTGCCAACCATCCAGCATGTCTACCCATTACCTCTAATAAGAAAACTTTAGTAGATGAATTAGACATAGAGGATACATCCAAGGATGCTTCTAACGTTGAAGTTGCAATATACTTTGCTACAGTCCCAAAACCAGGACATGAGTAAGTTTCAGGTAAGTCATTATCAATCGTTTTTGGAATACCGATACATTTAATATCTAATTTGTTCTCTCTAAAAAACTTAGATAGTTTGAGCGTAGTATCTTGTGAATCACCTCCGCCATTGTATAAAAAATAACCAATGTTGTGTGCTTGAAATACATCAAATATCTTCTTAAATTCAGATTGATTTTTTCTCGGGTCCTTCAACTTGATTCTACATGAGCCAAACGCTCCACCTGGAGTATGAATGAGCTTCATTATCTCTGATTTCTTTTCTGTTTCTATATCTATCAGGTCCTCGTCAAGAGCTCCGGCAATCCCATTTTTTCCGACGTATAGCTTACCAAAAATTTTTTTATTTCTCAGGTAAGCATCATATATTCCTCTTGCTGTTGCATTGATTACAGGTGTGACGCCACCAGATTGCGCATAGAATATATTTTTTTTTATGTTTGATTTCTTGATAACAAATTTCTCCAAGATGTCATTATGTTTTCACTTATTCCAATTTCGTCGAAAAAAATTTCAAGCTTATCTAAATCTGATGATTGCCTCTCATCAGTCATAATAAAATCTTTTATATTACACAGTGTAGCAAGTTTTTTTGATTTATAGATAATTTTTTTATTCGCTTTAAGTATATCTGAAATTCTTATAAATTTTTTCCCAAATATTTTAGGTAACTCATTTAAGTTTTCATAAATTTCATCCAAAGTATGATATTGGGAAATTAGTTGTTTTGCGGTAGTACTACCAATTCCTGGAGCCCCAGGAATACAGTCTACCGAATCACCCATTAGCGCTTGATAGTCAGGCATGAATCTTGGCGAGAATCCAAGCAACCCAGTAATATCGCTAAAGTTATATTTTTTACCGCTATAATTCCACCAGATGTCTTTCGAGTATATTAATTGATAAAGATCTTTATCATTTGTGATTACTATATTATTCACGTTAACATCTAGATTTTTCTGACTTATGGTAAAGAGAAGATCATCGGCTTCATAATCCTTGCTTGCGTAATTGCTAACTCCAATTATGTTTAAAAAATTCTTACACAATTGAAATTGGCTTATTAAGTCATCTGGTGGATATGGTCTATTTTTTTTATAATCTTTATAAATCTTGTTCCTAAAGCAAGTACCCAAAGACTCATCAAAGGCTATACATATTTTTTTTGGTTTATACTTATACAAGAAATTTCTAATAAAGCTAGAGAAACCCATGAATGAGGAAATTGAAATATCTTTTTTAGTAACTATTTCTGGCATTGAGAACCAGTACTTTAAAACAAACCCAGTCGCATCTATTAAATATGATGACTCGTCTTTATTGGACAATTTTTATAAGATCTCCAACCTCAGGATTACCCTCAGGATAGTGACCATTCAGGAGCATTAATTTTTCTTTTGCAAATTTTCCTAATGGTGATGATTTCGCAAGACTTTCGTATGACATACCCTCTCTAAATCTCACAACTTTTATTTTAAGACCTTTAGAATTTGCTATCTCCTCCTTAGTCATCTTTTTGAATGATTCAAGTATTTGTTTTCCTGAGGCATCATTTTTGAGGTCGCTCATAGTAATAGATGTAATCCATGCTTTTGGCTTTATATCTTTAGTATCTAGATCAAATATAATAATAAATCTTTTATAATAAGTACTTAACGGTGTCTCGTTTTTATATAAGTGAGTAAAACCATTCAAATTATTGAAAGAAAAAATTTGTTGTTCAATCAGTTCATTGTTATTTAAAAACCCTGACTCTTTCACTCCATTTTTAAGGTATTGCTCAGGAGTCAATCCATTATCTAAGTCATCTTTTAATAAGTCGTCAGCTCTCATTACAATTTGATCGCCATCTTTTGTCAATTCTAGGCGATCTGGCAAATTTTTAAACGCCCACTCATCGTCAATATCAAAACGTATTTCAAAAATGGGATGGTAAAAAACTGAGTCTTTAACATATCCTTCTTCTGGACTAGTCCCATAATTTGTACCATCCAGTAACTTAAGAAACCTCTCTTTATTGGTCCTGAGATTCTCTTTGTTTTCACTATCCTCTTTTAAAGCATTTATTCTTTTCTGGCTATCTGGATGAGTAGAAAATATTCCATGATAGCCTACATTAGGCGGTCTATTTTCACTCTCAGCGATAACTTTTTCTAATTCATCTGATTGTTTCATAATCTCAAGAAAACCAGACATAGCTGTTGGGTCATAGTCATTGATTAGTAGATATTCTGCTCCGAGTTGATCCGCTTCAAGTTCATATTTTCTTCCATAACCTCTATTAATAGCGACATTTAGTAGACTAAACGCATTATTAGTGAGCTGACTCCCGGGTACGTTAGCTTGTATTACTCCTAAGAGTAGATTTGTTATTTGCGCATTACTCATTCCTCTAACAGCATGTCTAGCAGTAATATGCCCAATTTCATGTCCTAGCACACCAACTAACTCTGCTTCCGAATTAAAGTAATTCAACATGCCTCGATACATATACACATAACCACCAGGTGTAGCAAATGCATTAAATTGCGGAGAATCAATTATAGTAAATTTCCACTTGAGATTAGGCCGATGACTTTTTCTAGCAATTTCAGTTCCTAATTTTTGGACATAGTCATTTAACTCTTTATCATCAAGAATTTTATTCTCCTCTAAAATTCTCTCATGATAGTTTGCGCCTATTGAAATCTCTTGTTGTTCACTTATAACGACAAAATCGGGATTGCCTGTCACTGGGTTGGTAGCGCATCCTTTAAGTGCAAATAAGACTATTATTAATGGTATTTTTATTTTAAATAATCTTTCCATGATCATAAGTATGTTGGTTTGCAAAATAATTTTCAATTCCTTTAAGAGCTTTTGCCCTGTGACTTATTTTATTTTTATGATCTTTGTCTAATTGTGCTGAGGTTTTTTTGAATTCTGGAAGGAAAAAAATGGGGTCATAGCCAAAGCCATTATCCCCTATTGATTTTTCAGCTATATAACCTTGCCAAGAGCCAGTACTTATAATGGGGAAAGGGTCATCTGGAAACCTCATAAATACAATAACACATCTGTAGCATGCTCTTCTATTTTCAAATGGAACACCGTCGAGTTCCATTAGGAGTTTGGTATTATTTTCTTGATTTGTAGCATTATCGCCTGAAAATCTTGCAGATTTCACTCCTGGTTTTGCATTGAGGAAATCAACTTCTATACCAGAATCATCTGCTATAGATGGAAGGCCAGATGTAACAGATGCACTTCTAGCTTTAAGAATTGCATTCTCGACAAAGGAAGTGCCTGTCTCATCGACCTCTGGTATTTCCAGGTCTCTATGAGAAATGAGCTTAACTGGCAAGTTCTTGAGTATATCCTGTATTTCTAGAATTTTTCCCTCATTTTTTGAGGCTAACATTATCTTCATTAATAATTTCCAAACTGTTTATCTATAATATAAAATTATAATCTAATATAGAGAATATGAATAAAAATAATAACACAGAGTCTGATCAAATAAGGGTATCAGATATATCAAATAAAGAGGTTACTGAGAGATTGGCAGTTTCTGAAGGTCACATATCTCTATCTTCGGAGACTTTATCCATCATAAAACAAAATTCCAATAAAAAAGGTAATGTAATAGCAACTGCGAAAGTTGCTGGGATTATGGCTGCAAAACAGACTTCAAATATAATCCCTCTCACACACCCATTATCTATAGAAAACATTGAGATCGAATTTACTTTTTTAGAAAATAAACTTAAGTGTCAATCCACGGTATGTACCTCAGGTAAAACAGGTGTTGAAATTGAAGCACTATTAGCAACAGAGATCTGTTTGCTGACTGTATATGATATGTGTAAGTACATAGATAAATCGATGATAATTTCTGATATAAAACTTCTCAAGAAAACAGGTGGGAAATCAGGTGACTTTCAACGATCAAAATAATACATGAAAACTATTAAGTACTCTCTTGTGTTTCTTGGATTAATCTTGATAGGATCTTTCATATATGGAAAATTCTTCTTTGACCTTGATGATTACAAAGGTGATATAACTAACTATGTTTCTGAGAAAATTAATTATGACTTCACTTACAATGGTGAACTCATATTTGATTATGAACCAAACGCAATAATAATTGTCACAAAAATTGTAATAAGTGATCCAAATAAGAATCAAATTATTGCTAAAATTGACAAACTAGTCTTGAGTATTAATAAAGACAAAATATTTAATAATATTATAGATGTTGAGACTGTTGATATAAGTAATATGATTTTGTATGGACAAAATGTCGATGAGATGCTTATGAAAACTTATAAACTGATAAAAGATCAAAAATACTCCAGCTATACGAACAATAATTTTACAATCATAGAGAGCATGAAAGCAAATGCTCTAATCGATAATGATATTATGAGGGTAAACAACATAGACATTACAACCTCACTTTTACAAATTAAGGGAAATGGCATCATAAATATAAATTCAAAAGTCGTTGATTTTATAATGACAGGGTTTTTGAGAAATAAAAATGATGTAGCGACAACTTATAAACAAGAATACCCAGAGGAATTATATGAGATCAAATTGCCTATAAAGTTAAAAGGTAATGTTGAAAATATAGATTTTAGTGTTGATCTGACCGATATTATTACTCGACAAATAGTAAACCCTATTAAAGATAAAATTCTCGAAGAATTGGAAGAAAAAGTCCGTGAAAAAATTAGATTACCATTTTAAAAATAAAAAAAGAATACAAAAAAGTATCCTTCAATGGTATGACGCTAACGGAAGGCATAATTTGCCATGGAAGAATGAATCCATTTACAGGATTTGGATCTCTGAAATTATGCTTCAACAAACACAAGTTAAAACTGTGATTCCATATTATGAGAAATTTTTGCAGAGCTACCCATCTATTGGGAGTTTAATCAATGCAAGTCAGGATGATATATTAAAACATTGGGCTGG
>TARA_B100001057_G_scaffold494596_1_pt1 | contig 29184 bp, 23 predicted proteins | sample TARA_B100001057 | Tara Oceans TARA_B100001057 (sample SAMEA2621839) | marine metagenome | biome: marine biome (ENVO:00000447); feature: surface water layer (ENVO:00002042); material: "saline water (ENVO:00002010), including plankton (ENVO:xxxxxxxx)" | depth 5 m
TTAGCCCCCACGACCTACTTGAATCTATTATCGAGCCAAGTAATGAAATCAGTGATCAATATGGATCAATCACATTTACCCTTAAGAATGGAAAACAAGTCATCGGCCGTATCGCAAACCTCAAAGGAGATGATTACAGGATCATCACGGATCTCATGGCTCCCAGCGCCATGACTATTATTAAGACCAGCGATATCAAATCATCGGAGCCTACCAAGTTCTCGATGATGCCTAAGGGTCTCCTTAACATGCTAGAAGATGACGACATTCTAGATCTACTCGCCTACATCTTATCGAGAGGAAACGAGGATGATCCTTTATTCCAGAAATAGGGATTCAGATGATCGGGAAACCGCAAATTTTCATCTTGTTAGATAAGATCAAAGAGGAAACCCTAACACCATGAGAATGAGTCAGTTAATTCTTATCACATTCTTCCCGCTCACCGCGATGTTCGGAGAGATGCGCACCTATCTCAGCAAGGATGGCAAAAAAACCTTCCGCGGTGAGCTCATTGAGTATGAGTCCTCAACAAAAAAAGCGAAGATGCGTATCGCCCGCGGAAAAGTCCTCACCTTTCCAATCGAGATCCTTTCGAAGCAAGATCAAAAGTATTTAGAAGAACAAGGCCCGATTGTTCAGGCCAAAAAAGCCCTTTCTATCGACACCAAACATTACAGCAAAAGGATTGAAAAAAATAAGCCAGCACAGGGGCAGTGGCACTTTGAAAAATACGCTCATAACTACATCATCACCGTGGAAAATAACCGTGATGAGATGCTCAGAGATGTGACGGTCGAATATCTCTTTTTTGTAGAGAAGAATCGCCGCCAGTATCAAAACAAGATTGAGAAGATCTCTAGTTCAGACACGATCGACCTCGTCCTCTCAAACGGAATTGAAACTATCGCTACAAAGAGCGCCCATCTGGAATCTTGGAGTGATAACCCAGTAATGCCAACAGGCGGAGGCGGTGGATGATGTTTCACCGAAGATCCCTACGGTCTGTGGGGAACATTCAATCAGCGCCCAATCATGGTCAAGGGGGCTAAGAGCAAATATCGCGATAAGCTTCTTGGTCTCGTCGTGCACTTGAAAGTGAACGGTAAAATCATCAAAACCGGTGCAAGTAACGACAAGGTCCTAGCCTTATCCGAAGAGAACGAATAGTCTCTTTGAAGCTGATTTCACCCCGAAAGGCTGTAGATTACTCCTCGCTGGGCGATTTACAGCGGAATCAACGATCTATGGGCCTGGGCTCCTGTCGAGCAGCTTTTGACCAAGAGATATCATTCTAGATCAATAGACGGGTCTCGACCCAGATCAGGGCAGCAATAATTGAGTAAGCCCGAGGATTGCGTCTCCCATCTAATTGTGCCAATCTGTCGCAGCTTTGAAATCTGCGGTTCTCGACAAAATTCTCTCTCGGCTCGACCAAATCGAGCCAGGAGAAGTGCAGGCGCTTCTTTCTAGGCTAGTTCGTGAAAAGGGCTTCCTCCAGAAGGTCTTCGAAGCACTCCAGGAAGGCGTTCTTCTCCTCGATACTTCGGGGGGAATTAGCTTTATCAATCATGCTGGGTGTCGTTTTTTTGGCACTACCCCAGAGGAGGCCCAGGGAAAGCCCTTGGACGAAGTCGTCCGTGGCGTCGATTGGACTAACTTGATGCACTCCAATCGCCGGACGGTAAGCCGAGATCTTGAAGTTTTTTATCCCGAAAACCGATACTTGAATTTTTATCTCTCCCCGGTCGCCGAAGAAGGCGAGGCTGATCTTGGACATGTTATGTTAGTCCGAGATGTCACCCGCTCTCGCGAAGAAGCGGAAAAGGAGATGGAATCCGAAAAACTCAATGCACTCACCCTGCTGGCCGCTGGGGTAGCCCATGAGATTGGAAATCCACTTAATTCCCTTTCACTTCACCTCCAACTTCTTGAGCGCCGCATCTCCGACCTTCCCGAAGGCGATCAAGAACCACTTCAAAAACACCTCGGCACGGCCCGCACAGAAATCGGGCGGCTTGACACCATCTTGAAGCAGTTTCTTGAGGCGATGCGTCCTACTAAGCCCGAACGGGAGCCCACAGAACTCCACCAGTTGCTCGAGGAAAGTTTACTCGCTCTCAGCCCAGAACTTGAAAGCCGAAAAATTCCTGTGAAACTTGATCTAGTCGAGAATCTTCCCTCTCTCGAGCTTGATCCAACCCAAATTAAGCAGGCATGTTTTAACGTCATCCGAAATGCTTATCAGGCCGTCGAACAAAATTCAGGCGAGATCCTGATTCAAAGCAGCGTAACCGACTACGAGGTTCGCCTCTCGATTTCGGACAACGGCAGCGGCATTTCACCGGAAGCGATGGGAGCAATGTTCGAACCATTTCGGACTACGAAAGCCGAGGGCACCGGGCTTGGAATGCTCATTGTCCGTCGCATCCTCCGCGAACATGGCGGAGAATTAGAAGTCGAAAGTGAGGAAGAGGTTGGTACAAAGGTCACTCTTTACTTTCCGAGAACTGATAAACGGGTGCGTCTGCTCGAAGATAGCGCCCCAATCGAAGTGTAGAAATATTTGTGAAAACCCTCTTGATTGTTGATGATGAAAAGGCGACCCGCGATGGCCTGAGAATGGCTCTCGAGGAAAGCTTCGACTGTTACGTGGCGGCAGATCTCAAACAAGCCAAACAGGTCCTGAGTTCCGAAGATGTCGATCTGCTCCTTACAGATCTTCGACTTGGAGTCGATTCGGGGATGGAAGTACTCGACGCGGCCCTAGCGCTTCCCCACCCGCCAGTTGCACTCATGATGACAGCCTACGGCTCAGTTGACACGGCAGTAGAGGCGATGCGACGCGGAGCCTGGCACTTTGTCACCAAACCTCTAAATCTGGATGAAGTAGAGCTCCTTCTAAAACGAGCCGTTCGAAATCGAACTCTAGAAAAAGAAAACGTTAAGCTTGTTGCGGAGAACGAAACTCTCAAAGAAAGCAAAGCTACTGCATCCCATGGCCTCAACCGCCTGATCGGACGGTCTGCTTTGATGGCTAAGGTTGCCGCCAAGATCGAACAAATCGCCTCGACCCGCGCGACGGTTCTCATTGAGGGAGAATCCGGAACCGGCAAAGAAGTGGTTGCCCATGCCCTCCACGACCTTTCTGGACGTCCAGGCGAAAAATTCGTGGGTGTAAATTGCGCTGCTCTTTCCTCTCAACTTCTGGAAAGTGAGCTATTTGGCCATGAAAAAGGCGCCTTCACTGGAGCCTCCCAGCGCCGAGTAGGAAGATTCGAGCAGGCTCATGGCGGGACTCTTTTTCTCGATGAAATAGGAGAGATTGACGCTCAAACACAAGTGAAACTGCTCCGAGCTCTTTCCGAACGAACCATTGAACGGGTCGGTTCAAACACCCCGATTCAAGTCGATGTTCGCATTATTGCCGCCACAAACCGCAGTCTTGCTGTAATGGTGGAAGAAGGAACATTCCGCGAAGATCTTTACTTTAGACTTAATGTTCTAGGCATAGTTATGCCACCTTTGCGCGCGAGAAGAGAGGACATTGTGTTACTTGCAAACTCCTTCCTATCCGAATTCGCCCAAGAAAATGGCCGCCCCGAGAAACCTCTCACCGAGGCTGCAATGAACTCTCTACTCAGTTACGGTTGGCCCGGAAATGTCCGAGAATTGCGAACTGCCATCGAGCATGCAGTGGTTATGTCAAACCAATCCGAGCTAGATATTCAGCACCTTCCAGACTTCGTCTCCGGCTTGGGACACCACTTTGAATCATCTTCGGCAAAAAACACCCTTGCTCCCGAGGAGGAATTCAACTTGCATGCCCTCGAGCAACGGGCTGTACAAGGCGCGCTTCGGGTTACGGCCGGAAATCGGACGAAAGCCGCGGAGCTACTTGGAATTAGCCGACGCACTCTTCAACGAAAACTTCGCGACGTTCCGCTTATTGATCCATAAACATCATGACTAGTTCCACTAAAGTCGGCGGCTTCGACAACGCCACTCTAATAAGTCGCATCCTCTTTTTCCTCGTCCTTTTTGGATTGGTAAGCTTTTACTTGATCCTGAGCTTTAAGGGCCTCACATCAGAAAAGGGAATTGAACAGGCTCAAATTGGCCGTGAAATAGCGCGGGGTAATAATAATACGACCAAAGTCATCCGTGGCGCTGCGTATTGGCAGGCCAAAGAAGCCGGAAAAGACATCGATCTCACCGCCTTCCATGACACCTACCACTCACCTCTAAATCCCTACATTTACGCAGCTGTTTTGAAGGCTGTGGGTGGCGACGATTTTGAAAAATTTCAAATGAATGAAGACATGAAAACTGTTTACGCTCTTGATCGCGTAATCTCAGCAGTTGCAGTCATTCTATTTCTTATTGCAGTCGGCATCAACTACCTCCTCATCTCCCGGATTTTCGATGTAAGAATAGCGGGAGCCACTGCTATCCTAATGATCTTAAGTGATCTGATGTGGAAGTTCACCCAGACGGGACTTCCACAGATGCTGATGCTCCTGCTTTTTTCTTGTGCGCTTTTCTTTATTTACCGGACACTCGAAGCATCAATTGAAAATCGAGGCGATATCAGCTCTCTTATAATAGCTGCCGTTTTTCTCTCACTTCTCGCTCTTTCTCATTGGCTGACTATTTGGATCATCTTGGGTTTTGTCATCTACGCCGCCTTCTTTTTCCACCCCAAAGGCATCTCCGGCTTTATGATCCTCGGAATTCTTCTGATGTTTAGCGGTTACTTTTTAGTTAAGAACATGGAGTGGACAGGAAATCCTGGAGGAACTGCTTTTCTAAGCCTCTACGGAGGACTAACTCAATCAGAATCCGTAATCATGCGGACGAGCGATCCCGCTGAACAAACCTATACTATTGTTTACAATCTAAACTCGTTTCTCATTAATACGACCAGTAGTATGCTGAGGCAGGTAAATGAGCTTTACAACAATCTTGGTTCTATCCTTGTAGCTCCACTCTTCTTCTTTGCGCTTCTGCATCCTTTCAAGCGCGAAGCTATTGCCAAATTCCGTTGGATTGTCCTTTTAATGTGGGTCATGGGAACTCTTGGAATGGCTATCTTCGGACTTTCAGAAAGCAATCTAGATCCAAATCAACTCCATATCCTTTTCTCGCCAATCATGACCGCTTATGGATTGGCCTTCGTCTCAATTCTATGGGCAAGAATCGAACTACCGGCCGGAGGAATACTCATGCGATATGGCCACTTCGCTATTGTCATTCTTATTAGTGCTGGACCTTTAATTTTGAAATTCCCAAGAGAAACGATCAATGCTTTGGCATCGTCGGGCGCAAGAAAATCTGTTTGGCCACCTTATTGGCCACCAGTCTTCAGTAGAACTCTTCATAATGCTACCGGTGACGATGATGTCATTTTCTCTGACCAACCTTGGGCCGTTGCATGGTATGCCGATAGAATTTCAATTTGGTTACCCCGAAAAGTTGGGGAATTTGAAGACCTCGAAAAGCTAGCGACGGATCAAGAACTTTCGGTTGCGGGCATTGTCATAACACCCATGTCATTTAAGGGTGATGTCTTATTTAGCCAGGTTCCGTTTGGATACAGTGAGGACTTTGCCCCACTCATGCTCGATGGGCCAACCCGTGGAGCATTAAGCCGGGCAAAAACCGATCCTCGGAGTGGAATGGTGAGTCCAGGGCTCCTTGCAAAACAATCCCAGAATTTAAGACCGATAATGAACAAATACCCGGAGGTTACCGACCTCTTCAGTAATAGAATATACTATTATTCTAAGCAGCGCCTTTATAATAGGTAGGTCCAGACGCGTGCATCTCATCCTAAATGGCTGCTAAGAAAAAAACCTCTGTAAAACGTGTGTCCGGCTCCTTCGAGGAGGCGACGGACGAACTTGAAGAGATCACAAGGCGACTCGAGGATGAACCATCGTCGCTTGCAAAGCTGATCGAAGACTTCGAAAGGGGTCAAGCACTCTTGAGCTATTGCCAAAAAACCTTAAAGTCAGCAAGGAAACGGCTCAACATGATTGAGGCGAAACTTCAGACGGAAGATAACAACGAGGGTTCAGATGAATCTTCTGAACAGTCTTCCGACACACTCGATGACGATGTCAGACTCTTCTAGCACAAACCTTCTCGACACAATCCAAGGCCCGAACGATCTCAAAAAAATCGAACCGGAAAGGCTGACCGAACTCGCGGAAGAGATTCGTAACAGGCTCATTACTTCTCTTTCGAATACAGGAGGGCACCTTGGACCTAACCTTGGTGTAGTTGAATTAACGATTGCGATGCACCGTGTCTTTGACACCCCAACAGACAAGTTTCTCTTCGATGTCTCTCATCAGGGATACGTTCACAAGATGCTGACCGGACGAGCCAAGCAAATCGGTAGCATCAGACAATATGAGGGTCTTAACGGCTTCCTACTTCGCACCGAATCAGAGCATGACTGCTATGGCGCTGGCCATGCTGGCACTGCACTTTCGGCTGCTCTTGGAATGGCTTCGGCCAGAGATCTAAAAGGTGAAGATAATCATGTTATCGCTGTCGCCGGTGATGCAGCTTTCACTTGCGGTCCAACCCTTGAAGCTCTCAATAATATTGCCGAAGCAACCGATCGCTGCATCGTAGTGCTCAACGACAACGAGTGGTCGATTGATAAAAACGTTGGTGCCCTAGCAAAGTATTTCAACGCTCTCCAATCACATCCAGCCTACAACGATATTCGAGCTAAAGCTGCTTCACTCGTGGAAAAGGTGGCAGGTCCAAGTGCCCGTAAGTTTGCTCAGAAGGTCGAACGTAACGCCAAGAATATGATCTTGCCCAACGTTCTCTTTGAAAAATTTGGCATGCGCTACTACGGCCCTATTGACGGTCACGACCTTCCCTCTCTCATCAAAAGCTTTGAATATCTAAAGGAACAAGATGAGCCAGTTATTCTCCACATCATCACTGAAAAAGGTCGTGGCTACCAGCCCGCTCTCGATAAGCCGGGCAAATTCCACGGTCTAGGGCCTTACAATATCGAAGATGGCTCGACCACATCAGGCGCTCCTACTTTCTCCGAACTTTTCGGCCGCGCCGTCACTGACTTTGCAAAGGAAGATAAATCCATTACCGCAATCACCGCGGCCATGCCTGGTGGGACAAAACTAGAAACCTTCAAAGCCGAGCTGCCCGAGCGCTACTTTGACGTGGGCATTGCCGAGGAGCATGCCGCTCTCTTCGCTTGCGGACACGCCACCCAAGGCCTTAAGCCTTTCCTTGCAATTTACTCCACCTTCATGCAGCGGGCGTATGACATGATTGTTCATGACATGGCCCTTCAGAACCTTCCGATTCGTTTGTGCATGGATCGTGGTGGACTTTCCGGTGATGACGGACCGACTCATCATGGGCTTTTCGATATTGGTTACCTCCGGCATGTGCCAGGCTTAGTTCACATGCAACCGAAAGATGAAGATGAGTTCATCGATATGCTTTGGACCATGGCAAAATACGAGGACGGTCCAATTGCCATCCGCTATCCGAGAGGTAACGGCCCTGGTGTCTCTATCAAGGATCGTCCAGAGCTCCTCACTATCGGCGAAGCAGAGGTCATTCAGGAAGGAACAGATGTCTGCCTCATTCCACTGGGTACGATGATGGAAGTTGCTCTTGAAACTAAAGAGCAGCTTGAAGGCAAAGGATACAGCGTCACCTTAATTAATCCGCGCTGGATCAAACCTCTCGACGCATCAACAATCAAGAGGTTATCCGCAAACTCAAAGGTCGTGTGTACTTTTGAGGATCACGTGCTCTACAATGGTTTTGGCCTCTCGATTATTGAATTGCTTCATGATGAAGTAATCGACACCCCGGTAGAGCGAATTGGCTGGCCCGACGAATTTATTGAGCACGGCAAGCCCGAAATTCTTCGTAAAAAACACGGAATAACATCGGAAGCTGCTATTGGCAAAATCTTACCCCATCTTGAGGTAACTTAGAAATAATGCTGTTCAGACAAAGGACAGATTTTCCGATCTCCAATTGCCGGCGAAACACCCCTTTTCGATAATCATTATCGTCTGACGATAAAATCGTGAACGATTCGAGCTAGGTCACTCTTACCATTGCGCTTGTGGGGCTACTCCCATACTAAGGCGCTGACGACCATCAACCTTGGCCGTTACTTTCGCATCCCTCCAAGCCTCAAAAAACCATCTTTCCTAAAAAGAACTCCCTAACCATGTCGTTTCATTTACGTAAGACAGCGCCTCCCTCCAAAATTTTCCGAGATGTATTAAAAGTGGGGTCGATCTTTCCTTGAACAGTGCTAGCATTTCCCAAGATAAATACAGATCTAAACGATTCATTTATGACTTCCGAAGAATTTTCAGCCGCCATCCAAGAGCATTCCCAATTTATAGCTCCTCTCCGTCACGAGATTGGCCGCGTACTAATTGGTCAAGAGAATCTCGTTGACCGCATGCTTATATGCCTTCTTACGGGGAACCATCTTCTTGTAGAAGGATTGCCAGGACTAGCCAAAACCCTCGCTGTGAATACTCTAGCGCAAACTCTTCAGGCTCAATTTGGCCGGATTCAGTTCACGCCTGACCTTCTTCCAGCCGACGTAATTGGAACCCACATTTATAATCCCGGCACGCAGGAATTTAAAGCGAAAGAAGGTCCTGTTTTCACGAATCTTCTTCTCGCTGATGAAATAAATCGTGCCCCCGCTAAGGTCCAATCAGCCCTTCTTGAAGCGATGCAGGAAAAACAAGTTACGCTTGGCGGACAAACGCGTGTTCTCCCAGATCCTTTTCTCGTGATGGCAACACAAAACCCTCTTGACCAAGAGGGCACCTATCCATTGCCCGAAGCTCAAATGGACCGTTTCATGATGAAGGTCATAGTCGGTTACCCCCAGCGCGACGAGGAAAGGGAAGTTCTTCGCCGTATGTCCTCTACCATAACGGCTCCAACTGCCTCAGTCGTCACAAACCTTGACTCGATCACTTCGGCACGTGGGCTCATAAATGAGATTCATGTCGACCCAAAAATTGAAGACTACATCCTAGATATCGTCTTTGCCACCCGAGCCGAAGGCCGTCTCGAGCTTTCTGAGCGTCAAGCTGATCTGGACCTCTCATCCTTTGATCCTCTCATTACTGCTGGAGCATCGCCTCGTGCCACAATCCAATTGGTGCGTGGAGCCCGTTGTCTAGCCTTTCTGGAGGGCCGTGCCCACGTTTTGCCCGAGGATGTCAAATCCATTACTGCTGACATTCTTCGCCATCGTATTATTCCGAGTTATGAAGCCCAAGCCGAGGATATGAGTGCCGACACGATCATCAACCAACTTTTGGACATTCTTCGGACTCCTTAAAATTCCATGCTAGCTTCAGAGTTAATGGAAAAAGTGCGACGGATTGAAATCCGGAGCCGTCGAATCGTCAAGAACATGACTGCAGGTGCGTGGCATGCTTCTTTTAAAGGCCGCGGTATCGAATTCGCGGAGATCCGAGAATATCAGGAAGGTGACGAAATGCGAGCCATTGATTGGAACGTCTCAGCCCGTCTCGGTTCACCATTCATCAAGCTCTTTACCGAAGAGCGCGAACAAAATGTTTTTTTTCTCGTCGATCGCTCTGCCTCAGGCCAATTCGGGTCGGGTTTAACCACCAAGGCAGAATACACCGCCGAAGTTGCCGCCGTCTTAGCCTTCTCGGCAACTCTCAATAAAGACAAGGTCGGCTTACTTCTCTATTCTGATCAGGAGGAACTGCAACTCGATCCCGGGCGCGGCCACCGTCATGTCCTCCGCATGATTCGTGAACTCCTCGCCTTTGAACCAAAATCGCCCCGCACTGATCTTGCCGGAGGGATCGAACATCTTCTCAAAACTACCCTCAAAAAGTCCATCGTCTTTATTCTCAGCGACCTCATCACCCCGACTTTCGACAAACCTCTTCGCGCTCTTGCACGCAAACACGAGGTCATCCTGATTCATATTTCCGATCCTATTGAGCGCTCGCTCCCAGATATCCCGGCCCTATCAATTAGTGATCTCGAGACAGGCCAAGTCACACGCCTCACAAAAAAAGACGCGCAAGAGCTAGCGTCACGCACCGCTGCAGCTTCCGAAAATGCTGCGTCGACTTGCAGACGGGCCGGCATCGATTACGTGCCGCTTGATACAGCCACCGACTATCTTCCTGCCATCATCGAGCTCTTCCAAAAGCGTATTTCCCGCCGATGAAATCCTGGTTCACCGTCCTGAAAATAGCACTTCTTGCAGTTTTCCTTCTTGGAATGACTTTGGGATACCTCTTCTTCCGAGTATGGCAGAAAAATGAGCGGCCAAAAGTCGTATCAAGCTCTTGGACGAAGACCGAAATTCTCCTTGGCCACGCTTCAACACTTACCCTCGAAATCGAAACGCCGTGGCATCGAAAAGTGATACCTTTTCCTCAAACCCACCCCGAATCGTTGGTTCCAGTTTTAGATCAAGCCGAGCTTGTCGAGGGCAGCCTCAACCCGCTTGGCACAAAGAATTGGACCATTCGCATCCCTTTCGTTGCAACCAATACCACCGATCTTGAAAGCGCGACAGCTTCATTCCCGCTCAAAAAAACAAAACGAATTTCACCTACTACCATCAATCTTAACCTCCCTCCCCTGAGGATCATAACTCCTGAAAAAATTCCTGAAAACCCGAGAATTCCGGAGGGCTTCCTCACAGAGCAGGAACCAAAGAAAATTTTATTAGAGGAGCCCGGTCCTCCTAAAAATCATATAAGCCGTTGGATCTGGGCACTCGGAATATTCGCTCTAATCATATTCGTAGTCTTTTTACTTAAGAGATCTGGTATTATCAAAACTACGCCACCATGGGAAAAGGCACTCGCCAATCTCTCAAAGCTGGATCCTCAAGATTCTCCAGTATCTTTCTATTCGAAGCTCACTGATATTCTAAAAAAATATACTTCGGAACGTTTTTCATTCAGAGGACGCTCCAAGACCTCTGCTGAATTCCTCCAGATCCTCAAAAATCACTCATTGATTCCCAAGCAGCATCTCGGACAACTTGAGTCTTTTGCCCATCTTTCGGATCAGGTCAAATTTGCAGACCACATCCCCGATTCTGAGAAAGCCCCAGAGTCACTAGAACTTATCAAAACCTTTGTTAACGATACCACGCCAAGTCTCGAAAACTCAAAAACTGAAGATTAAGTCAGGTTAAAAATTTGCAGGCTCGTAGTGAGGATCATCATCGGCCATCTCAACCGAAACTAGTGCACTGGCACTATCAATTAACTTTGCGCAAGATGGGCTCAGATGACGAAGTCGAATCCTTTTGCCTGCTGTCTTATAACGCTCGGTAAGAGCATTCAAAGCTTCGAGACTTGAAAAATCGGCTACCCTGGCCTCTTTAAAGTCAATGATCACCTCATCAGGATCATTGGATGGAACCAAGCGCTCGGAAAACTCCCGAACCGAGCCAAAATAGAGGACACCATGAAGGTTATAAATCCGAATCCCTTCCTGACTATCATCGCGCCGCAGACGAACGTGCTTTGCACTCTCCCAAGCAAATACAAGCGCAGAAAGAACCACCCCAGTCAAAACAGCCAAGGCAAGATTGTGCAAAAACACCGTAATCAAAGTGACAGCCACTATAACAAAAATATCGTGGAAAGGGACCTTTCCCCAGGTTTTTAGGGTCGACCACTCAAAAGTTCCAATCACTACCATGATCATTACTCCGACCAAAGCCGCTACGGGAATCTCTACGATAAGATCAGCTCCAATCAGAATAAAGAGCGCTAGGGTCAACGCCGCGACGATACCCGACCAACGGCCACGCCCCCCCGATTTGATATTGATGAGAGACTGCCCAATCATGGCACATCCACCCATTCCGCCGAATAATCCAGACAACAAATTCGCCCCTCCTTGAGCTAAGCATTCTCGGTTTCCAGAGCCACGAGTCTCAGTCATATCGTCGATTAATTGCAAAGTCATGAGGGATTCAATGATGCCGACCATCGCTGCAGAAAAGGCTGTTCCTATGATTAAAAACAATACTCCTTCTTTTTGCCAAGGAATGTCGGTGGGTAGAGATATCACTGGCAAGCTAGCTGATAATTCACGAGAATCCCAGCCCTCGTAAAGAACGTCAGAAATCGTTTTCGTGTCAACTACCCCCGAGTAGCTAATTCCTCCAACGACAAGAATAGCAACCAAAATTGAAGGAACTGCATTGGTCAATTTGGGAAGAAAATGGATGATTGCCATCGTTAAAAACGCCAGGGTTCCCATAACCATGATCCTGTCTTGATCCATCCAAGTCATAACCTTTCGGCCATTTTCCATCACAGCCACCCCATCCTCCATTAACGGCATCTTAAAAAAACCAAATTGTCCGATCAGAATTACGATTGCGAGCCCGTTCACGAACCCCATCATTACCGGATGAGGCACTAATCGAATAAATCGACCAAGCCTCAAAACCCCAAAAAGAAATTGAATCAATCCCGCAATCATCATGACAGCAAACAAATACTGAATTCCCAAATCTCGGACACCAATTGCCATTCCATGCTCATTGCCGACCCTGACTACAACCGCAACAACGATCGCGATTGCGCCAGTAGATCCAGAAATCATTCCCGGCCGACCTCCAAAGGCCGAAGTAATTAAGCCCATAAAAACGGCTGCCCAAAGCCCAACTAGTGGACCAACTCCAGCGATAAACGAAAATGCAATCGCTTCCGGAACGAGTGCTAAAGCGACTGTTAGGCCTGAAAGCATGTCATCTTTCCAATTACCGTTGCGCTTGCGAATGAGGTCAAAAATCATAGGGCCGAGAAGTTTTAAAACACTGAAAAGCTGTCCACCAACCCTCAGGCGGGGTGGCTGTAGTCCTGCGATACCATTTTGGCAATCCCTTCCCTCCTCATCCAAAGATCAAACCTCGACAAATCGGCCTAAAAGATTTCATGCTTTCTCAATGCTCGAATCATCACGTCGCCACTTTATCGAAAAATCTTCGCTCTTCGCTGGAGCTATCGCCGCTTTCCCAAACATTGCGACTGGCAAGAAAAGCGGAGGTCCCGTCATTATTGGAGAAGGAAACTACCAATATGAAGTAGATCATAACTTCGCCAAGCTGCCTGACAAATTCTCCTGGCAAACCACCCACAATGTCGCTATCGATGCAGAACAAAACCTCTATGTAATGCACGAGGGGCGGCCCAATCAAAAAGACCATCCGAGTATTTTTGTTTTTGACCCAGTCGGAAAATTCATTCGAGCATTTGGTAGCCAGTTTCAAGGAGGAGGCCACGGGATAGAGGTGAGAACCGAAGGCAAAGAACAATTTCTCTACATTACTGCTTATCAAAATGTGAAATCCTTCGCCAAACTTACCTTGACTGGTGATATCGTTTGGTATCAGCGAGCCCCCATGAATTCTGGTCGTTATGCTGAGGGCGAAGACACTACTACCAAACGCGATTGGGGACGAAACAAATTCATGCCGACCAACACAGCTTTCCACCCAACTGATGGAAGCATTTACCTCGCTGATGGATATGGCGCCCACTGCGTGCATCATTATGACGACACCGGCAAATATCTGTCGACCATCGGGAAGCCCGGTAAAAATGATGGAGAATTCAATCTCCCCCATGGGCTATGGATCGACAGCCGCGACCCCGAAGACCCGACCCTCTGTGTCGCTGATCGCGCGAACAGCCGACTGCAATGGTTCACTCTCAATGGGAAACATATCAAGACCTTAGCAGAGCCATTCATCCTGCCTGCCAACGTCGATGTTCACAATGACCTCATGTTAGTTCCAGATCTTTCGGCACGCCTAACTTTGCTCGATAAAAATGACCAAATCATCCACCTCGCCAACGATGACAACTGGCGCAAGCAAGTGACTGCGAATGGGAACAAACTCCGCAGTCAGCCCAATAAATGGATAGATGGGAAATTCATTCACCCGCACGACGCCTGCTTTGATAAGGAAGGGAATATCTTAGTTGCTGAATGGGTTTCGACCGGACGTGTAACTCGCTTAAAGAGAATTTGAGCTTTTGGAGTTCAAAGACAATGACACAAATCATTCTTCCGAAAGCTCACCATCTTTAACGGTCGTCACCCCAAGTTCCAACCCCCCTCTATCCCACCAATCTAGATTAGTGGTAGTGACAAGCTTTTGCGTATCAGCCGGCAAAAGATTCATCAGAGCATTTCGACGACAGGGATCGAGCTCACCAAAAACATCATCGATCAAGTAAATCGGTGGATGACCTCCAAGTTCACGGAGAATCTCTCCTTGCGCTAACTTTAGAGCGAGGGCAACTGTCCGCTGTTGTCCTTCGCTTCCAAAAGCCTTGGCATTCCGGCCAGCGATCTCAAGTTTCACATCATCCCGGTGTGGGCCTGCCAGCGTAATGCCTCGGCGTGTTTCGGAATCTTGCACCTCTTTAAAAGCCGCTTCAAGATCTCCGTTGGAGCGGTCCTTATAAACAACCCCAAGTTCCTCATCTCGACGACTAATCGCCTTTTGATTCTCAATGGCACAAGGACTCAACTTTTCACAAAGCACTTGTCGCAAACGAATCATTTCTGATCCGTGTTCAATCAGCATTTGTGTATATGCGTCAACGACCCCTTCGCGGGCAGAATATGACTTAAGATACTTATTTCGAGCAGCAAGAGCTCTACGATAACGATTCCAATGACGACGATAATCCGGATCAACCTGCGTAGCGATGAAATCTAAAAAGCGCCGCCGACTCTCCCCACCTCCACGTACAAGATCAAGGTCCTCGTTACCCATCCAAACCACCAATCCACTTTCAGAAAGATAATCGCGACGCGCCATAATCTTTTCACCTTCTATCCGGAGACCAAGACCTTTTCTGTCTCCTCTCACTTGCAAATTACGACCCCATGCATCACCTGAAATTCCAAACCCATTAGCTCCTTCGCGAATCAATTGTCGAGTTTGGCGAGCCCTTGGAGATTGTAATCGAAGAAGCAGGCAAACTGCTTCTAGCAGAGATGTCTTTCCCTGGGCATTTTCCCCAACAAAGATCTTTCCCGCCCCAGAGAGCTTAAGCGACACCTGCTCGAAGCATCGAAAATTCATAAGACGTAAACTCTCAATCACACTCCAAGTTTGCGGGCAATTCCGCCCATAGCAACGCGAAACCCAATCCAATAATTAATATAAGGGTAAAGAAAAAAACCTGAGCTATAGTTTTAATTTTGGCGAATTCATAATAGCCAACCGCCAATGCGATCAAGCCCCTATCCAAGACTGATTAATTAGAACTTTTAAACGATCAGTATCAGCAGATGAAGTCTTAGCGATGAAGCCTTTGTTATGCGCGAAATGAACATCTACCTCATCGCCGACTTTTGTGAACTCCATGCGCTTGTCATCGTTAAACCTAGAAAGACCATAACCCTCTCCCCGACGATCCGGATAAACTAATGCAACTACTTCCTCTTCCAATCCGATATCTTCGATATAACGGCCCATTCCCATCGAAGTCTCATCAGGAAGCGGATTGGTACGGGGTAAAAAAAGTGCCTTTTTTCCCCCCGTCATCTCCCAGATTTCGCTGTGTTTAGCGATGAACTCAAGCCGTGCCTTCATCCCTCGAACGAAGCTTATCAAATCCTCACCGACCATTTTCATGACCTCGTAAATCGGCTGCCCAGGCTGATGTTCTTTCGAAGCTGCAAAGCGGCGAAGTAAAGTGATATCGAGAGGCGAATTTAGTTTTGACATAGCCTCGCGTTCCACACCGAGCCACTTAGCAGTATCGTTGGGGCCACGGGTATCGATATATTCGGCCACCTCCAACCAATCACAAAATTTCCGAGTCTCCTCATAAAGCCCCAGATGCTTTAAAACCAAACTCAACGCACAAAGAGGCTCAGCGTCACGGGGGAATTGATGATGATCAAAGTTCATTTTCGACTCATCCCAATCCAAACCTACATCTACCACTGCAATCGAAGCATCAGAAAGATCCTGCTCACTTGGTTCACGCCGAAAAATAGCAACCTCATGCTCTGCGATTAAAAGTGCGCATGCTAAGAAATCATCTTTATGAGCTCCACCCGGATGAACTACAATTTGTCGAATCATGAGACGGAGGTAACCTCAGTTTAAGCAATGCTCAATCACGAATGAAAATCTCCGTCATCATACCTGCTCATAATGAAGAGGAATACCTCCCCATCGGGCTTGCCGCAGTCTCAAAGTCTGCCAAAATTTGTCCTTGCGAGGTTGAAGTGATCGTAGTGCTTAACCGCTGTCACGACCGCACGGAAGAGATTGCCCGGAAGGCCGGAGCTATTATCGCTCGTGAAGAAGCGAAAAATTTAGCACTTATTCGCAATGCCGGCTTTAAGGCATCTACTGGCGACATTATCGTTACGGTCGACGCTGATTCACAATTACATCCGCACTTTCTCCGAATCGTTGTCGAAAAACTGGAACGAAAAACCATTGGAGGAGGAGCTTTCGTTCTCCCTGAGCGCTGGTCACTTGGCATCGTTTGTAGTGCATTAATGGCCATTCCCTATCTTGCTAAATATCGCCTTTCCTTTGCCGCCTTCTGGACCACCCGTAAAGCCTTTGAAGCCATCAACGGTTTCAACCCGGAATTCGTCACTATCGAAGACGTGGACTTTGCGGTCCGGCTCCGAGATTATGGTAAAACTATTTCCAAAAAATGGGGAACTGTTTGGAGTGCTCCTTTAGTTACCTCTTGCCGAAAATTTGACCAATATGGTGATTGGCACCTAGTTCGAGATCGCAACTTTCTCAAGCGAGTTTTCGATGGTGCCGACCAAAAAATCGCGGACGAATATTGGTATGATCAGCGGGACTAACCAGCCCTTTAGCCCATAGCTATTTATAACCGTTTGGAGGCGATCCAAGCAAGGAGCTGAAACAATTAAAGCCTACTAATACTGTCAAAAACCCCCGCACGCTCGGCTAACTGATAGCCCGAGCTGCAAAGAAATAAAGCACCGAGTTAATCCGTGTCTCAGAGATTTTCAGGGATGGGCGGCGGAACCATTCCTCTAGGAGTCCAATCTTAGTGCTGCTTTCTGTGCCGCAGACCTAGCATCACTTGATTTTTCGACGCTATTGGTTAGACGCATGCCCACCGGCTTGGAAACACCAAACTCTTCCATTGTAACGCCATACATTACGTCGGCGCGCTCCATAGTTCTTTTGGAATGAGTTACGATAATGAACTGACTCTGATCGATGAATGCATCGAGAACTTTCAGGAATCGTCCGATATTCGACTCGTCTAGTGGAGCATCCAGCTCGTCCAATACACAAAAAGGACTTGGCTTCACCATGTAGATGGAGAAGAGCAGTGCAACTGCCGTCATGGAGCGTTCTCCACCTGACATTAGCGAAATCGATTGTAATTTTTTACCTGGGGGTTTGGCAATCACTTCGATGCCACACTCAAGCGGGTCACTCTCATCCTGAAGTATTAAATCTGCAGTCGCCTTATCACCAAAGAGACGCTTAAACATGGATTTAAAGTTCTTGCTCACCGCATGGAAGGTTTCCGCAAACAAGCGCTCAGACTCGATATTGATCCGCTCTATAATTTCCAGCAGCTTCTCCTTTGAATTTACTAAGTCGTCATGCTGGTTCTTGGTAAAGTTATGACGTTCCTCAAGTTCATCAAACTCTTCGATAGCATCAAGATTAACCGGTCCCATCGAATCAAGGCGACGTTTTAAGTCGGCTACAATTGCTTCAACGAATTCCCAGTCCGGTCCTACACCTTCCAGAATCTCCATGACAGCTTTATCATCGGCTCCCTCGTCTGAATTATTCTTCGCATTGCCTTCGATTCTTTCATCCAAAACTTCTTCTCCATCACACTGCGACTGAACATCAAGGGATTTGCGAGACCGCCCCTTCTTTTCAGCCTCCTTACGATCATTGATACATGTAATCAAGATGTGTGCATCGGGCCGGAAATGAGCAAGGTCAACCTGGTGACGCTCCATCGTAGACTCGACGAGATTCTCAAGTCGCAGATCTAACTTAGTGCAAGAGACCTCTTCTTTGCTGATTTGATTAAGGATCTTGTTCTGCTTACTGCGAACCTCGGAGAACCCCGCCTCGGCCTCCTCAATACCCCTCGCAAATCCTTTTCTCTGCTCGTCAGCTTGACTGAGTTCATCGTTGAGGTTGGCTACTTCACCCCGATAGGATTCCATCTCTGCATCGAGCGCTTCATTCTCACCATCACCCTTTGTGATTCTCTCGCAGGCTGCAGAAATTTCGCTTTTGCGACGCTCGTTCAACTCAGCCAGCTCGCGTATCCTACGACTCATCGGATCCTGCTCCCGCGCCGCGGAGTCACGAGCCTGTTTTTCGACCGCAAGCGCCGTTCGGGCTTCGCTCAATTGTTCGCGGGCCTCATTTTCGCGTTTAATTGCCTCCTCGGCCCGAACGGAAAATTTACGGGCATCCTCTTCCAGCGCGGTCAATCGCTCACGAGCACGGGTTAACTCATTTTCAAGTGCAGAGCGGCTGTCTGTCGCTGTCTTTTCACGACCCCCTAATTCTTCACGCTCCCACTTGTTATTGGCAACTTTTGACTCGATCGTATCAGCCTCACGCTTAGCAAGCTTCAATTGCCCCTGAAAAGTAGAATCTTCAACTCGATACCGCTGTAACCGATCCTTCGCCTGCTCCAGCTCTTCACGCAATTCCTTTGTACGCGTCTCACAATCGAGGATCTCTTGTTCAGCCACTTTTTCCTCGTTAGCCAACTTCTTCACTTCAATAACAAGCGCTTCGATTTCATTCCGACGCTTGAGAAGCGAACTATCTTTTCCGCCACTTGACCCGCCACGGATCACTCCCTCAGGCGTAAGTATTTCACCATTCCGAGTGACGAATGAAAGATCAGGATAGTCCTTGCGGAGCTTTAGCGCGGTGTTGCGATCCGGCACGATAAGCACTCGGGCAAGAAGCCTCTCCATAAGACCAGCAAACTTTGAATCAACCGTCACGACATCCAAAGCCCACGAGGAAGCACCTTCGGGCAAGGCTTCGATTTGGCTGCCCTCGGCAACAGGCAGAAAACTCTCAGGAAGAATCGCTGCGCTACCTTTCTTCCCATCGACAAGACGATCGATGATCGAATCGGCTAAGTCCTCATCACGAACGATAATGGCCTGCAAAAACTGAGACAAGGCCGACTCTACAGCTACGGCATACTCATCTGGAGCTTTGAGTTGAGCGCCCAACAATCCACTTAAACCAGGCTTGATCAGATCTGGATCATTAAGCCCCTTTAGAACCGCCTGCGTTCCCTTCTCAAGGCCCTCGCCACTCTCAACGAGCTGCATCAAAACGTCGAGTCGAGAACTTTTTTGAGAATAGAATCGGTGAGCTTCGGAAGCCGCTTTCCTAGCGAGGTCCAATGACCCCCGCACTTCTTCAAATTCACGCTGGGTTTTCTCCCTAGCTTCCTCGAGTCCTGGCAAAGTCTTCTGATGCTCTTCGAGAAGCTTCTCAAACTGGTCACGCTCAGCGACTGCCTTTATTTGCTCGATACGAAGCCTCTCAGCCTCTTCCTCAAGCTGCTTCATGCGTTCCTTATTGCCTTCCATCTGGCTCAGAGCACTCTCGATCTTGGCTTGTGAACTAGCGATAATCTGTTGAGTCGAGTTAGCCTCTGCCCGCGCCCGGCGCAGCTGATTTTCAATCTCCAGACGCTCCTGAGCCAAACCATTTGCAGAGTTCTGACGCTCACGAGCCTGACTTTCCTTATCTTGAATTCTCTTCTCAAGACCCTGCAAATCAGCCTGACTCTTTTGTAGAGATTGCTCCTGCTCAGCGAGGTTTGATTGAGTGGCTTCGATATCCTTCTCATTCTGCTCAAGACGCTCGGCGAGCTCACCTTTACGCTCATTATTGAAAGCAACCCGGTTCTCAGCTGCTGAGATGGCATTTTTCTTGTCCGAGAGTCGCTGGCGAAGACCGGAGAGTTGGGAATCGAGTGCCTGGGCTTTGTCTCGAGCTTCGACAACAGCCGACTCAAATTTAGGAAGATCCTGTTCGATGGAATCGCGTCCCTTAAACAGTGAGGATAAAGAAGTGAGGAGTTCCGCTCTCTCGGCAGTCAGTCGCTCCCAAACGCGATGACTCAAGTGAGTATCGAGAATTCGAACATCCTTCGCGAGAGCCTGATAACGGCGAGCCTTTGACACTTGGCGCTTGAGCGAATTCATCCGGCGCTCTTGCTCAGCAAGGACATCCGAAACACGAAGTAAATTACCTTCGGTGTATTCGAGCTTTCGAAGCGCGTCCTTTTTCTCTTTTTTCGACTTGGTAATTCCTGCTGCCTCCTCGAAGACCTGCCGACGATCTTCCGGCTTGGCCGACAAAAGCATGTCGATCTTCCCCTGCTCCATGATGGAATACGAAGAGCGACCAATGCCAGTATCCATAAAAAGATCGCCGATATCACGGAGACGGCATCGGGTGTTGTTAATGAGGAACTCAGATTTTCCGTCGGCATAGACTCGGCGAGTGATGGAAACCTCATTGTAATCGGTTTTTAGTGCTTCTTCACAATCAGCAAGCGTAAGCGTGACCTCGGCCATACCGAGCTTCTTTCTCTTTTCAGAACCATTAAAAATAACATCTGCCATTTCGCCACCTCGCAGCGCCTTAGCCGAAGTCTCTCCGAGCACCCAACGGACGGCATCGACAACATTGGACTTTCCACAACCGTTTGGACCCACGATCCCGGTAACGCCTTCGGCGAATTCAAAACGGGTCTTATCGGCGAAAGACTTAAAGCCGTGGATATCGAGAGATTTGAGATACATAAATCAGTGAACGAAAATTGATCTTTAAACTGAGCGAAAGGATAACTCTTCAAAATCTAGCCTGCAAGATAGCCCGAACAAAACAACCCTATATTGTAGGATTTTTAATTTTAACCACAACATATTGTGTAGTCCTGCATTTTGGTTTCCCTAAATAAATAGCGATCTTCCCTACCGTGGCACAACACTCGCACCAATCTATCAGACAATCCCTATCCATGATCATCGAGTCATCATACGACCGTGACTCAAGAAGTAACTTCCCCCATAAGAACCGATTTTTTAGATAACTGGCCTAACAAAACACCAGAAGAATTGTCCGATATCTTCCGAGCGATTTCGAATAGCCACCAACATCCAACTCGCTTCAGACCGAATCCAAAAGAATAACACACCAGACCTTCAAATTTTACGGGCGGTGATCAAGCTCATAAGGCTGTTCGCAACCCCTAGCTCAATTCATCCACCAAAAGAATGAGATGGCTGACCCTTTATGTTAAGCCCCTTGATTACAAAAAGCCTCCCCGCGTGCTCTTCCTTTTCTGTTTTATGAACTCCGGTGGTGACATAGAGATCTCTCAAGTCCGAACCGCCGAAGGCACAGGAAGTCGTTTCTAGGCAGGGTAAATCCACCCGCTGAACCTCGTAGCCGCTCACGGGATCAAAACTGGTCACACAGGCGCCATGACAAAAAGCGATCCAAAGGTGGCCATTTTCATCAATAGCCATGCCATCTGGGGAACTATCAATATGATTGAGTGCGACGACTCGACGCGAATTAGCGAGAAGACCATTTAAGTAGTCAAAAGCCAGCACCTGCTTCGTTGGCGTATCTATGTAGTAACAGGTCGCTCCATCAGCAGACCAAACGATTCCATTCGAATTTGTCACAGGACCATACGCCTTAGTCACCTCCAAATCAGGGGATAACCGGTAAAGATCGGCATCGCCTTCATTTTTGACCAGACTAATCGTCCCAGCAAAAAGATGCCCGTCTGGCGCACATTTTCCGTCATTAAAACGATTATTTACTTTTCCCGGTTCGGGGTCAGCAATCGCCGTCACATCCCCATTTCCTTCGTCAAGAAAAGCAAAACCTTTGTCGCCAGCAATCACTAATCCACCAGATTTTCTTGGAACCACCATTCCAACCCGCTGCCCCACATCCCAAACCTTCTCTGTTCCGCTCTCTGGTTCAAAGGAAACGACTTTATGTGACTCGATATCGACATACAATAAACGCCCACCAAACCAAATCGGTCCTTCTCCCCATACTGAACGAAATTCCCCTACCGGGTCGATTGTCATGACCTGACAAAAACTTCGGGAAACTCATTTGTCCAGATTTTCTAAGTAAAACTATAAAAATGTATATTTTAAAAGGGTAGCATTGGACGAGCCTTCAGTTCAATGTCTTGACAAAAGCAGGGATTCTTGCCACGGGGTTCATGGGTTAGCCAACTAAATAGTTTATCCAGACTGATAATTTCCCCCACTTTCATCCATTCAAACCATAGAATTTATGTCAAATGATGTTTCCTCCTGGATCTGGTTCGGTCTTTACACCGCAGTTCTTCTTGCCCTTGCCGGTTACGGGTTCCATCGCCTTACAATCATTTACCTTTATTTCAGGCACGGCCGCAAACGCCCTATGCCTGCTTGCGAGTTCAAAACACTACCACGTGTCACCATCCAGCTTCCTGTTTTCAATGAAATGCACGTTGTTGACCGCCTTCTCGAGGCCGTTGCGGCCCTCGACTACCCTCAGGAAAAGATGGAAATCCAGATTCTTGATGACTCGACTGACGAGACTGTTGAAATTTCCCGCGCCGGAGCAGCCCGCCTTCGCGAAAGGGGCTTTGACGCAGAATGCATTCACCGCACTGACCGTACCGGCTTTAAAGCTGGCGCTCTCGAAAATGGGATGGAACGAGCCAACGGTGATTTCATTCTCATTCTCGACGCCGACTTCGTTCCGAATTCTGATCTTCTTCAGGAAACCATCCACCATTTCACCAACGACAAAATCGCTCTTGTCCAGACTCGATGGGGTCACCTCAATCGTAACTACAACGCCCTAACCCGCGTTCAGGCCCTTTTTCTAGACGGCCACCTTGAGCTTGAGCAAACCGCCCGAAATCGTTCTGGTCGCTTCTTTACATTTAACGGCACCGGCGGAATTTGGCGCAAGCAAGCGATTATCGATGCCGGGGGCTGGGAGCACGACACACTTACAGAGGACATGGACCTTAGCTACCGCGCCCAACTCAAGGGCTGGAAGTTCATCTTTCTTAAAGAAGTTGAAACCCCCGCTGAACTTCCAGTCGATATGGCCGGATTTAAAAACCAACAGCACCGATGGACAAAAGGCTCTATTCAATGCTGTAAAAAATGTCTTCCTTCAATCTGGCGCAGTGAATTCGCTTTAGCAGTTAAACTCGAGGCTACCGCTCATCTTACCGCAAACTACGCCTATCTTGCTCTAATCGCTCTTTGTATTCTCATCTTCCCTAAAAACGAATGGGGACCTGAGTTCGGTTTCTGGGGGAACCTGCTTGTTCACTTTCCCATTTTCTTTTTCTCATCTATCTCCATCGTCATCTTCTATGCTGTGGCCCAACGTGCAGTAAACCCCAAGACGTGGATACGTGAAATCTGCTACCTTCCGCTTCTTCTTGCCTTGGGCATCGGGATGGCTGTTAACAATGCGAAAGCAGTTATTGAGGCCATGATCGGTCACGAATCCGGATTTGTCCGCACCCCCAAATACGGCATCGAAGGAAAAAAGAAGATGCAAATTAAGAAAAGTCGCTACAAGGCACTCAAAAGCCTCACTCCAATCGTGGAGCTACTTTTTGGTTTCTTTTTCCTTTTCGTAGTAATCGATGCCGCCCTGCAAGGAAATTGGCCCTCTGCAATCCTACTGCTTCCTTTTCCTGTAGGATTCTTTTATACTTCCCTGAACTCTTTGGGACAAATGGCAAGTTTCGCTCAACTGCTATCATCCCGCTCCAGAGAAAACTAATTATCGGGCACAAATCAACCCCACGCTTCCATCACGCGATTAATGAAATCGATTGTTTGTGTCCTACTCACAACTCTTCCCTTCCTCTTTTTAAGTTGTACTCCATCCGTTGATTTAAGTTCGAGTCGATCGGTTGATTTGAATTCCACTCAATCGCATGGCCTCGAAAACAAGATGCTTATTAGCGTCCGGGACCAAAAAATACTCGTAGTGAGAAACGAAGAGCCTGTTAAGGCCTACCCTATTTCAACCTCTAGATTTGGTCTTGGAAGCCAGTCAGGAAGCTATCGTACTCCGCTTGGAAAGCATGTTATTGCGAAGAAAATCGGCAAAGGAGCACCGAAAGGCGCCGTCTTTAAGAGTCGCCGCCAGACTGGAGTAATTTTGAAACCCAATGCTAAAGGACGAGATCCAATCGTTACCCGCATCCTCTGGCTTAGCGGCAAAGAAAAACACAATCTCAACACCTACCGCCGCCACATTTATATCCACGGAACCCCAGTCGAGAAAGAGATCGGTCGTCCCGTCTCGTATGGATGCATTCGCATGAAGTCCAAGGACATCATAGATCTTTATGACCGTGTGAAGAAGGGAACCGAAGTGAACATCATTCGCGGTTCACTTCGCACTACTACTGCAGGCCAGACCTACTACACGCGTAACAGTATTTGGCACCGCATTAACCCAATCCGCTGGTAATTCTAGCACTTCTCTCCTGTGCCCCACGATCTTAAAGCGGACCATCTGCGCGGGTTGCCCCCTCAGGAGAGGCTCATTTTTCTCAAATCGAATCTGAAAGACTGGCACGGAAAGCTTCACACACGGCATCTCTCAGGTGAAGCAGGCTTAGCGCACGCTCAAGCTAACTCGGAAGCCATTGATCATCTTTTAAGAACTCTTTTGCTCTCTTTGCTAAAAGAAGGCGAAGAATTGGATACCCTCGCACTTGTTGCCAATGGAGGATACGGCCGGGGTATCATGAATCCCGGATCGGATGTCGACCTCCTCTTTCTTTCTTCGGTTCCTTCCAGCAAGGTCTCAAAACGAGCCTCCGAAATCATTTGTGAGTTACAAAACACCGTATGGGATCTTGGCTTTAAATTTCTTCCTTCTACTCGCTCCATCACAGAGTGTCTGAAAGAAGCCAAACTCGAGCCTCAATCCCGGACAGCCCTTTTCGATGCCCGCTTGTTGATTGGACCACAGGAATTATTTCAGAAATTTCAGGATCGTTTTCGGAAGGTCTGCATTGATAAGGACAAGGAGGCCTTTTTTGACGAACGTCGTTCAGACATCTCATCACGCCACGCAAAGTGGTCACACACGGTTTTTCTCCAAGAGCCTAATGTCAAGGATAGCCCCGGCACTCTCCGAGACTACCACAACTTAGAGTGGATCATCGATGCCGAAGCCGGAACCCGTTCGATGACTGAGCTCGTTTCTAGGCGTATCCTCAGCCGCCTTGCTAGGCGCGAACTAAAGGATGCTTTTAATTTTCTTCATCGAGTCAGAAACGCTCTTCATTACCATGACAAAGGGAACGATATTTTAACTCTACGACTTCAGGGCGTAGTCGCCAATGAATTTGGCTACCCTCAAAAATCCATTCTTCGCCGAATTGAGTGTTTCATGAGAGACTATTATACTCATGCTCGAAACGTTTATAATCACACCAAATCAGTCTTTGAGATTTTCGAACTCCAACATGACGAAGGGCAACAATACGGCCTCCGCTCCAAGCTAACCTTCGGCTTGATCAAGAAGAAACTCAAGTCACTTGACGATTACACCATTCGAAATAAGCGACTTTTTCCTCGCCGTAAAACAATCTTTGAGGAAAACCCCAACCGCCTGATCAGACTATTCGCCTACTGTCAAAAATACGAACTTAGCCCTTCCCCTTCCCTCCGGAAGCTCATCAAAGCCAGTTGGACCTTCATTGATAAGTCATTCCGCATGCGAATTGAAAACCGTGATGCGTTCCGGGAAATCCTCGAGAAAAAGGGTCAAGTCGCCCGAACCCTTCGTCTGATGCACCGCAGCGGAGTTCTCGGTAGATACCTCCCCGAATTTGGAGCACTTGATTGCCTCGTTCAGCACGAGTTTTTCCATAGATACACCGCCGATGAACACACCCTACGCTGTATTGATCAGCTTGATAACCTATTTGATGACAAGGATCCGAAGCACGAAATCTATCGTGATATTTTTGTAAAACACCCCGATCCATACGCTCTCTTTATTGCTCTGATTCTGCACGATACTGGAAGAGCAGAAAATGTTCGCGAGCATATCGACGGCTCTGCCATTCTAGCAGCACGACTTTGCAAACGTCTTAAAATATCAGGTGGACGGCGTGCTCTCATCATCTTCCTTGTCGACCACCACCTCACCTTATGGAGGTTCGCAACGAAGAAAAATATCGATGACCCTGAAGTCATTCGGGAGTTTGCCAAAATCATGAGAGACCGGCACCGTCTTGACGCCCTTCTTCTCTTCACATACGCGGATTCAAACGGCACCAATGAGGAAGCTTGGTCACCATGGAAGGAAACCCTCATTCTTCAGCTCTACCGAAATACCCGAGAATTTATCTTGAAAGGAATGACTGCGGGGAAAGAGGAAGTCGATCAAGATGTTCAAGAAACGCTCTCTGAAATTAAATCAGGACTAAAGGAGAAGTATCATGCGATTTTCGACCAGCACTCAAAGCTTATGCCAAAGCGCTACTTCCGGTATCGAAGCAAAAAGAGTATCTCTAAACATATCGTCGCACTTTGGCAATATATCGATAGACGAGCACGACGGCCTAAAACTCCTTTTGAGTGCGCAGTCCAATGGATTGATCGGCCCAAATTTGGCTACAGCGAACTCATCATTGTCAGCCATAATTCCTATCGTTTTTTAGAAAAAACCTGTTGTGCCCTGGCAACACACCAAATCAATATTCTTTCGGCAGATGTTTACACACGTCCAGACGGTGTCGCCCTAGACCTCTTCCGTGTTTGTAATGACGATTTCAAGGCTATAGCCAACAGCAACACTAAGAAGTCGGTGGTAGCAACACTCTACCAAATCAACCAACAGAAAGCTTACGAGCCAGCCAAATACCTCAAAAAGAAGGAGAATTTCCTTAAACCCGAGACAAAGCAGATTTTCGAGTTCCCCGTTCGAGTTTGGACCAGTAACAATCTCGATCCTCACTATACTGTGATCGAACTCCAAGCCCTCGATCGCATTGCACTCCTCCACGATGTTCTCAGAACCGTCAACGACCATAATCTCGTCACAGTCCACTCACGCATCTGCACCGAGAAGGGCGCAGCTCTCGATTCTATTTATGTCAGTACTCCAGATGGTCATAAATTGACTGACCAAGATGCCGTTGACCGACTTGAGAATGATCTCAAAAATCTGTTAACCTAGTCTGAGGGTGAATTGAACAAGGAGTAGAAGTAACACGGGCCAAAATAGGGTCTAAACAATCGGATTAGCCGCCTCGATTCTTACTCAGCCATTGCCGCTTCTATCTCCTCTACCGTCGTTGGAAAATTGGTAAACATATCAATATTTTTGGCCTCACCAATGATGACATCATTCTCGATTCGGACACCCAAATTCTCTTCAGGAATATAAATCCCAGGTTCGATCGTAAGAACCTGCCCGACCGCGTATGGAGCATTTGCAGGGTATACATCATGAACATCCAAACCTAGATGATGGGAAGTCCCATGCATGAAATATTTTTTCACCAATCTTTTGGAATCATCCTGCCTTTTGGCCTCTTCAGCATCAATCAACCCTAGGCCAACCAACTCTTTTTCCATGATTTCAAGAACCTGTTTCTGATACGCACTTGGAGTGAGGCCAGGTCGAAGGATATCATTCGCACCCCACATCACGCGAAGAACAGCCTCATAAACATCTTTCTGTCGCGATGAAAATTTACCATTCACGGGAACCGTCCGCGTCATATCAGCATTCCAATTACCATACTCAGCGCCCACATCCATGAGCACCATTTCACCATCCTCACAAATATCATCGTTGTCTAAATAGTGAAGAGCGCAGGCATTTTTCCCAGACCCAATGATCGGAGAATAGGAAAATCCTCGCGACTTATTTCGAACAAATTCATGAAGATACTCGGCTTCCAGTTCCCACTCTCCAACCCCGGGCTTAAGAAACTTGAGAACCCGACGAAATCCCGCCTCAGTGATATCGATTGCCCTCTGAAGAAATTTGATCTCTTCTGGATCTTTGACCATGCGAAGCTTCTGCAAAGGCACTGCAACCCGCTCATAATTGTGTAATGGATAAAGCTCCTGACATCTGTGAATGAAACGACGATTACGAGTCTCTACAATTTCCGAGGCCGCTACATATTCGTTGGTATGTAGGTAAATATTCTCGGCTTGTAACGCAAGGCGACGAAAAGCTGGCTCAAACGCATCGACCCACTGGATATTCTTCATCCCAGAAGCCTCAGTTGCCTGCTCCTTGGTCAGCTTTTCTCCTTCCCAGATTGCAATTTGCTCAGAAGTCTCTCTAACGAAAAGAATCGCCCGGTCCTCCTGAAGGACCGCATCCGGACTTAAAATCAAAACTGTCTCTTCTTGATCAACACCGGTCAAATAGAACAAATCGTTGTTCTGGCGGAAAGCCATCGTCCCATCGGCATTGGTTGGGAAAATATCATTGGCATGAATAACAACCAAACTATTCGGCTTCAAATTCTCGAGTAATCGTTCGCGATTACGGACAAAAAATTGAGGATCGATAGCTTCGTAGCGCATGTAGAGTAATGCACTCGTTTTGAACCAATCTGGCAAGAATGGACTGCAAGTAGCTTCATTCATTTTCTTTTTCCTAGTAAGTGCCTCTAAAAATATGGCTTTTCCACCGGGTGAAACTTTCAGAGTGGGCGTATTCAATTCCACTTGGCAATTCGGTCTTTCCTTGGTCATTCTCCCTTCGATCTCTTCATGAAAACCTATAATACTTGGCTCGCAAGAATCCGTAAGAGAGCCAACGCTAGTGGAATGCTCAGCCAATGGGCCGAGCAATTATCCCGCAAGCAAGGCGGTAATGCGGGAATGTGGAGAGAACGCATTCGCGGAATTCTAGAAGAAGAGGAGAGGGCTTCGCCTGATCTTATTCTCGACTTGGATCTAATTACGGCTCCTGCTCGAAAAGAAAATGAGGAAGATGAACAGATTCCCCTCTGGTGAAGAACTTAA
>TARA_B100001057_G_scaffold84339_2_pt1 | contig 29137 bp, 20 predicted proteins | sample TARA_B100001057 | Tara Oceans TARA_B100001057 (sample SAMEA2621839) | marine metagenome | biome: marine biome (ENVO:00000447); feature: surface water layer (ENVO:00002042); material: "saline water (ENVO:00002010), including plankton (ENVO:xxxxxxxx)" | depth 5 m
TCTCCTGGAGCTGGAGCTTGGTTGGGATTTTCACTTTGCTCTGCAGCCTGGGAAGCTTTTTGAGCCAACTGCTGAGAAGCACTTTGAAGCGACTGCTGAGCTTGAGCAAATTTTTGAGAAGCCTGTTGATGCTGTTGAGAAGCTCGCTGAGCCTGTCCATCTTGCTGCGCTTGCGAAGCCTGGCTTGCATTCTGAGCCCCCTGGTTTGCCATCTCACTTGCCTGACGTAGTGGATCACCCTCGACCGCTGCAACGTCATCGATTGCTTGGGCCAATTCCGCAGCTCGCTCGCTTTGCATTTCCTGCAAAGACGCTAGAGCTTCCCCGGCACGACCTTCCGCAAGATCCTGCAAGGCCTCTGCCACCCTCTCCTGACGCTCTTGCAAAGAACTTTGAGAGTCGGAAACTTCAGCACCTTTAGTAAGTTCGGAAGCTGCTGCTTGAGCGGCTTCTGCAGCAGATTGCGAATCTCCTTTCATCGCCTCCTGTAACGCATTCTCGGCTTGGGCTAATGCTTCCGGAAGATCATTGGCACGAGCCTCCTGCATCTCACGAGCTTGACTCAACTCCTGCTGAGTTCCTTCGACAATTGCCTCCTGCTCTCGAGCTAGAGCTTGCTCAAGATCACCGTTTAGACGCTCGGACTGCAATTTCTCAAGTGCCTGAAGAGCTTTGTTGGTATTCCCCTCCGCGAGCTCCTCAAAGGCCTCCGCGAGCGCCTCTTGCTGATTTTGAAGCGACTGTTGAGACTGAGACGATTCGGCACCCTTACCCAATTCCTCAGCAGCATTTTGGGCAGCTTCAGCGGCAGCTTTGGCATTAGCCTGACTTGCTTCACTGAAAGCTTCCTCAGCGTGTTCAACTGCCTTCGGGAGACTCTTAGCACGGGCCTCCTGTCCTTTCTGGGCGTCACTCAATTCCTTCCTCGCTCCCTCAAAAATATCCTGCTGCGCATTAGTAAGAGCTTTTGCAACATCATCAGGATCAGCAATATTCTGCACTTCCTCAAGAGCTGCTTGAGCCTCAGCCGTATTTCCTTCCGCAAGAGCTTCCAATGCTTCTGCTAACTTCTCCTGCTTATTTTGCAATCCTTCTTGAGTAAGCGAGCCTTCAGCATTTTTAGCCAGTTCCTCAACTGCTTTTTGAGCGGCTTGAGCGGCTTGCGCGGGATTGTTCTTCTGGGCTTCCTCAGCTGCTTCGGTAGCTTCTTTAGCGGCCTTAGCCAAATCGTCGGCCCGGCCTTCATTATCACGCTTAGCTTCTGACATTTCTTGTCGGGCTTCATTAGCGGCCTTCAGTTGTTCTTCAGCCAAAGCCTTCGCAATCTCGCGGGGGTTAAACATCTCTTGAATATCTTTCAAAGCATCTTGGGCTTTCTCGGCATCTCCTTGAGCTAGCGAATCAAAGGCATCCGAAAGCTTCTCTTGCTTTTCCTTCAAGGCTTCTTGAGACGGTGATTGTTCAGAACTTTCTGCCAATACATCCGCAACCTTCTTTGCTAACTCTGCCGCTTTCTCGAGCTCCGATTGACGAGCTTTATTAGTAGCCTCTTGGGCCTCCTTAATAGCTTTATCGAGATCTCCAGCCCTATCATCTTCATTATCCCGGCGCGCCTCGGCTAGTTCTTGGCGAGCCTCAGTCAGAGCATTTTGCTGTTCCTGAGCGAGCGCATTTTTCAGCTGATCGGCATTCATTTTTTGAGGAGCTGGCTCAGCCTCCTCACTCAGCTTTGAAAGGCCTTCCTGGGCCTTCTTCAACTCTCCGGCCTCATTAGAAAGTTCCATTACCTGATCTGCTTGTGCCTTCATCGCAGCAGCTTTTGCCTCCGGTGATTGAGCTACCTCCTGCCGAATCTGCTCTTGCATCTGACGCTGCTCATTCTCCCAATCCTGATCGGGAGCTTGCTCAGCAGCCTCGCGAGCCAATTCCTCCTGCTTCTGCGCCATTTCTTGAAGCTTAGCCAGGTCATTAGTCTTAGGCTGATCTTTTTGAATATCCTGACGTAGCTCCCGAAGATCATTAATCGCCTCTTCACTTTCACGAAGAGCATTATCAACCTCGGATTTCCGAGCTTCAGGAGTATCTTGAAGAGGTGCATTTTCAACCGACCTCTTTGCCTCATCCAGCTTAGCCACGGCTTGCTCTACGTCATCACGTCGATGTTCTTGAACACTCTGTTTCATGCGTTCGCTGAGCTCACCAAGGTCTTCTTTTGCATCCTCCAACTTTTCACGAGCCTGCGCGAGAACCTCTTCTGCACGCTCGCTGACTTGTTCTTTATCCAGTTGACTCTTGGCATCATGCATCTTGTTTCGAGCTTCTTGAACTTTCTTAATCGCATCCCCAACGGTCTTCTTAATATCACTCTCCTGATTGCGTAATTCTTGGCGAACCAGAGACTCGGCGTTTATATCCAGCTTAAATTCAAGCCACTCTGAGTAGCCTATACCGGGACCCGAGAGCCATTCAGGGCGATTATCACTAACTGCTAGACGCATCTTAACTTGTTTCGCGCCTTTGTGCTTTGCCACAATATTACTTAGTAGAATCATTGCTTCTCCCTCCCAAAGCTTTCCGTTCGCACCATCGATTCGTTCCGGAAGAAGCTCAGCAAGCGATTTAACCGGCTTACCATTCACTTCGAGTTCAATTTCAACCTTGGCGATCCCAATCTGCTCGACAGCTGAATAGACCAAAATCACTTGTTCGGTTGGCTTCACCTGAAAAACCCTTTGAATCGGAGTTAAAATCTCCACTTCCGGAGCAGGATCTTCCTCAGCTAAGAGCTGAAACTGCGCAGCATCAAGCTCGCGGCCCAAACGGTGCTCCACCTTCATTAAGGCAGCACCCTCAAATCCCGGTTGCAAAATTTGACTCCAAGTCACCATCGTTCCTCGCGCCGTAGGCTCCAGGTTTATTTCACCCAGCGAACCTGAATCAAACAGAACCTCTCCCCGCTCAATCGGAGTATCAAATCGTCCTTTCAAGGTTACCTCGGTTCCAGCCAGAGCCTGAATTCCAGTTCCCAACGAAACCTCCCGATCAGGCCATTCGGTATAAGGAGGATATCGAAAGTTCACGGTAGGCTCCAAAATACGCGGAAGCCGATAAACCTTCACCTCGAAGCGATCGCTTTTGTTTCCCGCCACAAGAGCGGAATATTTAAATCCAGTTTCTGCCGAATGGAGATGATACGAATAGCGATGGGAGTTCCCATCGGAAGCGCTTGGCTCAAGAGTCTCGGATATGAAATTCCCATTTTTTTCAATCACCAACTGCAGAGGCTTCTCTAAATCACCGGTATAGGTAAGATCGATCTGAACTTTATCGCCCTCCAGAACCTCGAGGTTTCCTGAACTCATATCGAATCGAAAGGCGCCGGCATTTCCCAACTCTGTGAATGGCGAAACTGCACGAGTTAAAAGGCGACTCATCTCACGCGGCCAAATCGCCACCAAAGAAATAATCGCCACCAGACAAGTTGTAACGGCCCAAATGGACCGCCGCACACGACTACCGGCTACTTCTTCATTTGGGTCAACCGTGCCGATATCAGCAACTGCTTCGTTGGAAAGTTCTAAAAGTAACTCGGGCGAAATCCCCTCCGGATGATCCGAAAGCTCTAGGGCAGTACTAATTCTCTCTTGAACCTCGGGATGACGTTCCTCTAGCCACCGCGCAAGCTTTACAAGCGAGATCTTCGTTAAGAGCGATTTTGCAATAAAAATAATCGCTGCAAGCCCCGACGCAATAATCCACCCGAAAAAAAGCATAGTCCGCGCCCATGACGGCAAGGGCGCTAGAAAGAAATCAAGAGCCACGATAGCAAGCAATCCGATAAGAACCACGCTTGCGGTTTTGAGCAAACCCCGAATGAGCTGAATCCACCTGATCCGCCGACGGAGAGATGAGAGACCATTAGTAATCTCCGGGGGAATACTTGTTTGCATAGGACCATTACGCCTTGAACCAAGCCTGACTTTCGAGGATAAAGTGAGAATTCAATCATTGCGTGAACTCCCAAGAAACGGCCCTAAACAACAACTTATGCTATTCTTAGCATTAAAACGCCCCACATAAAAGATTGGCACTTAGCGCTCCAAACTAAAAAATCCGCATCTAAAGAAAAACTCAAAGCGATCGAACGTCTCAAGAACACCATCTTGGCAAATTCTGCAATACGAGCTCTATCGTGCCTGAAAGCTAACCTTTTTGATAACCAACCACTGAATCCCTAGTAACATTTCTAGTGGCAATGAGTGAGACTCACGCAGTCACACAAATCGACAACCCTATGCCGAAATACGCGCGCATCCCCATTCTCGTTTCCCTTCTCTTTCTTAATGTGTTTGGCGAAAAAGCAATCTCCTTCGATCGAGATATTCAGCCCATCTTGTCGGAGAATTGCTACTTCTGCCATGGAACTGATCCAAAACACCGCGAAGGGGATCTCCGTCTCGACCTCCGCGAAGATGCCCTCGATTCAGGAGCAATCATTCCGGGCAAACCTGAGAAGTCAGAACTCATTGATCGAATCCACGCTAAGGATCCGGACGATCTCATGCCGCCACCGGATTCAAATCGAAAGCTCACTTCAGAGCAAAAAGATCTGTTAGCTCGATGGATCAAGGAAGGGGCTGAATATACCGAACATTGGGCGTTCACAAGGTTGCCCAAGCCAACTGGAAAATCGATCGATACCATCGTCTCCAGTCATCTAGCCGAGCAAGGAGTGAAGCTCAAAGCTAAGGCGGAGCCTCATCAACTTCTTCGCCGCCTGACGTTTGATCTCTCCGGACTCCCGCCAACCCTAGAACAGATCACCAATTTTAATCCCAAAAACCCTGAACTCTTTATCGACCAACTTCTAGCCTCGCCCTCCTATGGTGAGCACATGGCCACGCCGTGGCTAGATGTCTCACGTTATGCCGATAGCTATGGCTTCCAACAGGACAAAAGTCGCCGAGTTTGGCCTTTTCGCGACTATGTCATTAATTCCTTCAATTCCAACAAACCCTTCGATCGATTCATCCACGAACAGATTGCTGGCGACCTCTTGCCTGATGCCTCCCGCGAATCCCGGATCGCAACGACATTCTCGCGACTTCATCAGCAGAAGGTTGAGGGCGGCTCTGTGCCCGAAGAATTTCGTGTCGAATATGTAGCCGACCGTGTCCATACCTTCGGGACAACATTTCTTGGACTCACTTTGGAATGCTCGCGTTGCCACGATCACAAATACGATCCAACCACCGCAAAGGACTACTATTCCCTTTTTGCCTTTTTTGACGATATCGATGAGTCGGGGCTCTATTCATACTTCAATTCTGAGGCAACGCCAACACCCGCGATGCCACTTCCAAATGAAGCCCAAGAGCAACAGTTGGCTGAACTAAAATCAGGCATCGCCAGCGCCAGCGCTAAGCTTGAAAAAACGAGAAAAGAGTTCACACCAACTCAGGTCGACTCGAAAGATCTCCCAAAACTCAAGCCTGACGAACTTCTTCATCTTTCCTTTGATGATGGCAAAGACAAAGGAGCCAACAAAGCAGTATCTGGCAAGATTGGAAAAGCCATCAAACTGACCGGAGATGACGCCATTGGAACCAAAGTTGGCGATTTCCATCGCGAGCAACCTTTCACAGTCTCACTCTGGCTTCAAACGCCCGACCTCAAAGATCGCGCAGTTATTTTCTCCCGCTCAAAAGCCTGGCACGATGCCGCCTCACGGGGCTACGAACTCCTACTAGTCGACAATCACTTACAATGGTCACTCATCCACTTTTGGCCCGGCAACGCCATATCAATCAAAACCAAAGATCCGGTAAAACCCGGCGAATGGGTTCACGTTGCGGTGACCAACGATGGATCTTCATCCGCGCGAGGGTTGCAGATCTATATCAATGGAAAACCAACAAGCACCGAAATTAGATACGATCATCTAACACGAGCGATTAAGGGTGGTGGGAACCCGCATATTCGCCTCGGCGAACGCATGCGCGACCGCGGCTTTAAGGAAGGATTAATCGACGAATTCCGCGTCTTCGGGAGCAAACTTTCGGACCAGGAAATCAGCAACCTTCTTTTCCCGATTCATCGAAAACCTTCAAAATCGGAATTGGCTCGAGATCCTTCCTACAAAACTGCACTTGAGGAACTGCAAACCGCTCGCTCAGCATATAATCGCCTTGAGGAATCCATTCCTGAAATCATGGTCATGAAGGATTCTCGGAAGCCCAAACAAGCATACATTCTCACTCGAGGATCTTACGAGAACCGCGGAAAAGAAGTCGAAGCTGCCTTCCCCAAGTTTCTTCCCAGCTTTGGAATAAAGCCCACCAATCGACTCGCGCTTGCAAAGTGGCTCACTCATCCCGAACACCCGCTCACCTCACGGGTCATCGTCAATCGCTTCTGGCAATCCTTATTCGGACGCGGCCTCGTTAACACCTCCGAAGACTTCGGAATACAAGGCGACCGCCCAGAACATCAGGAGCTCCTCAACGAACTTGCCGCTCGCTTCATCTCTTCCGGCTGGGATACTAAGGCACTCATAAAAGACATCGTGATGTCCCAGGTTTACCAACAAGATTCATTCTCAAGCTCACTGGAGTTGGAAAAAGATCCTGAAAATCGCTTATTGGCTCGCGGCCCCCGCCACCGGCTTTCTGCCGAACAAATTCGCGATCAAGCTCTTACTGCCTCCGGACTACTCGTTCCCAAAGTCGGAGGCCCCTCGGTTCACCCCTATGATCTTGCGGAATCCTTCAAGCCTTCCAAACCGACGATGGGCGAGGGACTTTATCGCCGGTCACTTTACACCTACTGGAAACGCACCGGCCCGTCCCCTGCCATGATGGCATTCGATGCTGTGAAGCGCGACGTCTGCTCTGCGAAACGCGAAACAACTTCAACCCCGCTCCAAGCACTCGTCCTTCTCAACGGAATTCAATTTGTGGAGACCTCGCACCATCTCGCCGACAAAACCCTGAAAAAGCACCCAACTGAAACAAAAGCAGCAATCAGAGAAATGTATCTTCGTCTAGCCTCAAGGAAGCCGGACGAAAAAGAGATCGAAATCCTCTTGGAGATTTTTGAAGAACAGCGCTCTCATTTTAAAACCCATCCCGAAGAAGCTGAGCGCTTCCTTTCACAAGGCTATACCAAAACCAAATCCACCACTCCCGAACTCGCCGCCCTAAGCACGGTGGCACAAGCTATCCTCAACCTTTACGAGGTGAACACAAAGCAATAGCCGACATGAATACCCCTCCTCTTCTCAATCGACGTGAGGTCCTCAGGAACTCAGCCCTTGGATTCGGATCCCTTGCTTTGGCCGATCTTTTGCAAGGCGAGAGCTCTTTACTTTCGTCCCCACAGTTACCAGCGAAAGCAAAGCGGGTGATTTTCCTCTTTCAATCAGGCGGCCCCTCACAACTCGATCTTTACGACCCAAAGCCTCTCCTCAATAAGAAACATGGCGAACAACTTCCCGATAAGGTCCGTGGCGGACAACGCCTCTCGACCATGTCGGGAAACCAATCTTCTATTCCCCTCGCCGGATCGCCTTTCAAGTTCGCCCGTCACGGTAAGTCAGGACAGTGGTTCTCCGAAATCCTTCCGCACACTGCCAAAATTGCCGACGATCTTTGCATCGTTAAGAATATTTATACTGAGGCCATCAACCATGGCCCAGGAGTCACTTATCTTCAAACCGGATCTCAAATTGCCGGACGTCCCTCAATGGGAGCATGGCTTCAATACGGCCTAGGCACCACTAACAACGACCTCCCGTCCTTCGTCGTCCTCGTCACCAAGAACAAAGGTGGCCAACCTCTCTTATCCCGCCTCTGGGGGGCTGGATTCCTGCCTTCAGAATACCAAGGAGTTCGCTTTCGCTCCGGAAAAGATCCAGTCCTCTACCTAACGAACCCCGATGGAATATCCGAGAAGTCTCGGCGCATGCTTCTCGACCGACTTGCCGAACTTCACTCTTACCAGCACAGTCTATCACCAGACAGAGCCATTCAAGATCGCATCAAACAATATGAAATGGCTTTTAACATGCAATCAAGCGTCCCCGAAGTCGCTAAGCTCGCAGACGAGCCCGAATCAATTTACAACCTTTATGGGAAGGATGCTAAAAATCCCGGATCATTTGCTGCGAATTGCCTCATGGCCCGGCGACTCGCTGAGCGAGGTGTTAAGTTTATTCAACTTTATCATCAGGGCTGGGATCAGCACGGCGGCCTTAAAGGCGGCATCAGCCATCAGTGTAAAGAGACTGACCAAGCTTCGGCGGCACTCATCACAGATCTCAAACAGCGTGGAATGCTTGATGACACTCTTGTTGTATGGGGGGGAGAATTTGGACGCACCAACTATTCACAAGGTAAGCTAAGCACGAGCAGCTTCGGACGTGATCACCACCCACGCTGCTTCTCTCTCTGGATGGCTGGTGGTGGAATCAAACCCGGAATTTCCTTCGGAAAAACTGACGACTACGGCTACAACATTGTCGACAAATCGGGAGCTCCCATTTCCCCAAGCAAACACAAATACGACGAGAACGCCGTTCATGTCCATGATCTACAAGCTACGATCCTACACCTCCTCGGTATTGATCACACCGCCCTCACTTATAAATTTCAGGGGCGACGCTACCGGCTGACCGATGTCCACGGTCAAGTGGTAAAGCCTATTCTGGCTTAGTGCTTTTCTTATTATTTGCAGTGATCACAACTGAAATTGGGCGGTGATCTGAGGCGACTTTCTCAGCGATCACCGAATCCTTAAACCAAAAAGCAGGGAGTCCTTTCGAAAAAAAGAAATCAATTTCAACTGTCGGTCTCGAAGCCGACCAAGTGTTCTTACGACCTTCGCGGAGCATTTCCCATCCGTTTTTCTCTAGCTTCATGAGCGAATCACTTTTGGGCTTGGCGTTAAAGTCACCCGCTAGAATCACCGGATAGTCTCGGCCTTTTAGACCAACCTGAAGGGCCTTAATTTGCTCAACTCTAAGAGCTTCATTCATCCAATCATTATGAATACCCACGAAGGAGAATTTACCCGGCCAGCGCGTTGACTTAACCAATACTTCCAGAGCGATCCTAGGTTCAACACCTTCAGGAAGTTTATGAACGACCGTCCCCTCAATAGGCAACCGAGAGAGGATAGCCATGCCATACTCCCCCCCCTGATAATCCATGAATTTTCCAAAGCGGTGGTCCATTTTGAGCAATTTCGCCAATTTCGCGGCCTGATCAATTGAACCACTCCGCTTACATCCCTTATCAACTTCTTGAAGCGCAACGAGATCCGGCTTCTCAGCCGCAATCACCCTTGCAATTCTCTCCAAGTCCAACTTTCCATCCATTCCTTCGCCATGATGGATATTGTATGCGACCAACCTGAGTTCATCCGCAATTAAGCTAGGAAAAATAAGGGTCAAAAAAATAAAAATCCTCATTGTAGCTTTTACGCTCCTTCAAGCAGATCTCTCACACCCAAGTGTTAAATGAGTCGTTTTCGCTGAATCCAACCCAAAAACAACAAATTCCCTAAAATCCTTATTGATAACTTGAGCAAAGCCTCCAAAAATTGCCCGCCGTCTAAACCACCATACCTTGATTTCGATGCCCAAACTTACGGTTCCTGCCCTAAAACATGTTCCTGAACTTGATCCTGAATTTGTGCCAGCCTCACTTTGGAACCAGGCATTTCGGGACAACTGTTCCGGCGGGAATAGTCGCGAGATTAGGATTGCGATCTTTCGTCCTGACGGAACGGGGACGATCCACAGCGAGCGCATTTTGAGGAACGAAGATGATGAATCTGCCATCCTCAACTTCAGACTCATTGAGCGTGTTGTGAAATTTCTTCTTTGGAGTTTTGGAGGAACAAAGGTTATTCTCGAGGACGCCCCTTCCCTCGCTCAAGCTCTTTCGGATCACTATTGTGAACGGGGCAAGCGTCACTTTGATGTCGATTACTCACGTCGCTTTTTTGGCAAAACTTTGACTTTTTCATCGGAGTCGACCGAAACATTCCCCATCCCACAGGTAACTCAGAAATCTGAGAGCCAAATCGGACTGAAGGGAAATAGAATTGGCTTTGATCTCGGTGGATCTGATCGCAAATGTGCGGCTGTTATCAATGGCGAAGTCGTCTTTTCTGAAGAAGTCACCTGGGACCCTTACTTTCAAAGTGACCCCGCATACCATCGAGAAGGCATTATCGATAGCATCCGCCTCGCTGCTGCCCATCTTCCTAAGGTCGACGCGATTGGCGGATCGGCTGCCGGAGTCTATGTCGATAGCAAGGTTCGCGCTGCCTCACTTTTCCGGGGAGTCCCCGATGAGCTTTTCAATGAACATGTTGAGAATATTTTTTTTGAGGTTGCCGAAGAATGGAATGTCCCGATCCGAGTCGTCAATGACGGAGATGTTACGGCTCTAGCCGGTGCAATCTCGCTGAATGCAGGATGTGTCCTAGGGCTAGCAATGGGAACGAGTGCAGCTGCTGGATATGCTGATATCAATTCCCGAATCACCCCTTGGCTTTCCGAGCTAGCCTTTGTTCCCATCGATTTTAGCGAGAACGCAGCGCGAGACGAATGGTCTGGTGATTTTGGTTGCGCCGTTAATTATTTTAGCCAGCAAGCCGTTTCTAGACTCATCGAGCCAGCTGGGCTTGAAATAGATCCGTCTCTTGGGAAACCTGAAAAATTAGTCCTCGTTCAAGAGGCAATGGAGACTGGCGATGAGAAAGCTGCTGCTATTTACCGAACCATCGGGACTTATCTCGGCTACGCGATTCCTCAATTCGCGCGATTTTACGACATCAGGCACATGCTTTTGTTGGGACGAGTCCTGACTGGAAAAGGTGGTGAGGTCATCATTTCAAAGGCCGAAGAAGTGCTCCGTGACGAGTTCCCCGAACTAGGAAAAACTATTTCTCTAAGCACACCTGACGAAAAGATGAAGCGTCATGGCCAAGCCATCGCTGCTGCGAGTCTTCCCGAGATTTAGGCGACCTTGCGACGATAGCTCCGAAGCCGCCATCCGTCATGAAAAGCATTGCAAAAGAGTAAATTCCAAAAGCGGGCTTACTTTTTGGCGACTCGCGGCAATTTCGCTAAAAACCAGTAATTAAGGTAAAGTTCATCCTTGCCAAAGGGTTGAGCGACTTCTAGCTTCCGCCTCGGAAACCCAAATCCTGAATTTATGTCCAAGCACAATTCTCTCAAACGTAAAGGCGGCGCAACCGGTAAACGCTCAGTCATGAAGCGCTTTGAACGCGTCAAGCTCATGAAGGAGCGTGGTGATTGGAAAGAGGGGCAAAGCGCCATCGGTCTCCCAAAGACGAAGGCCGAAGGATAAATCCCGCCTACTTCGGGTTAACTACTCTAAATTCTGGCGGGGCCATTTACTGGTTCCGCCTTTTTTCTTGCCATGACCCAACCCCAAGGAATCCGGCTTAATAAATACCTCGCCTCAGCAGGCGTAGGCTCACGCAGGGCATGTGACACAATGGTCCAACAAGGCGAAGTGGTTATCAACGGCCAAACTTGCCTAAATCCAGGATATCGAGTTCAACCTGAAGATTTCATTAAAGTCAACGGGAGAAGAATCGAGCCTTTGGAGATTCAATCGATCGTTTTACACAAGCCAGCTGGGCTAGTTTGCACCCGAAGCGACGAAAACAATAGGGCGACAATCTACGAATTACTTCCTCCACGTCTTCACCACCTCGCCCACGTTGGTCGACTTGACCTTGACTCCGAAGGCCTCCTTATTGTTAGCAATGATGGCGAACTCACTCAAGCGCTCACTCACCCAAGCCACAAGATTGAGAAACTTTACCAAGTAACGACCGAAAACGCTTTCGAAAACTCCATCCTCACTCAGCTTGAGAAGGGTGTTTTTACAGAGGTCGGCAAGGCGCGCGCCGTATCAGTAAAGCGAATCTCGTCGCGCCGACTCGAAATGGTTCTCAATACCGGACTAAAACGTCAAATCCGCTACATGATTCAGGCTGTAGGACATCGGGTAAAGCGCCTTGTTAGAGTCAAGATCGGCGAACTAACGCTCGAGACTTTGAAGCCCGGAAAATGGAAGTTTTTAGAGAAGTCTGAGCGAGACGCTCTCATGTCTCTTTCAGAAAAGAAGCGGGGATCTAAAAATAGCTCTCGGGGATAAAATTAATTCATAATGAACCTAATCAGTCATTGTCGATTGGGCCACGAATTTGTTACTTCAAGATCGTAATGAGTAAGAACATCGAAAGCCACCTCAGCGAAGACCGCGTCTTCCAACCATCCAAGGAGTTTTCAAAAAAAGCCCGTATTAAGAGCATGGCGCAATACAAGCGCATGTATCGGGAGTCTATAGACAAACCCGGAGTCTTCTGGGCGCGCGAGGCAAAAGAGCTCGTCTGGCAAAAAAAATGGACCAAGGCTCTCGATTGGAAGCCCCCTTATGCGAAGTGGTTTGTGGGAGGAAAACTTAATGTCTGCGAAAGCTGCGTTGACCAACACCTCGAGAACGGCCGTGCCAACAAAGCCGCTATTATTTGGGAGGGAGAACCAGGCGAAAACCGAACTCTAACTTATCGTCAGCTTCACCGTGAAATCTGCAATTTTTCTAATGTTCTTCTTGCGAAGGGAATCAAACCCAAAGACCGGGTGATGATTTACATGCCCATGACTCCGGAAGCCGTCATTGCAATGCTTGCCTGCGCGCGAATCGGAGCCGTTCACTCCGTTATCTTTGGAGGATTTTCAGCAGATTCGATTGTTGATCGCCTTGAAGACTGTAAAGCCAAAGCCATCATTACGAGCGACGGAGGCTACCGGCGAGGCGGGGTTGTCCACCTTAAGAAAAATGTCGATGACGCTCTTAAAAAATATAAAGGAGTAGAATCTGTAATCGTTCATCAACGGATTGGCAAAGAAGAGGCGCCAGTAAGAATGAGAAGAGGGCGCGATTTTTGGTGGCACGAAGAGGCCTCTAAGGTTAATTCAACCCACGACGCGAAGGCTTTCGACAGTGAGCACCCACTGTTCATTCTTTACACCTCCGGCTCAACAGGAAAACCAAAAGGAATTCTCCACACCACAGGAGGTTACCTTACCGGAACCTACACCACCTGCAAATACATCTTCGATATGCAGGAAGACGATGTCTACTGGTGTACTGCGGATGTGGGATGGATCACAGGCCATTCCTATATTACTTATGGCCCGCTCGCTAATGGTGTGACTCAAGTGATGTATGAAGGAGCACCCAATCACCCCGACTTTGGACGTTTCTGGGACATTGTTGAAAAATACAGCGTTAGCATCTTCTACACTGCTCCAACGGCAATCCGCGCCTTCATCAAAGCTGGTAATCATTTTCCAGAATCCCGAGACCTTTCCTCGCTCCGACTACTTGGGACCGTAGGTGAGCCTATTAATCCAGAAGCTTGGATGTGGTATCACGAAATAATCGGCGGCGGCCGATGCCCAATCGTAGACACTTGGTGGCAGACCGAAACAGGAGCAATTATGATTTCACCCCTTCCTGGTTGCACTCCGACAAAACCCGGGACGGCAACTCTTCCATTCTTCGGTGTCGATGCCTCGATTCTAGACGAAACCGGACAAGAATGTGGGGCCAATGAGGGAGGAAAATTAGTCATTCGCAAACCATGGCCATCTATGCTGCGAACCATTTATGGTGATAAAAAACGCTACCGCGACACCTACTGGAACGACTACAAAGGAATGTACACCGCTGGTGATGGGGCCCGCACTGACAGACAAGGTAACTTCTGGATAGTGGGTCGCCTAGACGATGTCCTTAACGTATCGGGACATCGTCTTGGAACAGCCGAAGTCGAAAGCGCCCTTGTTGCTCACAAAGTTGTCGCTGAAGCTGCGGTCGTTGGAAGACCCCATGAAATCAAAGGACAGGGAGTAGCAGCGTTTGTGACAGTTAAAGGCGGTTCCAAAACCTCTGACGCTCTTGCTAAGGAACTAAGAAACCATGTTGGTAAAGTCATCGGGGCCATTGCTAAGCCTGACGAAATCTATTTCGCTCCCGCCCTTCCCAAAACACGTTCAGGAAAAATTATGCGCAGACTCCTTAAGGAATTGGTTGCGACCGGCAAAGTCTCGGGGAATATTACCACGCTCGAAGATCATCAGGTTATCGCAGACCTTCAAGCCCAGCTCAAAAAGTAGCACTCAACTCCCCCAATGACCCACGGCCTTTATATTATTGCATCTCTTCTCCAGCACTTTGGAGTGAGACGAAAAAGCAAGCGAATGACTGATGCTGCTTTTGAAACACATTTAATGCAAGATGGAGAAGAAATTCTTGGCGCATATTGTTGGGAAAATACTGAACATATCGAGGAAATAACAATGCAGTATTGGACTCTCCGGAAGCTTAAGAAGGGAGAAGAAAGCCTTTTAGCCAAGATCAAAGAATCTGAAAGTATTTTAGCAGCAGCTCAAGAGCAGCGGGCATCAGAAATCGACCGCGCAAACGATCTAGGCGAAATATTCCTCGATGAACGCACGACACTTTTTGAGTCGGTTGAAGAACTCAGTAAAGATCGTGACCTCATCATAGCGGAGGCAGCCCAAACTAAAAAAAGACACGCAGCCTTGAAAATGAAGGTCAAAGTTCTTCAAGAAGAAGACTTTACTCAAGAAAGCCCTGAGATTCAAAAATCTCGCCACGAGCTTGCAGAACTCCGTGAAACTTTTTCTAATGATAAGATTAGACTCGAAATAATAGATTCTCAATTAGAGCAACTAAAAGATCAGCTAGATCAAATCCAAGGAAAAATAGATCTTGAAACTGGTTCTATGAATGGAACTTCCGAGGTTTTCTCTCGTATCAGTAAAGCGAACCGAGATATCACAAAACACAGAGCTGATTTGGGGATTATCCGAGAAGAGCAAGCCACCTTATTCCACGATGTTGGAAGGTTTCTTAATATTAACTCGACGCGGATCGACTGTCGTGAAGCTTGCCAAGGACACGGATTGATCCAAGAACAGATTCGGCTGCTCCAAGAGTCCATCGAGCTTAACCAAAAGCTCGTCGACAGACTAAGCTAAGTGAAAAAAACTTCCGTTGCCGGGCGTCTTACGAAGTCACTCGCATTGGCATAAGAACATAGAGGAAAGCATCTTCGGTGCGTAAAACCCCTGGGCTCATCTCATCGATGAGATCGAGATGGATTTCATCCTCTTCAAGACTCTTTAGCGGGGCCATTAGAAACTCCGGATTAAATGCTATTGAAAATTCCTGTCCCTCATACTTTACGTCAAGGCTCTCATTAGCCTCACCGATATCCGGGCTATTTGCCATCACATCGACTTGGTTGGGCCCAAAAGTCAATTTTACCGAATTTGATTTCTCAGACGACAAAAGCGAAACACGCCGTGTGGTCTCGAGAAGCTGCTCTCTACTCAGCGTCAAGCGCTCCTTTGAATCACCAGGAATCACTTGCCGGTAATTCGGATAGTTCCCTTCAATGAGCTTACTAACGATTACGCTAGAGCCGATTTCAAAACAGACTTGATTATCCGAAAGCTTGAGAATCATGTCACCTTCTGTGCCGAGCAATCTCTGAAGCTCCTGGACAGCCTTACTAGGAATAATAAAATCAGTTTCATGGCTTGAGGGAAATTCAAGCTCATGGTCAACCATCGCAAGGCGTCGGCCATCAGTCGCAACAAGAGTCAATTTGCCCTCCTTAAACGAAGAAAAAATACCATTTAATACATACCGCGTTTCATCTGTCGATATCGCGTAAGAAGTCTTCTTAAGCGCATTCCTGAAAATAGCTTGGGGAATTTTGTATTCCTTAGCCTCACTGAATCCAGCAAGCGGTGGAAATTCACCATCAGGAAGACCAATGATCTTAAAGAAACTTGGACCGCTTTTAATGGAGGCCACGTTTTTACCATCAACAGAAACCTCTATTTCAGCAGAAGGAAGCTCCCTGATTATATTCACAAGTCGCTTCACAGGAAGAGTCGTTGCTCCAGACTTGGAAACCTCGGCTTGGGCGCTACCGCTCACGCCCACATCTAGATCCGTGGTGGTTAAGCGAAGACCTTCTTCTGAAGCTTCTATCAACACGTTAGAGAGAATAGGAAGAGTCGTGCGACTACTCACCACATGCTGCACCTGCTGCAACCCATCTAAAAAGGCTTCCTTTGCGATTCTGAACTTCATACTGCAAAAATGCCCATCAGGGCTGCTCGGTTGGAAAATGCCCCCCGTTGCAATGCTTGGCAAGTATTTACTTAGGAATTAGAAACTAATTTCGCCGCTCTAACGATGCGTTAAGCTTTTCAACCGCTCCCCTCACCTCCGGATCACTCTCAATATCAGATTTAACCTTCTTACAGGCATGAATCACTGTCCCGTGGTCCCGTTTCCCAAAACCATCTCCAATATCCACTAACGAAAGTTTGGTTAACTTCCGCGCCAAATACATCGCGATCTGACGAGGAAAGGCAATGCTGGCAGGGCGACGACGGCTACTCATATCCGAGAGATTTAAATTGTAATAGTCTGCTACCGCTTTTTGAATCTGCTCAATTGTGACTAGATGGGTGTTCTCGTCTCGCACAAGATCCCCCAAAAGCTCATCAACCTTCTCAATCGACATCTTTTCAGGCGACAAAAAGCTGTAGCTCGCCACTCTTGTAAGGGCTCCCTCCAGACGTCTTACGTTGCTTTTGATCTGATTTGCGATGTGAACAACAATGTTATTCTCAAGTTCCACCTTCCACTGTTCCATTTTGCGACGCAAAATAGCCACTCGTGTCTCAAAGCCTGGTGGTTGTAACTCGACCGTCAGGCCACTTTCAAAGCGACTAATGAGACGAGGTTCAAGCGTCTGAATTTCCGGAGCGGGGCAATCACAGGTTAAAATAACCTGGGTTTGAGAATTAAGAAGCGCGTTAAAAGTATGAAAAAATTCGTCCTGGGTGCGTTCTTTCCCTGCGATAAATTGAATATCATCAATCAACATCGCATCGACGTGCCGATAAGCCTTTCGAAAAGCCTCTAAATTCCCCTTTCGAACAGCCTCAATAAACTCATTTGCAAAATGTTCGGCAGTCAAAAAGACTACCTTGGCCTTGGGATCGTTCGCCAGAAGTTGCTGAGCCACCGCCGACATCAGGTGGGTCTTACCCAATCCAGCCCGACCGTGAATAAAGAGTGGGTTAAAACTACGCCCTTCCTGATGAGCAACCGCAGAGCAAGCTGCGTGAGCAAACTGACTATTATCTCCTACCACGAAGCTCTCAAAGTCAAACTCGGGATTGATGCCGAGACGTTTTAGCTTTCTTTGAAAAGCTTGGGTTTTCTCCTCCAAATTTGGAGTCACGACCTTCACCGAACTGTTTGTTCGGGCACCGCGCACTGCAATCTTTTGGTTCTCTTGCTGCACGGGGATCTTTCCAACGACCGTTTCTGGAAACAGATCCGCCTCAACGTCGCCTTTCACAACTATCTGTGGACTGCAGTGAATTCCAGCCCCCTCAGCAAAGGCTGCCCGCAATTCGTCCATGTAATTTGTTTCAATCCAAATTTGGTGCATATCTGACTGAACTGCAACCAGTCCGTCCTTTTGCCCCGGGTCCACCAATTCGGCATTTTTAAACCAGCGGGAAAAAGCATCACCGCTGATATATTCACTTAATTTCTCTCTAACCAAATTCCACGTTTGGGAATTTTTTTGATCGGCTTGGTTTTCGTTTTCATTTTCTTGGCCTCCTTCCGTTTCCTTACTCATTGGGGTGTACTTTCAAACAAATTCTTTTCTATGAGATCGGCCTTAAGCTGCTCCTTGCTTTCGTTCTTCCGATCGTCGTTAAAGTGTCCCGAAAATTCTCATTAGAAAATTAAAAACCGTCGTTATTTTTTTAAAAAAACAAGATCCATTGTTCCACAAGCGATCCACGGTTTTTTGAAAAAAAAAGCTCTGTCCTGATTTCTTAAGGCAACTTAATCAGTGTTTCATTTTTGACCCAATCAGCCCTCCCCCGAGGGTTAAAAGCGTTCCGATTGGCCACATCCAAAAATAACCGACCAAAGGAACAATCTTCCCAGCCTCACTGAGTTCATAGGTTGGTAGATAGCCCAACCAGTCGATACCTCCAGTTGCCATTTTGAGGAGGATCCAAACATCCATGCGAACAAACATGGTCAATAGGAAGGAAAGACAAGCACCACAAAGGATACCACGAAAATTAGCCCGGCCAATTAAAGCACACAGGAACATCCCCAAGAGAGGACCCATGGTGTAACTCGTCATACCAAAAGCCAAAGGGAGAATTGGAACATCCAGGTTATTCTTAACAATATTCATAAGAATTGTGAATCCAGTAAGCGACAGTCCCCAAATAATTACCCACTTGCGGGATTCCTTCACAAGTTTGGCCTGATCCAATTCTTTCCGATTTTCAGGGTTATAGATCAGTGAGATTGTCGTCTGGCTGAGCGCGGCAAGAATTGAATCCAAACTGGAAATGGCTGCGGCAAAAACCCCCGCCAAGATCAAACCTGCCAAGCCAGCCGGCAATTGCGTAACGATCCAGACCGGAAAAACTAAATCTCCATCGGAAGGCACTCCTCCTTCTGAGGGGGACGTCGGCTCACCTCCCTTTTCAAAAACTAAAGTTTCGGCAACCTGGCCAGAAGGAGGATTTAAAAAGTAGAAAGCAAAGAGCGCAGCGCCAACCAAAAGCATTAAGTAGGTAAGGGCCTGGCCTACTGAACTCCAGATAATTGCTTTCCGTGCATCTCCAACATTCTTACAACAAAACATCCTCTGAGCATTGAGTTGATCCACTCCGAACGCGGTTAGATTCTGAAATGGCACGGCAATCACCGCTACCCAAAACGTAAACTGTAATTCAGGTCCAATTCCGAAAGCACCATCCCAAGTCTTTGTCTTACCCGCGTCGGAGGCAGTGTTCCAAATGGCAGACCAGCCGCCATCAATTGAATTGGAGATCCAAACAAGCGTAAAGACACCTCCAAAAGTGAATAGCACAAACTGCATTACATCTGTCCAGATCACCGTTCTCATTCCTCCCATCAGCGTCCAGCCAATGGCAAAGAGCCCAATGACCAGAATACAAAGCTCAAAAGGAAGCCCGGTCACAATCTTAAGAGGAAGCGCTGCAACGAGAATCCGCACACTCTGGCCTAGAATTGAACCAACGGTAAAGAACCAGGTCGCTAGCTTTTTGAGCTCAGGTTTAATCCGACGCCCCATATAGTCGTAAGGACTGTAGATCTCGTCCTCATAGAAAACCTTCACAAAAACCATCCCCACTATTACGCGACCAATGATCGAGCCAATTCCCCATAGCATATAGGTGAAATTCCCATTTGCTGCCATAACCCCGCCTGGAACCCCTATAAAAGTCACGCCACTAATTTCGGTAGCAATGATCGATCCACAAACCGCCCACCATGGCAGAGATTTCCCCCCAGCAAAAAAATCCTTAATCGTCGCTTGTTTACCAGCCATGAAGTGGCCAATCACGGTTGTGATAGTCAAATAACCAAAAAGAACAATCCAATCAGCTGTCGTAAACCATCCGTTCATCAACGGCTAGGTTGCCCCATTCGGCTCATTCTGTCCATCTCCGACAATTTTCTTCTTGGATTGGCCAATTACTCTTGTGACCTGACACCTCTCTGACTACTTTTCATAAACCGATTAAGGAGGAGTATTATAAACAACGAAAAAATACGAATCGTTGGCATCATCCCGGCCCGCTGGGCCTCCTCTCGCTTCCCCGGAAAGCCTCTTCATCCGCTCCTCGGGAAACCACTCCTCCAACACGTTTTTGAGCGTGCATCGCTCTGCGCTGAACTGGATGAACTGGTGATAGCAACTGATGACGATCGTATCATCGCTTTGTGCAAAACAATTGGGGCCAAGGTCATCAAAACCCGTCCCGATCATCCATCCGGGACAGATCGTATCGCCGAGGCCGCTCAGCAATGCGAGGCCGCTAGTCATGTCATCAACATTCAAGGAGACGAGCCATTACTTGAGCCTGAGCTGGTTGACACCCTCGCAAGAGAACTGCGCGAGGACAGCAACATCCCCATGATCACTGCAGGAAGCCCGCTTGATGATCCTGAACTTATCGCCGATTCCAATATCGTAAAGCTGGTCATCGATCGAAACCAAAACGCGCTCTACTTTTCGCGTTCTCCCATCCCCTTTCGCCGAAGTGACACCCCCTCCCTCCCAACCTACCGCCATTTGGGGATTTACGGCTACCGAGTCGACTTCCTTGAGCATTTCATCACCCTTCCCCCCTCGGCCCTCGAAACAGCCGAAGGACTAGAACAGCTGCGGGCCCTCGAGAATGGCGCAACGATCCGCGTCCACCTCACCGAACACGAAGCCATCGGCCTCGACTCTCCTGATCAAATCCCGCTCATAGAATCCCTGCTTGCCTTATCTCAATGAAATACATCTTCGTCACTGGAGGAGTCGTCTCCTCACTTGGAAAAGGACTTGCTGCGGCCTCCATTGGCACCCTGCTCGAACACCGGGGGCTGAAGGTTATCCTTCAGAAATTTGATCCCTACCTCAACGTCGACCCTGGGACAATGTCACCCTATCAACATGGAGAGGTTTACGTACTTGATGACGGAGCGGAAACCGATCTTGATTTGGGGCACTACGAGCGATTCACCCACGGTAACCTTTCCCAAGTCAACAGTCTCAGTTCCGGACAAATTTTTGAAAACGTCATTAAAAATGAGCGAGCCGGAAAATACCTAGGTGCCACTGTTCAATTCATCCCCCATGTCACGGACGAGATTAAAGGACGACTCAAGATAGCCACTGAGAAAAATAGTGATTCTGATGTTATCATAACCGAGATTGGCGGAACGGTTGGCGATATCGAGGGCCACCTTTTCCTCGAAGCACTACGCCAGTTCGCCCTCGAAGTTGGTTCTGAAAATGTCTGCTTTATTCACGTCACCCTTCTTCCAATGGTGAAAGCTGCTGGAGAAATCAAAACCAAACCAACCCAGCAATCGGTCGCCAAGCTTCGCGAAATCGGAATTCAACCAGACATCATTATCTGCCGAACCGAGCACCATCTTGACGATGACAACAGACGGAAGATTGCGATGTTTTGCAATGTCGGAAAGAAAAATGTCGTCGCCTTTCGCGATGTCGAGAACACTATTTACGAATGCCCATTAGATCTTCGCAAAGACAAAATTGATCGCCTTGTAGTCGACTCTCTCGGGCTTCAATCAAAAACACCTAATCTTTCAGAGTGGCAGAGCTTTGTAGACCGCTTGGTCAGCCCCTCCAAGTCGACTTCAATCGCTGTTGTTGGTAAATACATCGAACTCAACGACGCTTATAAATCAATTTACGAATCGCTCACCATCGCCGGTGCCGAGCACGACACCAGAGTTAACATCATTAAGATCGATGCTGAAGATCTCGAAAAGGAAAGCGTGCAAACCATTATTGGCAATGTCAATGGAATCCTCGTTCCGGGCGGGTTCGGAGAACGAGGCACCGAGGGTAAAATTTTGGCTGCCCAATATGCACGCGAAAACAAAATCCCCTATCTCGGAATATGTCTCGGAATGCAGATTGCCACGATCGAGTTTGCTCGGAATGTTTGTGGTTTGGCTGGAGCTAATTCGACCGAATTTAATAAAGAAACCGAGCACCCCGTGATTAGCCTTCAGGAAGAACAACAAGGCATCGTCGACATGGGGGCGTCTATGCGCCTAGGATCGTGTGCTTCGACCATCTATCCAGGGACAAAATCTTACGATTTTTATGGTCAAACCGATACGATCCACGAACGCCATCGCCATCGCTGGGAATTCAACCCAAGCTATCGTGAACAGCTCGAGAAATGTGGTCTTACCATCGCTTCAGTCTCGCAAAACGAAGGCCTTGTCGAAATTATTGAAATTGCGGACCATCCTTTTTTTATCGGAGCTCAATTCCATCCCGAGTTTAAATCTAAACCAAATCAACCCCACCCGCTTTTCTCAGGACTCATCGCAGCCTCTCTCGAGAATTCATGAATGCCTCTCGGTTGATTGTTGGCCTTTCCGGCCCTGAACTCACATCAGAGGAGAAATCTCTTTTCCGTGAGATCCAACCGGCTGGCTACATCCTCTTTTCGCGTAATCTGGTCTCAGCCGAACAGATTCGAGGACTCACTGATTCGCTCAATTCGATCTCACAACACCGCCCTTTCATCTCGATCGACCAGGAAGGTGGACGTGTCTGGCGCACCAAAGAGTTTAGCTGTGCACCACCGGACGCGGCAACATTTTCTAAAAAAGCAACGCCCCGTCAAATTGCACAATTTGGGGCCCTTACCGGCCAGCTCCTCCAAATTCTCGGCATCAATCTGAATTTCGCTCCCGTCCTTGATCTTGATCATTTTCCAGAAGAAAACAATGGGCTTCGGGGAAGATGTTGGGGAAATCACTCCCAGACTGTCATTAACAACGCAGGTATTTTTAATCGCTGGATGCGAAAGCAAACCATCCTCTCCTGCGGCAAACACTTTCCTTCGAATGGGCTCGCTCTGAGCGACCCCCATCATGACCTCCCCGTAGCTGATGCGAGCAAAGAAGATTTATTAAAAGCTGATCTTCTTCCATATACCGCGCTCATGCCGGAGCTAGACGCAATCATGGCATGCCACCTCCACTTTCCAAAAATAGATCCAAAAATGCCGGCTTCACTGAGTCGAACCATTCTTACAGGCCTGCTTCGAGATCAAATTGGATATAATGGACTCATCCTCACCGACGACCTCGACATGGGCGCCATCGTAAATCATTACGGCCGAGGCAATGATATCAAATTAGCCCTCGAAGCCGGAGCTGACATTGCCCTAATTTGTCACAACATGGCCAATCTCTCAGAGGTTCTAAATAGTCTTCAGATTAATGAGGACCCGGATTCTCTTCTTCGTATCGAAAATCAACGCTTCAACCTCTGTCGCCCACCAGATTTCACGGAATCAAAGTGGAAAGATCTCAACGAAGAAATGAACCAATTGACTAGCGAAGTTATCGGAAAAGAACGCTTTGAGCTAGATTGCCCCAGCCAAAGCCCCGTCGAGGATTACTAGCCTATCTGCCATTCAATAAAATTCAGCTCGCATCTTTTTTGCTAAAGAAGTCTCGCAGAATTCTGTCTGATAGGGTATTAGAGATTTTGGTTATGAAAATATCAACGAGATTAATTCCTATCCTAGCATTCTCAATCTTGGCCATCCAGTGTGAGGAGGACGCTCTAAAGTCAGAGACTGTCTTGACAGATGGCTGGCAAATTAAAACATCTGATGGCCAAAAGATTCCTGCAGGCTGGGAACCTTTTAATTTTGATAGTTTTGATGAACAGGATCCCTTCCTCCTTCGTCGCAGCTCTTCATCTAAGTGGGATGAAAAGCAAAGTTGGAAAATCATGACAACCGGAATGACAATTCCTACGGGGTGGGAACCGTTTGGCTACGACGGAAACGATGAATCAGATCCGGTCCTCCTGCGCCAGAGCTCATCAACCCTTTGGGATCTTAAGCAAAAATGGGAAATTAAGACGGCGGGGCTCAAAATTCCAGCGGGCTGGGAGCCCTTCTCTTACGATAATAAAGATCAATCCGATCCGTTTCTTCTCCGCCGTTGTACTTCTGGAAAATGGGACAACAAACAAAAATGGGAAGTAACAACTTCAAACGGACAAGAAATTCCTGAAGGGTGGGAGCCTTTTGGGTATGATTGGGAAGATCAGTCGGATCCTTTCCTTCTCCGCCGTTGCGCGACAGAAAATTGGGATCCAAAGCAGAAATGGGAAGTTAAAACATCCAATGGGCAGAAAATTCCTGCAGGCTGGGAACCCTTTGCTTATGATAGCAAGGATCAATCAGATCCATTTCTACTCCGCCGCCTCATCAAATAAATAGACAGCGATCTCCTCCAGTCTCCTGATCCCTCTAGAAAAAAGATTACATAAATTTGACTTAGAACCACAAAAGCAATAAACGGTCTCCATGAATTGCAAGTTGGGACCGGTTGTCGTATTTCTTTCAGCTTCGTCTGCACTTCTTCCAGTCAATGCTGCGATCATCAATCTAGTCCCGGGAGCCTCTAGGACCGACGACCCTGTGACAAATGTCGCAGATTGGACTCTTGATGCTGGCTACGTAGTTGATGGAACCAATGATGTGATTTTCGAAGCGGGAGGAGATGGAACGGGTGTGGCACTTGTCGTAATCGGAAGCGACCTTACAGTTTACCAAGATCGGGGGGATTATCAGGTGGCCTCTCCCCTCAACGATTCCATGTTCTCCGTCAATATTTCTGAGTTCGCAGGTTCCGTGATTTCGATTCGGCTCGATGCGGACCTCTCGACTGCAAACGATATCTTAACCGTCACTGCAACTGATGGTGCATCAACAGTCACCAATGCGTTCACCCTACCCGGCAACGTTGCAAATATTGCTGGTGCAAATGACACTGGCTTTGGGATGACAGCAGCTGATCTTGCAGGGATTGACGAAGATGCGAACCTCCTTCAGTTCAACGCCTCTTCATTCAAAGGAACAGGCTCAGATATTTTGGGACCAGACTCACTTGCAGGAAACCTTTATGTTAATGAAGACGCTCCAGCTTCTATCCCTGCGGCCAGCAGCTGGGGATTGACGCCAGTTCCTGAGCCTAGCTCGATGATTTTAATCGGAATCGCTGGGATCTTTGCAGGCCTCCGCCGCAAACGCTAGGGTGTTCGATTTTCGTCGCAGAAGTCGCAACCATCCTCCACCGGAAAAGCACAATTAAACCGGGTAGCAATCGAAGGCAACAGTAGGAAAACCAGTTTGGGCCCCAATCTAATCTCGCCCATTTTCCAAGGCTCGCCCCTCCCCTAATAGGGAGTTTTGAGTAGGACTAAAAATGTCTTGATACCCTAGAAGATTGGATGATGCAATTAACGCCGACCTGCAGTATTGAGCCGTGTGACGCGATAGCTCCCCTTTTGCGATAGCAACTTCACATCGTCCCCCGCAAAGATTGGAATCTTTGGATCAAACGCTTGAACCACCGATACCACCTCGCCGTTTTCCAGCCTGATAGTGTATTCACGACCGCTAGCACGCGTTCTTGCTTCTTCTATTTTCGCACCCACGACTGAACCCACAGCACCTCCCAACACTGCTGCAATCTCTCCGCCAGCACCACTGCCGGTGTTGCGTCCTGCAATAGCACCCACAGCGCCGCCTACAATGCCACCTGCACCGCTTTTTGTTCCCTCGAGGACAACTTCGGCTACTTCTAGAACTTTACCAATTTTCACCTGTTGCAAGACACGAGCTTCACTACGCGAGTAACTAGTCCCGGTTTGAGTAGCCGGAACACAACTTGATAGAATGAACACTGAACCCACGAAGAGCACACGGCTTAACGATGTAAACAACATAGTGTGACGCTATGAGCAGGACTTTCATATGTCAATCTCATGCCCCCAATAGTATTCCCCAACCGCAGGGTAAGACCATGTCCATTCGTGCCAAAAACCCAGCCAGGACAAAATTCTTTCAATACAGAAACTTCTATTAGAAATTCTTTATGGGTGCTCCATTTCTTTCCTTCTCAAGGAAACTTTCTAGCAGTGGTAATCCTTCTGATCTATTCTTCATCATGGTCCACTTGAAGACTCTTTTTCTTTGTTTTAGCATCGTGCTAAGTTGCCATTCTTTTGGTTCCAAAACTCCTTCGCTGAAACCCGTGGTAGTTACTATTGACGTTCCCAGCCCAGCTTGGACGATCAAAATCAGCAGTATCTACATAAAAGCGAACAAGCTACTCGTCGTGTGCGAAGCACAGAAAAAAGGAGGCTTAGCTGCAGCCGTGATGTCAAAGGCTAAAGCATCGGCAAATATTCCGAGAAACTTCCTAAAACTTCCCCGTGAAATCTATGTTTTAGGTCAGACTTGGAATTATAGAAAAGGATATAAAACGGTCACAGATGAGGAGTTAAGAAAATTACTACTTACCGCCTCTAAAGTTTATTCATCTCCTAAACAGCTCAATGAGAAATCTTTCCTTGGCCTAAATGTGAAAGAAGCACAAACACTTGCTAAAGTTAATAGACTCTTATCTCGCGTGGTAGAAATCGACGGGAAACCGCAGGTCACGACGGAGGACTATCGACCAGAGCGCTTCAACTTTTTCGTCAAAAATGGAAAAGTTATTCGAGTCAACAAAGGCTAGTTACCTATAACTATAGCGATTCGAATCATAGTGACATATAGCTCAGCCGTTTTGCGCTTTATTATGTGATGAGGTTTTGTCCAACAGCGCCACGGACCATAACCGTTTAACTATTAGGCTTATGAGACTTACAATTGAAGCAGAAGTTACCCTTACAGGTGTATTTATGGAAAAGGACCAAATTATACTCAATTATGAAGGAGAGATTGGTAAATACGGTCATGTCTTTTTTAACCACAAATTGACTCCCTCGGATTCGCAGGAGACAAAGGGTAGCTTTACAGGGTTCGCTAGGACTGTTCTAAATGACGGTGGCTCAATACAGGGAACACTTTCTGGAGTATGGAAACGAAGCGGCCCAAATTTCCGTATTCATAGCTTGGATGACGCAATCGGTATTGAAGATCAAAATTACGTCGAAATTACGGTAGATATTATCACTAAAAACGGGTCATTGAAGCTATTCAATCTCTATGAACATTGGTGATCAAAATCGTTGTTAGATTTCTGAGAATCCACAGCAATTTTATAACCAAACTCAGACTAGGCTTCTTTTCCACCAAAAGTAAGTATTCGGTAGTCAGGGGGATACTTTCTTGTAAAGATCTTTGAGTTCACCAAGTGGTTTCCCATCCAACTTAATGTTTTTCGATTTCAACATGAACGATCTCCTATCATCCGAAAAAACCCATTTTATATCACCAGTAATCACCCCACCACCTTTCTGGGCACCATCAACTTTCTCCCCATACTCTGTATCGCTTATCTTAAAGAGCGTTCCATGACCAACCATTCCGCCACTCGTAAGGTATAGACTTCGGATCTGAGATGTGGCCGGGTGGTAGTATAACCTCCAAGCGCTCTCCTCTGTCCCCTGCATTGATTTCATCTCCAACGCTGCCCCGTCTAGGATACGAGTAATCTTGGAATGGCCCCTGACAGTCTCTCCTCGAACAGCATTTGCACCTGGCCACTCGTTTATCCAAAGGATATCTGAATTCCAACGCCCCTCAAGCAAGCCACACAGCTCCCTAAACTCTTTAAGAGTCGAAGTTCTCACTGACGGTTTTCCGTGATGATCAGCAAAAGCAGGACTCATGGAAATCACGCTCATTAGCACCGAGAGAGCCAGTTTTTTTATTGTTTTCATAAACTTTTAATCGATTGAGAGATGCTTTCAAAGGCATCTCACTAAATCATGCGTAAATATGATCAATTTTGTGTCATCAAGATGTCTGGAAACAAAAGATCGCCATCTTTTATTAGATTCTCCGACCAAAACCCTGACCTTCCCCTAGAAAGTTCGGGGCAAACTCCCCCAGCTCCCTTCTGAAAGTAGCGCCCTTACAGCCATTCAAGCTTCCTACACAAAGCACATCCAAAATTTCTGGAGTTTGGCGATGCAGTTTCTACTATTGAATTCATGAACGAAAAACCAGATTCGAGCATTTTCTCATCAGGCCGCCGCAATTTCATTACCGGAGCGACCGCCGCAATGGCAGCCGCTATCACCACCAAAAAAACCGCTGCCGAAACGCCGCGTGATTGGACGGGCGTGATTCCAACCCGCTATCCTGACCCCGACATTGTTTCACTCGACGATCGCTTCAATAACCTCAAGCTTGGCAACACTCCGATCCAACGTATTTATCATTCTCCGGACATGCTCTGGGCCGAAGGGCCAGCTTGGAACGGCGTCGGTCGCTATCTCTTGTGGAGCGATATCCCCAATGATGTTCAGCATCGTTGGTTAGAGGAAGACGGTCACGTTACTAAGCAATTTCGTTACCCGAGCGGCAACAGCAACGGCAACACATTCGATTTTCAAGGGCGACAGATTTCCTGTCAACACGGCCCACGAAAGGTCGTCCGCTACGAGTATGATGGGACCGTCACAGTGTTAGCTGAAAAGTTCGAAGGCAAATCACTCAACGCGCCGAATGATGCAATCGTCCATCCGGAAGACGGCTCGATTTGGTTTACGGATCCGGGTTATGGTGGCCTCATGAATTACGAAGGCACTCGCGCGACAAACGGCTCAGTCCGTCCGTATCAGAAGGAGGCAGTCTATCGCATTGATGCTCAAGACGGGAAGATTACGAAGCTGACCGACGAAATTTTCAAGCCAAATGGGCTCTGTTTTTCGCCAGACTACAAAAAGCTCTACGTCGCCGACACTGGCGCAAGTCATTATGCAGATGCTCCGAAAAATATTAAGGTTTGGGATATCGAAGACACGAAGCGACTAAAGAATGGCCGTGAGTTTGCATCAATGAAGTTGGAAGTCGACGGCGAGGAAAAAGCTGGTTTTGCCGACGGAATCCGCGCCGATGAACATGGTAATATTTGGGCAAGCGCTGGATGGGTCGGAGACGGTTATGATGGCGTTCATGTCTTTGCCGGCGAAGACGGCCAGCGAATCGGGCAAATTTTGCTCCCGGAAATTTGTTCAAATGTCTGCTTCGGCGGAACCAAGCGAAATCGGCTATTTATGACCGCCAGCACCTCGGTATATGCGATGTATACAGAGACGAAAGGTGCTCACATCACTTAAGCGTTGAACTTGCCATTACTCTTCTACACAACGCAATGGACAAAATAAAAACACATAATCCAGAGAGTTTTTCGAACTGGGTCTGATCTTCACAGACTACCTCGACTGTAGCGCTGTAGACTTATGTTCGGATTGGTAGCCAATCTACAAAAGAAGGTCATAAAAAATGCTCCTCAGTATTTAGCGCGCCCCCTTATGCGTAATCCTGCAAATGCTATCATTACAGAAAAAAGGAAGGAATGTCCTAGTCCCGTGATACCTGAAA